>Ga0105094_10000491_pt1 | contig 19838 bp, 12 predicted proteins | sample PPLLak1March2015_2_FD_87023 | JGI IMG/M metagenome (GOLD analysis project Ga0105094, IMG submission 87023) | Freshwater sediment microbial communities from Prairie Pothole Lake near Jamestown, North Dakota, USA - PPLs Lake P8 Core (3) Depth... | ecosystem: Environmental > Aquatic > Freshwater >...
GTGGGTGGCTTCAAAAACGGCATGTCCTGTCTCATAGTTGATATTGGCCCCCGGCGCTATGCCAATACCGCCAACGATAGCCGCCAGCGCATCTGAAATATAATCGCCGTTCAGGTTGAGGGTAGCAATAACAGCATATTCCGCAGGCCGTGTAAGGATCTGTTGCAGGAAAGCATCAGCGATTACATCCTTGATCATGATATCCCGTCCGGAAACAGCATTTTTAAAAGTGCACCAGGGACCGCCGTCTATTTCAGCAGCACCAAATTCAGTTTTAGCCAGGTTATAACCCCAATCCCGGAAAGCTCCCTCGGTATATTTCATAATGTTACCCTTATGGACCAGGGTAACCGATGGCAAGTCCTTTTCAACGGCATACCGGATGGCTGAACGTACCAGCCGTTCAGTCCCCTGTCTTGAAACCGGTTTGATACCGATGGAACTGGTTTCAGGAAATCTTATTTTCTTCACGCCCATTTCATTTTGCAGGAATGAAAGGATCTTTTCTGCTTCCGGAGTTCCATTCATCCATTCAATACCGGCGTAGATATCCTCGGTATTTTCACGGAAAATGACCATATTGGTAGCGGCAGGGTTTTTTACCGGTGAGGGGACGCCGCTGTAATACCTGACCGGCCTGAGGCACACATAAAGATCAAGCATCTGGCGAAGGGCAACGTTGATCGATCGTATACCGCCACCCACCGGTGTGGTAAGGGGGCCTTTGATGGCTACCAGGTGGTCGCGGATCACGGAAAGCGTCTCATCCGGGAGCCAGACCCCGGTTTCCCGGAAAGCCTTTTCACCGGCCAGCACCTCTTTCCAGCATATCATCCTGCGATCTCCGTATGCCTTTTTTACAGCTGCTTCAAAAACCCTGACAGCAGCATGCCAGATATCCGGCCCGGTTCCGTCTCCTTCAATAAAGGGGATAATGGGATCATCAGGAACGTTGAGTACGCCATTTTGTATTGTAATTGCCTTTCCTTTCATAACGTTGTTTTGATAAATTTTCTACCGGATTTCATTCCAATTCAAGTCCCAGATCCTGGACCAGTTTTGTTACCCATGGATTTTTCCCGCTGAGGTATGTCAGTTTTTCTTCTGCGGTATACAGCTTCCGGTTTTGTGCATCCGTGGGCAGCATGTTGGCTTCAACGCGGATGCGCGGCTTTTGCAGTTCACGCTGCAGAAAGCGTTCGAGGTCAGATTTTATGTTCCTGTTAAATGAATCAAGCTGTGCCTGGTTGCTGAAAAAAATACCGAGTACCTGGTTTTCCATAATGACCGGTTCAATACTTTTCAGAGCGGACGAAAATCTTGGTTTTTCATTCTTTATCGAGTCGGCATAGGCATTCCAGCATTTAAGCATAAATTCAGCAACGATTGGGGTGCCCTTAGCTTCATTATCTTCGTGAAATTCTTCTTCCGTTCCGGGAATATTGTTTTCCATAGCGTCCGTCTGGTTGCCATTCTCAAGGCCCTGGAGTGCATCCTTAATGGAAACGGTCTGCAGGTTTTTTGGATAAGGCTGATTCCCCTCTTTCACCTCTTTTATGGGTCTACCTTCTTTTATTTTATTTTCATCGTTCTTCTTATTATAATAGGAGGGGCTATCCTTAATTGTTTCCGGGTCATCCGATGGGCTGGTTTTGACAGTTTCATCCGGTTGCTTTTCCTTCGCCGGTATTTTCAATTCTTCAGATGATTTCCTGTCGGGATTTTTTTTTTCACCGATAATGCCGCACAGCCGGATGAGGGCAATTTCAACATGAAGCCGCTGATTCCTGCTGGACTTAAAATATATCTCACATTGATTGAGAATATCGAGGGCTTTAAATAAAAACTCCGGTTCGCAGCTTCTGGCCTGTTCAAGGTACCTGGAGCGGATTGATTCACCGGCCTCCAGCAGCTGCAGGGTCACGGCGTCACGGGATACCATGATATCCCTGAGATGGCTGGCAAGACCGCTGATGAAATTTAATCCGTCAAAGCCTTTCAGCAGTATGTCATTGAAAATCAACAGCGCTTTTGGTATATCCTTCCTGATAAAACAATCGGTAAGGCTGAAAAAATATTCATAATCCAGTACATTAAGATTTTCGATAACCCCTTTATAGGTGATCTTGTGCTGGGAAAAGCTTACCAGCTGGTCAAAAATGGTAAGGGCATCGCGCATGGCGCCATCGGCCTTAAGGGCAATGACGTGAAGAGCCTCCTCCTCCGCTTCTACGTGTTCTTTAACGGCTATTTTCTTCAGGTATCCGACGATGTCCTCCACGCGGATCCTGCTGAAATCATATATCTGACAACGTGAAAGGATGGTAGGGATAATCTTGTGTTTTTCAGTGGTAGCCAGGATAAACACGGCATGGGATGGAGGCTCCTCCAGGGTTTTCAGAAATGCGTTGAAGGCCGATTGCGAAAGCATGTGCACTTCATCGATGATGTATACGCTGTACTTGCCTGACTGTGGTATGATCCTGACGCTTTCGATAAGGTTCCGCATATCGTCGACCGAATTGTTCGAGGCAGCATCAAGTTCATGGATATTAAATGATTTCGACTCATTGAAAGATTTGCACGAGTCACATTGATTACAGGGTTCAGCATCTGCTCCCAGGTTGATGCAGTTAATGGTCTTGGCAAAGATTCGTGCACAGGTTGTCTTCCCCACTCCCCTCGGGCCGCAAAACAGGTATGCATGGGCCAGGTGACCCGAAAGGATGGCACTTTTCAGCGTGGCGGTAATAACCGGCTGGCCGATCACTGTATCAAAATTGTCAGGCCTGTATTTTCGTGCAGATACCAAAAAATTCTCCATGCGGTAATATTTCGGTAGCAAATATAAATAAAAGTGAAAAGGAACCCTAAAAATATAAAATCCTAAAATTAATTTGATTAGATAAAAAAAGTTAATACTTTTGCGTTCCGAAAAATCAATTTTAAATTAAAACTTAAAGCATGTTGAATCATTACGAAACCGTTTTCATTGTAACTCCCGTTTTATCTGAAGCTCAGATGAAGGAAGCGGTTGATAAATTCAGAAAGGTGATCGTCGACAAGAGCGGAGAGATTGTACACGAGGAAAACTGGGGGCTCAGGAAACTGGCCTACCCCATTCACAAAAAGTCAACCGGGTTTTTCTATCTGATTGATTTTAAAGCACCCGGCAACCTTATTCAGGTGCTGGAAACAGAATACAAACGCGATGAGCGTGTTATCCGTTTCCAGACCGTTAAGATGGATAAGTATGCTGTGGAATTCAGTGAAAAGAGAAGAACTAAAAAGGAAAACGCTGAAAAAGTAAAGGAGGATTAACCTATGAATGCACAAGCACCCGCTAATCAGAGTGAAATAAGATTTCTTACCCCTCCAACGGTTGAAATCAAGAAAAAGAAATATTGCCGTTTCAAAAAGAACAAGATTAAATATCTTGATTATAAGGATCCTGAATTTCTGAAGAAATTTCTGAACGAGCAGGGAAAAATTCTGCCGCGCCGGGTTACCGGAACCTCACTGAAATATCAGAAAAAAGTTGCCGTTGCCGTGAAAAGGGCAAGACACCTGGCATTACTGCCCTATGTTGCCGATTTAATGAAATAATCAAAAGCTTACCAAAATGGAAGTGATTTTAAAGCAAGATATCCCTAACCTGGGCTACAAAGACGATATTATCAAAGTAAAGACCGGCTATGCAGTTAACTACCTTATCCCAAAAGGGCTGGCAATTAATGCCATTGCATCTGCAAAAAAAGCACATGCTGAGATCATAAAACAACGGGCTCACAAAGAGGCTAAGGTGCGCCAGGAGGCAGAAGGATTAGCGGAGAAACTGAAGACTCTCAGCCTTAGCATTGGTGCCAAGACGAGCACAAAAGGCAAGATCTTTGGTTCAGTTAATTCCATTCAGATCGCCGAAGCCCTGAAGGAAAAAGGGTACGAAATCGACAGAAAGAATATCACCTTTAAGGAAGACCTGATAAAGGAAGTCGGAAAATACCACGCAAAGATCAAACTTCACAAAGAGGTACAGGTAGAAATACCCTTTGAAATAGTGGCGGAATAAAAATGCAGGGGCGATCCTTGTGATCGTCCTTTTTTATTGTCTTGCGGTCTTGCAGTCTTGCCGTCAGGGTTTTGGGCATTGAGGCTATGGCACGGCCAAATGACTGCAAGACTGCAAGACTTTAAATATTAATTACTGGTATTGTTGCCGAATTTGCTTTAATTTTCCGGCAATATTTTCCGCTTCTGGCAAAACTACATGTCATACGGGCCTCGGCAGGATCGGGTAAAACCTATACCCTGACTGAAGAATACCTGAAACTTGCATTTCGCGATGCAGCCTCTTTCCGGTATATTCTTGCCGTTACCTTTACCAATAAGGCAACGGCCGAGATGAAAAAACGACTGATCGGTGAACTGTTCAAATTATCGACGGGACAGGCTTCCCATCATCTGCGACAACTCAGCGCTGCGCTCATGTTGCCCGAACCGGTCATACGGGAAAGGGCATCCCTGATCCTGCAGAAAATTCTGCATACATACTCCCGTTTTTTTGTTGGTACCATCGACAGTTTCTTTCAGCAGATCATTCGTTCATTCACACGTGAAATGGGCATCCAGAGCGGATATTCCATCGAACTCGATACCGAATCCGTTCTCGATGAAGCCATTGACAGACTTCAGGCTGAGACCTCAACGAACAAACATTTGCTGCGCTGGCTGACGGATTTTGCACTCGATAAAATTGAAAAAGGAAACAGCTGGAATTTCAGAAAAGACATTGCGAAACTTGGCCAGCAACTGTTCAATGAACAATTTAAAACATTCAGTCATGTGCTTTCCGGCCGGATTGCGGACAAGGATTTTATGATTGATTATCAGCGGGAGCTTAACGGGATCAGAAAAAGGTTTGAGAACACCATACAAAAGCTTGCCTTACAGGGTATAGATCAGATACGTTCCGCAGGGCTTGAAACGGGTGACTTTTTCCAGCGCGACAGCGGACCTGCAGGTTACCTGCAGAAGATCACCGGCGGAAATCTGCCGGAACCTAATTCTTATGTCAGGAAGGCAACAGAATCATCCACAGGCTGGTATTCGAAAAATTCCCCCCGGAAAGAAAGCATAGAAAAAATATGCCATGATGGTTTACTGAAAGTTTTGCAGGATATCGTGACCTATTATGACCGGGAATGCAAGCATTATCTTACGGCTGATCTGATCCTGAAGAATATCTATGCATTGGGTATTCTGACTGACCTTTACGGCCATCTTCAGGATTATTGCCGGGAAAATAATATTTTTCTTTTATCAGAGGCATCTTCTTTCCTGAATCAGGTAATCGATAACAATGATGCGCCTTTCGTTTATGAGAAAACCGGGAATCACTTTCATCATTTTATGATTGATGAATTCCAGGACACTTCCCTGCTGCAATGGGGTAATTTTAAACCCCTTATCAGCAACAGCCTATCCCAGCATTATGATAACCTGATCGTTGGGGATGTCAAACAATCCATTTACCGTTGGCGGAACAGCCATTGGGAAATACTGGCCAACGCTGTCGGCAATGAGTTCTATGATCAAAGTCTGGACTTCAATACACTGCATCACAACCACAGAAGCGGCCGCAATATCATACAATTTAACAATACGCTTTTTAAGGAAGCATCCCGCCTTATCCAGGACCATTTCGACAAACAAGCCGCCAACGCAGCCATAACCCTGCCTGAATACCTCGCCGGATCAGTCATCCATAATTATGCTGATGCCATTCAGATGCAGGGGCAGACTCAAAAACCGGACGGGCTGGTGCAGTTGGCATTTCTTGAGAAAAACAATTACGACACGGTGCTGGAAGGACAACTGATCACATTGATTAACGGATTGCTAAACAGGGGATATGAAGCAGGGGACATTGCCATACTGACCCGCAAAAACGAAGAAGCCAAAACGATAACCGATTGCTTCCTTCGCCTGAAAAGCTCCGGTGATACAATATGCAAGTCTTTTGATGTCATTGCTGACGAAACGCTGTACCTCTCTAATTCATCCTCCGTGCGTTTTCTGATGGGTATCATCAGGTATTGCTATTATCAGGAGGACATGGTAAATAAATATTTCATCGTTAACGAGTACATCCGTTATCTGCTTCCGGAAGCAGCAGCAAAGCAATACCAGCCATTACTGGAGACTACTGATTTTCCGGATGTTTCACTGGACGCGGTGTTTCCTGAAGCATTTCAACAGCTGGCTGAAGAGGCCGGCAGTTTTTCACTCTTTGAATTAACGGAAAAGCTTATTGCTCTTTTCAGACTGAATGACAGGGAAGGAGAAGCGGTTTACCTGCAGGCTTTACAGGATCTGATGCTGGACTTTACCCACCGCAAATCTTCATCGGTTGTTGACTTTCTTGAATTCTGGGATGAAAGAGGATACAAAAAGCCGGTGATCCTTCCGGGAAACCAGAATGCTATCCGGGTACTGACCATACATAAAGCAAAGGGGCTGGAATTCCCGGTCGTTATCCTGCCGTATTGCAGCTGGAAACTGGCTGACCAAACAAACCGTCCGGTATTATGGTGCAAACCGGAACACGCTCCTTTTGACCGGCTCAGCGCAGTGCCGGTAGAATTCACTTCTAAACTGGCCCGGACCCATTTTGCCAATGACTATTTCGAGGAACTTCTTAAGCAATATATCGATGCGATCAATCTGCTTTATGTGGCATTCACAAGAGCTTCAAAAGCAGTTTACGGTTTCTCTCCAATGCCTGGCAAAGATCAGCTCATCAATATTTCCGATATGCTGTTGAAACTGGTCACCCGGGAAAATGAACCGGCAGAACTGCCCGGACTGATAGCCATGCATGAGTATTACAGACCTGCAGACCAGGTTTTTGAATATGGCACTTTGCCCGTAACTGTCAAGAAAGAGGATTTACCTGACAGGACTCCGTTGCTATTAACCCGGTATCCTGTCTATGATGCCCGGGAGCATCTGAAAATTGCCTTTCAGGGCAAAATTTCAATCGAACCTGAAACCGGTGAGATCAGCAGATCTGTCTCTGAGGGAAGCCTGATGCATGAGATCTTTTCCAGGATTATTCATCTTGATGATATCCCGAAGGTATTGAGCAAGATAGCCCTGGAAGGGAAAATTACAGCTTCAGCGGTGGTGGGAATGACCGCTTTTATCCAGAACCTTTTTGGTGACCAGCAGGTGATCAACTGGTTTTCAGGTGACTGGAAGGTGCTGACCGAAACTGAGTTTGTCCTTCCTGAAGGCTTTGTAAAACGTCCAGACCGGGTGCTTGTAAAGGAAGGCAATGCGATTATCATTGATTACAAATTCGGCAATATTATGGATAAAACTCATAATAAACAGGTTATGGAATACTGCCGGTTACTGATGGATATGGGATACCATAATCCGGAAGCCTGGTTGTGGTATGTAATGCTGAAGAAAGTGGTGAGGGTAGATGAGTGAGGGTTGTGACGGTTATACCGGTTATGGTTGTTATGAAGGTTGTGAAGATTGTAATTGTTGTCGGTTGTCAGCCTGCCTGCCGGCAGGCAGGTCATCCAATCATCAAATCGATCAATGCTTTATCCCTGGGGAAATAACCGCCGATTTAATTCCTACCCCGATTACCTGAGAAAAATATTCGGGAACCGGGTGCAGAAAGTGACCCTTGATGCAGGATTTACCTGCCCCAACCGCGACGGGACCAAAGGGAAAGGCGGTTGTACTTTTTGCCTTAACGATGCCTTTAATCCATCCTATTGCAGCCCGGACAAGCCTATTGGTCAACAGATAAGGGAGGGGATTGAATTCCACGGGAAACGGTACAGGAGAGCCACTCAATACCTGGCCTATTTCCAGGCCTATTCAAACACCTATTTGCCGCTTGCCCGATTAAAGCAGTTGTACGATGAAGCCATGGCTCATGATGCGGTGGCAGGCCTGGTAATCGGGACAAGGCCTGATTGTGTTGACAATGAAAAGCTTGATTATTTCGCACAATTGTCAGAAAAAACCTATCTTATTCTTGAATATGGTGTTGAATCGGTGTATGACAATACCCTTCAGCGAATAAACAGGGGCCATACCTTTGCCGATTCAGTAAATGCCATTAAAGACACTGCCAGGCGGGGTATAAAGACCGGATGTCATATGATCATCGGACTGCCGGGTGAAACGCCGGAACAGATTATCGACAGCGCATCCGTACTTTCATCGCTTCCGCTGACGACAATTAAATTCCATCAATTGCAAATCTTTCGCGGGACACAGATGGAGAAAGAATACAGGGAAAATCCAGGGGAATTCAGATTGTTCTCCCCGGATGAATATTTGTCCTTTATGGCGGAGTATATTATCCGGCTGAATCCGGGCTTTGTGATTGAACGGATCGCGGGTGAGACCCCTCCGCGTTATGCTGCCGTAAACCGTTGGGGGCCAAGGTATGATGAGATATTGTTGAGGTTTGAGAAAAACCTGGAGAAAATGGATTATTGGCAGGGAAAAAAATTCAATATGAGCAAATTATACATTTAAAAGCATAGGATGAAATAATTTTTTAAAAGAGCCTGTTTAATTCAAAATTATGTCAGCCAATTCCCGGTTTAACAAAAGATTTTAAAATTTATAGCAGTTTTTTATTAAAAAAACTTAAACAAAGTATAATAGATTCGAATAAAAATTACATTTGTGCCATAGTTATTTACACAGAAAATGGACGACGGACCTGCGGAAAGCCATAATAAAAACCTCGATATAGAAAGATAGTCTATCCTTCCGGGATGCCTTTCTTTTTATATCATATGCATTAGAAAGGAGGCATCTATGACAACTCGGACTACATTTTATTTTAGCCGTACACGTAATAAGAGATTTTATTCTCCGGATGGAAACCCCATGGGAAGAATAAAAGACATGCTCATTGAGCTGACAGGTTCGAGACCCGTTGTACTTGCCATTAAAGCCAGCATTGACGGAAAGGAAAGAATTCTTGATTTCAAGGCTTTCGAGCTGGTCAAAGCTGTCACACAATATGTCATTAAGTGCAATCAGGTCATTGATTATACCATTCCGGAAAACTCACATTCTATATTCCTAGCCGAAAGTGTGCTGGATAAGCAGCTGATTGATATTAACGGCCGAAAACTGGTTAGGGTAAATGATATCCGCCTTGTTATCATACCAGGCGGTGTTTTTGTAATTGCCGTTGATGTTGGCCTCGAGGGACTCCTGAGAAGACTTGGGATTTCACATCAGATTAAAACATTCCTGGCATGGTTTAATATTTCTTTATCCAGTCACTATATACTCTGGGACGAAGTTGAAACAATCGATGCCATGAGGGCTGGTATCCGCTTATCCAGCACATATGCAAAATTGAATACCTTGCATCCTTCGGATCTTGCCGATATAATTGAGGACATGGACAGGAAGTCACAGGTCAACATCATTGCCGGCATGGATGAAGAAAAAGCCGCCGATGTGCTGGAAGAACTCGAAGACAAGGCACAGGTTAATGTTATTGAGACTTTATCCACCGAAAAAGCGGCTGATGTGCTTGAAAAAATGCCTGCGCATGAAGTCGCTGATATTATGGACCAGCTTGAGCCTGTGAAAGCTGAGGAACTGCTCAATGAAATGGAGGAGGAGTCTTCTGATGATGTACGCGAACTGCTCGAATATGAAGAGAATACCGTTGGAAGCGTGATGTCAAGCGATTATATTGCATTTAATAAAAAACTTACCGTGGGGCAGGCGATTGATGAATTGAGAAGGTTAAAGCCCGAAGCCGATTTGTTGTATTCCATATTGATTGTAGATGATCGTGAACGGCTGGTGGCATCCCTGTCATTACGTGATCTTATTGTGTCAGAACCTTCGGTAATGCTTCATCAGATAATGGACAAACAGGTAATCACCGTATTCGATGACGATAAAACTGACGCACTTTATGAAATCTTTGACAAATATGATCTGCTGGCTGTTCCGGTTATTGACAGCGCCAGCAAAATTCAGGGACTGGTCATGATTGACCAGATTATTGAAGAGCTGGTCGAAAAATAATTACCCTTAAAAAGCTGTCGGATGAAGATGATATTAAAGAAAAGATATCATTTTGTTAAAAGGTTTGTATTATTCCTGGCTATTTTGGGTCCCGGAATTATTACAGGCAGTGTTGACAATGATGCCGGAGGGATCACCACCTACTCTGTTGCAGGGGCTGTTTTTGGATATAACCTTCTCTGGACACTTATTCCTGCCTTTGTCGTGTTGCTGGTTGTTCAGGAAATGAATGCCAGGATGGGAATGGTGACAGGTAAAGGTCTGGCCGATCTTATCCGTGAAAATGCCGGGGTGAAAGTGACCTTTTTTATTTTCACCGGGCTTTTGCTGTCCAACATCTGGAACACCACCACTGAATTTGCCGGTGTTGCCGGAAGCATGGAAGTAATAGGCGTCAGCAAGTATATCTCGGTGCCCCTTGTGGCAGTGCTGGTATGGTTTCTTGTGGTGAAGGGTACTTACAGGATCGCTGAAAGGATTTTTCTGATTTTCAGCGTCTGTTTGCTGACCTATGTTATTTCGGCCATCCTGGGCAAACCGCAATGGGGGGACATAGGCAAAGCCATTATTCATCCTGAAATAGAGATGAATGTGAAAAGCGTTTCACTCATTATCGGGATTATCGGTACAACCATTGCCCCCTGGATGCAGTTTTACATGCAATCGTCGGTCATTGAAAAGGGGCTTAAAATGACCCATTACAAATACTCACTCATCGATATAGCAGTCGGCTGCATCGCAACGGTCGTTGTTGCATTTTTCATCATGGTAGCCTGTGCATCGACACTTCATATAAACGGGGTACAGATTAATGAAGCCAAGGATGCTGCTCTGGCTCTCAAGCCGCTGGCCGGAGAACTGGCATCTGAGGTCTTTGCCTTCGGACTTTTTATTGCCTCCATTTTTTCAGCCACTATTTTGCCCCTTGCCACTTCATTTTATGTTTGTGAAGCTTTTGGATTTGAGTCCGGGATCGACAAAAAATGGGAGGAGGCACGGGAGTTTTATATTCTGTATACCTCTATACTGGCGATCGCCGCATTGCTGATCCTGATCCCAAATGCCCCGCTAATCAAAATATCGCTCTGGTCGCAGATCATCAATGGGATATTGCTGCCCGTTGTGCTTATCTGCATGATGCTGCTGATCAACAACAAAAGGATCATGGGAAAATATACCAACAAAGCGTTCAATAACATTATCGGCTGGAGTACGGTTGTTATCCTGCTGGCGTTATCGGCGATGTTGCTGATTCTGCCACTCGTTAAATCAAATTAAAATTCTATGATAAACGAATTGGTTTTGTTAATGGCAAAGTAGTATTTTTGCTTAACCTTAATCACTACAGTTATGAACATAAAAACCACGGTACTTTTTTTATCCGGATTGATTATACTGGGAAATGCCTGTAAAAATCCGGCATCACAAAGCAGTAATGTAACAACCGATTCACTTATGGTTAAACTAAATGACTTCAGCGTATTTCGCCTGACCACCGACCTCAGTGTGCTGACGGAAAAAGAAAGGCAGATGATCCCCCTGCTGATTGAAACTGCCAAAATTATGGATGACATATTCTGGATGGAAGCGTGGGGTGATAAAAATGCATTGCTTGACAGCTTGAAAACCGATTCAGAAAAAAAGCTGGCCATGGTCAATTATGGCCCATGGGAACGTCTTAACAACAACCAGCCTTTTCTGACAGGATATGGACAGAAACCATTGGGAGCTTATTTCTACCCGGCCGATATGACCAAGGAGGAGTTTGAAAAACTTATTACTCCCTACAAAGAGAGTTTATATACCTTAATAAAAAGGGATTCTGCCGGCAACCTGCTGGTAGTCCCTTATCGCGAAGCATTCCGTGACCAGGTGTTCAGGGCAAGCGAACTGATCAGTCAGGCTTCCCTGCTAGCCGAAGATCCGGGCCTGAAAAGGTACCTTGAACTGAGAGCACTGGCCTTGCTTTCCGACAATTATTATGAAAGCGACATTGCCTGGATGGAGATGAAAACCAATACCATTGATTTTGTTGTTGGTCCCATAGAAACCTATGAAGATCAGCTTTTCGGATATAAAGCCGCTCATGAGGCTTACGTATTGGTGAAGGATAAAGAATGGACCAGCAGGCTGGCCCACTATGCAACCCTGTTACCCAAACTTCAGCAAAGCCTGCCGGTTGATGCAAAGTACAGGAAAGAAATGCCAGGAAGTGAATCCGATCTGGGTGCCTATGATGCGATTTATTATGCCGGTGACTGTAATGCCGGTAGCAAAACCATAGCCATCAATCTGCCCAATGACGAAAGAGTGCAACTGGCCAAGGGGAGCCGCAGGCTGCAATTGAAGAATACCATGCGGGCCAAATTTGAAAAAATACTGATCCCTATCGCACAACAACTTATTGCTGAAGATCAGATGAAGCATGTCACCTTCGATGCCTTTTTCTCTCATACGATGTTTCATGAGGTTGCGCATGGACTGGGGACTATTAAAAATACGGTAGATGGTAAAAGTACGGCACGCGAAGCATTGAAAGATAAGTATACCACCCTGGAAGAAGGTAAGGCTGATATACTCGGATTATTTGTGGTTAACCAGTTGAAGGAAATGGGTGAGCTCGATGCTGACCTTATGGATGAGTATACGACTTTTCTGGCCAGCATTTTCCGTTCCATCCGTTTTGGTGCTTCCAGTGCGCATGGCAAGGCAAACCTGATTTTTTTCAACTACTTCAAGGAAAAAGGAGCTTTTTCCGTATCGGATAGCGGAAGGTTCTCGGTCAATACGGATGCCATGAAGGAAGCCATCCGGTCATTGTCAAACCAGATCATCACCATACAGGGCGATGGCAGTTACGAAAAAGCGAGTGAATTGATCCGTTCCTATGGCGTCATGGATGAAACACTTAAATCTGCCCTGAAAAAGGTGGAAGAAAAAGACATTCCGGTGGATATTATTTTCGAGCAAGGAGCTGAGGTGCTGGGAATATAGCTAGTGACAAGTGACGAGCCTGCCTGCCGGCAGGCAGGTGACAAGTGACAAGTAAGTTTTTCGTTTTTCGTTTATCGTTTTTCGTTATTAGTTTTCGAAAAAACTTTGTGTATTAGCCATTAATATTTATTTTCGTAGTTCGTTTAAGAAGATAAACTATTTACTGATTATATTGATTAGTAATTATTTACGCTGATCTGTTCAATTTGAACACCCCTGACATCGTGATGTTTTATGGGGATTACCCGGATTACTAACTAAATTTCTGCCTTTCAGTAGTGATAAAAAGTGAGTGAAAAGCAGAAAATATGAGACTGAAAGTATGAAAAGTACAACGAAGCAGACAACTGCCGGTAAGAAGAAGAAAACCCCGACACCTGTTGAACCTGCTGAAAAACCCATAGCGGCTGAAGGAGAAACCACCGCTACTGAAGAAGACACTAAGCCTGAGTCTTCCGTCGAACAGCCCGACAATGCTGCTGAGGGAAATGAAACCGTGCCCGCGGTAACTGAACCTGCTGCTATCCCCGTTGAAGAATCCATTGACGAAAACCTGGATGCTGAAAAGGCAGATACTGTCATGCCTACAGCCGGGATTCCGGCCGAGCCTCTTCCTGATGGTCCCGAAAAAATTCAGTTTGCTGCCTTATCCATGGAGGACCTTGTGGCTATTCTTAAAGATTTTATTCACAATAAAACTGTTCATGAAATAATCAATGATGTTGAAAACATCAAGATCAATTTTTATAAAAAACATAAAGCTGATATTGAAAAAAAGCGGAAGAATTTTGTAGATGCCGGAGGTGAGCTGGAAGATTTCATTCCCGAGGAAAATCCGTTGGAAAAAGAGCTGAAGGAACTGTTAAAAACATTCAAAGACCAGAAAGCGGAGTTTACCAGGACCCTGGAAGAACAAAAACAAAAAAACCTGGAGGAAAAATACAAGATCATTGAAGATATCAAGGAATTATCAAATAAACAGGAATCCATCAACAAGACTTTTCAGGAGTTCAGGGATTTACAGCGTCAGTGGAGGTCAATAGGGCCGGTTCCCCAGGCTAATGTGAAGAATCTTTGGGACAACTACCATCATCATGTTGAGGCATTCTATGATTATATTAAGATCAACCAGGAGCTTCGGGATCTTGACTTAAGGAAAAACCTTGAAGCCAAGATGGTATTATGTGAAAAAGCTGAAGAATTGCTGCTGGAAACCAACATTATGAATGCTTTCAGGATTCTGCAGGAACTTCATGAGCAATGGCGTGAAATAGGCCCCGTTCCGCCTGATATGCGCACTGAAATGTGGGAAAGGTTTAAAGAAGCTACTGCCAAAATAAACAAGAGACATCAGGACTATTTTGTAAACCTGAAGAGCGAACAAAAGAATAATCTTGATGCCAAGGTCATGCTGTGTGAAAAAGCCGAGGAGCTCTGTAATCAGGAGATCAACTCCAATAAGGACTGGAGCCGGTTATCGGATGATATGATGGAGCTTCAGAAGGTCTGGAAAACCATTGGTTTTGCTCCCAAGAAGGACAACAACAGAATATACCTAAGGTTCAGGACCGCATGCGATGCATTTTTCAACAGAAAGCGTGAGTTTTATTCAACCATCAAGGAAGAACATGATAACAACCTGCAGTTGAAAACCGATCTGTGTGTTCAGGCTGAATCGCTGCAGGAAAGCACCGAATGGAAAAAAACTACGGAGGAATTGATAGCGCTTCAGCAGCGGTGGAAAGAAATTGGGCCTGTCCCTTTCAGGGTATCCGATAAAGTATGGAAACGGTTCCGTACGGCCTGTGATACATTCTTTGAACGCAAGTCAAAACATTATGCCGAAGTCGATGACTCCTTTGAGAGCAATTTGCAGAAGAAAAATGACCTTATCCTTCAAATAGAAGCGTATCAGATTACGGAGAATGCCGAGGAATCGCTGAACAAGCTGAAGGATTTTCAGCGTCAGTGGGCTGAGATCGGATTTGTCCCTATCAAGATGAAAGATGAGCTCCTGGAAAGATACCGGTCAGCCATCAACCAGAAATTTGATGAACTGAAAATTGACGAAGGACAAAAAAATCTGCTGAAGTTTAAGACCAAACTTGAGAATATACTGGAACGGCCAAACAGCGGCCAGCGGATCCGTCAGGAAAGAGAAAAGTATATCAGCAGGCTCAAGCAGCTGGAAGGCGATATTGTTCTTTGGGAAAACAACATTGGTTTCTTTGCCAAAAGCAAAAATGCAGAAATGATGATCAGGGAGGTTGAATCAAAGATTGAAGAGGCGAAGAAAACCCTTGTTCTTCTCACCAAGAAAATCGGAATGATCGATGAAATGGAAGAGTAACATGCAGTCATCAACAAAATATATTTTCGTAACAGGCGGTGTTACATCCTCACTGGGGAAAGGGATCATATCAGCTTCCCTCGCCAAACTTTTGCAGGCACGAGGATACCGGGTGACCATACAGAAGCTGGATCCTTATATCAATGTCGATCCCGGAACGTTAAATCCATATGAGCACGGGGAATGCTACGTTACTCAAGATGGTGCCGAAACCGATCTCGACCTGGGTCATTATGAAAGATTCCTGGGCATGCCCACATCGCAGGCCAATAATGTTACCACAGGAAGGATATATCAGACCGTGATCAACAAGGAAAGGCGCGGCGACTACCTGGGGAAAACCGTGCAGGTCATTCCGCATATCACCGATGAAATTAAAAGAAGGATCAAGCTACTCGGTTCACGGCGCGAATTTGACTTTGTTATCACAGAGATCGGAGGCACCGTAGGTGATATTGAGTCACTGCCCTATATCGAGTCCGTTCGTCAGTTGAAATGGGAAATGGGAGACACCAATACCCTTGTTATTCATCTTACCCTGGTACCCTACCTGTCGGCGTCACGCGAACTAAAAACAAAGCCTACCCAACATTCCGTTAAGGTACTGCTGGAAAACGGGATTCAGCCTAACGTTCTTGTATTGCGCACTGAACGGGAGCTAAGCAATGAACTTAGGAAAAAGGTAGCCTTGTTCTGCAATGTTGATTTTGAATCGGTGATCCAGTCGATTGATGTCTCTACGATTTATGAAGTACCTATCCTCATGCAGAAAGAAAAGCTGGACATTACCGTTCTGAAGAAATTGGGGATGAATTATGAAGGCCAACCTGACCTGGCTCCGTGGAAAAATTTTCTGAAACGGTTCCAGCATCCCAAATACACTGTTAATATTGGTTTGGTCGGAAAGTATGTGGAACTGCCTGATGCTTATATCTCTATTACCGAATCTTTTAAGCATGGAGGGGCCGTGAATAATTGCCATGTCAACCTTAAATTCATCCATTCTGAAGATATTGACGAATCAAATTACAGGGATGTGCTCAAGGGACTGGCAGGTATACTTGTAGCCCCTGGATTTGGTGACCGGGGCATCGACGGGAAAATACTGGCAGCTCAATATGCCCGGGAGAACAACATTCCATTCCTCGGCGTGTGTCTGGGACTGCAATGTGCCGTCATTGAATTTGCCCGGCATAAGCTGGGCCTTAAGAAAGCCCATTCCACGGAGATGTCCATCAAAACGCCCGATCCGGTAATAGACCTGATGGAAGATCAGAAAGGCGTCACGGAAAAAGGAGGGACCATGAGATTAGGTTCCTATCCCTGTGTACTGACGGAAGGAACTAAAGCCTTTAAAGCATATGGTGTAAATGAAATCAGCGAAAGACACCGTCACCGTTATGAATTCAATAACCACTACCTGAAGGATTTTGAAAAAGCCGGCATGATTGCTTCCGGAATAAATCCCGATAATGGTTTGGTTGAGATCATGGAAATCCCATCTCACAAATGGTTTGTGGGAGTACAATTCCATCCTGAATACCGAAGCAATGTGTTGAAACCTCACCCGCTCTTTATTGATTTTATCAAAGCTTCGATATCCTGATAGTAATTTGCCGTAATGAAATAAACACAACTTATTAACCCGAATATAAAGAATGGACAGGAATTCAATCATTGGAATATTACTGATAGGTGCCATTATGATTGTTTGGAGCATGGTTTTCAGGCCGAACAAGAAAGAAATGGAGGAACGCAAAAGACAGCAGGATTCCCTTGCGCTGGTTTTGCAGCAACAGATGGAACAACAAAAGATACAACAGCAAAACGATTCCCTGGCGGCCCTATACGCCGACACAAGCAAGGTTGTCGTGGAGGAGAAGTTGGGTGAATTTGCCGCTGCAGCTACAGGAGCAAAAGAATTTGTTACCCTTGAAAATGACCTGATAAAGCTGGTTGTTTCAACCCTGGGAGGTAGGCCATATTCGGTTGAACTGAAAAGCTACAAAACCCATAACCAGACACCGGTTGTTTTGTTCTCCGGAGACTCAACAGAGTTTGGTCTGTATTTTTATCATCAGAACAACACCGTTTCTACCAATAATCTTTTCTTTGAGAAAGTTGACAGCATTTCATCAAAAAATGCCACCGGTCATAAGGACAGTGTTTCAATGAAACTTAAAATAAGCGATAACCGGTATATTGAATATGTTTATTCTCTTGAACCCGGAAGTTATATGGTGGATCTCAACATCAACCTGGTGGGCATGCAGGATATCGGGACACGTTCACCCGATGTGCTGGACATGGCCTGGTCGATGTATGCCCCGCAGCAGGAACAGTTGAAGAAGAATGAAAACCAGTATGTTTCTGTTTATTATAAGCCCCTCAGGGAAAAAGTTGAATATTTCAAGGCACGCAGCAATAAAAATGAACAGCAGGTTGACTTTCCGACAAAGCTTGAATGGATTGCTTTCAAGGACCAGTTCTTTTCATCGGTGCTGATTCCCGATAAGGGCTTTGATAACGGACTGATTAAGATGACCACCCTGCCTGAAAATGATAAGTTTCTGAAGCATTTCAGCGCTGAGATAGGAATTCCTTTTGAAAGAAAGGAATCGGAATCCGTCTCCATGAGAATATATTACGGGCCTAATAAATTCAAGCTGCTGAAGCAATACAAGGACCTTGGACTGCAGAACCTGGTAACCCTGGGCAACAATATCATCCGTTGGATCAATCAGTTTGTCATTATACCCATTTTTGACTGGTTAAGCAAGTTTATCGGCAACTATGGGTTGATTATATTGCTGCTGACGATCATTATCAAGGTAGGCCTGTTGCCGCTGACATACCGTTCCTATTTGTCCCAGGCAAAAATGCGCGTATTGAAGCCCCAGATGGATGAGCTGAATGCGAAATATCCCAAGGGCAAGGAAATGGAAAAACAGCAGGCGACCATGGCCTTGTACAAGAAGGCAGGCGTTAGTCCCATGGGAGGATGTCTGCCCATGTTGCTGCAATTTCCGATTCTGTTTGCCATGTTCAGGTTCTTTCCCACTTCCATTGAGCTGAGGCAGCAAAGTTTCCTCTGGGCCACCGATCTGTCCACCTATGATGCCATCATCACATGGAATGCTAATATTCCTATCCTGAGCAGTATTTATGGAAACCATGTGAGCCTGTTCACCATTCTGATGACTGTCACCACCATTATCAGCATGAAAATGGGGGAAGGGACCACGGCACAAACGCAGCAGATGCCGGGAATGAAAACCATGATGTACATGATGCCGGTAATGTTCATGTTCATGCTGAATAATTTCTCGGCCGGCCTTACCTATTATTATTTCCTTACCAACATCATTACCATCGGCCAGAACTTTCTGTTCAAAAAACTGGTCGACGACGAGGAAATTTTAAAGAATATGGAAGCCCGAAAGCTAAAACCTGTTAAAAAATCCAAATTCCAGCAACGCCTTGAAGTAATGGCGAAACAAAAGGGATATAGACCGCAGCCGGGACAAAAATCACTGCAGGGAAATAAATCACAACCGGGAGGTAAATCTCAGCAGGGAAACAAACTGCAGCAAGGTAATAAGCCACCGAAAAAGAAATAAGGTATCAGCCATTGGTCATTACAGCGTTTGATCATTGCCAACATTAAAGTAACCCATTTCCTTATCACCATGAAATTAGTTCATAACCAATATCAAATTGATGGCCTTAACGTCGTTGATCTTTGCGAAAAATACGGATCACCGGTGTATGTTTACGACACTTCAAAAATGAAGAGTCAGTATGAAAAAATGCAGCATGCTTTCAAGGATGTCAGCCTGAAAATCAACTTTGCCTGCAAGGCGTTGGGGAACATCAATGTACTCAGGTTTTTTAACAACCTGGGCAGCGGGCTCGATGCTGTTTCCATACAGGAAGTCCAGCTGGGAATCAGGGCCGGATTTCAGCCACAGGATATCATCTTCACGCCCAATTGTGTTTCCATTGAGGAAATTCAGGAAGGTGTGGGTCTTGGCGTTAAGATCAATATTGATAATATCTCCATTCTCGAACAATTTGGCCATCTTTATGGGAATACCATACCGGTCTGCATTCGTATTAATCCCCATATTCTTGCCGGCGGCAATAATAAAATCTCTACCGGTCATATCGATTCCAAATTTGGTATCTCTATCTATCAGTTGCCCCATGTATTGCGTGTCGTGGAAACGAATCATATGAAAGTTGAAGGGCTTCATATGCATACCGGTTCAGACATCCTCGATGTGGGGGTATTCCTGCGCGGGGCAGAGATTATGCTGGACTCAGCAAAGAATTTCCGTGAACTTAATTATATAGACTTTGGCAGCGGTTTCAAAGTACCTTATAAGCCCGATGATTA
>Ga0105094_10000494_pt1 | contig 19795 bp, 19 predicted proteins | sample PPLLak1March2015_2_FD_87023 | JGI IMG/M metagenome (GOLD analysis project Ga0105094, IMG submission 87023) | Freshwater sediment microbial communities from Prairie Pothole Lake near Jamestown, North Dakota, USA - PPLs Lake P8 Core (3) Depth... | ecosystem: Environmental > Aquatic > Freshwater >...
CCGACGCGCTGCGGTCAAGGGTCGCGGTAACAAATAATCCCCCACAAGATCGCGCCCTATTTTGGTCCGTCTGCGGGGGCTTGAACCCGCTCCCAGCGGAGCCGGCCACCTGTTTGGCATCAGGGCCGGGGCTGTGCCTTGTCGACAAATCACCCTCCACCCCGATCTTGTGCGGTTATTAATGCCTGGGTTTCTAAAAGGTTGGCGCCGACCGTCCGGCATGCTATGAACAGCATGGGTTCGAGCGCTTATTCCCCGATTCCGGTTTCAGACCGATTCCTTGCCCGCACCGTTTTGAACATCCGTCAGGTACAGTTCCATGACCGATTTTCACATATCCGATCCTTTGCTGCGCCGCCTGCTTTACGCCCTTGGCATCATGGCGGTGATTGCTTTCAGTTTTTACACTTTCAGCCTCCTGCGAACCGTTTTGGCAACAGCCATCAACGTGTTGGCCCCTTTTCTCACCGGCCTGCTGCTGGCCTACATCCTGGCTCCCGTGGTGGTTGCCCTTCAGACACGCCTCCGTCTGGGCCGGATTATGGGAACCCTGGTCCTTTTTTTGTTGATTGTCTCCACAGCGGCTTTGCTGCTGGGCGTACTGATTCCGGCAGTGGTGACAGAACTGATTGACCTGTTCAAGCTTTTGAAAGCGACCCTGCCCGACTTGCTCAACAGGCTCTCCCAGAGAGCCCCCTTCCAAATCGATGATGCGCTAGTCAAATCGGTCCAAGACTATATCCGTTCCCTTGAAATCAGCTTCGAGAAGCTTGCCTCCATGCTGCTTCCGGGGTTGAAAACGATGGCGACCGAAGGGTTTGAAACCGTTGGCAAGGCCACCATGGGATTTTTCAGTGGAATCGGCTCGGTGGTCGGGTTCTTTTCTTTTCTGATTTTTGTGGGCATCATCAACTTCTACCTCATCGTAGATTGGGAAAGGATCGGCCCCCTGATTCGCAAGATGGTTGCCCCTCATCGCCGGGAACGCTTTTTTGATGTCCTCAACAAGATCGATGCGGCCATGGGTGGGTTTTTGCGGGGCCAACTGACCGTCTCGGCCATCGTGGGAACCATGTTTGCCGTAGGCCTTTTTGGAGTGAGCCTGATGGGGTTTCCGGCCCTGCGCAACTACTGTCTTCTGATCGGCACCGCTGCCGCCATCGGGGGATTCATCCCCTACCTGGGCCCCATCATCGGGTTAACCCCGGCCGTGCTGATCCTTCTGCTGACCATGGGCGTCGACTGGAGCACCAAACTGCTGACGCTGGTGCTGCTGGTAGCTCTTTTCGCCCTGATCCAGGCCATCGAAGGCTTTGTCCTGCAACCGCGGATTGTCGGCAAAGGTGCCGGCCTGCACCCCCTGGTGGTGCTGTTCGCCCTGATTCTCGGTGCGCAGTTTGGTATCGGGGGCATGATTGCGGCCGTACCCCTGGCCAGCGTCATACGGGTATTGATCCTGGAATTTTACTGGCTGCCCGTGGAGCATCGGGAATCGCTGCTGGCAGCCGCAGCGGCCGGGGAACAGGCAGTGCCTGCGGGCCGGTCAAAGGAGGAGCAATGATGGCTCAAGCGTGTGTCACGGTTAACCTCAGGCGCGGTATCTGGCAGGCATTCGAAGCGATCGCCGCCCAGCAAGGCAGCGGCACCATCGAATTGATCGACAATGTGTTGATCGACTTCATTGTCGACCACGTGCCCGACTGCCACAGCTATGCGGACCTGATCGACGAAAACGACTTCATCAAGCCGCTGCCCGACTGTTGCCGTGCTTGAGGGCCGCGGCAGGAAATCGAGGAGTTCAACGATGCAGCTGCGCATTGACCATGTCGCCCTGGCCGTAAGAGACTATGCCGCGGCCAAGGCTTTTTTTGAAAAGGTGTTTGGCGCCCTTCCAGGCGCCGGCGCACCGGACAAGCGCTTGGGCTTCAGCTGGCGGGTGTTCTCGCTGGGAGACCTTTCCCGCCTGGAACTGATCGCCCCGCTGACGGCCAAGAGCTTTTTAGAGGGATTTCTGCGGACGCGCGAAGGCGGCCTCCACCATATCACCTTTCACACCGATGACATCCATGCCGCAAAGGCGCATCTGGAGCGCTGCGAGGTGCCGTATTTTGGTTTCAGCGAAGCCGACCCCAACTGGAAGGAGCTGTTTATCCATCCCCGAGATGCTTTCGGGGTCCTGATTCAGGTGGCGGCATTTGACCCCGATGCCTTTCTCGCGCCCGAGGCCAGGGTTGGCCCTGAAAAACGGTGGGCTCTGGCTGCGACCAACGGCGGATGTCGCCTGACGCTGGCCCACCCCGGCGGCGGCAGGGTCGCGCTGGAGCTGAACCCCAACGAAATCGAAGCGCTGATTGCCGACCTGCAGCAGCACCGCAGCGGCGACTGACGGGTCAGGAGGCTTCCGGTGGTTCGGGCACGGTCGCAACACGGAGGCCGCTCTGAGGCATGCAGGCCTTGCGCTGGCGGTCATTGCGAAAAAATTCAAACAACCTTCCGGAGTATGCGCAACGACGGACGTCCCCCATTTTGCGAAGGATAAAGCCAAGCGTGCCGTCCTCGCCGTCGTTGCAGAGCCGAAACAGGAGCAGGCGCCGGAGTTCGGCATCCTCCCGCTGGCCGAGGGGCAGCAGCTGCACCAGCCGTTGAAAAGCCGCGGAGGAGCCGTCCCGCCGCTTTTCCGGATAGATGATATCGGCGGACATACCTGTTTCCTTTTAAAGGCCAGTTTGATATAAAAAAACAATGCGTTCGGAACTGCCCGTAAGATAAATTTGGCTCTGCAATTGTCAATTGGAAAGCGAAGGCGCCAATTTGCTGCGTAGCGCGCTGCGGTGAACCCGGAATCTGCACCAAGAGGGGGGTGGCATGAAAGACGGTTTAGACGTAATCATCGTCGACGACGATCCCGATGTGTGTGAAGTCCTGGCAGATATTATCAACCGTTTTTACGAATGGGGAAATGTCTTCGTTTTTTCGGACGTCAACGAGGCGGCCATCTATTGTCTCAACCGGGATGTCGGCATCGCCATCTTGGTTGTGGATGTCTACCTCGGAGAAAAAACGGGTTTTCAGTTTCTCGACACCATCTCCAGGCGGTTTCCAACCGCCCACGAAGACACCATCATGATCTCCGGCCATGCCAGTGACGATGTGGTCGACATGTGCGTCGCCTCAAACGTCAACCATCTGCTTGAAAAGCCGATCCGCCCCTTCGCCCTGCAGCTGGCGGTCCGCGCCATCACCTCCAAGTACCTGCGATTCGCCAAAAAACTGCTGGAGGACGAGTGCTATTCGCAGGAGTGCGTCAAAATTTTTCAGTAGCCAGGGTGCTGGCCATCGACGCAACAAGCCCTGCCCATCATGGCGCGACGTCGCGGTAGAGCACCAGCGCGGATCTTCCGATTTTTTTCAGCCGGTAGTGCTCATTGGCAATCCGAAAGCCGCTTCGGGCCCGCTCGCGCGTGAGGCTGTGGGCATACACGCTCTGAGGATCCAGCTCGGGAAGGACGGCATCAATGCGCAGGTTGCCTGCAGCATCAAGGCCCCGAAAAACCAAGCGACTGCGGCCGATCGAAACCGATCGGTCGCGGTGCAGCACCCAGACCTCGACCGGCCCCGCCGCGGGGACTGCGGGGGACTGGGGCAGCAAAGCGTCGGTGTCGTTTCGGAAAAGCAGATCGGACAGCTGCCCGGGGGTCGGTTCCGGAACCCCCAGAACCGTCGCCAGCCCGTAAACAGCCCCGAAGGCCAGGAGCCCAGCTCCCGTGAGGGCAAGCAGTTGAATCCATGGTGAAGAACGCATCTTTCGCATGGGTGCCGGCCCCTCCGTGGACGCTTGCCCCATCGTTCCCCGGGAAGGGCGGGTCGCCCTTTCCCGATTAACGGCAACTTTTTCAAACCAATATTTGAAAAATAACGGCCTGCCGCGCCGTCGTCAACAGCTGCTGCAGGACGCTGCACCCAGGCGCCATGTCGTTACCTTACGGGGACTGGGGGTTGAACTTTTAGTCGCCATTTTGACGGGATCAAGCCGCACCTCAGGAATCGGTGATCTTTGCGGTTCGTCCGCCAGCGCGGCTTAGATCGACAGGGGGGGGTTGTGGCCAGAAAATCATTGTATTGGGCGGATGCCTATGTTGAAAAAAAACTGTCAGCCAAGGAGGCCATCGGCCGGATCCGGCCGGGGACCCGGGTCTTTATCGGGTCTTCCTGCGGTGAACCCCAGCACCTGGTCAAGGCCCTGGCGGAGGCCTCCAATTTTTTTCTTGATCTCGAAATCGTAAGACTCCTCACCCTGGAAACGACGCCGCTTTCGCTGATTGCCGACCATTCCAGCGGCCAGCACCTCAACATCCGCTCCTTTTACCTCGGCTCGGCCGCCGCGGCCAACATCAGCGAAAAGCGCCGCTTCATCACCCCCATCAACCTTTCAGCCATCCCGCGGCTTTTCAAGAGCCGGCGCCTGCCGATCCACACCGCACTGATCCAGGTATCCCCCCCCGACGATTTCGGCTGGATGAGCCTTGGCGTAGCCGTCGATATCACCCTGGCGGCGGCCCAGTCCGCCGACTGGGTGATTGCCCAGGTCAACCCCCGCATGCCCCGAATTCTCGGTCAGAGCTTCATCCACGTCAACGACGTCGACGCGGTGGTCGAGCATGAGGAGGAACTGCTGACCATCGGGCAACTCCCGGAACTGGGCACCGCCCGCACAATCGGCCGACTGGTCGCCAGCCTGATCGAGGACGGCTCCACCATCGATATCTGTTTAGGCGCCACGCCCCACGCGACCCTGATGGCACTTTCCGACAAAAACGACCTGGGAATCCACTCCCAGTATCTCACCGACGGCATGATGACCCTGGTGTCCCAAGGCGTCATCACCAACCGCCGCAAAGGCTTCAACGATGGGCAGATCGTGGCCAGCAGCGCGGTCGGGACCACCAATTTCTACGAATACCTCAACGACAACCCGTCCATCAATTTCTACCCCTCGGATTACGTCAACAATCCCGCCATCATCGCCCGGCACAACCGCATGGTTTCCATCAATATGGCCATGGCCATGGACCTGACCGGCCAGGTTGCGGCGGATGCCCTGCCCTACAACCATTTTTCGGGGGTTACCGGCATGGTCGATTTCATGCGCGGGGCGGTGGCCGCCGAGGGCGGCAAATCCATTCTGATCCTGCCATCGCGGCAATTCGGCACCCACCGGAGCCGCATCGTCCCACAGCTGCAGGATCTGGCCGTGGTGATGCCCCGCGGGGATGTTCATTACGTTGTCAGCGAATACGGTGCGGTCAACCTTTTTGGAAAAAGCCTGCAGGAAAGGGCCATGGCGATGATCAGCATCGCCCATCCGGATGATCGCGACGCGCTTTTCTTCGAAGCTCAGAAACAGGGTCTGCTCGGACCGGAGCGCACCCCGAAGGAGACTCTGCAGGGAATTTACCCGGTTCAACTGGAAGAAAAAATCGACATCGGCGGTGAAACCGTCACCATCCGACCGGTAAAGCGGGTGGACGGAAGAAGGCTCCAGGAACATTTCTACAACCTGGCGGAAGAGGATGTCATCTCGCGTTTTTTTCACCTCAAGAAGCGTTTCGGCAGCAGCGAAATGGAAAAAATCCTCGAGATCGACTACGTCAAAAATCTGAGCATTGTGGCGCTGGTGGGAGAATTTGGATTTGGCAGGGTTATCGGGGTAGGCGAATATCTATTGGACCCCTCCAGCAACATGACCGAGGTGGCCTTCACGGTCCAGCGCGCTTACCAGGGCAAGGGTATCGGCCGGCTGATCATCAAAAAGCTGGCGGAGGCGGCCCGCGAAAACGGCATTTCCGGTTTCGTGGCGTACACGGCGCCGGAAAACAAAAAGATGATCCGCCTTTTTCACAGCCTGCCCTACAGGGTCAAAACCACCTTCGAGGAAGGCTTCCTGGTCCTGACCACTCGTTTCGACACCCTCAAGGAGGGATAATGCCGGCAGGCCGTCCTGCCGGGGGACTGTCCCGCCGGCGATCAGAGAACGGCCGCCACCATCCGGGCGGCAATTTTATCAGGATCGACGATGTAGCGACCGGCGTCGATGGCCGACCGAAGCGCCGCCACATGCCCCTGCCGAACTTCCGGGGCAGCTTCGATCGCTCGGCGCGCGGCCTCCGAGGCCTTGGTTTCGGCCGAAAACCGGACCACACTGCTGGGCGATGCGCCCAGGGCAGCGGAAGCGGTTGCGCTTCCGCGCTGGGGCGCTTTTACAAGGGCCGCTCGACGGGTGTCGGGGGCAGGTACGGCGGCACGGGGAAGGTCATTGCGGTCAACGGGTGTCATCTGGTTTCCTCCGGTTTAAGGCTGGCCGTGATTTTAAGCATCTGTTTGGCGATCTGGCGTTCACCACAGCAAGACCTGTACCGGCAAAGAGACCCGGCTGTAATTTTCACAACACACTGAAACTTATAATTTTTTTTTATCTATACCCCTCAAACCCCGAATACGCCGGGTTCACTGTTGGGAATTTTTTTTCTTCTTTTTGGGACCCGAATTGCCTGAGGCGTTCTGGACCGAAACCCCCGGTTGACGTCGACAGGCCCCATCCTCCAGGAGAAATTTCAGCATGCCGATTGCACCCGAATACCTTCAACCGACGGCCATCCTCGACAGCGACCACCCCGAGGTCCGCCGCTACGCCCTGGAAACCGTTGGGACAGCGCGGGAGGATGCCACCCTCGCGGCAGTCCGGCTATTCTACGCTGTCCGGGACGACATCTGGTACGACCCGTACTACCCGTTTTACCGCCCCGAACATTACCGCGCCAGCGCTGTGCTCAGGAGCCGCCGCGGCTATTGCATCAGCAAGGCCGGCCTGCTGTGCGCCTTGGGCCGGGCCTGCAGGATCCCCTCGCGATTGGGTTTTGCCGACGTCCGCAACCATCTCGCCACCCGGGAGTTGATCGAACGCATGGGCGGCGATGTATTTGTCTACCACGGCTTCACCGAATTTTTTCTGGGCGGCAAATGGGTCAAGGCCACCCCCACCTTCAACCAGAAACTCTGCCGTAAGCACCGCGTGGCCCCTCTGGAGTTCGACGGCCGCACGGACGCCGTGTTTCAGCCCTTCAATCTGGAGGCGGCCCAGTACATGACCTATGTCCGCTACCATGCACCCCAGGCCGACATCCCGCTGGAAACCATTTTGGCAGCCTGGCGGGCGGCTTACGGCGCCGAGCGGGTAAACAGTTGGATCGCGGCCAGCGAAGCCGCAGGCGGACGTTCGGCCCATGATTTCAACCGGGAGACGGTCTGGCAAGGTTCGGAAAAAAACAAAGGCTGATGGGGGCGCGGAGCTGAAGCGGGCCGGACGCGGGGTGAAGAGGGCGCGATGCTTTCAGGCGGCTGGATCAAAAAAGTTGCGCTGATGCTGATGGCCTGCGGGTTTCTGATTTTCGGGATCCAGGTGCTGATCGCGGCTTACGCCCTTGAAAACCCCCTTCACTTTGTGGTGACCTTTTTTTCAGCCAACCTGATCATCCTCATCAGTGCCGCCCTCCTGGTGGGGTTCGGCTTTCGGATCGCGGCCGGTCTGCGCACCGATCGATCCGGCCGGGCGGCCCGGTCACTGCAGGCGCCGGCCCCGATGCGGCGGGAAAGCGTCGAACCGTCCCTGCTCGTTGATAAACGTATTGAGAATCCAGCTGATGATGGTGATCAGGAGGCTCCCCAGAAGGGCGGTCCAGAAGCCGGTCACCTTGAAACCGCCGATGACCCCGGAGGCCATCAGCAGGAGCACCGCGTTGATGACAAAAGTGAAAAGCCCAAACGTGAGCACGGTGATCGGCAGGGTCAGCAGAAACAGAACGGGTCGCAGAAAGACATTGAGGACCCCCAGGATGGCGGCGGCAAATAAGGCCGAGAAAAAGCCGCTGACGTGGATACCCTCCAGCAGGTAGGCGGTCAGCAGGATGGCCGCCGTCAGCACCAGCCATCGAACCAGCAATCCGATCATGATCTATCCCTTTTAACTGCGATGGCGCGTGGGGCGCAACAGCAGGCCGTCGAGGACAGGCGCCTTTGGTCCGCGGTGAGATCATCCCGCCTGCCCGTAGCGTTTCAAACTCTTGACTGTTTCACTGAACCATACCGCCGCCGCCAGGGCCAGGCAGGCCCCGCCGGTCGGGCATCCACTGTCGGGCAAGTCCGCCGTCCGCAGGGCCGCGACCGGCATCAGCCGTTCCAGGTCACCGGCCGGAAAGTGCAACCGGTTTTCGCGCGCCACCGTTGCCAGGCACTCGACCAGTATTTCCCGGTTCACACGATAATTGTGCCCCAGGCAGATCCGATCGTAATCGTACTTCTCCCAGCCGTTTTGGTCCCGACGGATCACACACTCAACCGGCAGCTGGCGGGCCCGCAGGGCATCGACAACATCGGTGGCGGCGCCTGCCGCTGCCAGCACGATGCGCGGCTTGACCTGCAAGCGTTTGGCGGGACGTCGATCCTGACTGAAAACCCGCTTGTAAACGGCATAGCGGCGGTCCTCGAAAAAGGTCCGCAGGCGTGCGGCCAGTTCGTCGAAACGCCGGTCCGGGAGCGGCGCGCGGAGTGATTCGAGGCGGTAGCAGCGGCGCAGGTTTGCCCAGGTCTGCTCCAAAAGAACCATCGCGCTCGGGGCTTTATCGGCACCCCAGAAAACACCCAGCAGAAACATTTACGTACCTTGATGGTTCACGACCGGTCGCCCCTTGAGGGCTCTTCGGCGTCGATTCCCATCAGCTCGGCAAATTCCTGAAGCTGCCGCCGCCCCATGATGCCCAGGCGCTCGGCAAGACGCGGCGCCATGAGGGCGAAGGTCCCCTCCGACCGGGCGCACGTGAGCCCCTCCGAGTTGTAAATGACCCCCGTCATGCGGGCTTCCCGCCCGCCGTCGGCGGTTTTGACGCCGCCTTCGGCTTTGATTTGCTGTCCGACGTAAAGCGGCTTGAGAAATTCGACGGTGATCGATTTGGTCAGGATAAATCGTTTGAGAAGGTAAATCGCCGACCAGCTCATGATCTCATCGAGGATGGTGGTGATCACCCCGCCGTGGACCAGGTTGTCCCACCCGCAGAGGTGCTCGGGGACCGTCACCAAGGATGCCACCGCCTTGTCACTGGCGTAAAATTTCATCTTCAAACCATATGGGTTGACGGGCCCGCAGCCAAAGCACATATGGTCGCTGCGGTTGGGAACGGGTTGCATGCCTGCAGGGATCTCCATGGGCGCCTCGGGTTTCACCATCTGTTCCGGGATATCATGCCGCTGCTTCGGTGACCCGCACCACCAGCACCGGCACCGGGCTGTGGCGAAAGATCTTCTCGGCTGTGGTGCCGAAAAAAGCCTCCGTCAGGGTTCCGCGGCCCCGCGAACCGATCACCACAAGGTCGGCGGTCTCTTCGGCCGCCACGCGGCTGATCTCCTCAAATGGGATGCCCGACCGGAAAATTTTTTTGATGGGCAAGTGGCCGCACCCGGCCTCTTCGATCAATTCCTGCATGAGGGTGGCGCGTTCCTGCCGCTGCCTGATCAAGATCGTCTCGACCGAACTTTCCTCGTTGGTCAGGGCCTTTTGAAAAAAAGCGCTCTTGACCGCATCCACATCCCGCTGATTGATGACGTTGACCAGCAGCATTTGGGCATTGAGGGCAGCCGCCAGTCGGGCCGCGTACCCAAGCACCTTGATGGCGTGTTCGGAAAAATCACAGGCTACCATGACCTTCTGAATCGGCTGCATCGCAAATCCTTCGCTCTTCATCGCGGCCCCATCTGCAAAACCCCGCTCCGCCTCAGCAATACAGGAAACCCGCGGTGCAATCAACTTGAAATGTCGGTTTTAACTGGGCGAAAAAGAAAAGATTGGAGTTCTTCCCCGCTGTCGATGGCGCCCTCGATGTTTTTCTACGGGGGCCGCCCGCCAGCACTCGCAGGCGGCTCTTTGAACTTGACTTGCGAGGCAATTTCGACCAGATTGCCGCATCAGCGCCTGGGAACGGGTTGAATCGCCCCCACGCCCATATGCAGGCGCGCTTTCAACCGCTTGAAGGGAATTGACGCTTGAAGTTGCGACACCCCAGATGGCGCCGCTTTTTTCGCCGGTGCCTACTGGCAGCCGGAGTGCTGGCTGCGGCGCTGGCGGCGATTTCGGCCGGCGGGCTGTTGTGGCTGCATAGCGGGGTCGGCCAGGGCTGGCTGCAGGCGCGTGTCAACCAAGCCATTGCGGGCAGCCTGCGCTGGGACCAGCTGCGGCTATCGCCGCTGCGGGGCCGCCTGGAATTGTCCGGGCTGCAGTTGACCGGCCCCGCCGGCGAGCCCCTCGCCGGTGTCCAGCGACTGCTGCTGGTGCTGGACTGGCGGCCGTTGCTGCAGGCAACCGTGCAGATCAACTCCCTGGAACTGGAAGCGCCCTGGGTCAATCTGCAGCGCCGGAATGACGGAAGCCTCGATCTGACCCAAGCCCTGCAGCCGCCCGAGGCCGGTGACCAGCCCCCTGAGCCTGGAACCGGCCGCGGCCTGCCCGTCGATATCGCGCTCAAACGGCTGCGCCTGACCGACGGCCGCGTGGCGTTTACGTCTGCCGCCGACAGCCTCAGCGCCAGCCTCGCCGACGTGAACCTTACCGCCGAGGGCCGCTGGTCAACCCAGACCGCCGCCCTGAACCTGGTCACCGGCGCCCTGCGCATCGTCCGGCCCGGCGCGGAGACCGGCCTGGACCGCCTGGCCCTCGAGGCGACGCTTGCACACGGCGCGCTTGCACCCGTGCATCTGACCGCAGCGGCGGGCGGCTCAAGTCTGAGCCTCATCGGAAACATACAAAACGTGCTCGCCGCCCCGCGCCTGGACCTTCGCCTGGACCTTGACCTGGTGCTGGGGGAATTGCTGGCGGGATTGACGCCCGTCCCGCCGCTGGCCGGCCGCCTCGCCGGTCGCCTGACCGCCCGGGGGGACCTGCAGGACCCGGATCTAGATCTGGATCTGGCCTGCGACGGCGGTGTTCTGGGGGAATGCCGGATCGATGCCGCCCGTCTCAGGGCCAAACTGCAAGACCGACGGGTATCCCTGGAAGAGCTTTTTCTGGCCGCCGCTGACGGCACGCTCAGCATCCAAGGCGAAGCGGATTTCACCAAGACTTTTGCCCGGGAAACATGGGACCTGCCAGCGATGCTCGAGGCTGCCACCTATTCCCTTAGCCTCAAAAGCCAGGGGCTGCGCCTGGAAAAGATCTGCCCCTATCCGGGCCTTCCGCGCGGCCGTATCGACGCCGACCTCGCATTGACCGGTCACAGCCTGGTGCGCAAAGGGCTTTCGGCTGCGGTCAGCCTGCGCGCCGACGCCCGGGATTTCGCCGCGACAACCGACACGGCTCTGCCGACCACCGATTTGTCCCTGCAGGCCAAGGCCCGCCTGGAAGGCCATCAGATAACCCTCAGCGGGCTGACGGCGTCTGCGGGCAGCCTGCAGCTCCGCACGGATGGCAGCTTTGATTTCCACAGCCGGGCCCTTTCAGGCGCTTTCAGCCTGCGTTCACCGGACCTGGCCCCGGTGCTGGCGGCCTTCGACCAGATGGGGGCCGAGGGCGAACTCGCCATCGAGGGCCGGGTAGCGGGCACCCTCGAGCGGCCGGCTTTCACTTTCCAGGCCGAGGGCAAAGACTTGGCCTTCGCCCCCATCCGGCTCGGCCGGCTGGGGCTGGCGGCCGAGCTGGCCCCCACCGGGGTCCTAACCATCAGCGAATTGTCCCTCGATAACCGGGGCTCACGGGTGAGGGGCAGCGGCACGGTGGGGCTTTTCGACCCTGAGCGCGGGTTCGACCGCGACCTGCCGATGGATCTCGCGTTTACCTTCGAGAATTTGGAGCCTGGAGACTTTTTGGACCGCCCCGGCACCAGCGGCCGCCTCCAGGGCGTCCTGCGTCTGGACGGGCGCCTTGGCGACCCGCGGGCGCTCTTGTCGCTGACGGGTACGGAGGTCGCAGTTGAAAACGTGCGGATCGGCGACCTTGACGCTGCGCTGCGGCTCGACCAGGGCCGCCTGCAAATCGAGCGTCTCACCGCTCGCAACGGGCGTTCAGTCGCGGCGGCGAGCGGCGCCATGCGCCTCATGGATGTCGCCACCGGTCGGTGGCTGGAAGATCCGGCGCTGCAGGTGGATGTCACCGCGGACACCCCCCAGCTTGAAGATTTCAGCCCGCGGCTCAAAGGCCGTGCGTCCCTGGAGGCCCGTATAACCGGCAGCCTGCGTCGCCCACTGGGCACCGTGGTCCTGAGGGGCGTTGACCTCGACAGCGGTTACCAGAAATTTTCGGGCCTGCACCTCAGCGCCGTGTTGGAGAGCGAGCGGGTGCGGTTGGAGCGCCTGGAGATTGCCGTCCCGGGGGGCCAAACCCTGGTCGCCCGGGGGTGGCTTGGATACGACCAGTCGTACGCGCTGGAAGTCGAGAGCGACGGGATCGGCCTGGAGCAGATCGACCTGCTGCACCAGCATTTTCCGGCTGCCGAAGGCCTTGCCGCCCTCACCCTCAAAGGCCAGGGCACCCTGCAAGACCCCCGTCTGGCGGGACAGTTGGCGGTCACCGCTGTTCGCATCGACGGCAACCCCGTCGAGGACCTGCGCCTGAACCTCGGGCTGGAAAAGGGTCTGGCGCAGCTCTCCGGCCGTCTCAACTTTGATCTGGCGGCGAGCTACGACCTGAACACGCAGCAATTTGAGCTGCGCGCATTTTTCCAGGACACGGCCATCGCCCCCTATACCCGAATCGCCGGCCGGCCGGATTTCAAGGGCCGTCTCAGCGGCACGCTGGTGGCCCGCGGCACGCCCCAGCGCAGCGCGGAGATCACGGCGGCAGCGGACCTCTCCGCGCTTTTGCTGACTTACCGGGACACCCCGCTGGTCGAAGCCGAGCAGCTGCGATTTACAATCGCCAACGGCCAGGTGCGGGTCCCCCGCAACCGCTTGACGCTGCCCGCCGGCGGCTGGCTCGAATTTTGGGGGCAAGGCGGCATCCAGGGTCCGTTGGATTTCGAAGCCGCCGGGGTCTTGCCGCTTCAGGCCCTGGAGGCGTTTGTGGAGGATCTCGACAGCCCCCAGGGGAGCCTGCGGGTCGATAGCCGCGTGGGCGGAACCCTGGCCGCGCCGGAGCTTCGCCTGGAGGTGGTTCTGGCCGATATCGGCTGTGACCTGCCGGGGGTGACCGCCCGCCTCCACGACCTCAACGGCAAGCTGCTGCTGACCCCCGCGAGCCTGCGGGTCGATCAACTCAAGGGCATGCTGGACACCGGGAGTTTCGAACTGGCCGGGGGGGTCGATCTGGAAGCCTTCACACCCCGCCAGGTGGACGTCCGGCTGACCGCCACCGCCCTGCCCCTCGGAGTGCCCGACACGCTTGATGTGCTCTTCAGCGGGGACCTGCGGCTCTCGGGGACTCCGCAGAATTCCAGCCTGCGCGGAACGCTGACCCTGATCGAGGGCCTCTACTACCGGGATGTCAACCTCAGCCCGCTGCGCAGACTGGAGCGTCGGCCGCCGCCGGCGACGGCCGCAGCGCGCACCTTCCCCTACCCTTTTCTGGAGAACCTGACACTGGATGTGGCCGTGAACCACCGCAACGCCTTTCTGGTGGACAACAACCTGGCCGCCCTGGAAATCATCCCGGACCTGAGGATCGGCGGCACCCTCCAACGGCCCCTGGTGGACGGCCGCATTCAGGTGCCCTCCGGCACGATAACTTATTTCCATCGGAGTTTCACGGTCGAAAAGGGGGTCGTGGATTTTGTAAGCCCTTACCGCATCGAACCCCTGGTCGACATCGAAAGCGAAACCCAGGTGCGCGGCTGGCGCATCCGTCTGGCGGTTTCCGGTCCTCCCGACAACCTGGAGTTCACCCTGACATCCGACCCGCAGGAATCCGATCAGGACATCCTCTCGCTGCTGCTGGTGGGCAAAACCACCCGTGAGTTGATTGCCGGCGAGGGCGGCAGCAGCGCTTCGCCCGAACAGCTGGTGGCTCAGCTGGTGGCCGGCAATCTGGTGGAAGAGGTCAAGAAAACCACCGGCATAGACCTGCTGGAAGTCGAGACCTCCGGCCAGGGCGAGAACGGCGAGGATGTCGACACCACCATCAAGGTAACGGTGGGCAAAGAACTTTCGCGCCGCCTGATGGTCAAGTATGCCACCCAATCCCGGGGAGGTGAGGTCGTGCAGCGGGCCGAAGCCGAATACCGGCTGCTGGAGCATTTCCTCTTTACGGCCTTTCAGGACAACCTGGGCGTGTTCGGGGGCGCCCTGTCATTTCGTCTGGAGTTTCGCTGATGTCGCTGTTTCCGCCCCTGAAACCGGCCGCTGCGCGCCCCCCTTGTTTAATCGGTTCCACCGGCCGCCGGCGGCTCGCGGGGCCCCTGGCAGTCCTGGTGCTCTGCTGTCTGGCGGTTTTTTCGGCGGCAGGCGCCACAGGCGCCGAGACCCCGGACGAGGGCGGCGCAGCGCTTGCCGCGGTGGTGCTCGACATCCGCAGCCACCCCGGCGATAAAACAGACTGGCAAGCCCTGGGCCTCAGCCTGGTGCGGTTGAAAGCCGGCGACCGTCTGACCGCCGCCAGTCTCGATGCGGCCCTGGCGGCCCTGGCGGCCTGCAAGCGGTTTGAATATATCAACGCCGATACCGTCGACACCCAAGCTGGGCCGGTGCTCACCTTCACCCTGACCCCTTTTCGCCGGATCAAGGCCATCCACATCCAAAACGCCGCCCCCCTGTTTGCACGTGACATCCGCAACCGTCTGAGCATACACACCGGCGGCCCGCTTCCGGAGGGCAGCCTGGCGGCTCAGGCGGCAGCCGTGGAGGCGCTTTACCGGGAGGAGGGGTTTGCCGCACCCCGGGTCGAGGCCCTGGCCCGCCTTGATCCGGCTGACGGCCACTACCGCATCCGTTTGATTATCGACCCAGGGGTCTGGTACCGCCTGGGGGAGCTTTCCTTCGAGGGCAACCGCGCCCTTGCCGCAGGCCGGCTGAAGCTTCACATGGGTGTTTGGCGGGCCAACTTGCTCATTGGCAGCGCAGCGCGTTTCATCGAAAAAACCCTGACCGCCGACATCCAGCGCCTGACCGCCCGCTACCGCGCCCAAGGCTTTGCCGACTGCCGAATCACCCCGATTGTCACGCGCGACCCCACCCGCGCAGTCGTGGATGTCCGACTGAGCGTTTACGAGGGCCCCCGCTACCGGGTCGACTTTGACGGCAACCAAGCCTTCCGGGATTGGACCCTCAGAAAAGACCTGGTCCTGTTCCAGGAGGGAAACCACGCCAACCGGGGGGGCCGCAAAACCATCCGCAATATCCCCCTGCGCTACCATCAGGCCGGGTACAGCGATGTGGGTGTCAAAGCCGAGCAGACCACCGCTACCCGCGAGGGGCAACCGGCGGTGCACCTGGTGTTCCACATCATCGAGGGGCCCCGGACGGTGGTGGATGCCATCACGCTGAGCGGCAACCGGGCCCTGGACGCCGACGCGATTCGCCGGCAGATGGGCACCCGTCCGAAAAAGCCGTTTGTGCCCGAAACCCTGGAAACCGACATCGCCGCAGCCACGGAGCTTTTCCGGCGCCGGGGGTTTGGCGACGTCACGGTTTCTCCCCAGCTGGCCTTCAGCCCCGACCGCCGCTCGGTGGCCATCACCCTCGAGGTTGTCGAAGGGCCGCAGCAGCGGGTGAGCGCGGTCGAAATCACCGGCATCGACGCCCTGCCGCTGGCGCAGGCCTACGCTGCAATCGCATTGCAGCCAGGGGAGCCGTTTCGTCACTACATGCTCAAAAGCGACGAGAATACGCTGGCCGCCCTGATATCGGAAAAAGGGTTTCCCCACGTGACGGTTGCCGGGAGCGCCACCCCGGACCCCGACCCCACCGATCTCAAGCTGCGCTTTGCCATCGACCAGGGGTCGGCAGTCGTAAACGGCCGCATCTCATACGCCGGGAATCTGCGCACCCGTCAAAGCATTCTCGACCGTGAGGTCGGACTGCAGACCGGCGCACCGTTTTCTCTGAAGCAGGCAACCACGGCCCAGCGCAATCTGAGAAATTTGGATGTCTTCAACACGGTCCAGTTCACCACCGTGGGACTGCCCGAAAAATGGGAACAGATCGAATTTTTTGCGGACCTGGAAGAAAAAAAACCCTACTTTTTTGAACTGCAGAGCGGCTTCCAAAGCGATACCGGCTTTTTCGTCGACACCCGCCTGGGAGACCGCAATCTCTTCGGCTTGAACCGCAGGATCACCCTCGGCGGCCAGGTCAATCAGACCGGCTACCGCGCCGAACTGGAACTCCAGGACCCCAACCTCTGGAGCACCGGCACGACCGCCTCCTTGAGCCTGTTCAGCGAGCGCATCGAAGAGTTCAACAAAAACTTTGAGACCCGCGCCTACGGCGCCGTTTTGGGTTTCAACCGCAAATGGCATGAAAACTGGCGCGGCGGGTTTAGCACCCGGCTGGAGCGCCGGGAACAAATCGCCACCGGTGACGGCGAAATCACCGACACTGCCGTCGAACTGGGGCGCCGCACCATTATCGTCACCACCCCCTCCTTGCAGTACGACACCCGTGATTCCTTCATTCGCCCCACCAAGGGTCTTTTCGCGAACTTTGGGGTGGATGTCTCCAAAGGGGTTGAAAACCCCGAAGACGATTTCCTCAAGTATCGGCTGGAGGGCCGCGGTTTCTGGAGCCCGCTGACGCGCCTGACCCTCGCCGGGGCCACCCGCCTGGGGCACATCGCGCCTTATGGCGGCAGCCGCGATGTGCCCGAAGATCAGCTCTTTTACCTCGGCGGCATCGGGGACGTGCGCGGGTATGAGGAAAACCTGCTGCGCTTCGACGCCAACGGTGATGCCGTGGGGGGGCGCGACGCGCTTTCCGGCAGCCTCGAGGCACGCATCGACCTGGGCCTGGACTTCGAGTTGACTCTCTTCTACGACATCGGTCGCCTGAACGACAGCGATGGCGCCGTAGGCGAAAACGGCTGGCGTGACAGTCTCGGCGCAGGGCTGCGCTATATCACCCCGATCGGCCCGCTCGGCATCCTCTATGGCCACAAGCGCGATCAACGCTCGGGCGAAAGTGCCGGCCAGTTTCATTTCTCCATCGGTTATACCTTCTGATAAACCCCTCCCCGGGATCGCAGCCCGGATGCGGCCGGACTTCAACACCCCGCCGGAACGGCTTTTTCAGGCTGCGGGCCCGGGTCGCGCGCCTGCCCCTGCTTTTCGTTTCTCCCACGGCCGAAGACCCAGCATTGGTTTCGGAATTCTTGAAAAAAAAACCCGTCCGTGCCAGAATCCACCCCAGACCAGGGTCGATCTCAGGATCTTTGCGGCGATCGTGGAATTGACACCACGCCCGCCAGGCGCACCAGAGAACCGCGAAAAGCGTGGGTTTGGCTCACATATCCGATTTGTGAAGCGCGAGGGGGACACGATGCCACCCTACCGGATCATTCTTGCCGATGACCATGCCATGCTGCGGGAGGGCATCGCCAATCTCATCAATGCGGCAAAAGGTCTGCAGATTGTCGGCGAGGCATCCGATGGCCTGATGCTCTTGAAGCTGCTGAATCATACGACGCCCGATATGGTCATCATGGACGTCTCAATGCCCGGTTTGAGGGGCATCGAGGCCGCCCAGGAGATCAGGAAAACCCATCCCGGGGTGGCCATCCTGTTTCTGAGCATGCACAAGAAGAAAGAATACCTGCACCTGGCGTTGGCCACCGGAGCCAAAGGCTATGTCCTCAAGGAGGATTCCGGCAGCGAACTGATTCAGGCCATCGCCGCCATCCGCAAGGGCAAAACCTACCTTTCGCCACTTTTCATGCAGGACGTGCCCGCGGATCTTATCCCCACCGGCCCCGGCAGCGATCATCCGCCCTATGAGCCGCTGACGGCCCGTGAAAAGCAGGTCCTGCAACTGATCGCCGAGGGGAAAACCAGCAAAGAAATCGGCGCGCTTCTTTTCATCAGCGTTCACACCGTCCACAGCCATCGTAAAAACATCAAAAACAAATTGGACGTGAGAAAAAACGCCGACCTGATCCGATACGCCATGGAAAAGGGTTACACCGACCAATGGTAAAAAAGCGGTCCTTGCGGCGCCGGCTGATGGGCTGTGCAGAAAACCACATATAACCCCGGCGCAAGCCGGCAATGTCTTTTTGCCGCGCCCCTCACCCCGCTTCCGCCCCCATTTGCAAAATATCGCCTATCCCCGCAATTCCAGCCCAAAATGACCACTTGTGGCGATTGTACCCCGCCGCCATAAGCCATATTTTTAAATAGTTAAACGATCCAACGAGCCCCAGCGCAGCTCTCAGGATTTCTATGCGCCACGGGCGAAATCCTGGCACGGTGCCCAGGCGGTTATCCGCGCACTATCCACCAGCGGCCCAAAGGAGTGATTTTTTAAAGATGAAACCGCGTGCTGCTAAACCGAAAACCCAAAAATGCCGGGTGACCTTTACGATTGTTGCGCCCGAGGCCGTCGAGGTCTGCCTGGGAGGGGACTTCAACGCTTGGCGGGCGGCTGCACACCCGATGAAGCCCACCGGCAACGGCGCCTGGCAAAAAACGATGCTGCTGCCAAGCGGCGAGTACGCGTACAAGTTCCGGCTGGACGGTACCTGGCTGACAGACCCCACCACCCCCTGCATCCGACCGAATTGTTACGGGACCTACAACAGCGTTCTCACAGTGGCATCCGTTTAGCCACGGAAAGGGGGCCCGATGGCATCCAATTTCAGCATCACCCAGAACCGGGGCCGCAGGGGGGTGCACCTCCAGCTCAGGGGCGATTTCGATGGCTCCTCGGCCCTGGAGTTGATCCGAATTCTCAAAAACCATTACGGCCAAACCCCCAGCGTTGTCATTCATACCAACGGCATTTCCGAGGTGCTGCCGTTTGGCTGCGATGTTTTCCAGCACCAGTGCGCGCCCTTCAAGCGGCGTCGCACGGTCCTGATTTTCAGGGGAAAGTATGCCGACACGATCGCGCCCCAGGACAGAATTTGAGGGCCCTGCCTGGCGGTTGGCCGCGAAGGGAAAGCGTCTGCCAAAAAAGGCGGGTGTTTTCGAGGCGGCAGCGGGCAATCTGGCGACGAGGACCGTAATTCAGATGGTGTTGTCGATTCCCATCACATTTTCCAGCGCGGCCAGCGTCGCCAGCACCGGCCAGATCTGGGGGTTCTGCAGCCATTGCATGCGGTATTGGGCCTTTCAGAGAAAGCCGGGAGCCGCCGACGCCCGGGGGTTGCGTATCAGTGACGCGGGCGCGCGCGAAAATGCGGCCCCGTTTGGCCTGGCGCCGGTGACGAACCTTACAGGCCACCCGTTTCAGGGCGCATTGCGCTGCTGCTTTTGAGTACGGTCAAAATAGTGTTTGAGCTTCTTCTGCGCGCGGCCGTAAACCGTGGCGGCCGGGTAGGTGCCGAAGCGGTTGGGTTCCCCTGCGGGCATGCCGGTCAAAATCGCAATGCCCTCGGAGGCGGTGTGGATCGGGTAGATGTGAAAGCGCCCCTCGCGCACGGCGTCCACAACGGCGCGCTTGAGCATCAGGTTTTGGACATTGCCCGCAGGAATTACCACCCCCTGCTCGCCGGTGAACCCTTTGGACTGGCACACCTCGAAAAACCCCTCGATCTTCTGGTTGACCCCGCCGATGGACTGGATCCGACCTTTCTGGTTGACCGAGCCCGTAACCGCAATCCCCTGTTTAATGGGCA
>Ga0105094_10000506_pt1 | contig 19532 bp, 14 predicted proteins | sample PPLLak1March2015_2_FD_87023 | JGI IMG/M metagenome (GOLD analysis project Ga0105094, IMG submission 87023) | Freshwater sediment microbial communities from Prairie Pothole Lake near Jamestown, North Dakota, USA - PPLs Lake P8 Core (3) Depth... | ecosystem: Environmental > Aquatic > Freshwater >...
CGTAAAACCGGGTCAAAGAGCCGCAAGCGGGACATAAAAATGGTGAGAAAACGCATCATGCGACCATAAGGGAAGTCGCGGATAATGTCCTGATTGGCTTTGTCGTAATAGTAAGAGAAACTAGTCTCCGATATGCCGTGGTTTAGTATCACCTCTGCGGCACGTATGCCGGTGCGCACTGCAGAAGTCACTCCCTTGCCCTTGAAGGCACGCACCAGCCCGGCTGCATCCCCGATAATGACATACCGGTCTCCATAGTACCGCTTTGCAAGCGAACAAGGAAAGCGTCCTTTGAAGAACTGCAGATCACCCCGGTCCCGTTTTCCAGCAACGGAGAAATTGGGCAGAACCCTGCGGATGTTCGGCATGTCGAGGAACTCATTCATTAACTGCGAATCGACGGTCTTCCCGGCGATGTTGATGGTCAGGTGATTGCCTTTCGGAGTGATCCCTCCAAACTCTATCCGTGGGTGGCGGGGAAGGAAGGCGTGGATGTACGAGCCAAACCTTGCCATGCCTTCTTCCCCTGGATGGTACTTGGTAACAATCGAAGATAACGAGTCCGGATGCTGGTATCCGGCGACTCGGTTGAAGATCATCGCGCTGCCGTCATCCATCCCCCATGCTCCGACGACAACGTCTCCTTTGATCGGCAGGCTTTCAGTATAGGCGACCACGCGATCTTGGAAAAACTCGAGATCGACGACCCTGGTTTGTATTACCCGAATGCCGAGCTTCTTGACCGCCTCGAGCATATAAGAATCGAACTGCACTCTCCTGAGAGCGATAGAAGGCTGGCCCGTATCTTCAAGGAGGATTTGTTCATTACCAGCATGCAGGATATAGCCCTGGATATATTGACGTGCAAGATGGTAGGGAAATGGAATGCCGAGCTGCTCTTCGATCAGCGTAGCGATGGGTGGCGATAGGACGCCCACGCACTGGTTATACTGGCGCTCGGTAGCGAATTCCTTATTTTCCAGGATGGTGATATTTACTTTGCGGTTCAGTTGCCCGGATATGCGATGAAGCGCCAGAGCGCAGCTCACGCCACCGGGACCACCCCCGATAATAATCACCCGGCCACCATTTCTCAATGGACCAAGCGAAGCTAACTCACTGGAGCCTTTCATTCATAAACTCCTAAAATCATTGTAGCATGATTCTATCCGGATTAATTAGGATTTACGCAGTCGGAGGGGGATAGGGGTGTTTGAGCGGGCGTAGCCCGCTCAAACACCCCCGATTACCCTCTGAAGTGCGTAACTCCCATTAATCAAAAGGTTACTTTTTTCACTTGCATTTCTGGTTATTTTCCACTATAAAGAATTTAGAAATTACTCGGTCCGAGGAAACACGGGAGTTCTTGTGCGAAAGCTTTGGCAAGCCTCGATATCCTATTTGAAGTCTGTACCCCTGTGGTTAAAAATTACAGGGATACAGATCTTTCCGGTTCTTCTTATCTCCCTTGCCGTCCTCTATTTCACCAAGAATATCCTGAACTCCAGGGGAGACCCTGCAGCCAATGCAGGAGATATCAGTTATATTGTCGTCAACTTATCGATCACGATCGGTGTGGCTCTTGCAGCTACAATGATCTTTGCATACTTGCTGAGCCGCCTACTCGTACGCCCGACGAAACAGGTTTTATCTGCCATCCACCAGGTAGAGATGGGAGATTTCTCCGCCAGGGTCAGCGTGTGGTCGCAAGACGAGATTGGGCAGATGCTCAAAGCTTTTAACGACATGATCGAGGAGCTGCAGCTCACACAGTCTGCTCTGATCCATAGGAACTGGCAGCTAACGTCAGTGAATGAGTTGGCCGAATCGGTGACCGTCGGTCAGGGAGCAGATGCGGTGATTGATTCTGCTCTGAAGCGGGTGGTTACCCTCATGGAAGCCGACTTCGGGGCAATATACTTATGCACTGCGGATGATCCTGACCCGAGCCTGAAAGCGACTTGCGGGGTGATCTCTCCTGCCGTATTGGAGATGCTGGAATGCTCCAGCCAGGGGGGCAATCTGCTGCGGAAGGTGGTTGAATCAGGGCACGCCCTGGTCATTGAGGACAACCCTGGAAGCCAGGGCATCCTTACCAGCGCGGTAGCCCCAAACAATGATTTCAGCTTTCTCTTGAAGGACGATTTCCATAGCTGGGTAAGTTCACCTCTAAAAGTCGAAGGAGAGGTGATTGGCGTATATCATCTGGGAAGGCGCAAGGGTCGGCCCCATATCTACTATGATACTGCCTTGCTGGAGGTGGTTGGCAACGTTGTGGGTGTGAATTTATCCAACGCCCAGCTGCTGAAGGACCTGCGCCTTAAAGAATCTGAGCTTCGCAGGGCGCTTCACCGGGCAGTTGAGGTCCAGGAGGACGAGCGGAAGCGGCTGGCGCGCGAGCTTCATGATGAGATTGGGCAGGCGCTGACTTCTATCTTGATCCAGTTGAAAACCGTGCAGGAAGCGAAAGATATAAGGGTCGTTATTAACCGGATCGACAACCTCCGGCAGCTTACGTCACAAACCATCGAGGAGCTTCGCCGTCTGGCAATGGATCTTCGACCCGTGGCTTTAGACAGCCTCGGGATCGAGGCAGCTCTTCGCTGGTATGCCCGCCAATGCTCCGAACGTACGGGGGTCGAAATCGAGCTTTCAGAGCCCGATTATGCTGATCGCCTTCCTGCTCACCTCGAACTGATCTTATACCGGATTGCTCAAGAAGGGTTAAACAACGCCATCCGGCATGGAAAAGCCACCCAAATACATCTTGGTCTGGAGGTGGATACCTACATGGTCCGCCTGTTCATCAATGATAACGGTAAAGGCTTCCATCAGGGCGAACGCTCCAGCGGGTTGGGCCTGGTGGGAATTCGCGAGCGCGTCGAGCTTCTTAAGGGACAGTTTTCGCTGAACTCCGCGCCTGGCTCTGGGACGAATCTGCTGATTGAAATCCCGATCCCAATTCAAGAGGTGTCTGTATGAGCAGTGGCATTCGCATCTTACTGGCTGAAGATCATACGATTGTAAGGAACAGCATGTCGATGCTGCTCTCCTCCTATGGATTCGTGATCGCTGGAGAAGCAGAGACGGGACAGGAGGCGGTGGAAAAAGCCCTTCTCCTGCGCCCAGATATCATCCTGCTGGATATCACCCTGCCAGACATTGACGGGATCGAAGTGACCCGCAGTATCTGCGCCAGTTGGCCCGAGGCAAAGATCCTGGCTTTGACCATGCACAGCGAAGACCTGTACCTGGTTCCCTTTCTGGAAGCCGGCGGGAGTGGGTACGTGCGGAAATCCGCTGCCGACCGGGATGTGCTGAGTGCGATTGAGTGTATCATGAAGGGGGGAACCTTCGTTGCCGAGGACGGGGTGAAGACGCTCCTCCGTATGCATAGCCACGCCAAAAATGATTCCACCGTCCCGGGTCCCGAAGTGCTTTCCGAGCGCGAGCGGATGGTGTTGGAGTTAACCGCAAGAGGCTACACAAGCCGCGAAATTGGCGACCAGATCGGTATCAGCCCACGTACCGTCGAGACGTACCGGTCCAGGATCCTGGTCAAGCTTGGATTGATACACCGCTACGAGCTTGTGGATTACGCGCTGCAGCACAAGATCATTGGTACTCGCCCTGTCTAGCCTTATTGGTTTGCTTGTAGTGAAAAACCCTACAAAAATTTCCGTATATCCCCTGGCAGACAAACCCCCTGTAATTTTATAACATATAGTTACTTATCCGAATAAAACCGTAGACACATCGATGAGCATGGTATGAGACCTTGCAGGATCTCTATCATCGCACCTAACAACACAGCCGCCGCATAATGTATGTGGCTTTTTTGTATCCTTACCAGAGCCGTTCGAACCACCAGGAGGTGGATGCATGGCTGGATTTATCTCCCACAAGCCTTCTTTCAACGAGACATTTTACTCATCCCTTATGGATGTATTGGATGGTGAACGCATCCAGGCTTGTCTGCAGTGCGGCACCTGCAGCGGCATCTGTCCCTTCGGCTACTTGATGGATTATCCACCCAGTAGGATGATTTCAGCCCTACGAGCGGGATATTTCGATAAGGTCATCACGAATGAATCCATCTGGATGTGTGTTTCGTGCTATGCCTGTACGGAATCTTGCCCGGCTAGAATCCCTCTCACGCTGGGGCTGATGACCAGGACAAAGGAAGAACTGCTCTTAGCTGGCAATGTGCCCATGGAGCTGCAAGATGCCCTGCAAAACACAGCCCGCTATGGCAACCCGCTTGGCGAATCGCCGCGTAAGCGAGCATTGTGGACACGTGGGATTGAGCCGCCCATCAGGATTTTGAGTCAGGTGAACCACCCGGTGGATGTCCTCTGGTTTGTGGGTGATTACGCATCTTTCCATCCGAGAGTCCAGCTGACCAGCCGTGCCCTGGCGAAAGTGCTGAATGCACTGGGCGTTGACTTCGGCATCTTAGGGCACGAAGAGAACAGCGACGGTGATTCTCAGCGCCTGGCAGGTGAGCGCGGGCTGTTCGAACTGCTGGCAGAGAAAAATTCACGCCTGTTCCAAAAATATCAGTTCAATGAGATCGTCACCGGCGATCCGCATGCATATAACGCATTTAAGAATGAATATCCAAAGCTGGATATCACGTACCCGGTCTCGCACTACACACAGTATCTTGCATCTCGCTTACAGATATTAAAGCCTTTGCTCAAAAACAAGGTGTCGATGCGGGTCGCATACCACGACCCCTGCTTCCTGGGCAGGGCGAATGGGATCTACGATGAACCCAGATCTCTCCTGGAAGCGATACCAGGACTTGAGCTTGTGGAGATGACCCATTCCAAAGACAACAGCCTGTGCTGCGGGGGCGGAGGCGGGGGCATGTGGCTGGAGGGCTTCCAATGGGAACACGCCCGCGCCCGCCTTTCCGAATGGAGGGTCCGTGAGGCCGTGGCTGCCGGAGCGGATGCCCTGGTGGTTGCTTGCCCGTACGAAACCCCACGTTTTGAGGATGCTGTAAAAATGGTGCAGCGGGCAAGCCGGTTGACGGTGCTCGATATTTCCGAGCTGCTGTCTGAATCGATGGGCGAGTAGCGGGAGGGTATCGAAATGAAGATTGCTGTTCCAATCAAACTTGTGCCTGATCTTGTCGAAGAGCTTTCGATCGATGCTGGAGGGACTTCCCTCGATTACGCCTGGATGCGCCTCAAGCTGAATGAGCTCGACGACCACGCAGTCGAGGAAGGTCTGCTGCTTAAAGAGCGTTATGGTGGAGAGGTTGCCGTCATCGCGCTGAATGATGAATGCATTGACGAGGTGCTTTTCACTGCCTCTGCAAAAGGGATTGACCGGCTGGTCAAGGTCTCCGGCGACCCTCCCCGGGATATCAACAATCATTCTCTGATGCAGCTATTTGTGCCGGTACTCCAGGAGCTGCAGCCAGACCTGGTGATTACCGGAGTGCAGGCTCACAACGACCTGGATGGTCCCATAGGGCCTTTGTTGGCAGAAGGATTAGGATATTCGTACGTTGGTTATGTTTCCGGCATCGCGGTCGAAGATGGCAGCGTCACGGTCAAAAAAGAATTTCCGGGGGGGCTGATTGCTGAGATGTGCGTAAAGCTGCCGGCTGTCCTGGGTATCCAGGCTGCCGAGCACCCTCCACGCTACATTGCTTACAGCAAGATCCGGCAGGCGATGAAAACAGCCCTGATCGAAGACTGCCCTGCTGCAGCAATCCAGCCCACGCCTGGGGCAGTGATCGAGCGCATGTTCCAGCCCACAGCCGGTGCGACAGCCGAGATGATTGAGGGTTCTCCGGAGATCGTTGCAGACCAGCTGGTGAAATTGTTCAAAGAGCTTGGGATATTCTAGCGCCCCAATCCCGCAAGGAGAGGAGGGTTCCAAGGTGGCAACAATGGATGTTTATGTCGTCGTCGAGCATGTCCGGGGTCAGATCGCTGAAATCTCTTACATGCTCCTGGCAGCCGGACGCCAACTTACCGAGAAGACAGGTGGCAGCCTGGCTGCGGTTGTGCTCAGCAGCCATTCGCAAGAGATGGCAGAGGGCCTAGGAGCAGACAGGGTATTGTGCTGCGACCATCCTTCCCTGGTGGATTTCAACCCGGAGATCTTCCAGCAAATCCTGACCGGCGTTATCCAGGCCAGGCAACCCCGCCTGGTGCTGTTCGGGGATACATCGACCGGCGCCGATCTGGCTGGCTCGCTCTCTATGCGCCTGGGCTGTCCGCTGATCAGCTCGTGCCGCAAGCTTACCGCCCAGGATGGGAAGGTGACCTTTACCAGCCAGATCTGTGGGGGAAAGATCATGGTTGAAGGGCAGGTCCCGGAACCGGTCGCCCTCGTCGCCATGATCCCTGGAGAGTACAAAGCAGAAGCGGGACAGTCTGACACTATCCCTGCAGTCGAATGGCTGCCCTTCCCAGATGTAAGCGGGCTCAGGACAGGTGTCATGGGATATATCGAGCCCGAAGCTGGAGATGTGGATATCTCTAAAGAGGAGATCGTAGTCTCTGTGGGACGCGGCATTCAGAACCAGGACAACATGGAACTTGCCCAGGATCTGGCAGATGCCCTGGGCGGTGTACTGGCGGCTTCGCGCCCGATTATAGACCAGGGTTGGCTCCCGACATCTCGCCTGGTAGGAAAATCGGGCAAAAAGGTCAGGCCGAAGCTGTACCTGGCTCTCGGCATCAGCGGCGCGCCGGAGCATGTGGAAGCCGTAGGAGACAGCGAAGTGGTCATCGCCGTCAATACCGATCCCGAAGCGCCGATCTTCAGCGTCGCCAGGTATGGAACTACGGTTGATCTTCTCGACCTGGCACCTGTGCTCGCGGAAAAGATTCACCTCGCCAAATCGTCCTGAAAGCTTGCAGGGCAGAAGCCATGCCTATCCGAGAAACCTTCTGGAATATCCCTCATTGGGCAGAGATCGCGCAGTACGTTGCGGCCGGCTTGACGATCATTGTCTTCATCTATGGTGTGGTGCGCCACCTGCGTCGCTGGCGGCTTGGACAAAAGGTGAAACGCACAGACCGGCTGGGCACAAGGCTCTGGTCGGTTGTCGTTCACGCGGTTGCACAGGTGCGCGTGGCACGCGACCCCTTCCCCGGGATTATGCACCTGGCAATCTTTTGGGGAATGGTCGCTCTGCTCCTGGGCACGGTCCTGGCGACCGTCGATTGGGACGTAACCCACCTGTTCTTTGATTTCCAGTTCTTAAAAGGCAGCTTGTACGTCATTTACGAGCTGGTGCTGGACATCCTCGGGCTGCTCTTGATCCTCGGTTTGGGAATGGCAATCTACCGGAGATATATCGTCCGCCCACCCCGCCTGCAGAACAATCTCGGGCGCAAATTTACCTGGGATGATGCCTATGTCCTGGTGATGCTTTCCCTGATCGCCATCACCGGATATCTGGTAGAAGGGCTGCGGATTGCTGTGATCCAGCCTGATTGGGCTGCCTGGTCTCCAATTGGCAATATGATCGCCAGCGCATTCGTCGCCGCCGGTGATCCGAACAATTCAACCCTGCACCTCGTCCTGTGGATTGCCCACGCGGTGCTGGCGTTCACATTCGTCGCCAGCATCCCCTACACGAAACTCTCTCACCTTTTCACCGTTCCACTCAATATTTTCTTCCGATCGCTGGAGCCAGCAGGCGCATTGGCTCCGGCCCGTTATGGCAGCGGTCCAGGGATCAAATCGAAAAACGACTTCACCTGGAAGCAGCTCCTGGACTTCGACGCCTGCATTCGCTGCGGGCGCTGCCAGGAATTTTGCCCTGCATACGCCAGCGGGGTGAGCTTGTCGCCGCGCAACCTGATCGTCAGGCTCAACAGCCACCAGTGGGAGCGGAAGAATGGCAAGCAGTTTTACGGAGACGTCGTCACCGCCGAAGAGATCTGGGCCTGCACCAGCTGCTATGCTTGTTCAAGCCAGTGCCCCGCTTTCATCGAACACGTCTCGGAAATCGTCGATATGCGGCGTCACCTGGTTGATGAAGGCGAGGTCGATCCCATGCTGCAGGAGGCCTTGAACAACCTGGGTCGCTACGGCAATTCCTCCGGTCAGTCGGAAAGGATGCGCGCCCGCTGGTCGCAGAACCTTCCTGGAAAGATCAAGGACGCTCGCAAGGAACCGGTTGAATACCTGTGGTTTGTGGGCGATTACGCCTCGTACAACGCCAGCGCGATCCCGGCGACACAATTGGCAGCCGAAGTGTTAAACCATGCGGGGCTGGATTACGGGATCCTATACGAAGCAGAGCGCAACTCCGGCAACGATATCCGCCGGGTGGGCGAAGAAGGCCTGTTCGAGATGCTGGTCGAGAAAAACACCGCCGCGCTGGAGAAATGCACGTACCAATCCTTGATTACAACCGACCCGCATACCTATAACAGCTTGAAGAACGAATACAACGGGGCTTCAAACGGGCATCCCGTGATTCATATCTCCGAGCTCCTGGACGCGCTCATAACGAACAAAGAACTGACATTGACCCACAAATTAGACTACAAAGTGACTTACCACGACCCCTGCTATCTGGGGCGCTACAACGCTATCTACGACCAGCCCAGGCGTGTCATCGAAGCGACGGGCTGCCAGCTTGTGGAGATGCCCCGCCACGGCGACCAGGCTTTCTGCTGCGGCGCTGGTGGAGGGCGAATTTGGATGGAGGAAACCGGGGTGAAGGAACGCCCCAGCGAGATCCGGGTGCGTGAAGCTGCGCAGCTCGACGGTGTCCAGATACTGGTAGTTGCCTGCCCGAAGGATATCAGCATGTTTAAAGATGCGATCAAAACTTGCGGGCTAGAAGACAGGTTGGTGGTAAAGGATTTGGTGGAGCTGGTCCACGAAGCGCTGTAGCCACTTATATACGGGCCTATCGTATACGGGAGAGAATCTATGAGCGAAAAAGTAGGCGTTTACATTTGTCACTGCGGCACCAACATTTCCGGAGTGGTAGACGTCAATGAAGTGACTCGCTGGGCGAGCCTGCAGCCAAACGTCGCCATCGCCCGCGAATACAAGTTCATGTGCTCCAGTCTGGGTCAAGAGCTGATCATCGCGGACATCAAGGAACAGGGCCTGACCCGGGTGGTCGTCTCTGCCTGTTCACCCCACCTGCACGAGAAGACATTTCGCTCCGCGTGCAGCCGGGCAGGCCTGAATCCGTACCTCTTTGAGATGGCAAACATCCGGGAGCTGGACTCATGGGCTACCGAAGATCATGATGCAGCCACCCACAAGGCAAAATCTATGACCCGCGGCGCCATAGACCGCGTCGTCCAGCAGTTCCCCCTCGAGCCCATCCCGGTAGATATCAAACCCGATACCCTGGTCCTGGGCGGCGGCATCACCGGGATTACGGCTGCTTTAGAGCTGGCGAACGCCGGGTGCAAGGTCTACCTGGTCGAACGGGAACCCTCTATCGGTGGGCACATGGCGCAATGGGATAAAACTTTTCCCACGCTCGACTGCGCCGCCTGCATCCTTACCCCAAGGATGGTAGAAGCCGGACAGCATCCAAATATTACACTGCTTACCTACAGTGAAGTGGAAGCGGTGGAGGGTTATCTTGGCAACTTCACCATTACGGTGCGGAAGAAAGCCCGGTATGTCAACGAGGAGCTGTGCACAGGCTGTGCGATCTGTGAAGAAAAATGTCCAAAGAAAGTCACCGACGAGGTTTTCAACGCAGGTCTGGGCACCCGAAAAGCAATTTACCGTCCATTCCCGCAAGCCGTTCCCAAGTATCCCGTTATCGACACGACCTCCTGCACCTACTTTGTCAAAGGGAAGTGCAAAGCTTGTGAAATCTTCTGCCCTCCAGGTGCAATTGACTTCAATCAAAAAGATGAGATCCTTACTATGGAAGTAGGGAATATCATCCTTGCCACCGGCTACGATCCGTTTGATGCCCGGAAAATCTCCCAGTATGGGTACGGCAGACTGGCCAACGTGTTCACCAGCGTCGAGTTCGAGCGCATGGTCAACGCCGCCGGCCCGACCGCGGGCAAGATCGTGCTCAGAGATGGTCAGACCGAGCCCAAGAGCATTGCTATCATCCACTGCGTGGGGTCGAGAGACGAGAACAACAACGAGTACTGCTCGCGTGTTTGCTGCATGTACTCCTTGAAGTTCGCTCACCTGATCAAGGAACGCCTCCCTCATGCTGAAGTTACCAACTTTTATATCGATATCCGTGCGGCAGGAAAGCGATATGAGGAGTTCTATCACCGAGTGATGAAAGAAGGCGTCCACTTTATTCGCGGTCGGGTCGCTGAGGTCACAGATGCAGCCCGCACCGTGGAAGAAGAGGGTAAATTAATCGTCCAGGCATTCGACACCCTATACGGCAGTCAAAGGCGCATCCCGGTCGACATGGTCGTGTTGAGTGTGGGGGTGGAAGCCTCGCGTGATTCTCGCCAGGTGGCCAATATGTTTGGTCTGGGATGCGACTTCAACGGCTTTTTCATCGAGCGCCATCCCAAGCTCGACCCTGTTATGACCATGGTCGAAGGCATCTACATCGCTGGTGCCTGCCAGTCACCCATGGCGATCCCCGAATCGGTAGCTCAGGCCTCTGCCGCGGCAGCCCGCGTGATGGGTGTGATTACCCAAAAGACGGTTATGATGGAGCCGGTGAAGGCCTCGATCGACGCTGAGCGCTGCTCGGGCTGCCGCATTTGCAACAACCTATGCCCCTACAGCGCCATCATCTTCCACGATGACCAGAAAAAATCTGAAGTTCTCACGGCCCTCTGCCAGGGTTGTGGAACCTGTGTCGCTGCATGCCCAAGTGCAGCCATCTCTGGGGCACATTTTACCCATGACCAAATCATGTCCCAGATCGCAGGCATCTTGTGGGATGTGAGGGAAGCCAGCCCGGAACTCGTTTAGGTGCGCCAATATGCGCCTCAACCAGGAGGAACGAGACATGAGTGAGAGCTATGAGCCAATCATCGTCGGATTTTTATGCAACTGGTGCTCCTACCGGGCTGCTGACCTGGCTGGGACAGCCCGGCTGCGTTACGCGCCAAACATGAGGCCAATCCGTGTGATGTGCAGCGGGAGGGTGGAACCAGAAATGGTCCTGAAAGCCCTGGCAGATGGCGCCGATGGAGTCCTGATCGCTGGCTGCCACCCAGGGGAATGTCACTACATCGAAGGAAACTTAAAGGCCTTACGGCGCCATGCCCTGCTCCAACGCCTCCTCATGCAGTTCGGTATCGAGCCAGAACGTGTTCAGATTTTGTGGGCTTCTGCATCCGAGGGACCCAAGCTGGCAGAAGCGGTTGACCAGATGACGGCAAAGCTGAAAGAGCTCGGCCCGCTCCAATGGCCCAAATCGGTCTTGGACGGTTCTAACCACCGTGAAGCCCAGACGGCAGGTGTGAGCGAGAGCGTTTCCAGCATACAGGAGGTTCGCTGATGGCTGAAAATGGAAAACCAAAGTTCGCCATGTACTGGGCAGCTTCTTGCGGAGGCTGCGAAATTGCGGTGCTCAACATCGGCGAGCACATTTTGGAGGTCGACGCAGTTTTTGACATCGCCTTTTGGCCAGTAGCAGCCGACTTCAAGTACGATGACGTACGCGGCTACCCGGATGGGTATATCGATCTCTGCCTGTTCAACGGGGCGATTCGAAACTCGGAAAACGAGGAAATTGCTCACCTGCTGCGCAGAAAGTCGAAAATCCTGGTCGCATTCGGTTCCTGCTCTGCCGCGGGAGGAATCCCCGCCCTGGCAAACCTTACCTCCAAAAACAGCATCTTCAACACTGTATACCTGGACAACCCTTCGATCGACAACCCCGGGCGCATCCTCCCGCAGTCCCGGTTTAATGCCTTGGAGGGAGAGCTGAATATACCTGAATTCTACCCGTCGGTGAAGGCGCTCGCGGATGTGGTGGATGTCGATTACACCATCCCGGGCTGCCCGCCCGAAGCTCACCAGATTTGGGCGGTGCTGCAAGTAGTGGTCGGTGCTTTGCTGTCTGGGACTGCGCTGCCCCCAAAGGGAGCAGTGATCGGCGCAGGTCAGGTGGCGGTCTGCGACGAATGTTCATTGGAAAAGCACGAAAAAGAGATCCAGCGTTTCTACCGCCCGTATGAGATCAATCCACAGCCAGGGTTGTGTTTGCTGGAACAGGGCCTGGTTTGCATGGGACCGGCTACTCGCAGCGGCTGCGGGGCTCTTTGTCCCTCAGTTGGGATGGGCTGCCGTGGATGCTATGGACCCCTTGATGGCGTCGAAGACCAGGGCGTGAAAATGTTGAGTGCGATCTCATCAGGGATCCGTGCCGGGAAGCCAGGGGAGCCCGAGCACGAGATTAATCGCCAGATAAATGAGGCGGTCAGGACACTGGCTGATCCGGCTGGGACATTCTACCGGTTTGGGATGTCGAGATCCACGCTCTTCAGATCACGAATACAAGGGAACAACACCCGCGAGAAAGGAGCGGCCTGATGGAACGCATTCGCATCGATCCAATCACCCGGCTGGAAGGGCACGGGAAGATCGATATCTTCCTGGACGAAGAAGGTGAGGTCGCCAACGTTTACTTCCAAATCCCGGAGCTGCGCGGCTTCGAACAATTTTGCGTTGGGCGACCGGCAGAAGAAATGCCGCGCATCACGAACCGGATCTGCGGTGTGTGCCCGGAAGCTCACCATATGGCATCCACAAAGGCTCTGGATGCGTTGTTTCATATCGAACCCTCCTCTGCCGTCAAAAAGCTACGAGAAATGTTCTACTCAGCCTTCTTCGTGGCGGACCACACCACGCATTTCTACGCCCTTGGCGGGCCTGATTTCGTGATGGGACCGGAAGCTCCAGCTGCCGAACGCAACATCCTGGGCGTTGTCCATAAGGTGGGTGTGGAGATCGGGAAGCAGGTCATCGAATGCCGCCAGCGCAACCATCATGTCATCCAACTGCTGGGGGGGCGGGGAGTCCATCCGGTCGCTGGGCTGCCTGGTGGTTGGAGCCGGGCGATCACGGAGCAGGAGCGGGATGAGATCGAGGGGATTGCCCGTCAAAACGTCGGCTTTGCACTATTTAGTTTACAGCTTTTTGAGGATATTGTCCTGGGCAACCCGGGTTATGTGGAGCTGATCCTCTCGGATGCCTATACTCAGCGCACCTATTCTATGGGGACCGTCGACGAGCAGAATCACGTCAATTTCTACGATGGGATGATCCGTGTGGTCGATCCGGACGGGGGTGAATTTGTAAAATACGAACCTCGCCAGTACCCGCGCCAGATCGCCGAACACGTCGAACCCTGGACCTATCTAAAATTTCCTTACTTGAAACAGGTGGGTTGGAAAGGCTTTACCGACGGCTGCGACAGTGGCGTATACTGCGCCACGCCCTTATCCCGGCTCAATGCTGCAGACGGGATGGCCACTCCGTGCGCCCAGGAATTTTACGAGAAGATGTTTACCACGTTGGGCAGTAAAAAGGTCAATGGTCGTTACCAACCCGTCCACTTCCAGTTGGCAACCCACTGGGCCAGATTGATCGAGCTGCTATACGCCGCTGAGCGGATGCTGGAGCTGGCTACCGACGGCGAGATTACTGACCCGGACGTACGTCCGGTTGTGACAGAAGTCCCGCTCGAGGGGGTGGGATCCGTCGAAGCCCCCCGGGGGACCCTCACTCACCATTACTGGACAGACGAGAACGGGATCCTCACCAAGGTCAATTTGATCGTCGGGACGACCAACAATTATGCGCCCATCACCATTTCGATCAAAAAGGCTGCCCAATCGCTCATCAAAAAGGGGACGGTCATTTCCAATGGTCTGCTGAATAAAGTGGAAATGGCCTTCCGTTCATACGATCCTTGTTTCGGCTGCGCCACACATTCTCTGCCAGGACAAATGCCTCTGGAAATAGAGATCCGGGATGCTGAAGGCGAGCTGGTAGAGGTGCTGCAGCAGTATTGCGGTTGATACCGGTACCTTTCGCAGGACCGCAAACACCGCAGCGTAGGATCGTAGCCGGGTGTCTGCGGTCTGCTTTTAAATCGTGGCGCATCAGCAATATTGGAGTGGAGGTACGATGGAACCGAAGCTGGTGGACGGCAGTCGTGTGTGTATCATCGGGGGTGGGCCGGCAGGATCACTGTCTGCTCTGCACCTTCTCCAATTCGCGCGCCAGAAGGGGATCCGACTTGACATCACGATTTTTGAGCCGCGAGACCATAGTGCCCTGGGACCGAGGGGCTGCAAAGGCTGTGCAGGGATTTTATCCACCCGCATGTTGAACGGTCTTGCAACGCTGGAGCTGTCGCTCCCGAAGGAGGTGATCCAATCGGAGCTTCACTCCTATTCGGTTCACGTCGATGGCGATATCCTCCGAATTAACCAACCCGACTCCCGCCGGCGAATCGTAAGCGTCTACCGTGGAGGAGGCCCACATCTTCTAACCGGTGAGCCCCCAGGAAGCTTTGACCGCTATCTCCTATCTCAAGCTTGCTCCCGCGGCGCTCGGCTGATCCATGCCTGTATTACGAAGGTAACGAATGAAGAGCTGCCAATCGTTTCTACTTCAAAGGAGAGCTTCCCGGCGGACCTGGTGGTCCTGGCGACCGGGGTGAGCAGTAACAATCCGTTAGCACCTTCCTTCCGGTACCGGGGTCCAGTGACCGAAATGATGGTGCAGGATGAAGTGCTGCGTCCGGATTCCTGGCCCAGCGATGAGGTCAATGTTTATTTGAAACAGCCGCCCGGAATGGTTTTTGCCGTCCTGACACCCAAGGGACGCTCCTTGAATGTGTCCTTGCTGGGCCACCGGTTGACCCAAGATGCAGTCACCCGGTTTATCGATTCGGTGGAGATTGGTCCAGACCAGGCGGGATTGTTTGGTCTTTGCGGATGCGCCCCGCGCATCGCCATCCGCCCGGCAAAACACTTCTTCGGTGACCGGTGGGTAGCGGTGGGCGATGCAGCGGTTACCAGGCTATATAAGGATGGGATTGGGTCCGCTTTTTTTACAGCAAAAACGGCCATGCGGGTTGCCGTCTCAGACGGCATTACGGCGCATGCTTTTCGAAAAGGTTATTTACCTTACTGCAACAGTATTGCAGCCGACAACGCGTACGGACGGATTCTATTCCGGTTATGGGAATTTACCCTCAAGACGCCTTTCTTATTGGCAGGCTGGACGCGTGCCGTTCGCAGTGAAATGGAATTCCCTCCCGAGCAGAGAATCCATATGCGCATCTTATGGGGGATGCTGACCGGCGACGAGCCGTATAAAGATCTGGCCTTTCTATTCTTAAAACGCCCCGCTGTTCGCGGGATGTGGATTGGCTTACGCCAGGCTATTTAAAGACCTGGATTGAGCCTGCCAGTTAACATATCCTGGGAAGGATTTCCCCTGCCAGCATATCGACTACCCGCGTGCTGCCAAAGATCGTCTTCATGAGCACCATCCCGGCTGGCGCGTTGCCCACTTTCCCAATTATTTCTGCCTCTTCCCCATAACGACAGGCGCGCACTGCGGCGAGCGTTCGGGCTGCCAGGTGGGGTCGTACAAAGATAACCAGCTTCCCTTCATTTGCCACATACAGCGGATCGAAACCGAGCATTTCGCAAGCAGCCCGTACGGGTGGCTTAACCGGGATCATATTCTCCTCGATAACGATCCCTTTCCCTGACTGCCTGGCAATCTCATTGAGCGTGGTTGCCAACCCTCCCCGGGTGGGATCGCGCATCACGTGAATTCCATCTCCAGCAGCATCCAGGGCTGACCTGACCATTTGGTTCAACGGGGCAGTGTCACTGCAGATCGAACTGGTAAACCCCAGGTCGCCTCGGGCGCTCACGACAGCCATGCCGTGGTCGCCGATCGTCCCGGTCAGGAGGATGATATCTCCCTCTTCAGCCCGTGACCCGTTGGGTGAAATTCCAGAGCGGACTATGCCAATACCGGTGGTATTGATATACAGCCCATCCGCCTTACCTCTTTGAACGACCTTGGTATCTCCAGCGATTAGTTCGATGCCGGCTTCCGCGGTTGCTGTCTGCATGGAAGCGATCACTCTTTGCAGAATTTCCACCTCCAATCCTTCCTCCAGGATGAAGCCGGCGGTGATCCACTTTGGCTCGGCGCCCATGACGGCGACATCATTCACGGTTCCGCAGATCGCCAGACGCCCGATATCGCCGCCCGGGAAAAAAAGCGGCCAGACCACGTGCGAATCTGTGCTGATTGCCAACCGCTCTCCAATCGACAGCTCCACAACTCCTGCGTCATCGCCCGCTCTCAAAACGGGATTGTCGAAACTGGGCACGAACAGCCGGGCGACAAGATCATGAGACATCTTGCCCCCGCTCCCGTGTCCCAAAACGATCTGTGCAGTATGCTGGAAGGGTAGAGGGCAGGCTGCGCTTTCGAAGTCTAAGCCGGAGTTTTCATTCATAGTCCTGATTTCCTAATCTATTTTACGGTACCGGTAATAAGCTGAGCAGGCACCTTCGGAAGAAACCATTGTTGCTCCCAAAGGGCTTTCCGGTGTGCAGGGCTTTCCAAAAGCCTGGCACTCGTTGGGCTTCTTCAGACCCTGCAAGATCTGCCCCGCGATGCATAGCGGAGATTCGCTGGGTCGCACGCTTTCTACCCTAAAACGCTTCTCAGCATCGAACTTCTCATATTCGGGCCTGAGAGTCCATCCGCTGCCGGGTATCATTCCAATCCCGCGCCAATTCCGGTCAGTCTCCATAAGGACTTCTTTTATAATCGCCTGCCCATGCTGATTTCCCGCATATGTTACTACCCGGGCATACTCGTTTTCCACCTTGTAGCTGCCTGCCTCAAGCATTCGGACTGCCTTGAGGATCCCAACGCATATATCCAGCGGTTCAAAGCCCGTAACCACCACCGGCACCCGATACTTTTCTGCAATCGGCGGATACTCCCAATATCCCATCACCGCGCATACGTGCCCGGCAGCCAGGAATGCCTGTACCCGATTGGTAGGGGAGGAAAGGATGGCTTGCATAGCGGGTGGAACGCGCACGTGCGATACCAGGATGGAATAGTTCTCCAGCCCAAGGTTTCTTGCCTGTAGGACGCTCATGCAGTTTGCCGGGGCAGTCGTTTCAAATCCGATAGCGAAGAATACGATCTGTTTTTGAGGATTCTCCTGCGCAAGCTTGACAGCATCGAGCGGCGAATAGACGACCCGAACATCCCCACCGCGTGCACGCACAGAATACAAATCGCGTTCAGAGCCCGGGACCCGTAACATATCCCCATAGGTGGCAAAGATAACCTCTGTGTTTGAGGCGATAGCCAGGGCTTTGTCAATCGATTCCAGTGAGGTAACGCAAACAGGGCAGCCCGGCCCGTGGACCAGCTCGATTTGGGGAGGCAGCAGTTGGTCCAGTCCATGGCGTAGGATCGTATGGGTTTGGCCCCCGCAAATTTCCATGATAACCCATGGACGGGTGACGCTCTTGTGGATATCGGCCAGTGCGGCGTGCACCAATTTTGGATCTCGATATTCGCTCAGGTATTTCATTCCATTTTCATCCGGTCACTGGCTGTGTCCCAGGTTCTTTTCTTCCATGTCTGTTATATCTGGCTCAACCATCTGTGTGAGCAGCTCTAGCGTTTCTTGAGCCTCTTGCTCGCTCAGCAGGTTTAAGGCAAATCCGACATGGATGATGGCGTAGTCGCCGACCTTCGCTTCGGGAACATATACGAGACAGACTTCCCGGCTTACACCACCAAAATCGATCCTGCCCATTAATAAGCCGTTGGCGTTGTAAATATCAAGGATTTTTCCTGGAATCCCGAGGCACATATCAAAGCTCCTGATTAATCAATCGTCTTGCAGCGATTACGGCTTGACCGAGCGCCAGCCCCCCATCATTAGCCGGAATCGCCTGTGGAATATATACGTGAAAGCCATCCCCTTCGAGCATGAGGACGGTTTTTCTCAGCAGGAGCGTATTTTGCCACACCCCTCCGCTCAAAGCGACCTCATCTATACCAGTTAGCTTGCGTAGCTCCTGGCACATATCCGTAACCATACGAGCACAACCGTTATGGAACCGGGCAGAAATGGTGGAAGCAGAGCAGCCGGTATGAAAATCCTTGACCACCTTTTCGAATACAGGCGCCGGGTTAATCAGGTAGCAAAATGCGTCTCCAGTAGGTGGCTGAATATCAAATGAATACTCGCCGTCCTCGTCCGGATCGGCCAGGATTTCTAACTCGACTGCCGCTTGAGCTTCATAATTTATCTTATGCCTGACATCTGCAAGAGAAGCCACGGCATCAAATAAGCGGCCCATGCTGGAAGTCAGCGGGGTATTCAACCGGTGCTCAAGTTGAGCGTGTAGAATGGCGCGTTCTTCATTGGATAATGAACCAGTGCATGGAAGGTTTAACTCCCACTCAATTCCTGACTTCCAAAGATAAGCCAGTGCGGTTCGGGCGGGCCATCGAATGGCGGCGTCGCCTCCTGGGAGAGGTAGATTGGATAGGTGTGCTATCCGGCGAAAACCGGAGGTTCCAATGCCGTGTGGAGGGGAGGCTTGATAACCGGCAAGCAGAAACTCTCCGCCCCAGATTGCGCCATCCGTTCCGAGCCCGGTTCCGTCGAAGGCAACTCCCAATACCACGCGCTCTGTGGGAAGCTGGTTGTCTGCCATGCAGGCGGCGATATGGGCATGGTGGTGCTGGATGCCAGTGCACGCTAATTCCTCGCGGTCAGATCGCTCGATTGCGTAGCGTGTTGCCATATAATCTGGGTGAAGATCATAGGCGATGGCTTGCGGTTTTAATCGGAACAGGCGCTCAAAATGCTCGATTCCGTCAACGTAAGACTGAAGCGTTTCGTAGTTTTGCAGATCGCCGATATGGTGGCTGAGGAAGGCGTAACGCTGGCGCGTGAAGCAGAAAGTATTTTTCAGCTCCGCGCCAGCTGCCAGGATAACCGGGGTTTCCCAGGGGAGAGAGATGGGCGAGGGTGCATAACCGCGGGACCGGCGGTAATATAGGACTGCCTCTTTTGCTCGCCTGGCCCGCGAGCCTGCTGGTGCCTCTTTTCCAAAGTCTGCCACCCTTACTACAGAATCATCACAGCGTGTGCGGATAGGCCGGTTGTGCATCAGAAACGCGTCTGCAAGCACGGAAAGGCGCCGGAGAGCATCTTCATTTTCCGTGGCAATAGGCTCTTCGCTCAGGTTTCCGCTGGTCATTACCAAAACCTTAGGAGGCTCTGCCCCGGCTGAGCCAGGCTGCGACTCGAAAAGCAGGTAGTGAAGGGGTGTATACGGAAGCATTACGCCAAGGGTGTTTTGCTTGGGAGCTACCTCTTCTGAGACCGAGGATCCTGGACGCTTTTTCAGGATCACCACACTACGCTCTCGAGACTCCAACAGCTTGCGCTCTTTCGGGCTGGTAATACAGTGCGCTTCTATCGTTTCCAGGTTCGGCATCATAAGAGCAAACGGCTTATCGACGCGCAGCTTGCGCTGACGCAAAAGAGCCAC
>Ga0105094_10000511_pt1 | contig 19438 bp, 17 predicted proteins | sample PPLLak1March2015_2_FD_87023 | JGI IMG/M metagenome (GOLD analysis project Ga0105094, IMG submission 87023) | Freshwater sediment microbial communities from Prairie Pothole Lake near Jamestown, North Dakota, USA - PPLs Lake P8 Core (3) Depth... | ecosystem: Environmental > Aquatic > Freshwater >...
CGCCCCCGGCGCGGACGACTGGCTCGACGCACCATCGGCAGGGTTGTCGATCGCATGCATTCCCGGTGCGGCTCTGCATCGCCCGTTCGGGGTGCCGGCGGGTGCCTTCGGTTCTGTGCCCCAGCCTGTGCTGCGGCACATCAGCGGGTTCGGCACACACGTTCGCTCGCTGTGGCTTTCGGATTGCATCGGCGGTATACAGCTCATGCGCCGGCAGTCGTTGTCCTGACGATTCGGCTGGCAGCGGGACTGGCCGTGCTCGTCGCGATCGGTCGGTGCCGTCTGTCGGCGGGACGCCCGGCGTGCGGCGCTCGGATGAGCCGCCGGGCGCCGGTGCCTATTTCTTGACGAACTTGATCTTCATGTCGTCGCCCTCGGGCGCCCCCTCGAGCGTGTTGCCGTTGCGGGTGAGGATCAGCGGCTGTCCTCCGTCCGGATCGGTGATGGTGACGCGATCGCCGACCACCGTGTACTTCGCCTCCCTCGACTCCTTCTTCGCTTTGGTCCCGGACACCGTGATGCGAACCTTGTCTTCCGTCTTGAAGTCGAGCGCGATGGTCATGTCGGGATTGCCGGCCTTGTAGACTCCCGAGAGCCTGACGGCTTTGCTGCCGCCTTTTTCGGGGTGTTTCCCTCTGGCCGCCTTACCTTCGCCGCCCTTGCAGTACTTGCCGAGCAGCCCGCCGCCCACCACACAGCCTTGCTCGTCGAGAGTGAACACGTTGGTTTCGTTCCCGACCGTGATCAGGACCTCCTTGTCCTCGATTTCGTACGTGCCGACCTTGGTCATCCCCATGAAGGTCACTCGCACTTTTCCGCCCGGCCTGAAGCTGAGCTTCTCGAAGAAGCTGTTGCCGGTTCCCTGATACTCGCCCTCGAGCTTGGCAGCCCAAGCGGCGGATGGGATGGCCAGGGCAATCGCCGATACGAGCAGCGTGATGGATCTCCTCGCGTTCCCGAACATGGTGTCTCTCCTCCCCGGTGTGAGATGCATGTAAGACGAGCGTCGCCGTCGACATGGTAGCGGATGGAGCGTCGGGGCGTGCAGGCTGCCGCGCGAGCTCGGTGTGGACCAGTCTTCGGCACGGCTGCATGACCCGGATCGGCATCGCGTGGCACAATCGGGTCGACCCGATCGATCAGGAGGACCCATGCGGCGCACTTCATCCACTCGGGCTCGTGTGTCCAGCCCTATCGACGAACGCTTCGCGCATCTGCTCGCCCGCTACGGGGAGATTCGCAGCGCGACGGAAGCGTTGTGCGTGGACCTCTCGGCCGAGGACTGCGCCCTACAGTCGATGCCCGACGCGAGCCCCGTGAAATGGCACCTCGCTCACACGAGCTGGTTCTTCGAGACCTTCGTTCTCGAGCAGGGCCTCGACGGCTACCGCCACTTCGATCCGAGCTTCCGGTTCCTGTACAACTCGTACTACGTGGGTATCGGAGAGCGCCACGCTCGGCCCGAGCGTGGGTTGATCTCGCGGCCAGCCCTCGACGATGTGCATGCCTACCGGCGGCACGTGGACAAATCCATCGCGCGGTGGTCGCGGACGACCAATCCGACGGAACGGGACCTGGAGACCTTCGAGCTCGGCCTGCACCACGAGCAGCAGCACCAGGAGCTGATCCTCACCGACTTGAAGCATCTGCTGTCGCGCAATCCGCTCGGGCCGGCGTACGCGCCCGCGCCGGAAAGCTCGGGCACCGAGCCCGGCCCGCTGCGCTGGATCGCGTTCCCGGCCGGCGTGCGCGAGATCGGTCACGGGGCAGACGGCTTTTCATTCGACAATGAGCGCCCCCGACACCGCGTCTACGTGAACCCGTTCCAGCTTGCCTCGCGCCTGGTGACCAATCGAGAGTATCTCGCTTTCATCGACGACGGCGGCTACGAGCGCCCCAGACTATGGCTGTCGGACGGCTGGGATGCGCGTGCCTCACAGCAATGGACCGCACCGCTGTACTGGCAGCGCGCTGGCGGGCGCTGGCGCGTTTTCACTCTGCACGGCATCCGCGAGCTTGATCCCGACGAGCCGGTGTGTCACGTCAGCTACTACGAAGCCGATGCCTACGCGCGCTGGGCCGGCGCTCGGCTAGCGACCGAGCCGGAATGGGAGACGGCGGCTGCCGGATTGCCGGTCGCGGGCAATCTCGTCGAGTCGAAGCGCTTTCATCCCGCCACAGGCGGCAGTGGAGACGGCTTGCAGCAGATGTACGGCGATGTCTGGGAGTGGACCAATAGCGCCTACCTCGGGTACCCGGGTTATCGTCCTGCTGGAGGGGCGGTCGGCGAGTACAACGGCAAGTTCATGGTGAACCAGATGGTGCTGCGCGGCGGCTCCTGCGCGACGCCTCGATCCCACATTCGCGCTACCTACCGCAACTTCTTCTACCCGTGGGCGCGCTGGCAGTTCATGGGAATACGACTGGCGCAGGACGCCTGATCGCGTCTACTGCTTGTCGACCGGTCGCACCGAAACGGCCAGGGCCCCTCTGTAGGTCATGTCCACCAGATCCCGACCTGGACCGTCTTGAGGTCGAGCGGATTGACTGCCTTGATCGTGCGCGACCTGCTTTGAGGCCCCGTCAGCGTCACTGTGCCGTTCGCCATGTTGGCGGTTCGTGGCTGTGAGCGTAACGGAGCGCCCGACCTGCGCCAAACAGTGACAACACGACACAAGGGATCCGGCGAGGCCAGAGTTTTCGTATGCGCCTCGGCGTGTCTGCGGTGAGGATCTATGGGGTAGAAGCACCGGCGCGCAGATCCTCTTCGATGAACCGCAACGCCGCCTCCAGCATCTCCGCCCGCGGGAAGGCACTCTGGTCGGCCAACTGGCGTATTACCGCGTAGGGGCTCGTACCCCCGCGGCGCGTGGTGCCGAGTTCGGGTTCGGCTTCCAGCGCGTCGCGGATGAGGTGCGCGTTTGTGTCTAGTGCCGGAGATGCCGCTGACCTTCAGAGCCTCCAGGTGGAAACCGAAGCGGGCGAGGTAGTCATTCATCTCGGTGCGGGCGCGCAGGGTCTGGTCCGCGCAGTCCGACCAGAGGCCGAGCACGTAGACGACCGTGAATGCACCGCGGGACGCAGCGAGGTCGACCGGCGCTCCTGTCCCTGATGGCTCGTCGTCGAGCCGCACCAGGGCTTGGTCGCAGGAGAGGGCGGCGGTAGCGGTCCGGGAGCGCGCACCGAGCACTGCGCAGAAGATCTCACGAAAACGGCCGCGGCCGTCCGCGATGCCAGCCTGGGCAACGGGCGTCAGCACCATAGCAGGCGTCGCAGTGGAATAGGGCGCCAGCGGAGTGGTCGCACATCCAGCCAGCGCCAGGCCGAGAAGTGCCGCACCGGCGAGACATGACCGCTTCCGGTGCCGATCTGCGCCCCGGGTCATCGGTTCAGATGTGCTTCTCCGACAGCATGCCCAAAGCGACCGCGCTTCTGAACCGCCGGAAAAGCGTCAGTGCTTGCCACTCCTGACCCGCTACACGCCATCTCAACGTCAGCCGCCTTATCTGCGAGCTCCTGTCCAGGGTTGGCAGGACCTCTCCCGGCTCCCACAGGGGATGCGAGATGCAAACGTACCACGAGCCGACACCAGATGCGGAAAGCGGCTGGCGTTCCGCTTCCTGCACCCATCCCCTGCACCGGTGAGCCGCGCATCGCCAACCCCCCCGGAGCCCTGCGGACCGTTGGTTCTTGACATCGTGTTTCCTCAGCGTGCTGGGGAGTAAAAAAGAAACCCGCCGGGAGGCGGGTCGAAGCAGGGAGGGAGGGAGGGAGGGAGGGAGGGAGGAAATCCAGCGCTGCGCCCGGGCGCCTCGGCTCGTGGTGGGGTCGCAGGTGATCCGGTCGTTCTCCAGGATGCACTCGATGTTGCCGTTCAGCCTGAATTCGGCGCGCTTCTTTCCGGCGTCCATGGTGAAGCGGATGGTGTTGTCCGCAACGGCCGCGGGTGCTTGCACGAGCGCAAGGGCGAGCAGGCCGGCGAGGATTCTGAACAACATGATGCGACTCCGAAGCTAGGTGATGATGACACCACCGTTGATGGGGCGGCCGAGCAGTTCCTTTTTCTCCATGACAAGCTCCAGTGTGCTCGGCTGCGTCCTCTGCGAGGAGCGATGTTTAGGCCGCCTGCGCCAGCTCGGCTTGCCGCTGCGCACCGGAGTCGCGCTGCTGCGAATCGAGGAACAGCGCGATCAGTGCGTTGACCGCGTCCGGGTGCGTGATCGGTCCCATGTGTCCGAGTCCCGGCATTTCAATGCGGCCCGCCCCGGGCATAAAGCTCTGCACCACGCGTGCGATGCGCGCGATCGGCGCGCGGGTCAGCGTGCCGCTCAGAAACAGGATCGGCATCGACAGCCGGACGTAGCCCGAACCCGGAGTGCCATCTGCAAACAGCGCATGGAACTCGGCAACCACCTTGTGCATCCGTTGCGTGACGCCGCCTTGTTGCGCGGCGGACATGCGCCTCCAGGTGCCCTGCCCGGACCAGTAGTCGACGAACGTGCGTGCGGCCGCCGCTGGATCGCCAGCCTGACAGGCTTGCTCGGTTGCACCGGCGAGCCCCACGATCTCGGTCAGCGCGTCGCCGGTGAGGAGTCGGAACAGCACGGGTTCGTACAGGACCAGGCTGCGGACCCGGCCGGGCCGGCGTTGCGCGACCTTCAGCGCGACGGCCCCGCCATAGGAATGTCCGACCAGATGCACGGGCGCGCCGGCGCCGTCCAGCCACCGCTCGATCCACGCCGCCTCCTCATCCAACGAGAGGGGCCGGTCCCCCGACCACGGCGGGCCGTCGTTGTACCCGATCAAGCCGGGGGAGACGACGCGATAGCGTCCGGCGAGACGCTCGCCGAGCGGGTGCCACTGCCGCGGCGATCCCGCGCTGCTATGCAGGCAGATCACGGTGCTGTGATGCTCGCCGGATGTTGAGCAGGCCGGTGCGTTAAGCATAGTGCAGCTCCTTCATGGTGTTTCCCGCCGGACGCAGGCGCGGGGCCAGTGGGTGCAGCGGTTGCGCCGATGCTTCCGGATCGTGCGGCCGGCGCAGGCCCAGCGCCTTGATGCGCGAGGCGAGCGTCGAGGGGTTGATACCCAGCAGCCTTGCCGCACCGTTGTCTCCCGAGACGCGCCACCCGGTGGTTTCGAGAGCGAGCAGCAGGTTGGTGCGCTCGATCTCTTCCAGCTCCTTCACCGTCAACACGCGCCCTTGCGCGGTAGCTTGGACGACGGGCTGAGGCACGGCGCCACCGTGCAGCGCGCGAGCGAAGTCAAGCCGCCCGTCGCGCGATGCGACGGCCGCGCGCTCGACCACGTTCTGCAGTTCGCGCACGTTGCCGGGCCAGGGATAGGCCTGAAGCCGCCGGACGCTCTCTGGCGAGACCGGTTCGAAGCTTCGGCACAACCGTGTCGCGAAGCGCTGCACGAAAAAGTCCACCAGGGCGGGAATGTCCTCGCTGCGCTCGCGCAGCGCCGGCAGGCGGATCGGAAATACGTTCAGGCGGTAGAAGAGGTCCTCGCGAAACCGCCCCGCCCGGACCGCCGCCGCGAGATCGCGGTTAGTCGCGGCGACCACGCGCACGTTCACCCTGCGGGTGCGTGAGCTGCCCACCGGCTCGAACTCCCCCTCCTGCAGCACACGCAGCAGCTTGACCTGCAACTCGAGCGGGAGCTCGCCGACTTCGTCCAGGAACAGCGTGCCGCCGTCGGCCACTGCGAAGCGGCCCTCGCGCTTGAGCGTCGCGCCGGTGAAGGCGCCGCGCTCGTGCCCGAACAGCTCGCTCTCGATCAGATTGGCGGGCATTGCGGCGCAGTTCACCTTGACCAGCGCGCGCTCGCGACGCGGGCTGGCGGCGTGGATCGCGCCGGCGATCAGCTCCTTGCCGGTGCCGCTCTCGCCTGTCACCAGTACCGTCGCGTCGCTGTCGGCGACTTGCTCGACCTCCTGGAGCGCCGCACGCAGCACGGCGCTTCGGCCGACGATGCCGTGGAAACCGGCCGGCGCGCGCATGTCCTCGAGCGGATACTCGCGCTCGTTCGCGGCGAACGAGTCGTCTTCGTAACCTTTGGCGTGCCGGACGTTGATCTCGAACATGGTGAGCTCCTCACAAACCGGTGAACGAAACTGGCCGCTCGCCTCAGTCCCAGGACACCGCCAGTACATGCCGGACAGCCTCGCGCAGGTCCCGGCTCCGGTCCTCGTCGCCTTCGTCGTAGACTCCGGTTGCGCCGCCGAAGCCGTTGCCCCGTACTGCGTGACGTGCCCAGGCGCTGCGCTCGGCACGTTCCAGCGCCTCGCCGGTGGCGATGTCCCAGTCCTGGGAGTCGTCGCCGAAGCCGGAGTCGAAGTGCAGCGACACGGTGGTCTCGGGACCGAGGAAGACCTCTTCGTCGAAATCGTGGAACATGGCTGTCTCCTTCTGCGTGGTCGTGGTTCGGTGCCGGGTGGTGCCGTCTCCGGCATGGGTCGGCAGATTACGCAGGTGCTGTATTCCGCGATTGTCGGATCGGAAACAGTTTGTATCCGCTTTGTATCCGCAGTCCGCGCCGTACGGACGTGGCGGATGCGCGGAGCCGGTACGCGGCTATAATCCCAACGCTGGTCGATGATTCGGGGGACACCATGTCAGGCAGCGGAAGCATCCTCGTAGTGGACGACGACGCCGAGGTCCGCGACATGATCGTCGAGTACCTCTCCAACCACGGGTTCGACGTCGCGCAGGCGGGCTCGGGCGACGAGATGCGCACAGCGTTGCGGCGCAGGGTGCCCGATGTCGTGCTGCTCGACCTCAATCTCCCCGGCGAAGATGGCCTGACCCTCGCGCGGTATCTGCGCCAGCATCACGACGTGGGCATCATCATGGTGACGGCCGCTGGCGAAGTGGTGGACCGCATCGTGGGGCTGGAGGTGGGCGCCGACGACTATGTGGCCAAGCCTTTCGACCCGCGCGAGCTGCGGGCGCGCCTGAAGAGTGTGCTGCGGCGCGTGCAGGCGCGCAGTGCGCAGCCGCAGAGCGGCGCCGCACCGGCGCCGAGCGCTTCCAAGCGGCTGCCCGTGGGACGCTGTCTGCTCGACCTCGATACGCACCAGCTGTTCACCGGCGCCGGGGAGGAGATCCCGATCACGAGCATGGAGTTCGACCTGCTGCGGGTGTTCGCCGAGCACCCCAATCAGGTGCTCTCCCGCGACCGCCTGCTCACCCTCACCCGCAACCGCGAGTGGGAGCCCTTCGACCGCAGCATCGACATCCGCATCGCGCGGCTGCGCAAGAAGATCGAGGAGGACCCGGACACGCCGCAGGTGATCCGGACCGTGCGGGGGGCGGGGTATATGTTCGTGCCGGTGAGGCGTGAGGTGTGAGGCGTGAGGCGTGAGGCGTGAGGCGTGAGGCGTGAGGTGTCTCAACCCTGCCCCCTCACCCTAGCCCTCTCCCCCGGCAGGGGGGGGAGGGTGCTCTTTGCTGATTCACCTTGCACTGTCCCCCCCTCCTTCGAACCTCGCCGTTGACTCGCCTCCCGCCTTACGCCTCACGCCTCACGGCCTTTTGTTTCCGCCTTGTTTCAATGGTTTCCGCCGGGTAAAAGTCCCCGCCGACCCCCTTCCTGGGCGCTAAACTTGGCGCCACACCGCTATGACAGGACGTGAACGATGATGGGAAAGATGCGCCTCGTCGACGAAAGCTCACCGCCAATGGTGCGTCGGGAGCGCGCAGCGGAACTGATCCTCTCCGAGCGGGTAGAGGCGTGCAACGTCGAGGCGGCGGAGCTACTTGGCTATCCACACGGCGAGCTGGTCGGCACGCCGCTCGCGTCCCTGCTTCCCGCGGCGCAGCCGGACGGGATCGCCTCCCAGACTGAGTTCGACCGCCATAGAGCGGCTGGCCGGGTGGATCTGCCGCAGTGTTTCCTATGGCAGTTCCGGCGCCGTGGCGGCGACGGGGTGGACGTGCTGGTCCACCTCGAGCTGCATCCGGAGCACGCCAGCTGGGTGAGCCTGCGGCTGCGGGACATCTCCTCGCTGAGGCGGGTGGACCGTGCGCTGGAGGCCAGCGAAGCGCGCCTGCGCCAGGTGCTGGAGAACACCACTGCGGTCGTGTTCATCAAGGATGCGACCGGCCGCTACTCCTATGTCAACCGCCGCTTCTGCGAGATGTTTCAACGCTCGGAGAGCGAGCTGATCGGCGGTTACGACTCGGACGTGTTCCCGCCCGAGGTGGTGGCTCGCCTGCGCGCAGACGACAGGCGCGTGCTGGAGCAGGGCACGCCGATGGAGATCGAGGAACACCTCATCGTGGACGGCAGGCCCTGCACCTACCTCGCCACCAAGTTCCCGCTCCTCGACGACCACGGCAGGGCGTACGCCATCTGCGGGATCGCCACCGACATCACGCGCCGCAAGCGCAGCGAAGAGGCGCTGCGCAGCGCAGCGCTGGCCGTCTCCACAGCCGAAGGCGACGCGCTGTACCAGGAGCTGACCCGGTACCTGGCCACTACCCTGGGGGTGGAGTGCTGCTTCATTGCCGAGTGCACCAGTGCCGAGAACACTCACGTACGCACGCTGGCCGTATATACCGAAAGCGGCTATGAAGAGAACATCGAGTATGCGCTGCCCGGCACGGCCTGCGGCACGGTGGTCGGGCAGGACTTCCGGCTGGTGCCCGAGGGCGTGCGGCGCATGTATCCCGAGGACCGCATGTTCAAGCGGCTCGCTATCGAGAGCTATGCCGCCTATCCGCTCAACGATTCGCATGGCCGTGCGCTTGGTCTGATTGCAGTGCTCTCCCAACGGCCGCTCGCGGACCGCGAGCTGGTCGAGTCGATGCTCAAGATCTTCGCCGCGCGCGCCGCGGCCGAGATCGAACGCACCCGTACCGAGGACGCACGGCGTGTCTCCGAAGAAAGCTATCGAGCCATCTTCGAGGCAGCCGAGGATGCGATCTTCGTGCACGACTGGGACACGGGCGCGATCATCGACGCCAATCCCAAGGCCTGCGAGCACTACGGATACGACGGTGAGGAGATCAAGCGCATCCGCATCGGCGACATCAGCTCGGGGGTGTACCCGTACGTCGAGGAAGAAGCCCTGCGCCTGATCGACGAGGCCAAGCGCGGCAAGCCGCTGCGCTTCGAGTGGCATCGCAAGAGCCGGGACGGCAGCCTGCATTGGGACGAGGTGTGCCTGAAGTCGGCGGTCATTGCAGGCGAGAAGCGCGTGCTGGCATTCACCCGCGAGATCACCGAGCGCAAGCTCGCGGAGGACGCGCTGCGGCGCGGGGCGCTCGCCGTCTCGGCTGCCGGCGGAGAGAATGTGTTCGAGGAGCTGGTGCGGGCGCTGGCGACGATTCTCGACGTCGACATCGCATTCGTTGCTCTGCCGATCGCCGGCCAACCGTCGCGCCTGCGGATGCTGGCGTTCTACTCGGACGGCCGCATGATCCGGGACTTCGAGTACCCGATCGCCGGCACGCCGTGCGAGACGGTGGTCGGTCAGCAGTACCGGGTTTACCCGTCGGCTCTGGCCCGGCACTTCCCGGAGGACACCGACTTCAAGACCTGGGGGCTGGACAGCTACGCAGGCCTGCCGCTCAACGACGTACATGGCAACTCGATCGGGATCATCTCGGTGCTGTCGCGCAAGCCGATAGCCAACCCGGGGCTGTTCGAGTCGATGCTGAAGATCTTCTCGGCCCGGGTGGTGACGGAGATCGAGCGCACACGCGCCAGCCAGGAACTGCGCAACAGCGAGGAGCAGTACCGCACGATCTTCAACGCCTCGCTTGACGGGATGATCATGTGGAGCGCCGAGGGTGGGGTCGTCGACGTCAACCCGGCGTTCCTGGCCATGCACGGCTATTCACGGGACGAGGTTCTCGGGCGCAACCCGTCGATGTTCATTCCACCCGAAAGCGTGGAGATCTTCCAGGCGTTACTGGCCGACGTCGGTGCGGGGCGGCCGTTCCGGTCCGACGCCCGATCCCTGCGCAAGGACGGGTCGCACTTCTTCGTCGAGGTGCACGGCTCGCCGATCAGCTACAAAGGCAAGCCGCACCTGCTGGCGATGCTGCGCGACATTACCGAGCGCAAGCAGCGCGAAGAGGCGCTGCGCCGCAGCGAGGAGCAGCTGCGGCAGGCGCAGAAGATGGAGGCGATCGGACACCTGACCGGGGGCATCGCCCACGACTTCAACAACATCCTGACCAGCATCATGGGCTACATCGTGCTGGCCGCGGAGCGCCAGGGCAGCCTGGAAGACCCCAAGCTCGGCAAGTACCTGGAACAGGCGCGGCTGGCCTCGACCCGTGCCCGCGATTTGATCCAGCAGATGCTGACCTTCAGCCGCGGGCAGCGCGGCGAGCCGCGCGCGTTGTCGCTGCCGCCGCTGATCCGGGAGACGGTCAAGCTGTTGCGCTCCACGCTGCCCGCCACGGTGGAGATCGAGACGGAGCTCGACAGCGAGGTGCCGGCTGTCCTGCTTGACCCAGTGCAGGTGGAGCAGGTGCTGATGAACCTCTGCATCAACGCGCGCGACGCGATGCGCGGCTCGGGCACGATCGGCGTGAGCGTGCGCACGGTCGAGGCGGTCGATTGCACCTGCACCTCCTGCCGCAAGCGCGTGCAGGCGCAGCGCATGGTCGAGCTGGCGGTCCGCGACACCGGCTCCGGCATCCGCCCCGAGGTGGTGGAAAGGATGTTCGAGCCGTTCTTCTCCACCAAGGAGGTCGGCAAGGGCAGCGGCATGGGGCTTGCCACCGTGCACGGCATCGTCCACGAGTACGGCGGACACGTCGTCGTGGATACCGCCCTCGGTCGGGGGACCACCTTCCGCATCCTGTTCAACGCCCTCGTGCAGGACACCATCCCCGCGAGGCGGGTTGCGCGCGGGCGGCCGAGCGGGCAGAAGAACCGGTCCCGGCTGGCGGGTCGCGTGCTGGTGGTGGAAGACGAACGCCTGGTTGCGGAGTTCATGGGCGAGCTGCTGAAGACCTGGGGGCTCGATGTGACGGTCAAGACCAATCCGCTGGAGGCGTGCGAGCTGGTGGCGAGCGCTGCGGGACGCTTCGACCTGGTCATCACCGATCAGACCATGCCGAAGCTCACCGGCCTGGAGCTGGCTTGCAAGATCACCGCGTTGCGCCCGGGGCTGCCGGTGATCCTGTACACCGGGTACAGCGAAAACCTGCCGCAGGCAGAGCTGACCCGCTGCGGTGTGTGCGCGCTGGTGAAGAAGCCGCTCGATCCGGAGGTGCTCATGAGCGCCCTGCACGCCAACCTGCCCGTGGGCCGTGAACACGCCTAGCCCAGCCATGCAGTCCAGCGCGATCTACGATGGCCGGGCGCCCGCGTCGACCCCGAAGCGGCAACTCGCCAGGGACGACGACGCATACCGGCAGCTGCTCGCGGCGCAGAATAAAGCCGTGCTGGTGCTGAGCGAGGGCCTGTCGGTCGAGGACTGCAACGCGCAGGCGGTTGCTCTGTTCCGCTGCTCCCGCGTCGCCCTGATCGGCAAGCCCGCGGCGGAGCTGCTGCCGGCCCGGCAGCCCGACGGGCTGGACTCGGGTCAAGGTCTGCAGCAGGCGATCGCCGCCGCCCTCGAGGGCCTGCCGCAGTCGCTGCTGGGCTATCTGCAGGCGGTTGATGGCCTCAATTTCGAAGCGCTCGTGCAGCTCCAGGCGATCGAGCTGGACGGCCGGCCGCGGGTCGTCGCGCATGTGCGCGACCTGACCCGTCTGCGGGAGGCCGAGAAGCAGCTGGAGGCGAGCGAGCTGCGCTTGCGGCAGGTGCTGGACCACACCCCCACGCCCATCTTCATCCGCGATCTGGAAGGCCGCTTCCTGTTCGTCAACCGCCGCTTCTGCGTGGTGCACGGCAAGAGCGCCGAGCAGCTGATCGGGACGCTCGACGCTCAGCTGCTGCCGCCGGACGTGCTGGTCCAGGTGCGGGCCAATACCCAACAGGTCCTCGAACGGCGGGCATCGGCCGAGTTCGAGGAGACGATCGTGCTGGATGGCGAGCCGACCACGTTCCTCTCCAGCAAATTCCCGTTGCTGGATCCGCTGGGCCAGCCCTATGCAGTGTGCGGCGTGGCCACCGATATCACGGCCCGCAAGCGCGCCGAGGAGGCGCTGCGCGCGAGCGAGCTGCAGTATCGCTCCATCTTCAACGCATCGGTGGACGGCATGCTGGTGCTCGACGAGCAAGGCGGCATCGCCGACGCCAACCCTGCGTTCCTGACGCTGCTCGGCTACCGGCGCGAGGAGGTCCTGGGCAGGCAGCCGGACGAGGTGCTGGGCACCGGAGGCGCCAACATGTGCCGCGAGCTGACCATGGGTGTTGCGGACGGGCATATGTTCCAGCGGGAGTGCACGGCGCTCACGCGCGAGAGCAGGCCGGTCGAGATCGAGGTGCGCGGGGCGAGCATGCACTACCAGGGCCGCCCGCACGTGCTGGTGATCGTGCGCGACCTGACACGGCGCAGGCAGGCGGAGGCCGAGCGCGAGCGTCTGGAGACGCAGTTGCGGCAGGCGCAGAAGATGGAGGCGATCGGACACCTGACCGGCGGCATCGCTCACGACTTCAACAACATCCTGACCAGCATCATGGGCTACCTCGCGCTGGCTGGCGAGCGGCGGGCGAGCCACCGCGACGCCCGCCTCGGCAAATACCTCGAGCAGGCGCACCTCGCCTCCACCCGTGCGCGCGACCTCATTCAGCAGATGCTGACCTTCAGCCGAGGCCGGCGCGGCGAACCGCGGCCGCTGCATCTGGCGCCGCTGGTCAAGGAATCCATCAAGCTGCTGCGCTCGACGCTGCCGACCACCATCGATCTGGGGACCGACTTCGCCCCGGACCTTCCAGCGGTACGCCTCGACCCGGTGCAGATGGGCCAGGTGCTGTTGAACCTGTGCATCAATGCCCGCGATGCGATGCCGGCCGGCGGGACGATCGACGTCGGATTGCGGCTGATCGAGCAGCCGGAGGAGATCTGCACGTCGTGCCGCAGCCGGGTGCACGGGGAGCGTCTCGTCGAGCTGTGGGTGCGCGACACGGGGGTGGGCATCGCCGCGGACGTGCTCGACCGGATATTCGAGCCCTTCTTCAGCACCAAGGAAGTAGGCAAGGGCAGCGGAATGGGGCTCGCCACCGTGCACGGAATCGTGCACGAGCACGGCGGGCACATCGTGGTGGACACCGCGCCGGGCAAAGGCGCGAGCTTCCGCGTGCTGTTGCCGTCGCTGGCGGGCAAGACGGCATCTGTCGAGCAGCAGTCGCCGGCACGCGAAGACGCGAGCCGCCTGCAGACCCGGCTCGCCGGCCGGGTGCTGGTCGTGGAGGACGAGGAGATGGTCGGCGAGTTCATGGCCGATCTGCTCGAGAGCTGGGGGCTCACCGTGGTCGTCAAGTCGAATCCGGAGGAAGCGCGCGAGCTGCTCGCGTCCGATCCCGCCGGCTTCGATCTGGTCGTCACCGACTACACCATGCCCAGGGGCACCGGGCTGGATCTCGCACGCCACCTCAAGCTGATGCGGCCCGACCTTCCGATCGTCCTGTACACCGGCTACAGCGAAGCGCTCAACGAGCAGGATGCCAAACGCTGCGGTGTGCGCGCCCTGGTCAAGAAACCGCTGGAGCCGGCGGCGTTTCTGTCGGTGATCGGCGCGCACCTGCCGACGATCCCGCGTACCGCAGAGGCCTGAGAGGCTGTGCCGGGATGCCTTTTCTCGAGCTCGATACCGCGCGCATCTACTACGACCGGACCGGCGCTGGAGCCCCGCCGCTGGTCCTGGTGCATGGCTTCACCTGCGCGCACGACGACTGGCGGCACCAGACGCAACGCTTCGCGGCGCAGCGCACCGTCGTGACCTGCGATCTGCGGGCGCACGGCGCGTCCAGCGGCAGCCCTGGCGATTGCACGATCGAGACCTACGGCCGCGACGTCGCTGCCCTGCTGAATGCGCTGGATCTGACGCGCGCCGTTCTGGTGGGGCACAGCATGGGATGCCGCGTTGTCCTCGAGGCTTATCGGCATGCGCCCGCGCGGGTCGGCGGGCTGATTCTGGTGGACGGAAGCTGGCTCGGCGCCGATCCGCAGGCCGCAGGCGTGGTGCGCAGCCATATCGCATCCGTTGGCGGCGAGGCCTTCGCACGGGCGCTCTTCAGCGAAGCCCTGTTGCCTGCCACTGAGGAAGGCGATCGGATCATGCAGCGCGCGGTGCGCTTCCCGCCGGACGTTATTTCGAGCCTGTTTCCCGCGATGGTCGAGTGGGAGGCTCGAGAGCTGACCGGCGTGCTGGCCAGCGTGCGCGTGCCGCTGCTCGCGATCCAGAGCACGCACCTGAACAGCGAGCGCAGGCGCGTGCGCCTCGAGCCCGGGCAGAGCACCCCGTGGCTGGATCTGGTCCGACGGTGCGTGCGCGGCTCACGTATCGAGATCGTTCCGGGCGCGGGACACTTCACCATGATCGACGCGCCGGAGGCGTGCAATCGGCTGTTGTCCGAGTTCATTGCGGACGTCGGCTAAAGTCTGCATTCCGCTGCCTCCTGTCTAACCGTGTGCCCGCACGCTGAGGCGGCCGGCACGGTCGAAACCATCGCGCTGGTTTAGACTGCCGTCTTCACCTCACCGAATCCGAAGCCACCGTGGACCAAGGGCTCATCGAGCGCGCAAGGCGCTGGGTGGACGAAGCGCGGCGCGTGGTCGTGCTGACCGGTGCCGGCATCTCCACCGACTCGGGCATTCCCGACTTCCGCGGGCCGCAGGGCGTGTGGACCCGCGATCCGGCGGCCGAGAAGCTCTCCACGCTGCAGCACTACCTCGCGGATCCGGACGTGCGCAAGGCGGCGTGGCGCTCACGCCTCGAGCATCCGGCGTGGCACGCGCGACCAAATGCGGGGCACATGGCCCTGGTCGCCCTCGAGCGCCGCGGCAAGCTGCACGCGCTGGTCACCCAGAACATCGACGAGCTGCATCAGCTCGCCGGCAACTCGCCCGAGCGCGTCATCGAAGTGCACGGCACGATGCGCAAGGTCGTGTGCTGGGACTGCGGCTGGACCGGACCGATGCCGGCGGTGCTCGACCGGGTGCGCGCCGGCGAGGAAGACCCGCCCTGCACCGCGTGCGGGGGCATCCTGAAGAGCGCGACCATCTCCTTCGGACAGCAGCTCGTCCCGGAGGTGATCGATCGGGCGCTGCAGGCCGCGCAGGAGGCCGACGTGTTCCTGGCCGTCGGGACGAGCCTGCAGGTCTACCCCATCGCCGGTGCGGTGCCGGCCGCGCGGGCGGCCGGCGCGAAGGTCGTCATCGTCAACGCAGAGCCCACCGCGATGGACGATCTGGCCCATGCCCTGCTCGCCGGGTCGATCAGCGCGACGCTGCCGCGGGTGCTCGGGGCGGATCGCGCGCATGCCTAGCCCGGATGAGTCATGACGACCTCGGACTGACTTAGACTCTCAACGCCAAGGTACGCAAAGGACGCCAAGGAAAAGAAACAGGACGAAGATCTGGGCAGGGTAGCGCTCGACTGGGACGAAACAATGCAGACGCCGACCACCTGTATGCCAATGCCCTTGGTTTTCCTTTGCGTCCTTGGCGTTTAGAGATTGTCTTTTGCTCAGAGACGGAAGACAGCGATGGCCGACGCACGCAACGAGATTCTCGATTGGGTCGAGCAGGCTCGCATCGCGCCGCAAAACCTGCGTGCGGCGCTCGAGGCGGCCGGTGCGCTTCCCTCTGCGGACGAGTGGCACGGCTTCCTCGAGCGGCTTCTGCTATGGCTCGGCACGGGGTTCCTCGCCGCGGCGGGGATCTTCTTCATCGCCTACAACTGGGAAGGCATGGGCCGGTACGCGAAGTTCGCGCTCGCGGAGATCCCGATCGTGGCGGCGCTCGGCTTGCTCTGGTGGCTCGGCCTCGAGCGCGCGGCGGGGCGTGCTGCGCTGCTCGCGGCGGCGCTGTTGACGGGAGCGCTCCTCGCGCTGATCGGCCAGATCTACCAGACCGGGGCCGACACCTTCGAGCTGTTCGCAGCGTGGGCGGCGGCGATCCTTCCCTGGGTGCTGGTCGGGCGCTTCGCCGCGCTCTGGATCGTGTGGATCGCCATCGTCAACCTCGCGCTCGTCCTCTATTTCCAGACATTCGGCGGCATCTTCGGGATCCTGTTCGGCCCCGAGCGGCAGCTCTGGTTGCTGTTCGCCCTGAACACGGCTGCGCTCGCCGTCTGGGAGGGGTGCGCGCTGGCCGGCGTGGAATGGTTGCGCAAGCGCTGGGCCGTGCGCGTTCTGGCCACTGCGAGCGGCGGTCTCGCCACGACGCTTGCCCTGTTCGACATTCTGGACTGGCGCAGCGCCAGCGGGCTCGGCGTTCCCGCCTGGCTCGCCTGGCTCGGCTGCGCCTACCTGGTCTACCGGCGCCGGATCCAGGACATCTTCGTGCTTGCCGGCGGGGCGCTTTCGCTCATCGTGGTCGTAGCCACCTTCCTCGGCGAGCGCCTGCTCGACCACGGCGAAGGCATGGCGTTCCTGCTGATCGGGCTGATCGTGATAGGGCTTTCGGCCGCCGCGGGTTGGTGGCTGAGGAGCATCGCGCGCGAGGAGCAGGCATGACCGCACCGAGCCGCGAATCGCTGTGGGCGTTGCTCGTCGCGCGGGGCCTGGCCGCAGGCGAGTTGCCGGCACACTCCGAAGAACGCTCGCCATGGTACGTGCGTGCCATGCTCGGCATCGCGGGATGGATCGGCGCGCTGTTTCTCTTCGGATTCGTCGGTGCGATGTTCGAGTTCGTACTGAAGAGCACATTCGCTTCCATCGCCGTGGGAGCCCTGGCGTGCGCCGGCGCGGCCTCGATCTTCCGTTTTCGTCCGAAAGGGGATTTTGCGAGCCAGTTCGGCTTCGCGGTCAGCCTCGCGGGCCAGGGACTGATCTGCTATGGCCTGGCGCAGTGGTTCGACACGGAGCTCTGGCCCACGGCGCTGCTCATGGCGGTGGTCCAGGCCATGCTCTTCTTCCTCGTCCCGCACTTCGGGCACCGCGTCTGGGTTGTGTCGACCGGAGTCTTCGCCGCGGCGCTCGCGCTCGGCGATCTCAGATTGCACACGCTGACGCCGGCGCTCGTTACCGCGGCGTTTGCCTGGCTCTGGCTGCGGGAGTTCGATCATGCTGTGAAGGGTGCGGTGATCCGGGCGGCCGGCTACGGCCTCGCGCTCGCCTCGCTGCTGGTGACCGTGATGCACGGAGAATGGCTGGCGAGGGAGCTTTTCGGGCAGGGCAGCGGTCCGCTCGGCGGCGCGATCGGGATCTGGCTCGGGGCGCTGCTTTCTGCAGCGGTGCTGCTCTGGGCGGTGGTGCTGCTGCTCCAACGCGAAGGGGTCGCCCCGACCTCGGCTCCCGGTGCGATCGCACTGGCCGGCGCGGCGATCCTGGGCCTCGCGTCCTTCAAAGCCCCGGGTATTGGCCCCGCCGCGGCCATCCTCGTGGTGGGCTACGCCAACGGCAACCGGGTGCTCGCCGGCTTCGGCGTGATCGCGCTGCTCGGCTACCTCGCGCACTACTACTACGTGCTCCACGCGACGCTGCTCGAAAAGTCGATCCTTCTCGCGTGCACCGGGGTCGCGCTGCTCGCGGCGCGGTTCGCCCTGCACCGCTGGTGGCCGGTTCGGACGGAGAAAGCCTATGCGTAAGGTGATCGCCATCCTCGCGGGGCTAGCCGTGCTGGCCGCGACCAACTACACGATCCACAGCCGCGAGCGCCAGCTCGTGGACGGCGCGGTGGTGCTGCTGGAGTTGGCACCGGTGGATCCGCGCTCGCTGATGCAGGGTGACTACATGGCCCTGCGCTTCAAGGTGGCCGACAACGCGTTCGGGCATGGACCCCAGGAAGACGCGCGCGACGGGCGAATCGTCGTCAGGCTCGACGAGCGCGGCGTGGGATCGTTCGTGCGACGGGACGGCGGCGAGCCGCTCGCGGCGGGAGAGGTGCTGCTGCGCTATCGGATCCGCGACCGGCACGTGAAGTTCGCGACCAACGCATTCTTCTTCCAGGAAGGCCATGCGCAGCATTACGCCGGCGCGCGCTACGGCGAGTTCCGCGTTTCGCCCTCAGGTGAGCTGCTGCTGACGCATTTGCGCGGAGAGAACCTGGAGCGGCTCGGTCCGCCGCGCGGCTGAGCCGTTATACTCGGCTGCTGTCCGACTGTCTCGAGGGAGCACGATGGCGCGCACAGGCAAGGCGGTAGTCTTTCGCGAGCTCGACAAGCCGGTGGTGGTCGAGCCGATCAGCGTGGACGGACCCGGGCGCGGCGAGGTCAGCTGAAGATCGCCGCCTGCGGCGTCTGCCATTCCGACCTGTCGGCCACCAACGGCACGATCGCGCTGCCCCCGCCGCTCGTACTGGGCCACGAAGCCGCGGGCGAGGTGATCGAGGTGGGCGAGGGCGTGACCTCGCTCGTGGTCGGCGACCACGTCGTGTGCTCCTTCATCTACATGTGCGGCAAGTGCCGGTTCTGCGCCTCCGGACGGCCGGTGCTGTGCCTGGAGCAGGGCAAGGCGCTGACGACCCCGCCGGAAGGAACGCCACGCACCCGCGATGCCGCGGGAAATCCGCTCGGGATCTTTTCCGGCTGCGGAGTGATGGCCGAGTACGCGACCGTCTCTGTGGACAACCTGGTGAAGATCGACCCCGGCATCCCGCTCGATCGTGCAGCGCTCGTCGGTTGCGCGGTGACGACGGGTGTGGGCGCCGTGTTCAACACCGCGCGGGTCGAACCGGGTTCGGTCGTGGCCGTGTTCGGCTGCGGTGGCGTGGGTCTCAACGTCATCCAGGGCGCGGCTATCGCCGGTGCCGAGCGCATCGTCGCGATCGACACCCAGGAGGCGAAGCTCGAGATGGCCAAGCGGTTCGGCGCCACCGACACACTGGCCATCGCACCGGGCGAAGACCCGACCCGGACGCTCAAGAAGCTCACCCTTGGCGGGCCGGACTACGCGTTCGAGTGCGTTGGCGTTGGCGCGCTGGTGGAGGCGGCGTATCGCGCGATCCGCCGCGGCGGGAAGGCCATCGTCGTCGGCGTGGCCCGGCCCACCGACACCACTTCGTTCAAGTCGATGAGCATGGTATTCGAGGAAAAGACCCTGCAGGGCAGCTACTTCGGCTCCTGCGTGCCGCGCGTCGACTTCCCGCGCCTGCTGCAGCTATACATGGCGGGCAAGCTCAAGCTCGACGAGCTGATCACGCGCCGCTACACGATCGGCGAGGCGCCTCAGGCTTTCGCGGATCTCGAGGCGGCGCGAAACGCTCGCGGCGTGATTGTCTTCTAGCTAACGCGGGAGACCCCCCGGCTCTGCCGGGGGATTGTTACGTGTGCCGAGCATGTTTGACAGCTTGGAGGTGCAAGTCCTCTATCCAGCCTGATGGCGGCAAAGGATTAGCGAAGCGCAAGGGCGTCACCGCGAG
>Ga0105094_10000512_pt1 | contig 19430 bp, 18 predicted proteins | sample PPLLak1March2015_2_FD_87023 | JGI IMG/M metagenome (GOLD analysis project Ga0105094, IMG submission 87023) | Freshwater sediment microbial communities from Prairie Pothole Lake near Jamestown, North Dakota, USA - PPLs Lake P8 Core (3) Depth... | ecosystem: Environmental > Aquatic > Freshwater >...
CCTTTGCACCTTGGTTTCTTGCCCCGACGGGAATCTTGCCGGCAATGGCTGGAAGATTCGTACTCTTGCTGCCCACAATCCCGCTGACCATGGCGGCCAGAGTGTTCAAGCGGCTGGCAAGGTGCCCTCGCGGTTCTTCGGGAGAAAGCGTCTTCATCGTGTTACGGACCGCCTGGAATCTTTTTACTGTCGCTCATACGGGGCTCCTCACATAGTGATTTTAGCATAATGTGAAATAGAATCGAGCACTTGTTCAGCGCGAAATGGCGCGCTCCGCAAGAGCGGGACTGCTCGGTAAAATGTGTCCGGTAATGAAACGGCCACTGCTGATGTGAAGGGGAAGAAAAGATGAAGAATCTGGATCCGGAAGAGAAAGAGATCCTTGAATCCTATGACCATGATGAATGGCAATCCGTATCCGACCTAAAATCCGAGTCCGACCGATATCGGAGGTATGCCGGTGCCACATTCAAGAAAGACAAGCGGGTAAATATCCGCATATCGGAGAAAGATCTGGTCGCTATTCAGAAAAGGGCTCTGGAGGAGGGAATCCCTTACCAGACCCTTATCGCAAGCATACTTCACAAGTATGTCTCAGGCCGCCTGAGCGAAAAGAGCGCCTGACGAGGGGCTGCGTCGGCTCAACGATCCGTATTACGACGGGGAGAAAAGAAGGTCCCGGAGACGCTCCGAGATTGGCTCTTCGGCGCTTGCCGGCAGCCACCATTGATCATCCCGCGACCGCAAGCCACAGCAGGCCCAGCAGGCCGGCACCCATGAGGATGGATTCCACGAAGGTTTCGAACAGGGGCTCTTCTTTGAGCTTCGTGGAGCAGGATTCTCTCAGGGTCCACCCGAAGGCGGCGACCGCCGGAAGCAGGAAGGCGGCAAACCAGGTGCTCAGACCCAACACGGGCCCCACCAGAAGCGAGAGGGCCAGCAGGCCCACGGATCCCCAGAGCACCCAGACGGTCCGGGCCTCCCCAATGGTGACCGCCAGGGTCTCCTTGCCCACGAGCCGGTCTCCCCGAACCGCGGCCAGATCCAGGAGGGCCGTGCGCAGGAAGACAAACAGGAAGATGACCCAGGATCCAAAGACCAACCGACCGAAGGCATCGAAGAGCTCCGTCAGATGCGGCAGGATGACCAGCATGACTGTCCAGGCCAGCGGCACGAAAAGCGTCTTGGAGGTCGGGATATCCTTCAGTTTCAGAATGGGCATTTCCCTCAAGGCTTCTGGGAGAATCGGCGGGCCGGCATAGAGGAGTCCCAGGGCCACGAACAGCAGCATGGCCAGGAAAGTCAGGAACCCCAGATGGAGTGAAATCCAGAGCGCACCCACCGCGGCCAGAATGCTCAAGGCAGCCAGAACGTTCGTCCACCGCTGGTAGAAGGCCGCGCGCCCCGGCTCGTTCAGCTCGACCGCTCCGCGATCGAGGTACTTGTTGAGGGAGTGCATGGCGAAAAGGTAAAGCGCGGCCATGAGACTGCCGGCCATCGTCCCCGGCAGACCGGTCAGAGCCAGTGCCGCAAAGGAGAGCAGCAGGGCCGCCACAGGCACCCAGCCGTTGGCGTAGGTCATGGTTCCCAGATGGCGCCTGAACCTGAACCTGATATCCCCGTTTTCGGGCTCGATGGACTCCAGGAAACGAACCACATCACGTATGATCCAGCTGGGAGTGGAAGCGCCTGCCGACACCCCGACCAGGCTGTACCGGGCCATTTCCTGTCGATTCAGATCCGCCTCGGTCTCGATGTGGTAGGTGGGCACGGCCGCATCCCGTGCGACCTCGGCCAACCGCAGCGTGTTCCCGCTGTGATAGCCCCCCACCACCACCAGGGCCTCCACCTGGCTGCAGAGCCGCCTGACTTCAGCCTGCCGTTCGTGGGTCGAGCCGCAAATGGTGTTCTTGACCACTCCTCCCGGATATCGCTTGAGGAACCGGTCCTGGATCTTCTGAAACACCTCTTCGTTCTGGGTGGTCTGGGCGACCAGGAGCACCTTGTCCCAATGGGAGGGGAGCTCATCGATCTGCTCGGGCTTGCTGACCACGTGCCCCCGCCTTTCGGCATATCCGATGAGCCCGATGACTTCGGCGTGATCGGCATCGCCGGCGATGATGGTGTGGAACCCGCGCCTGGCGTGCTGCTTGATGGCCGCGTGCACCCGGGCCACGCGCTTGCAGGTGGCGTCGAGGAGGGTGGCCCCCAGCTGATGGAGGGTCTGCCGGTCGCCGGGGGGAATGCCGTGGGCGCGAATCACCACCTTCTTGTCCGCACAATCCTCGATGCGGTTCACAGCCTGGATGCCCTTTTCCTCCAGGGTCGCCAGCACCTGTCGGTTGTGAATCAAGGGACCGTAGGTACAAATCGATTCGTTGCTGGTCCGTTTCTGAATGGCGTCGAGGGTGATATCGAGAGCGTCTCTCACGCCCTTGCAGAATCCTGCTGTCTTGGCAACGAAGACCTTCATGCTGCTCCAATCTCGTCTTCGGCTTCAGCTTCAAAGAGTGGCTCCGACGTCTCGTGAGCACCGAGCTTCACGGTGAGGAGCTCGGCGCCGCTGACGGCAACCGAATCCAGCCACCGATCGAAACAGGACAGCATTTCGTGCACTTCCCTGATCTCCGTGATCTGATTCCGGAGCCTGCCCCCATCGGGACATCCTTTGGAATACCAGGAAAGCAGCTTCCTCAGATGCCCCGCCGGCCGAGGCGCCCCATCGAGAAACAGCCCGGCATGACCGAAGACGGTCTGGCGAAAGTCCTCCCAGCTCGGATTGTATCGCTGTGAGCACGGTGTTCTCCACTGGTGGGACAAAACCCCGAAGAGCCAGGGATTGCCCATGGCGCCCCTTCCAATCATCACTCCGTCGCACCCCGTCTCCTCCAGCAGCGCGCGAGCGCTCGACACACTGGTCACGTCACCGTTGCCGATGACCGGAATCGGCACGGATTCCTTGATGCGCCGGATCCAGGACCAGTCCGCCCGGCCGCTGTACTGCTGAACCGCCGTTCGCGCATGAACCGAGATGGCATCGACCCCGGCCGAGACCAGCCGTCTGGCGGTATCGAGGATGTGTATGGATCCGCCGTCCCAGCCCAGCCGAACCTTGACCGTCACCGGGACGCTGACGCTTCGCCTGACGGCTTCAACCAGCCGGATCAGCCTGACCGGGTCTCGAAGCAGAGCTGCGCCGGCTCCCTGTCTGACCACCTTTCGCACCGGACAGCCGGCGTTGATGTCGATGATCGGAGCCCCTCGATCCTCGAGCCGGCGGGCTGCCTCGGCGGCCGCCTCCGGGCTCACCCCGAAAATCTGAACCGCCATGGGAACGGAGAGGCGAGGCTCCTGGCGAGCCAGCTTCCAGGTGGCGGGCATCTCCCGCCGCAGACCCTCCACACTGATCATCTCGGAGGTGACCATTCCAGCGCCGTGCTCCGCCGCCACCCTGCGAAAAGCCGCGTCCGTCACACCCGCCATCGGCGCCAGAATCAACGGTGGATCGATCCGGACGGGACCGATCGACAAAGGGGAGGGCCGAAAAGTCCACGAACATTCATTCATCGAGTCTGCAGATTCCTTTCACATCGAAGTTTCTCTTTCCTTGAAAGCAGGAATCGTAGCAACATCGCCTGTCCTTGACAACACTGCATCCGTCACTGCATCCGTCTGGTCCCCTGAATGCCGTATCGAGTTTGACAGGCAGAAGGCGCTTTGTTAGCCTGTTTTCGAAGGAAACAGAAGGTTCTGCCTGAAACGAGGAGGACGGGCGGCAGGGCAGTCGGGTCTGTCTGCAGCCAAACAAATCTTGGGGAGGATGATGTCAGTCAACTGCGCCGACGGTGTCGATGTGGCCATTCTGGGGGCCGTGAAACGGGAAGTGGAGCCGATCCTCGAAACCTTGAGCAATCTCAGGGTATTCGATTTCAGGGGAGAGGTCCTCCACCTGGGAACCTGCGGTTCGCGTAACGTCCTCATCGGCACGACGGGCCTCGGCAAGGTCAACGCAGCCATCACCACGGCCGCCGTCCTCGAGACCTTCGGGGCCGCTCAGGTTTGGAACATCGGCTGCGCGGGAGCCTTTGAAGAAGGTCCGCTTCGGGTCGGAGACGTTCTCGTCTCCCAGTCCATCTGGTGTGGAGACGAAGGAGTCCTTTCGAGAAAAGGCATAGAATCGCTGCGGACTATCGGTATCCCGCTCGTCACGCGCGGCAGCGAATCGTTTTTCGACACGCTGCCGGTGTCGGCGGGCTCATGGGCCTACGACCGAACCCTGCGGCTCACCCCACCGGGGCTTTACCGGACCGGCGAGGGACGACCTCAGTCCATCGAGGGGGATGGCGAAGTCGAGGCCACTGAGAAGGCGAAAGACTCCGGCATCTTTCAGACGGTCTACGGCCCAAGCCTTACGGTGAGCCTGGCCAGCGGCGACCGCAAGACCGCGAGGAAGCGGTACGAACGCTACGGAGCAATGGCTGAAAACATGGAGGGGAGCGCCATCGCCCAGACCTGCTTCCGCTATGAAATCCCTTTCGTGGAATGCCGGGGCATGAGCAACATGGCCGGCGACCGCGACAAGAGGCGCTGGAGCCTGGATCTGGCTGTCGCCCATTGCTGCGCCATCGTCCAGTACTGGCTGGAGAATGACGAATGAGCCGCCTCCCCCGGGGACGCATTGAACCGGCCTCCCGCCAGGAACCGACAACCATGACGCAGACCCTGCATCTCGGCTATTCGCCGTGCCCCAACGACACGTACATCTTTTGCGCCCTTGCCTCCGGCAGGGTGGACACTCACCCTTACAGGCTGCAGATCACCCTCGCCGACGTGGAGCTCCTCAATCAGAAGGCGATGGGGGCGGCTCTGGACGTCACCAAGGTGTCCGTCTACGCCATGCTCCACTTCCTGGAGTCCTACTGGCTCCTGGGGTCGGGCGGAGCCATCGGGCGCGGGTGCGGCCCCCTCGTCGTGGCCAGGGAGCCCCTCGCCCCCAGGGACCTGGGGAACAAGCGAGTGGCCATCCCCGGCCGCATGACCACGGCCAATCTTCTCCTCCAGCTTTCGGGCGTGCACCGGGGACCCGTGCACGAGATGGCCTTTGACCGGATCATGCCCGCTGTGGCTCGGGGAGATGTGGATGCCGGCGTGATCATCCACGAAGGTCGATTCACCTATCCCCTCCACGGCCTGCACCTGGTGCTGGACCTGGGTGCGTGGTGGGAGCAGGAGATGGGGCTGCCCCTCCCGCTGGGCGGAATCGCCGTCAAACGGGAGCTGGGGCGCCAGGTCGCGGCGTTCTTCGAGGAGAAGATCCGCGAGAGCCTCTTGTTTGCCCACACTCACCCCGAGGCGGTCTGGCCCTACATCGTGGAGAACGCCCAGGAGATGGCCCCCGAGGTCATCCGGAGCCACATCGACATGTTCGTGAACGACTTCAGCATGGCGGCGGGAGAAGAAGGGGAGCGGGCGATCCGCGCGCTTCTGGAGGCGGCAGCCCGGCAGCAGAGCCGGCCGCTGCCCGCCCTGCCCCTGTTCTGGAGCTCTCGACAACACTGATCCCCCAGCGAGGATGGATTCCCATGGAGCACATCAACCGCCCGTTTGCACTGTTTCCTTACCAGGTTCTCTCCGAGCAGGCCTTCAGAACCCTGGCTCTGCTCATTCCGAAAACCCACCTGCTTCAGATCCTCGAGACCACAGCGCTTCCGGCGTGGGGCTCTTCGCACTTCGAAACGCTGCCCGCGGGATTGGACGACGGGGAGGCCCGGCAGATCCGCCAGGCACTGGCCAGCTTCGGCGAATTTGCCGCCGTTCACCAGGATCACTGCCTGAAGGCGTCCTACAGCGCCGAGTCCCTGTTGCGGCAGAACTGGGAGAGTCGATTCGACATCGAGACTTCATTGCGAGGCAAGGGGAAGAAGGGGCCGGACCCTGAAACCCGGAGGTTTCTCGAAGCCGCCCTCTTCCTGGAGATGGCCCGGGAGCTGGACCAGAGGCAGTCGGACCTCGAAGCCGACCTGGCCGAAGCCGCCCGGCTCGAAAACGAGTTTCGCGAAATCCTGGGCATCAGCGAAGAGGAGGCCAACCCCGAGGACAGTCTCGAAACACTGAGCCCCCCCCTCGCCGCCGCCCGGGCCCATCTGTCCTTCATGCTCCCGAAGCGCATCGCGAGCTGGCTCCTTGTCTTCTCACGCACACATTTCGCCGCCGAACCTTTCGGGCTGGTGACCGTCAACGGGGAAGTCATCGATGGAATCGTCGACAGTGTCGAGGCGGCCGCCAGGCACCGGGCATCCCGTCCCGAGCTGATTCAGTTTCCGCTGGCTGCCCTCCCGTGCCTTCCCAAGCTGCCTGCCGAGGATTTTGCAGGAGGGCTCGGCGCCATTCTGCAGACCGAGGGGTTCCACGAATACCAACGGAGCTTCGCTGCCCTCCTTTCGAACCCACAGAGCCCAGGCGGTCAGAAAGCCCTCAGACAGGCCTCGGAGAATCTGAGAACGGCCATCGAGACCACCTTCGGCACAGCCAGTCCGCAGGCGCCGGTCATGGAGCTCGGTCTCACCAGCTTCATGGATTTGTCGCTGGCCGAGCTCAAACAGGCCATCGACCCGGGCAGCCCTCCCCCTCCCGACTGGGCCGGCCGGCCGGCCCCTCCCCTCCTTTGCCTGCGGGAGATGTTTTGAGAAGTCTCAGGTTTCAGGTTTCAGGTTTCAAGTCTCAAGTTGGAGACAAAAATATGAAGCTCTGCGTTCTCCGCGGCTCTGCGTGAGAACAAAAGAGACCCCCTCCAACCGTTCGGGCTGCCGGGGCTCAGAGCTTGCCCGACCGGAAGATCGAAAGGATGAGCCACAGCCCCAGGATCGTCGCGATCACGTAGCCCGACAGGCCGAAGACCGAGGTGAGCGAAAGGGTCCGGAGCCCGAAGAAATCCACGGTGAATTCCATGACCTTCTGTTCGGAATTGAGCACCATGGCCGCCGCAACGATGGATGCGGCAATGACCATGCCCACCGTCAGACGGTTCACTCCCTTTTCCAGCTGGCGATCGATGGGATCGAATCCCGTGTGCCGCAGCTCCAGGCGCTGGGTCCCTCTCGCGGTCTGCCTCAGGATGTCCGTGACGTATTTGGGGAAGGTCTTGAGGTGCGCCGCCGTGGCGCGGCTGTCCCGCCCCAGGTTCTTGAGGAGGCTCCGGGCGTCGTATCCGCGCTGCAGGAGCTTTTTGGCGTAGGGTTTGGTCACCTCCAGGATGCTGGCATCGCTTTTCAGGATCTTTCCCAGCGCCTCCGTTTGAATGAACGTTTTGAGCAGCAGCAGAAGGTTCCGGGGCAGACGGATTTGATACTTGAGGACCAGCACCATCAGCTGATCGTAGACGTCCCGCACGGAAATGTTCTGGAGCGAGCGCCCATAGAACGGCTCGCTCATGTCCTTCAAATCGATGCGGAAGGCCGAGAGGTCCATGCCCTCCTCATCGAGGAGCCCTGCATCCGCCAGGGCATCCATGATCATGTCGTAGTCGTGCTCGGCGTAACCCAGGAAGAGGTTGGCGATCTGCCGCATGGTTTCTTCGTCGAGATAGCCGATGATGCCGAAATCCACCAGGCTGACCCGCCCGTCGTACCTGACGATAGTGTTTCCGGGATGGGGGTCCGCGTGGAAATAGCCAAACTCCATGAGCTGCTTCGAAAAGGAGCGAAGGCCGATCATGGCCACTTCCCTGGGATCGAGCCCCGCGGCACGGATCTCCTCCACCTGGTCCATCTTGATCCCGTCGATGTGCTCCATCACCAGGACCGACCGGGTCGTGACGTCCCAGTAGACTTTCGGGATGTAGATCTCGTCGACGTCCTTGAAGTTGAGCGCGAATTTCTCGATGTTTCCCGCTTCGATCAGCATATCCAGCTCGCGGAAGATGATGCGCTCGAACTCCTTCACCAGGTTGACGGCCCCGAGGACCCGGCCCAGCTCAAAGGAGCCCTCGATCCGCTCGGCCAATGCATACATGAGACGGATGTCTTCCCGGATCTTCTTGTCGATGCCCGGCCGGATGACCTTGACGGCCACCTCCTCACCCGAGAACAGCCTCGCCCGGTGGACCTGGCCCACGGAGGCCGCGGCCAGGCATTCCTCCGGGAACTCGGCAAAAATCGCGCTCAGGGGCTTCCTGAGCTCGCGCTCTATGACGGCCTTGACTTGCTGGAAGGGAATCGGCGGAACCCGGTCCTGCAGCTTCTTGAGCTCCTCGATGTGCTCGGAGGGGAAAAGGTCCGCCCGGGTGCTCATGAGCTGCCCAAGCTTCACAAAGCTCGGACCCAGCTCTTCCAGCACGAGCCGAATGCGGCGCGGGGAAGGAAAAGAGGACCGAAACAGCAGCTCGTCGTCGGATTCCCCTTTGGATCGCCCCACCGACTTGCCGAACAGCCGCTCGGCCACATCCCCCAGGCCATGCTTGAGCAGGATGCGGGCGATGGCTCCGAATCTTCGAACACCCCTGATTCCCGAAACGCTTCGCGACCATACCATGGATGCCCTCGCCTCCTCCCCTGAGCGTCCTTCAGGACCCCCTGTCAGTGAACGAACAGCGTCTATTCAGCCGTCAGCCTCTTTCGAAGCAGGATTTCGTCGTAGCCAACGCGGACCAGATCCTTCAATTCCGCAACCACCGTGAACCTCATGTGACGGTAAAAACCCAGCGCCTGAACATTGAAAGAGGACGCCGTCGTCCAGAGATTCGCGGTCCCCGGTCGCAGTCGGCTCTCCAGGCAAGCCAGGATTTCGCGCCCGAGGCCGATTCCACGAAAAGGATCGAAACAGGCCAGAAGCTCGACGAAAGGCCCCATCAACCAGGGCTCGCGCACGCACACCACCGCGGCCAGGCCGGCTTCCCCTCGCACCACGTGAGCACTGAGAGCCGGATCTTCCCGGGAGAGGTATCGCATCAACCCTGCCGATGCATAACCCAGGGTGAGCCACGGATCCATGCCCGCAAGCGTTGCAGCAATCTTTTCAATGTCGTCCGGCAACAGCGGGCCGTAGAAAAGGTCCTCCCGGAGCTTCCGGGATGACTGCTCAGGATGGGCGGACCCTGTGGATGAGCCCACGATCGTCAACCTCCCCGTCTCATCTTCCGGCCGGTCCGGCCGGCCTGAGCACATCCTCCAGCTTCACGAACCGCATCCCTTTCTCCCGAATCCCCCGGACAATGGAGGGCAATGCCTCCCCCGTGTGGTAGCCCCGGCCGTTGACATGAAAAATGAGGATGCTTCCCGGCCGCACCTGCGAGAGGACCCCTTTCGTCAGACGGGCTGCGCTGGTCTCTTTGACGGGATCTCCGCTGGCGAAGCTCCAGTGAACCACGCTGTACCCCATGGATTCAGCTATTCCCAGGGTTCTGCGGTCGTAGTTGCCCGCCGGAAACCTGAAATAGCGCGGTCGGACGCCAGTGATGCCCTGGATGATCTCCTCGGCACCCAGGATTTCCCGCCGGACGGCTTCATCGGAGAGCCGCTCCATGTGCTGGCGATGCGAAAGCGAGTGGTTCTCGATTTCCACCCCATGGTGTGACGATAGCTCCTTCAGCTGCTCCCGGTTCCTCTCGGCAAAACGGCCGCTGGCAAAGATGGTGAACGGAATGCGCTCCTTCGTGAGATAATCGAGAATGGAAGCGTCCAGCCAGGAAGGGCTCCGGGTTTCGCAGGCGTCGAAGGTCAGGGCCACAAGAAGCTCGTCCGTGGGAAGGGAGCTCACGACCTCGGCCCCTGCCCCGCATGGAAGCACGGCCACAATGCAGAGAACACAGACACGCCACATTCGACCGAGCCCCTCCCCGACTATTCCCATCGCCGCTTCCCCTCCGGACTACTCCTTCGCCCTGTTGACGCAGAAAAATGCAGCCACAAACAGGACCAGACCGATCCCTGCCAGCAGCAGATAGGACCCGGGATCCGTCGGCTGCCCGAACGACGCCCCGCGAATGGAGTTGGCCGCGTGGGTCAGGGGAAGGAACTGAAGCAGCGCCTGGACCCAGTCCGGCATACGGTCCACGGGGAAGAAAGTGCCCCCCAGAAAAGCCATGGGAGTGATGACGAAATTGGTGAGCAGCGCCTGATCCGCGTGGGACTTGACGACCATGGCCAGGCAGACCGCGAGCGATGAGAACAGGAAACCGTTGAGGATCACGGCCAGCCAGAAAAGCAGGTTGTAGGAGAGGATGATGCCGAAGACCGCGCCGATGACGAGGATCACCACCACCGAAAGCAGGGCGCGTGTGATCCCCGCCATGATCTCTCCCGTGACGTAGGCCCGATTCCGAATGGGAGCGGCCTGAAACTCCTCGAAAATCCGCCAGTAGAAGCGCGCGATGTTGATCTCGCTCGCGATGGCGAAGGCCTGAGTCATGCTGTTCATGGCCACCAGACCGGGGATCAGGAATTCGAGATAGGACCGGCCGCCAATCTCGACATCTTTTCCCATCCCAAACCCGAAAGCCAATATATAAAGAAGGGGAGCCACGGCCATGGAGGCGATCTGCCTCGTCAACTTCTTCCTGAGGATCAGGATCTCCCGGTAATAGATGGCGAAACAGCCCCTCATGCCACTCCACCCTTCGTCACTGCTGCACCCGCTTGCCGGTCGTCGCGATAAACACATCTTCCAGATTGACGCGCCGCAGTGAAAAACTGCCCTGCTGGCCCTCGATGTGCGCGTTGGCTTCTTCGCGAGTCTGAAAGTAGCGGGTTTCCATCTCCCCGTTGACGACCTCGTCCAGAGCCCAGGAGCCCATCCGAGACATGAGGGTTTGGGGGGAATCCACGGCCACGATACTCCCTTCATGAAGGAATGCCACTCGCTCGGCCAAAAATTCGGCTTCCTCGATGTAATGAGTGGTCAGGAAGATCGTGGCCCCCTGTTGCTGGATCCGTTTGATCAGGGACCAGATCCGCCTGCGGATGGTGGGGTCGAGCCCCACGGTGGGCTCGTCCAGAAAGAGTATCCTCGGATCGTGCATGAGGGCTCGGGCCACCATGACCCTGCGCTTCAATCCTCCGGAGAGCGTCTTGACCGGACTGTCACGGCGGTCGGCGATCTCCACGTACTCCAGGAGCTCCTCGATGCGCCGCACCCGCTGGCGGCGGTCCATGTGAAACAGGCGCCCATGGATATCCATGTTCTCGAAGACCGTCAATTCATGGTCCAGGTTCAGGGTCTGGGGAACCAGGCCGCACTGCCTCTTGGCCTGAAGGGATTCCCTTTCGATGTGGTATCCATGCAGATAGGCGTCCCCCGATGTAGCTCGAGCCAGGCCGGTGAGAATACGAATAGTCGTGGTCTTCCCGGACCCGTTCGGCCCCAGGTAGGCGAAAAGCTCGCCGGGGCCGATCCGAAGGTTGATCCCCTTCAGGGCCTCGACGGACTTATAGTGCTTTTTCAGACTTTCGATTCGGATCACGGCAGTATTCGGACAATGATGGGCATGGCACCACGAAATCGAACACCTTTTCTGGTGCCCCGAACAAATCCAGTACACAGAACAACCTCGGCAATGTGGCCCCTGGGATGACTCCTGTCAAGGCACTTTTCTGAACCGCCGATCCCCCATGCCTTCAGCCCGAGATCACTGGCTGACAGGCTATGCACACCTCCACAGAATCAGGTGGCCATATTGCTTGTATGTCATTCCCGCAAGCTCCCGGCGGAAATCCAGACTCTTTCAAAAGCCTGGATCCCCGCCAACTACATGCGGGGATGACAATTCAATCGGTCTTTCAGTTCTGTGGAAGTGGAGATTCACTGAGCGGGAGCCACAGGACGCGAGCCATGGAAACGCGAGCCAGGAAACTTGACGATGGGGGGCGAAACGGATAAGGTGAAAAGACTCATTCGAACGAAAGGTGACCGCGATGGCGACGGATCAAACCGAAGGCCTTTCCGCCAGCCTGGAAGATTACCTGGAAGTGATTCACCACCTGGAGCAATCCCAGCGAGTGGCTCGGGCCAAGGACATTGCGGACCAGATGAACGTCCAGCGCGCCTCGGTTACGGGAGCGCTCAAAGCACTGGCTGCTCGGGGCCTCATCAACTACAGCCCCTACAGCTATGTCACGCTGACGCCCGAGGGCCGGCGAATCGCCACAGACATCATCCACCGCCACGATACCCTCAAAGAATTCTTCATGACCACGCTCCAGCTGGATCCGGAGCAGGCCGAGGCCAACGCATGCCGAATCGAGCATGCCATCGACCCCGTGGCCATCGATCGCATGGTCCATTTCCTGGAATTCATGAAGCTCTGCCCTCGAACCGGCCTGGGGTGGCCCGACGGCTTCGCCCGTTTCTGCGCCAAAGGTGCACGCTCTTCGGATTGTCTGAGCTGCATCCAGGAGTGCCTCGAACGTATCAGCGGGTCCAATTCCGGGGACGAGGCCTGTTGCTGACCCCCCCGTTGCCCTCTTCCGCCTGTCATCATTCCGATTCTTCGTTGAATCCAACTCCGACCGGACGGGTGATCCTTCCGTTCTCCAGCGCCTGACGCACCACAAAGTCCAGAAGGGCCGAGCTTTCCCCATAAGCCCGCTCGCAGAAGCCCTCCCCCAGGTGGTGAGCGCTCTGCTCAAAGTCCTCGATGAAGGACTGCAGATCCCCATCCGCATACCAGGATCGGTAAAGCTCGAGCCCTGACTGAAGAAGCTCCAGCAGCTCGCCCGTGTAGGGATTCTTCTGGGTGATGGCCGAGTACAGCGCGGGATTCTGGGCGAACATCCTCCCCAGGATGTTCATCTCGAGCCTGTAGCTGGGACTCGTGTAATCCATGCTTTCAGCGATGTCGACACCCAGCTCCCGGAGGACTCTTCCCGTGAGCATGGTCGTCATGTGAAAAAGCACCTGAATGATGCTCATCATCCGGTCGTGATGCTCGGGGGTGCACTCCTTGACCTGGAGTCCTGCGTCGAGAAATCGTTGTTTGCGCCGCTGCCAGTCCGCGGCGGCAACACGCACGGGGCATGCCACCAGGGTCTGCCCCCTGAAGGAAGAAACACGCCCCCCGAACATGGGGTGAAGCCCGACCACCGAGGCCGATGACTCCAGCATTTCGCGCACCGGCCCCACCTTCAAACTGGTCAGATCCATCAGGAGTTGATGGGACCGCGTCAGCGGCACCAGCTGCCGGATGATCTCCTCGGTCTGATGGAGCGGGACAGAAAAAAGCAGAATGTCCGACGATTGTGCCAAATCCCTCGCATTGATGGTGGTGCTCAGATCTGCTACGGAGACGGAGTACCCCTGCTCCAGGAAGAATCGGCTGAAGACGTGCCCCATTTCCCCGAGCCCCCCGATGATCCCGACGCGGGCGGGCGGTTCCCAGGAAAAGGGCGGAGCTTCCGGATTTGTGGAGAGCTCAGAGTCCGGCAGCCCTCTCTCATATCTCTCCTTGATTGAATCCATCGCACCCCTCTTGCATTTTCTGCAGTCTCTCATGGCCCTTCGGGCCAACCTCAACAACGAAAAGTCCCACAGCGGGGCTGCTCTCAACTTGAGACTTGAAACCTGAAACTTGAAACTGTTTAGAGCAGATCTTCTTCTTTGCGGTCGGGCTTGAATAGAACGACAACGACTACTGCATCCTGTCAAGTCATATTTGCAGATCCTCCCACTGGCGAAGAGATCGGAGGCAAGATATCCCCATCCATCCAGGTCGGCAAAGTGAGAGCTGTCCGACTGAAATCCCTACTTCCTCCTGATGATCCCGCTGAAGATCCTCCCGAGGCGAGGCTCTTCCGCACGCATCGCCCCGTGGGGGCAGACTTCGAGGCAGCAGTAGCACCGGATGCACTTGTCGTAGTCGAAGGCGGCCTTTTTCCCCTGGAAGGTGATGGCTTCGGCTGGACAGTATTTGGCGCAGTCCCGGCAGGACTTGCAGACCTCGGCATCGATGACGGGCCGCTGGAGGAGGTGCTGGCGCATCAGGCCGTGCAGCGCCCTGGGGCCGAACAGCATCGAGGCCATTTCAGGGAATTTGAATCCAGTGACTTGGGGCAGATCACCGATGATCTCCCATGTCCCGTCCACCAGGTCGGATTTCAACGCAACGGCATGAGTGAACAGCTCCTCGGGCGACAACCCCAGCATCCGGCACACGGCCGCATCCAAAGAAAAGGGGTCGCGGCTGGCCATGATCACCCCCACATGACGAGGGACCCCGCCCGTGCCCGGCCCCGGGCCCTCCATGGCCAGAACCCCGTCCAGGATGTTGAACGATGGCCTCAAAGTGGCACAGATCCGCACAAGCAATGCGGCAAAGCGCTCTCGCTCAACCCCCGCACGGAGATGCCACTGCGGCTTTCTCAACCCCACCACACAGCCGAACAGGTTCTTCACCGCCAGCGTCAGCAGCATCTGGCTGTGGGTCTTGAGCTTCGGCAGGTTAATGATCACATCCGCATTCAGAGCATCTTCGGCGATTTCGATCTTCCCGAAAGGCTCCCCCACATCCACCTGGACGGATGCCTTGAGCTCCCGGCATTCGACATTCACCCCCCGGAGAGCCTCCGCAATGCCGCTTTCCTTCAAAATCTTTTGGAAGGAGCCCATGGCCTGGCTGTCCGCCACGAGCACCCGAGCTCCGCGGTCGAGGGCATATTCCACCGCCGCCTTCACCACCAACGGGTGGGTGAGCATGGCCCGATCGGGTGGCGCAGGAGCCAGGAGATTGGGCTTGACCAAAACCCGACTGCCAGGCTGAATGCCCTCTCCTCCCAGCGCATCCAGGCAATCGCGGATCACCCCCCTCAGAATCGAGTCATCATAGGACGCACGCTTGCAAAAAACCTGAGCCATCGTCAGCCTTCCTCACGGTTTACTGCCTGGTATGAGCCGCCAGAAGCACGCCCTGATCCTATTCAATGCACTCTTTACCCCGCCTCGGTACCATTCACAACAGAAACCGGGAGCCTCCGAAAACGATGGCGGTAACGAAATGTGAGGATTGTTCACGTTGTATGTTGCATGAGACCGTGGTACTTACAGGATGAGAGACCTTGGCGGGGAGATCGCCACCGCGGAGTGAGTGCAGATGGGCTCAGACGAGACGACCAGGGACCAGAGTGATGAGGCGCCTCAAAGTGACCGCGACTACGCCGAAGACGGGAGTTGATGTCACCCTCATCCGATGGATGCTCTCGCTGACTCCTACCGAGCGTCTGCAGGTTCTTCAGCAGCACATCCAGTCGGTTCGAAAGTTGTTGGATGAAAATCCCCGCAGCTGACTTTTTGGCTATTCATCTGACCTCTTCGGGCCACCAGCTTCTCCTGACGCGCCATGGACCGCTCGATCTGCCTGGAACCATCGGTATCAACCAAGGATACGAGGAGCTCATCCAGCATACTGTGCACATGAAGATCGGCGAGTACACCATGTGCGTCCTCGACCTTGAGACCCTGATCACTGTCAAGGAGGAATTGGGGCAGGAGAAAGACAGAGCCTCGATCCCGATTTTGAAGCGTACACTGACTGAGCGTTCCCGTTGAAAAAGAGGAGAACCTGGCAATGATCGATTTAATCAAGAAAACCATCATGGCAGGGCTCGGCGCCGTTGTCCTGACCACCGAAAAGGTTCATGAGGTGACCAAGCGCTTCGTGGTGGAGGGCAAGCTCTCGACCGATGAGGCGGAGAAAATGGCCGACGAGCTGATCAAGAGCGGTGAAGAGAAGTGGGAGGAGGCGAGTGGCAAGATTTCGGACGGCATCCGAAAAGGCGTTGAGACGATTGACCTGGTTCGGATGAAGGAATTTGAGGAGCTGAAGGCCCGCGTGGAAAAGATCGAAGCCCAGCTGGGCATCTCTCAGCCTGCGCCCAAAAACGATCCGGAGTCTGAGTGAATCACGGGGCCTCGTCCCCGTTTGGCCCTTCGGAGGCGGAACGCTTGCCGGCCCCCGTTTCGATGCCGTACTTCTTGACCTTGTAGTGGATGGCCCGACGGCTGATACCCAGAATCTGGGCGGCATCCTTCTGAACCCATCCGGCCTGCTGAAGGGCACGGAGGATGGCATTGCGCTCGCTCTCCTCGAGGGACAGTGAGTCGCTCTCGTGAACCGGCTTGAGCGGCCGGTCCGGCAGCCCGCTGAGCTGCAGGTCGCTGGGGCGAAGGACTCCATCCCTGCAAAGGACGGCTCCCGCCTCGATGGCGTTTTTAAGCTCCCGCACGTTGCCCGGCCATGGGTACTCGGAGAGCCACTTGATGGTCTCCTGCGGCAGCTTCACGGGAGGCATCGAATGGCTGTCGCAAAACGATTCCGCGAAATGCTGGGCCAACATGGGGATATCCTCCCTCCGTTCGCGAAGCGGGGGAATCTTGAGGGTCACCACGCGGAGTCGATAGTACAGGTCTTCCCGGAAGCTCCCGGCTTCCACCTCGGCCGGCAAATCCACGTTGGTGGCCGCAATGACCCGGCACTCCACGGAAATCTCCTTGAGGTCCCCGATGCGTCTTATCTTGCGGTCTTCCAGGAACCTCAGCAGCCGAACCTGCATCTCCGGGGAGATGTTTCCAATCTCATCCAGGAACAGGGTACCGTGATCGGCCGCCTCGATGAGCCCTTTCTTGTCGCGGATCGCATGGGTGAAAGCCCCCCGCACATGGCCGAAGAGCTCGCTTTCGAGGAGCCCCGTCGGCGTCGAGCCACAGTCCACGACCACGAAGGGATGCTCTCTGCGGGGGCCCCGCTCGTGGAGGAGATGGGCCACACGCTCTTTGCCCACCCCGCTTTCGCCAAGGAGGAGCACGTTCACGTCGCTGGGAGCAATGCGATCGATGAGATCGAAAAGCTCGGCCATGGCGGCGCTCTTCCCTCCCCACAGCACTTTGCTGATGGGAGGAAGTCCCTCCTGTACGTGACGAGCACACGCCGGCCTCTTGAGGACATCGCTCACCTTCTTGAGAAGATCGCGCCCCTCAAACGGCTTGGTGAGATAGTCCAGCGCCCCTGCTTTGACCGCATCGACGGCGTCGGGAATCGTTCCATAAGCGGTGAGCATGATCACCTGAAGCCCGGGGCGGAGCCCCTTGACCTCCTTGAGCAGCTCCATACCGCCCATGCCCGGCATCCGAACGTCCGAGATCAGGAGGTCCACGACCTGGCTTTTCACGATGTCCAGACCGGCTGCGGCCGACTTGGCCGTCAAGGTACGATAGCCCGCGGAGTTGAGTCTCGCTTCCAGGACTTCCAGAATGTGAGCGTCGTCATCCACTACGAGTATCGTGGCTTTGTGTCCTGCTGATTTATCCATGCAATGATTCAATCCAGCATGAGGGGCTGGTTTCTGGTTTCTAGTTTCTAGTTTTCCTGGTTTCTAGTACATTCGGGCGGAAATCCCTTTGCAGTTGTGGTGGGCACAAGAAGATGTGCCCACCCTACGAAGATCGATGGAGTCACTCAGAACCGTAGGGTGGGCAAAGGGTCATCTTGCCCACCAGGACTGGTCATCAACTTGCGCCCGGCTGTACCAGTTTCTAATTTCTGGTTTCTGAAGGCCAGTCCAGTCGGGCAAAAACGCCCTGTTGGTTCTTGCATTCCCCCTTTTCATAAGGGAACAGAGACTCATACCGGGATATACTTGAAACCAGAAACCAGAAACTAGAAACTAGAAACTAGAAACCAGTTTTCAAGGCGACGAAATCTCCTTCTGCCTCTCCTGAAACTTGAGGTGGATGGCTTCCAGGGATTCGATCTGCTGCTTGAGTCGGCGGATTTCCCTGTCCCTGGCTTCCAGGCGGGTCTTCAGTCGTTCCGATTCCTTTTCCTTCGCCTGGGCCTGGCTCTTGTAAGCTGCCAGATCCCTGTTCGTCGGTTCCGCCTTGTGAGGTGGCCGTTTTTTGGACTTCAGCGGCTTCCCTGATTCAGCATCGGACAGCAGGGGAGGTCCAGTGAGGGCCATCCTTTCCAGCAGAGGCCAGAGTAGTCTGGGATCCTCCGAGGCCGTCGCGGCATCCCGCTCGCCCCAGGCTGCCCATTGTTTCAGGGCTTCATTGTACTCCTCGGCGCTGCGAGCCAGGATCAGACGCACGCTCGCCGAGGCGTAAGCAGCCATTCGGGCATAGCGCTCGCTCTGGGCAACATTCGTCAGGACGTCGAAGTCAACGAGCGCTTCATCGTATTCACCCGCTCGGAAATTCTGCAGGCCTTTTTCCCAGAGCATCACATCTGCAGCCGGCGGCGGCTCCGCAGGCTCGACCTCCTGAGACAAGTGCGGGAGGGGCGCACAACCTGACAAACCCATCAACACGGTCCATACCATGAACAAAAGCACTTTACTTGGCGTCCTGCATTGTTCCCGAACCGGATTCATCTCCATTCCTTATGCTTCTCGAAGCACCGGCAGCGTGAATCCGAAGGTACTTCCCATGCCGACCTGGCTCTTCACCCAGATCGTCCCTCCATGGGCCTCCACAATCTGCTTCGAGATACTCAGCCCTAAACCCACCCCATCGACCTGCTGCCTCACACCCGTCGCACGATAGTACTTATAAAAGATCAATCCCTGCTCGTCCTCAGGGATGCCCGGACCCAAATCCGAAACAGAAAAACTCACCTTGTCTTCGTCGCCCTCCTGAACGGGCTGCACCCGAACGGCAACGCTTCCACCCCCCGGAGAGAATTTGATGGCGTTCCCGACCAGGTTCAAAAGCACCTGCTGCAGGTGATCGGCATCCCCCATCACCTGTGGAATGTCGCCTGGCACTTCCGCGTCGAGCACTATCCCCTTGGCCTCGGCTGCGGGTGTCATCCGGTGTATGCTTCCTACCACAAATGCTCGAGGATCCAAAGGTTTTGGATCAATCTTCACCAACCCCGCTTCGAGACTGGAAATCTGCATCAGGTGATTCAGGAGCTCCGAGATCCTCGCAATCTCATCGCTGGCGATGGAAAGGAACCGCTGCTGCCGCTCGTTTACAGGACCCATCACCTCCTCGACGATGAGGTTGACCGATTCCCGGATGGACGTGAGCGGCGTACGGATTTCATGGCTGAGCATGGAGATGAAATCCGACCGCATCCGCTCCTCCTCCTTCAGCCGCTGCGCCATTTCGTTGAAGGCCCCGGCCAGCTGGCCGAACTCGTCCTTGGTCAAAATCGGGATCGGGTCGCTCAGGCCCTTCCGGGAAATGGAGCCGATCCCTTTGCGCAGCTCCCTCAAGGGTCGATTCATGGAGTGAGTCAGAAAAAAAGTCCCCAGCAACCCGATGAAGATCGAAATGGCCAGGCCAACAATACCGAGATGCACCGCAGTCCGGCCGCGCTGGTTCAACCGCAGCATCTCCGACTCGATTTCCTGCTCGTTTTTGGTGCGCGCCCTGGAAATCCGCTGTATCCACTCATTGAGGATCTCTTCCGGGATCCAGAGTGCCTTGGAGCTGTCCGTCTCCTC
>Ga0105094_10000514_pt1 | contig 19402 bp, 21 predicted proteins | sample PPLLak1March2015_2_FD_87023 | JGI IMG/M metagenome (GOLD analysis project Ga0105094, IMG submission 87023) | Freshwater sediment microbial communities from Prairie Pothole Lake near Jamestown, North Dakota, USA - PPLs Lake P8 Core (3) Depth... | ecosystem: Environmental > Aquatic > Freshwater >...
CCACGCCACGTCGGACCTTTCGTCGTGGTCCGTCGAGCGTGAGGTCCTCACCATGGCCGACCCCCCGAAGAGCTTCTGGATGTAGCCGAAGGGCCGATGACCTGCGGGAACGCCGTTGCTACCGTCCGTACCATGAGGACGCGCCTCGCCGTCGTCGCGCTGCTTGCCGTCGTGGTGGGTGGGCTGTCCACGACTCCCGTCAGCGCGGGCGGCATCACCGCCGATGTCGTGGGTGGCAAGCTCACCGTCACGGGGACCGACGGGATCGACCTGATCGAGATCACGTGCGCGGGTGGGGACGTCCAGGTCGAGAACGCCTCCCTCGATCCGACGGCCTGCTCGGCACTGACGCAGATCGTCGTGAGCGCCAAGGGCGCCATCGACTCGATCGACCTCGAGGGCGTCCTGCCGGTGGACTTCGGCTCGCTCACGTCGATCGACGTCAACGGCGGCCCGGGCCCCGACGCCTTCTACGGGTCGCCCTTCGATGAGGTGTTCGACGGAGCGGGCGAGACCGACCAGTTCTACGTCTCGGGCGGAGAGGATCTGTTCCTCGGCGACGCCGGGCTGGACGAAGTCCACCTCGCGACCCCGGGGAACGTCACGCTGGGTGCGAGCACGCTGCAGTCCGAACTCGGAACGCTGGACTTCTCGAGCGTCACGAAGGTCGTCATCACGAGCGAGGGCAGCGGCGTCCGATGGGACGCCCGAGGGTTCACGGGGATCACCTACCTGACGGCGGGCCGCGGCGACGACGTGCTGCTCGGCGGGAGGGGACGGGACTGGCTGGTCGGCGGTGGCGGGAACGACCGCCTGATCGGGAACGACGACGGCGACCAGATCTCCGGGGCCGGCGGCCGCGACACGATCCGCGGCGGGGCGGGCAACGACCGGCTGTTCGGCGGGCCCAAGCGCGACGACTGCTCGGGCGGTCCGGGCCAGGACTACATCTACGCCGACTGCGAGTAGCGGGGCCGGCCTCGGCCACCGGTAGGATGCGCTCGATGCGCGCGAGCGACGACCTCCTGCCCGCCGAGCGCAAGGTGCTCGAGCAGCTCGGCGACCTCCCGCTCGACTTCCGCGCGATGGCGGCCGTCTCGAACCTGTTCCGCGCCTCGGCCGCGATCCGTCGGCACATGGAGCGCGAGGTCCTCGCGAAGGACCGCCTGTCGTGGACATCGTTCGTCGTCCTGTGGGTCCTGTGGGTCTGGGGCGAGATGGAGTCCCGCGACCTGGCCGCGGCGGTCGGGATCAGCCGGCCGACCTCCACCGGCGTCGTCACGACGCTGGAGCGGCGGGGGCTCGTCCGGCGCCGGCGCAACAGCGAGGACGGCCGGATGGTCCGCGTCTCGCTCACGAAGCAGGGGCTCCGGAGGATCGAGGAGCTGTTCCCCCGGTTCAACGCCGAGGAGATCGCCGTGACCGCTCGCCTGTCACCCGACGAGCAGGAGGCGCTCGCCACGATGCTGCGCTCGATGCTCCGGACCGTGGGGGACCCCGACACGCGGAGCGACGGTCGCTAGGTCAGCTCCACCCGGACCGGCATCCGCTTGATCCCGTTCACGAAGTTCGAACGCATCCGCTCGACCGGCCCGACGATCTCGATCGAGCGCACGCGCGGGAGCAGCTCCTCGAGGAGGATCCGCGTCTCCAGCCGCGCGAGGTGCGCGCCCAGGCAGAAGTGCGGGCCGCCCGGCCCGAACGTCACGTGCTCGTTCGGCTCGCGGGTCAGGTCGAGCCGGTACGGGTCCGGGAAGACGGTCTCGTCGCGGTTCGCGCTGATGTACCAGGTGACCACCTTGTCGCCGGCGCGGATCCGCTGGCCGCGGAGCTCCGTGTCCCGCGTCGCGGTGCGCCGGAAGTGCATCACCGGCGTGGCCCACCGCAGGATCTCCTCGACGGCGCTCGGCAGGATCGACGGCTCGCGTCGCAGGCGCTCCAGCTGGTCGGGGTGCTCGACGAGCGCCTGCATCCCGTGGCTGATCGTGTGCCGCGTCGTCTCGTTGCCGGCGATCATCAGCAGCGAGAAGTAGTTGTGGAACTCGTGCTCGTTCAGGACGCCCTCGGACTGGGCGACCGTCAGGGCGTTGATGACGTCGTCCTGCGGCTCCTCGAGCCGCTCGTCCCGCAACCGGTCCGCGTAGGCGAAGACCTCGAGCGCGGCGGGGGACCGGAACGGTAGGTACCGGAACTCCTCGGTGTCGCCGCGGTCGACGACCACATCGGCGTAGTCCGGATCTTGGTTGCCGATCATCCGGTCGCCCCACGCGATGAGCTGCGGGGCGTCCTCCTGCGGGACCTCGAAGATCGCGCAGAGGAACCGGATCGGGAGCTCGCGCGCGACCTGGGTGACGAAGTCGAACTCGCCCCGCGGCAGCGCCCGGTCGAGCACCCCTCGCGCGACCTCGCGGATGAAGTCCTCGTACCGCCCGACCGCCCGCGCCGAGAACCGCTTGTTGCAGATGTTCCGGAGCTCGCGGTGGCGGGGCGGGTCGGTCTCGAGCATGGTCTTCCGGACCTGCAGCTGGCGCTCGTCGAGCTCCTCGAGCGAGACCGCCCCGGTCTCCGAGGAGTACGTCTGCCAGTCCATGTGGACGGCGACGAGGTCGTCGTAGCGCGTGACGGCCCAGAAGCCCGAGTTCGGCGGGGCCTCCTCGTGCCACACGACCGGCGCGCGATGGCGGAGCTCGTCGAACCACTCGAACGGGATCCGCTCTACGTAGGCGTCCGGGTCCGACAGGTCGATCCCGGTCAGGTCGGTGTCCGTCGTCACCACGCTCACGTGGTCGTGCCCTCCTCCGCGTGTGGGCGAGGGGCGTAGTTTGGCACCGAACGACCCGAGCGGGCAACGGGAACGGGGCGCGCCGCGTGGGCGCGCCCCGCCCGGTGAGGTCCGGTGGGGGTTGGACCTCAGGTCTTCGGAGCCATCTCGCGCATGTCCCACGGGAACCCGAACGCCGGCATCCGCTCGACGAACGGGTCCGGGTCGAACGCCTCGGGGCCGAGCACGCCCGCGCCGGCCCAGATCCCCTCGGCGAGGAGCTCCATCCCGATGACCGCGTTGACGGCCGTCTGCCACACGACGGCCTGCACGCCGAACCGCTCCATCGAGGTCTGGTTGTCCGTGACCTGATACAGGTAGACCTCCCGGGGCTCGCCGTCCTTCTCGCCGCGGACCCACGTCCCGACGCACGTCTTGCCGTGCATCCGGTCGCCGAGGTGCGCCGGGTTGGGCAGGACCGCCGCGAGGACGTCCCGGGGCGCCACCTTCACGCCCTGGACGTCGACGAGCTCCTTCGAGTCCAGGCCGAGCAGCTCGATCGTCTTGAGGATCTGGATGAACCGCTCGCCGAGGCCGTACTTGAACGTCACGCGGCCCACGTCGAGCCAGCGAGGCACGAGGAGCACCTCCTCGTGCTCGACGTTGACGCACTCGACGGGGCCGATGCCCTCGGGGAACTCGAACACCTCGGGGTCGCTGAAGGTCTCGGTCGTGAACCAGCCCCGATCCCGCTCGTACACGACCGGCCGGGTCAAGCCCTCCTCGATCGTGGTCCAGGTTGAGAAGTCCGCGGCGAAGGCGTGCCCCTCGACCTCGAGGTTCCCCCCGTCGCGGACGCCGATCTCGTCGATGCGGTCGAACAGGTGCTTGCGCGCGTAGGCCGCGAACACGTCGGACATGCCGGGGTCGGCTCCCATGCCGACGAGCGCGAGCAGGTCCTTGTCCTCCCAGCGCTGGGCGCGTTCGAACTGGTAGTCGCCGAGCTTCACGGCCGGGAGACTGTACGGATCCTCGGGGTGGCGTCGGGACAGCGTGAGCGCCATGTCCATGTACGTGGCGCCGACCTGGAAGGCGGCCTCGAAGACGGGCTCGTTGAAGTTGGGGGCGACGGCGTTCATCACGAGGTCGACGCCGTACCGGTGCGCGAGCCGGACCACCTGCTCGTCGTCCGCGGCGTCGACCCACTCGACAGGGAAGCGGGCGTCGTCGCCGAGCCGGCGCTGGACCTCGTGGGCGCGCTCGAGGCAGAAGTCCGCGAGGACCATGCGCTCGACGAACGGCCGGTCCTTCGCGAGGAGCGCGATGGCCTCACCGACGCCGCCGACGCCCACCAGCAGCACCTTCATGGCCTCGCCCCCTCTCGGCGTCGATCCGGGAAACGTCCGAGGTCATCGTGAGCGGGATCGGCGTTCGGCGTCCGGGCCACCGGTCCCGCCTCGGTGGGGGCGGACGGCGCCCCGGACCTCAGACGAACCGCGCGAGCAGGCGGACCGTGGCCCCTCCCTGGACGGTGAAGGGCAGGACGAGGGCGTAGCAGCTCCCGGCCCACGACCGGTCGGTGCGCCACCGGAAGCGGTACTGGCCGTTCACGACGCGGAAGTCGGGGCCGACGGAGATCGCGGTGGTGCGCAGGGCCGCCGCCGAGACCCCGGAGCCACAATCGATCGGCTCGGCGTACGGGGCGCCAGGCTCGAGGATCTCGCCCAGGTCCCCGCCCAGGTCGAAGCGCAGGTCCGCCGGCTGGCCGGCGCGGAGGGTCGCCACCTCCGGGGGAAGCAGGATCCGCCCGTCCCACAAGGCGAACACCACGTAGTCGTGGACGATCGTCGTCGTGTTGCCGGCGCCGTCGGTCGCGGTCACCTCGAAGTGCCGGACGCCGGGGGAGGACGTGTCGAGCGTGCCGCCGTCCGGGACCGTCCCGGCGCACGACGCGATGCCGGAGCTGCCCGTGTCGGCGCAGGTGTACGAGGCGTGGACCGTCTGGCCGACCAGGTAGGCCCCGCCGTTCGCCGGCCGCCCGATGTCCACGGTGGGCGCCTCGGTGTCCGGACCCGCGAGCTCGAGGCGGGCGATCGCCGAGACGGACGACTGCGTGAACCACAGGTTGCCGTCGGGTCCGGCCGTGAGTCCGTGCGGCCCGCTCCACCCGGTCGGCGGCGCGTACTCGGCGATCGTGCCGTCCGACGCGATCCGCGCGACCTTGCCGGCCGCGCGCTCGGCGAACCAGACAGCGCCGTCGGGCCCGACCGCGATCCCGACCGGGTCGCTGCTCGGCGTGGGGATCTGCAGCACGCTCACCGCCCCCGACGGCGTGATGCTGCCGACGCTGTTCGTCCCCGGGGCCGTGAACCACAGGTTGCCGTCGGGACCCGCCGCGATGCCGCTCGGCAGGCTGCCACCGGGGAGCGGGTACTCCACGACGCCACCGTCCGTCGTGTCGATGCGTCCGATCCTCGACACCCGCGTCTCGGTGAACCACATCGCGCCGTCGGGCCCAAGGACGATGTCGGTCGGCCAGCTGTTGTTGCTCGGGATCGGGTACTCGGTCACGGAGCCATCCGTCCCGATCCGGCCGATCTTGTTGGCCCCGTACTCGGTGAACCACATCGCGCCGTCGGGCCCGAGGGCGATCCCCATCGGCATCGCGTCCGTCGTGAGGCCGCCGTACTCGGCGATCACACCCCCCATGTCGATGCGTCCGATCGAGTCGGTCACCTGCTCCGTGAACCACATCGCCCCGTCGGCGCCGAGGGCGATCGACGTCGGGCCGCCGCCACCGCCGGCGGGCAGCGGGATCTCGATCAGGTCGCCGGACGTCGTGATCCTGCCGATGCGGTCGGCGCCACGCTCCGCGAACCACAGCGCGCCGTCGGGTCCCACCGCGATGCCGGTGGGCGATCCGCCGGGGACCGTGGGCCATTCCGTGATGTCGCCCGCGCCGGCGCCCGCCCAGGACGTCCCGGCGAGGACGAGGGCGAGCGTCGCGATCAGCGTGGCGATGTGCATCCGGGCAGACCTGCGCACGGCGAACCCCTTCCTCGTCGGGGCGAACGCGTCCCTTGCAGCAGGTATCGGCCGCGAGCGGCGCCGAACTCGATGCGACGAAGGGCGCGGCCTGCGCTCCCCCGGATGGGGGACCGTCCGCCGTCCTGCTCAGAAGAAGGGCGTGTAGTACTCGAGCTCCCAGGGCGTGATCTCGGTCGTCGAGGTGTCCTCGACCGCCGCGACGTACCGGTCCCATTCGGCCCGCTTGAGCATCGTGAAGGCGGTCACGAGCCGGGGGCCGAGCGCCTCGACGATCTCCTCGTCGCGCTCGAGCGCCTCGAGCGCGTCCGACAGCGTCGCCGGGACGTGGGCCGAGGCCACGGGGTCCGCGCCGACCGGCTGGGCGTCGGGGTTCTCCATCTCCGCCTCGACGCCGAGCCGACAGGCGTGCAGGAGCGCCGCTGCGGCGAGATAGGGGTTCGACGCCCCGTCGGGGACGCGGTTCTCGAGCCGCGTCGCCGGCCCGCGATCGGGAGCGATGCGGATCGCGACCGTCCGGTCGTCGTGGCCCCAGTTCGCCCAGTAGCCGTTCATCATGTCCGGGAGCAGGCGCTTGTACGCGTTCACGGTCGGGGCGCAGATCGCGGCCGTGCCCTCGTGGTGCGCGAGCATGCCCGCCATGCAGCGGTGGGCGAGCGTCGAGAGCTGGTCCTCGCTCGACGGGTCGTAGAGCGCGTTCTCGCCGTTCGCGTCGCGGAAGCTGATGTTCACATGCAGGCCGTTGCCGCCGCGATCCGGGAACGGTCGGCCGATGAACGTCGCCCGGTGACCGTGCCGCGAGGCGACCTCGTGCGCGAGGACCCGGAACAGGAACGCGTCGTCGGCCGCGGGGATCGCGTCCTGGTATCGGATGTTGATCTCGAACTGGGCGTCGTCGAACTCGGTGCACCATGCCTCGATGTCCAGCCGGCACTCGGCGGCGGTGTCGACGACATCGTTCACGACGCCGTCGGGGTCCACGGCCATGCCCGTGCCGTACACGCGCGAGGCCGGCGTGTCGATCGAGCGCCATCCGCCCTCGCCATCCGGCGCGAGCAGGTAGAACTCGAACTCGAAGGCGAGCTGCGGGATCAGGCCCATCTGGAGCCAGGGCTCGACCGCCATGCGGAGCGCCTGCCGAGGGTCGACCGGGACCGGCGCGTGCCGGTGGAAGGTGTCGCCGATCCCGACGACGGTGTTCGGCTCCCAGCCCGGCCGGACCGTCGTCGGGTCGAGCACCGCCTCCAGGTCGGGCAGGCCCACGTCGAAGGCCAGCCCGGGGATCTGCACGATCTCGCGGTCGAAGGTGAGCGCGTACGTCGACAGGCAGAAGTTCGCCTTCCCGCGCTCGGCCCAGTCGCCGTAGAGGTACTTCCCGCGCTCGATCCCGTGGAGATCCGACCAGAGCAGACGCAGGCGCTTGCCCTCGGTTTCCATCCGACGTCTCTCCTCCCGCTCGTGCCCGGACGACCGTGCCGCCGAAGGATAGTCCAGGTCGTGGGCCGGGGGAACCGAGCGCTCAGTCGCGGCGTGGGGGTCGGATGCCTCGGAACTCCCAGTCGCCTCCGAGCGCGGTCGAGACGACCTCCTCGGACGCGCTCGGCTGGGCGCCCACGTCGGTCCGCACCGGCAGGTCGCCCTCGACCACCGTGTTGCGGAGCGTGCCGAGACCCTCGACCTCGACCTCCACGACGTCGCCCGGCTCGACCGGCCGGGAGTTCGCCGGGGTCCCGGACAGGATGACGTCGCCGGGCTCCAGGGTGATCGTCCGGGCGATGTCGGCGACGAGGTAGGTCATGTCCCACACCATCTCGTCGGTCGAGCCGTCCTGCCGCACCTCGCCGTTCACGAGGGTGCGGATCCGCTTTCCGCGGAAGCCCCAGTCGTCGACGAGCCCGGGGCCGAGCGGGCACAGCGTGTCCGAGCCCTTCACGCGGAGCATCGACCCGGCGTCGGTGTCCCGGAAGTCGTGAAGGCCGAAGTCGTTCGCGATCGTGTAGCCGGCGATGACCCCGGCGGCGTCCTCGGGCGCGACCCCCTTGCACGGGGCACCGATCACGATCGCGATCTCGCCCTCGTAGTTCAGGTACCGGCACCCGGGCGGGCGGACCACGTCGCCGCCGTGCGCGTTCAGCGCGCTCACCGGCTTGTGGAAGTAGGTCGGCGCCGGACCGAGCGTCGCGCCGAACTCCTCGACGCGGCTCCGGTAGTTCAGGTGGACGCACAGGATCTTCGTCGGCTTGCAGGGCGGCAGGTGCACGGCCCCGTCGACCCGGGCCTTCCGCCCATCCGTCGCGCCAAGGACGTCGCCCTCGCGCACGACGGTCGTCGGGAGGCCGTCCATCAGGATCCGGCGCGTCTCCATCGCTCCTCCGGTCGGTCCGAGGTCGAGGGGTAGTATGCCTCGATGGCCGAGCTCGAGGGGTTCCTGCCGCCGTACTCGCCCGAGGGCCGGGCCTCGATCGTGCCGGGTCCGCCGTGGCATTACTCGGGCGACCTGCTCACGATCGAGTATCGCGCCGAGCCCGACGCCGTCGCCCGGTGGCTGCCCCACCCGCTCGAGCCGGCCGAGGACGAGCCCGACGCCGTCGCCGTGATCTTCGCCGACTGGCAGTCGTGCTCGGACACGTTCGAGGAGCTGCTGGACCCGGTGCGCTCCCAGTACAAGGAGTGTTTCGCGGTCGTGCGCTGCCGCTACCGGGGCGAGCACTACTCGCGGTGCATCGCGATCTGGGTGGACAAGGACTTCGCGCTCGCGCGCGGCTGGCATCAGGGGTACCCGAAGAAGCTCGGCTCGATCTGGATGACCCGGCCGGTCGCGTACGGGAAGGCGGGCCCCCGACTCGAGCCCGGCGGGCGGTTCGGCGCGAGCGTCGCCGTGCACGACCGCCGGATCGTCCAGGCGCGCTTCACGATCACCGGCCCGTCCGAGACGAACGGCTTCGTGAACGCCCTGCCGATGCTCCACCACCGCTCCTTCCCATCGATCGTCGAGGGCGCCCCGGCGTCGATGGACGAGCTCGTGACGATGCGGAGCTTCGACTGGGAGGGCTCGCCGGTGTGGACGGGGGAGGCCGAGCTCGCGTTCGGCGACTCGCCCGTCGAGGAGCTCGAGAGCCTGGCCCCACGCGAGATCATCGCCGGGTACTGGCGCTCGGTCGGCGTGACCTGGGGCGAGGGCACGGTCCTGGAGGGCTGACCGGGGCCCGTCGGTCCGGATCCGCACCTGCAACGCCGGAGCGCTCGGCGTCGTCCCGGCACATCGTTCCCGCAGGTAGACGCAACGGCGATCTGGGTCCATCGTTGCAGTGAACGCATCTTGGGGGCCGAACGGCCCCCCGCGAGCGGGACCTTTCGGGGGAGGTCTTGCCGGGTACGTTCTTACGATAAGTGTCGGACTAAACGTAGCGAGTGACGGAGGTCGGCGCGATGCGGAGATTCGTGGTAACCGGAGTGTTCGTGCAGGTAGCCCTTCTCATCGTGGGGCTGACGTGGATCGGGCCGCTCAGCGCTCGGGAGGACGGGTCGGCGGATGCGTCCGCGGGCCAGCCGGCGGACGCCTACCGTATCGAGGGCGACGGCACCGGCGACGTGGTCGAGGTGGAGCTCGTCGCCGAGGAGACCGTCCAGACGATCGCCGAGGGCGTCGACTACCGCGTGTGGACCTTCAACGGGACCGCGCCCGGGCCGGTGATCCGCGTGAAGCTCGGCGACACCGTGCGGTTCACGCTGACGAACGACTCGAGCGAGAACCTGGCGCACTCGATCGACTTCCACGCGGCGCAGACACCGTGGGACCGCGACTACCAGCCGGTCGCGCCGGGCGAGACCCTGACGTTCGACTGGGTGGCGCGCTTCCCCGGCGTGTTCATGTACCACTGCGGCGTGCCGCCGGTGCTCCACCACATCGCGAACGGGATGTACGGGGCGATCATCGTCGAGCCCGAGGGGCTCGAGCCGGCGCGCGAGTTCGTCCTGACCTCGAGCGAGTTCTACGCGGGCGAGCGCCCCAACGCCGAGGGCCTGCTCGAGGGCGACGTCGCGGCGATGGAGGCGGCGGACCCGAGCCACGTCGTCTTCGACGGCATGGCGAACCGCTACGCGACCACTCCGCTCCAAGCCCGGCCGGACGAGCTCGTCAGGATCTGGGTGATGAACGCCGGACCGACCCTCACGAACGCCTTCCACGTGATCGGCGCGCTGTTCGACCACGTGTACGCCGACGGCAATCCGACGTCGAGGCTGAACGGCATCCAGACCTACAACGTCCCGCCGGGCGCCGGCGCGATGTTCGAGCTGCGGATCCCGGACGAGGGCCTGTACCCGTTCGTCACGCACTCCTTCGCGTACACGGGGCTCGGCGCGCTCGGCGTCCTGCAGGTGACGCGGGACGCGCCGCCCGCGCCCGCCGAGTACCCGGCGTACGGTGACCCCTTCACCGCCGGCGTGCTCGAGTACGGCTCGACACCCGCGGTCGTGAAGGGGGGAGGCGGCGGCTCGGAGCCTCAGGAGGGCCCGGTCTCGATCGAGGCGGCCATCACCGGCTTCACCCCCGCCGAGATCGAGGTCCCGGAGGGCGAGGTCGAGGTCGAGATCGCGAACCTGGACGCCTTCGAGCACGACTTCACGATCGACGAGCTCGACGTCGCGATCGCGTTCGGCGCGAACGAGACCGTGAAGGAGGCCTTCGAGGCCACCGCGGGCACCTACACCTTCTACTGCTCGATCCCCGGTCACCGCGAGGCCGGCATGGAGGGCACGCTCTCGGTGCACCCGGGCGCCGCCCACTGAGGCTCTGCCGCGAGGGGCGGGCCGTCCCGCCCCTCGGGCGCATCGGCCGATGCGGTAGCCTCGGCGCAGCATGAGGCTCATCCGGTTCCGGTCCGGTGACCGCATCGCGCACGGCGCGCTCGACGACGGGATCGTGCGCGTCCTCCAGGGCACGTTCTTCGAGGACCCGCTCCCGACGGGCGAGGAGGTCCCGCTCGACGACGTGCGGCTCCTGGCGCCCGTGCTTCCCTCGAAGGTCGTGGCGGTCGCGCGGAACTACGCGGCGCACGCGGCCGAGTTCGGCGGCGAGGTCCCCGAGGAGCCGATGGTGTTCCTGAAGCCCTCGACCGCGGTGATCGGACCCGGCGACCGCATCCCGCTCCCGCCGATCAGCCGACGCGTCGACTACGAGGGCGAGCTCGTCGTCGTGATGGGCAGGCTCGCCCGGAACGTCCCCGTCGAGGAGGCCGGCAAGTACGTGCTCGGCTACACGTGCGGCAACGACGTCACGCTCCGCGACCTCCAGAAGCGGGACGGGCAGTGGACGCGCGCGAAGGGGTTCGACGGCTCCTGTCCGCTCGGGCCGTGGATCGAGACGCTGCTCGACCCCGGCGACGTCCGGATCGAGACCCGTGTGAACGGCGAGACCCGCCAGTTCGCGACCACGGCCGACATGGTCTTCGGCGTGGCCACGCTCATCGAGCACGTGACGACGTTCATGACCCTGCTGCCGGGCGACGTCCTCATGACCGGCACGCCGGAGGGCGTGGGCCCGCTCGGCCCCGGCGACCGTGTCGAGGTCGAGATCGAGGGCCTCGGCGTGCTCGCGAACACCGTGGAGGAGCGGTGACCGAGGTCCGCAGCCGGTTCGCCCCGGCGCCCTCGGGCGCGATCCACGTCGGGAACGCGCGCACGGCGCTCTACTCGTGGCTGACCGCCCGGCACCACGGCGGCTCGTTCGTGCTGCGGGTCGAGGACACGGACGCGAGCCGCGTGTCCGAGGAGGCGTTCCACCTCGTGATGGACTCCCTGCGCTGGCTCGGCATCGAGTGGGACGAGGGGCCCGACGTCGGCGGCCCGCACGCGCCGTACCGGCAGTCCGAGCGGATCGACATCTACCGCGAGCACGCCGATCGGCTCGTCGAGGCCGGCCGCGCGTATCGGTGCTACTGCACGCCCGAGGAGCTCGAGCAGAGGCGGCAGGAGGCGCTCGCGCGCGGGGAGGCGCCAGGGTACGACGGCCGGTGCCGGACCCGTACGCGCGAGGAGATCGCGGCGTTCCGGGCCGAGGGGCGTCCGTCGGCGCTCCGGTTCTGGATGCCCGAGCGTGAGTACGTGATCGACGACCTGCTGAAGGGCGAGGTCCGGTTCGCGGCCGGTTCGCTGCGCGACTTCGTGCTGATGCGCTCGGACGGGTCGCCGACGTACCTGCTCGCGGCCGGCACCGACGACATGCTGATGGGGATGACGCACATCATCCGCGGCGAGGACCTGCTCGCCTCGACGCCCCGGCAGCTCGCGCTCATGGAGGCGCTCGGCGCGACCACGTTCCCCGCGTACGCGCACCACCCGATGATCGTGGGCCCCGACCGTCAGCCACTGTCGAAGCGGCACGGCTCCACGTCGGTCGAGGCGTTCCGCGAGCGGGGGTTCCTGCCGGAGGCGCTCGTGAACTACCTGGCTCTGCTCGGCTGGTCGTGGGGCGACGAGGACTTCCTCACGACGGAGGAGCTGATCGAGCGGTTCGACATCTCGCGCGTCTCGCGCAACCCGGCGATGTTCGACTCCCAGAAGCTCGAGTGGATGAACAACCATTACATCCAGGGGCTCGGGGACGACGAGCTCGCCGCGCGGTGCCTGCACTTCCTGACGGCCGCGGGACTCTCGCCCGAGCCCGTGCTGGTCCGGCGCGCGATGCCGCTGGTCAGGGAGCGGATGAAGACGCTCGCGGACTCGGTCGAGTTGCTCCGGTTCCTGTTCACCGACGACGTCGTGCCGAACGAGAAGGCGACCCAGGTCCTAGCGAAGGCCCCGGAGGGCTACGTGCGCTCGGCCGCGACGGCGCTCGAGGCCGTGGAGCCCTGGACGGCCGAAGCGATCGGCGGCGCGCTCGACGCGCTCGCCGAGGGCGCGGGGCTGAACCGCACGAAGGGGTGGCAGCCGGTCCGTGCGGCGGTCACCGGCTCGAACATCTCGCCGCCGCTGCCCGAGTCGCTCGAGCTCCTCGGCCGCGAGCGCACGCTCGCCCGATTGCGAGCGGCGTGAACGCCCGGACGCTCGCTGGGGCGCTCGCCGTGGCCCTCGCGATCGTCCTGCTGGCCCCGGAGGCACCGGCGCTCGCGCAGACCCCGGACGCCGGTGAGATCCGCCCCGAGATCGTCTGGAAGAAGATCCCGTTCGGCGCGAAGCGCAAGCGGCAGATGGCCGCGTATTCGGGGCGCCACTACGGCGAGCGGGCCTGGGAGCTCGTCGGCCCCCGGGTGATCGTGCAGCACTACACGGCGGGGACGTCGTTCGACTCCGCGTGGAACCACTTCGCCGCGAACGGGACGCACCTGGGGGAGAAGCCCGGCGTGTGCGCGCAGTTCCTGATCGACACGGACGGGGCGGTGTACCAGCTGGTGAACCTCGGGATCCGGTGTCGCCACGCGATCGGGATGAACTGGACCGCGATCGGGATCGAGCACGTCGGCACGAGGGCGGGCGACATCCTCCACGACGGCCCGATGATCCGCGCGTCGCTGCGGCTGACCGCGTGGCTCATGGTCAGGTACGGGATCTCGTGGGGCGACGTGATCGGCCACGCCGAGATCCTCAGGAGCCCGTACCACCACGAGCGCTACGAGGACTGGCGGTGCCGCACGCACGCCGACTGGAACCGCGACGAGATGCGCAGGTACCGCCGCAAGCTGAAGCGCACCGCCCGGCGCCTGGACGTCCCGATCGGCGACACCCCGGTGTGGGTCGACAACGGCTGCTGAGGAGGCCGTCCGTCAGTCGCGGCGCGCGTCGCGGAGCGCCGCGGCGGCGTCCTCGGGCAGGACGGGGTTGATGCTCATCGCAGAGCCGAGCTCGAAGCCCGCCGGCGTCGCGATCCTGGGGATGACCTTGATGTGCCAGTGGAAGACCTCGTCCGTGTGCCCGTTCGTCGGCGCCGAGTAGACGACGAGGTTGAAGTCGGGGTCGCCGCACGCTCGCCGGATCGCCGAGAGCGTCCGCACGAGCGCGCAGGCGAGGTCGTCCACGTCCTCGTCCGCGAGGTCGCCGAACGACCCCTGGTGGAACGTGGGGAGCACCCAGGTCTCGTACGGCGAGTTCGAGGCGAACGGCTCGAACGACAGGAAGCTCCCGCACTCGTCCACGATGCGCAGCGTCGCATCGCGCTCGGCCGCGATCACGTCGTCGTAGACGCACACGCCGTTGTCGTCGAAGTACCGCGTCGCGACGTCCAGGCGTCGTAGGAGCCGGGGCAGGTACACGGGCGTGGCCACGACCTGCGAGTGGGGGTGCGCGAGGGACGTCCCCGCGAGCGCCCCGAAGTTCTTGAACACGACGACCGAGCGGATCTCGGGGCGGGCGACGAGGTCGCGGTAGCGAGAACGCCACACGTCCACGACCTCGGCGACCTCCCGCTGGGTCATCTCGTCCAGCCGCGCGTCGTGGCGCGGGGACTCGATCACCACCTCGTGGCTGCCGACGCCCGGCATCTCGCGGAACATCGGCGAGCCCGTCCGGTGGACCGGGCCCTCGCCGACGAGCGCGCCGTACATGTTCGGCACGACGCGCACGCGCCAGTCGGGGCCCTGGGGGAGGCGGAGGATCTCGGGCGGCGTCTGGTCCTCGTTGCCCGGGCAGAACGGACACGTGCCTTCGTGGCGGGGGAGCTCGAGGCGCGGCACGACGACCGGGTCGTGGGGTCGCTGGCTCCGTCGGGGTGCGAGGATCGACCATTGACGGGTCGTCGGGTCCTGGCGGAGCGTCGACACGGCCGTTGAGGCTAGCGCACGCGGGGATGGATGACGCGGATCAGGGCTCGGGAACGTCGGCGAGGTCGGCGTCGAACGTGTCGTCCCGAGCCCGGCGCTTCGGCGACAGACTCCGACCGACCAGCCCCACCGCGACCGCCATCACGACGACGAGGGTCGCGACCGTGAGGACGAGCCCCGTGAGGAACACGGCCACGTTCATCGTGTCCGAGGAGAAGTCCGAGCCCGTGATGAGCGCGTAGACGTTGGCGAACGTGTAGAAGAGCACGATCACGAGCGCGGGCATGAGCAGGATGACGGCGACCACCACCGCCGCCACGCCGAGCCCGACGCCCCGCGAGCCGTTCACCGGGCGACTGTAACAGGGGTGTGGATCCGGGTGTTGCGGATACCCGCGTACGCCGTTCGCACGATGCGCTCCGCGTCGACCTATGCTGCGCTGATGGCCGTTCGAGACACGGCTGTCGAAAGGGTGCGGTCATGATGAAGCGGATCTCTGCGGTTCCGGTGCTCGTGCTCATGGTGCTGGTCGCCGGCATGGTGCTCGCGCCCGCCGCGGGCGCCCTGCCGCCGGAGCGCTCTTGGGCTGCGTTCGACGACGCGTTCACCGACGACGAGACCTGCGCCTTCCCGATCGAGGTGCGGTTCGTCGGGAGGCTCCAGATCACGTCGTTCTTCGATCGGAAGGGCGACCTCGTGCGGGTGCAGATGCGGGGGTCGGACGTCGGGACGGCGACGAACCCGGCGAACGGGAAGACCGCCAGGGGTGTGGACCACTACATGGTCGTCGAGGACGTCCGCAGCGGATCGACGGCGACCGTGGGGCTGTTCGTGCACATGAACTTTCCGGGGGCCGGCATCGTGCTGATCGACGCCGGGAACGTGGTCGTGGACGCGGACGGGAACGTCGTGCACTCGGGCGGCCCGCACGACCTGATCACCGGGAACTTCGGCGCGCTCTGCGCGGCACTGGCCTGAGCGGGGGGCGTCAGCCGCCGGTGACGCTCTCGACCTCGCCGGCGCCGATGCCGAGCATGTCCATCAGGACCAGGCCGAAGGCCGCGATCGCGGCGATGATGGCGATGGCCACGAGGAACAGGATGAGGCCGTACTCGGTGGCCACCGCCCCGTCCTCTCGCCGGGCCCGAGCCACCAGGTAGGCGATCCCAGCTCCGATCGTCGACACCATCCGTCCATCTCCCTTCCCGCCCGTCGCCGCCGTTTCCGCGGCTCCAGGTCGAGCGTACCCGGACGGTCGAGGCCATCGGTAGTCCGTGTTCCTCGGACCTTGCGTACGTGGTTCTACGTACGTCGCGTTCGAGGTGGCCCAGGGCCAGGCGGCCCACGGGGCGTGGGCCGTTCGGCCGTTCTCCACCCTGGAGGAGGGAGGGCATCCTCCACGGCCAGCCGCCCCCCGACACGCGGCGGAAGGAGGCCGAGATGGTGGCCGTCTGGTCCTGGTACTCGTTCTGGATGATCCTGCACGTGCTCACGGCGATCATCGCGTTCGGGCCGGCGTTGGCCCTGCCGCTGCTCGGCCGTTAGGCGCAGACCCATCCCGCGGCGGCAGCCACGATCGCGGACCTCGGCCACCTCGTCGAGCAACGTCTCATCGCGCCCGTGTCCCTGCTCGTGGGGCTGACCGGGGTGGCGTTGATCTTCGCCGTGCCGCCGTGGAGGGACGGTCCGATCGATCTCTGGGGGACGCCGTGGCTGGTGGCCTCGGTCGTGTGGTTCGTCGCGGCCCTGGCCTTCTCCACCCTCTTCCAGTCGCCGAACAGCGCCCGGTTCGCCCGCGCGGTGGCCGCGGGGGTGGGCGCGCCCGCGACGGGAGGGTTCGCCGAACCGCCCCGCGAGGTGGCGACGCTCTCGAAGCGTCTGCAGGTCGGGGGCGCGCTGCTGACCATCTCGACGATCGGGATCCTCGTGCTCATGGTGTGGCAGCCGGGCGCCTGACGCGGTCGTTGCCCCGACCGGGCGATCGACCGGACGGGGACGGTCGCCATAGCCTCTCCATCCCGTTCGCTCCTCACCCCGGAGACGGGGTACGGGTCCGCACGGCCCCCTAGTGCGGTCCGCCGCCGACCAGGGCCGGCCGGCGGGCGAGCAGGCTCCGCACCGCCAACACGACGAAGAACAGCGTCACCGACACGGCCGCCACGGTCGCGCCGGCCGCCGTGGCGGCGTGCCAGCTGATGAGGAGGCCGACGACGACCGAGAGCATCCCAAGGGCCACGGCGGTCACCATCATGGTCGGGACCCGTCTCGCGACGAGGGACGCGGTCGCGGGCGGCGCGATCAACAGGCCGAAGACGAGGAGCGTTCCGACCGCACGGAACGAGGTCACGATGGCCAGGGTGAGCAGGGTGAGCATGGCCGCGTGCGCCAAGCGCGGACGCAGGTGCAGCAGCTGCGCCTTCGCCTCGTTGAACGAGACGACCAGGAGCGGACGGTAGAGCACCACCACCCCGACGAGGGTGATCACCGCCGCGACGGCCTCCACGGCCAGGTCGTGGGCTCGGATCCCGAGGATGTCCCCGAACAGGAACGTCGTCAGGCTGCCGGTGAACGAGGGGAGCCTGGACACGATGATGACCCCGAGCGCCAGCATCCCCACGAATAGGAGCCCGATCCCGGTGTCCTCGCGGAGACGGGCCTTCCGGTGGACCAGCGTGATCCCGGCGACCATCACGAGCGCCCCGGCGATGGCGCCGAGGGTGAGGTCGTACCCCAGGATGAAGGCCAGGGCGATGCCGGGAAGGATCCCGTGCGCGAGCGCGTCGCCCATGAAGCTGAGACCGCGGATCACCACCCATGTCCCGATGAGCGAGCTCGTGAACACGGCCAGGATCCCGGCGAGGAGGGCCTGTTGCATGAACCGGTGGGAGAACGGTTCGATCAGCCAGTCCACGGGGTCCTCAGCTCAGTGCCTCGGCGATGCGGCGGGCGTTGGTCGCGATCATATCGAGGTACGTTCCGGCCTCCGAACCGGGCTCGTCGAGGGAGCCCGTGTACAGGCGGATCACCTGGACATCCGAGCCGACCTCTCGAGCCAGGGAGTCCGCGAGCTGGGTCGGGAGGGTCGTCTCGCCGAAGATCGCGGGGACGGCCTCCGCTCGGATGAGTCCGGCGAGCTCCGCGATCTCCTGCGCGCTGGGCTGGGCCTCCGTGGATCCCCCGGGGATCACCACCCCGACGACCTCGAACCCGTACCGGGCGGCGAAGTACCGGAAGGCATCGTGCAGCGTGACCAGCTTGCGGCGCTCCTGCGGCACCGTGTCGAGAGCTTCTCGGACGTCGAGGTCGAGCGCCGCGAGCTCCGCCGCGTAGGCCTCCGCCCGCTGCCCCCAGCCACCGCCCGGGGCCACGGTCTCGAGCCGGTCGGCGATGAGCCGGGTCGCCTCCTGCGCGCGCACCGGGTCGAGCCACCAATGCGGATCGGGCTCCCCATCGGTCGCGTCGCCTCCGAGCGGCAGAGGATCGAGCTCGGGCCCGAGCTCGAGGATCTCGACGCCCTCGTCCCGGGCCACGTCGACCAGGGCCTGGAGCCCCTCCTCGAGGCCGAGCCCACTCGTCACGACGAGGTCCGCGTCGCGGAACAGCGCCCCCTGCTGGGCGGAGGGCTGGAACTCGTGCGGGTCGGCGCCGATCGGCATGAGGGTCTCGACGCGTGCCTCGTCACCGGCGACGTTGCCGACGAGGTCGCCGACGATCGTCGTCGTGGTCACCACCAGGGGCTGGTCCCCATCGCCCGAAGGGTCCTCGGTGCAACTGGCCGCGGCGGCCACCGCCAACAGGAGGCCGGCGGCCAGCACGAACTGTGATCCCATCGAACCCGCCTCCCGAGGACGCACCGGCCCTATGCTACGGATTCGGATGGCACACACCACGAAGGCCACTGGGCGGGCCGTATCCGGGACGAGGGTCGTCCTCGCGTACGGGCAGCGGGTCGCGTTGGGCGCGTCCGACTTCGAGATCCCGGAGGGATCGATCACGGCGGTCATCGGTCCGAACGGCTCGGGGAAGTCGACCGTCCTGAACGCGATCGCCGGGCTCATCGATCCGGTCTCCGGAGAGTTGGTGGTCCACACGCCGTCCGGCGACCGGGCGGCGATCGCGTACGTCCTGCAGTCGACGACGGTGAACGAGGCGATGCCGGTCACGGTTCGGGAGGTCGTGGCGATGGGCCGCTACGCTCGGTTGGGCCCGTTCCGACCCTTCGCCGAGCTGGACCGCGCGGTCTGCCGAGATGCGATGGAGCGGCTCGACATCCTCGACCTCGCGACTCGCCACCTGGACGAGCTCTCCGGCGGGCAGCGGCAGCGCGTGTTCGTCGCTCAGGGGCTGGCCCAGCGGGCCGACCTGCTGCTCCTCGACGAGCCGGTGACCGGGCTGGACCTCCTGTCGAGGGAGACCATCCTGGGCGTGGTCGAGGAGGAGAAGCTCCGTGGGGCAACGGTCGTCCAGACCACGCACGACCTGGCCGAGGCGTCCGAGGCGGACCACGTCCTGCTGCTCTCGGGACGGGTCGTCGCCTCCGGGCCTCCGGCGTGGGTCTTGACCCCCGAGCACGTGTCCGAGGCCTACGGCGTTCGGCCGGTCGGCGGTGAGGGGGGAGGCTTGATGATCGACGACCCGCACCACCGATCGGCGATCGGACGTCACATGCATCTTCACCGGAGCGGGTCCGCGAGCCGTCCCACCGAGGATCTCTGACCCGCGCTCCGGCGCCACGCGCGTAGACGTCCGGGACGGTGGTCCCTCCGGGAAGGTGACGTTCCCCCGGAGCGAAGCGGCCCAGGATCCTCCTATCGTGGCGTCTGGATCATCGTCGGATCGA
>Ga0105094_10000519_pt1 | contig 19316 bp, 18 predicted proteins | sample PPLLak1March2015_2_FD_87023 | JGI IMG/M metagenome (GOLD analysis project Ga0105094, IMG submission 87023) | Freshwater sediment microbial communities from Prairie Pothole Lake near Jamestown, North Dakota, USA - PPLs Lake P8 Core (3) Depth... | ecosystem: Environmental > Aquatic > Freshwater >...
CCTTGTCCCTTCTTCAATCGATCCTCAATTCCCCGAAAATATCCATCATAGATTTGGTAAGGTTTTTCAGGGCGAGCGGAAGGTACCAGTTTTCCACCTTGGGTATTTCAACAAAATTGGAGATGGAACGGATCTGCAGAAAAGGTACTTTTTCCATCAGGCAAACATAGAAGAATGCAGCGCCTTCCATGGATTCAATTTCGGCATGATACTTGCTTTTCAGCCGTTGTATTTTTTCCTGGGATCCATGAATGGTATTAACGGTAATGGCTTTCACCGGAATCATGGATTCAATTTCCTCGATCTCAAAATTGCCCAGGCTGCGCATGATCTCACCGGTGAAAGGGAATGAATCTTCATTGATCATTTCCTTTTCCCCCAGGGTATAGAATCCCTCTTTATCTTCAAATCCCAGGTCGGCAAACTGGTCCTGTATTACATTTACCACAAAACCCTGTTCAAGAAAATAATCAAAGCTTCCGGCGACGCCGGCATTGATGGCAAGGTCGTAGCTATGAGAATGCAAGGCCTTGGTAAGGTGAAAGGCAGTGAAAACGCTCCCGTACCCGGTTATCAACAGGTCAATATTCAGGTTCCCGTATTGATAGGATGACAGGTTAGGCGACAGCTTGTTCACCAAGGTCAGATGATCCCTTACTTCTTTGATCTCCGTGCTGGAGGCAGCCACAATTAATATTTTCATGCACCAGGGATTATTTGCATTTGTTCCAAGTGAAAAGTTCTTACATTTGCTTTAGCAAAACATACTAAATTAATGATTTTTTGCGAACCTGCGGATATATCATGCCATTGTACTTCATATAAAAAACCAAACGATGGAAGACCAGAAAAAAATTATTGAAGGTATTGCCGAAGCAGGATTTGAGCGGATTGACAAGTTCCATGGCAGAAAAACGAAATCTCTTGCCTCGCTGTACAGGAAGGTACTGCTTAACCTGGGTGAGGATCCCTGCAGGGAAGGGCTCCTGGATACTCCGGAGCGGGTGGCCAAGGCTATGCAATACTTTACTCATGGATATTTCATAAAACCCGACGAGATTCTTAAAGCTGCTACATTTAAAGAAGAATACCAGCAAATGGTGCTGGTGAAGGATATTGAGCTATATTCCCTCTGCGAGCATCATCTGGTGCCATTTTTCGGGAAGGCACATGTGGCCTATATCCCAAACGGGCATATAACCGGACTCAGTAAAATTGCCCGCGTGGTGGAAGCCTTTTCGCGTCGTCTGCAGGTGCAGGAGAGGCTTACTGTTCAGATCAGGGATTGCATTCAGAAAACACTGAACCCGCTGGGCGTTGCCGTTGTCATCGAAGCCAAACATCTGTGCATGGTCATGCGGGGCGTACAGAAACAAAATTCCGTGACGACCACTTCGGCTTTTACCGGCATATTCCTGAAAGACAACAGGACCCGGGAGGAATTCATCCATATGATCGGCATAAAACTGCATTAAACTGCCATCATAATTCACAAGCCCGGCCATTAAAACTGCATCCATGGAACAACAGGAATCCAGAACCCGTTTTTTTTTGCGTAATCTGACGAAAGGGCTCATATGGCTTGCTGTTATCGTGGCCCTGTTTATTTTTTCCAAGCATACGGTTGACAAGGAGACCCTGGCAAAATTTGAGCCCATATTTCAGAAAAGCTGGCTGGTATTTTCTGTTTTCAGCTTCTCCGAAGCAATTATCGGCATCATACCGCCCGAAGTGTTTCTCATATGGGCATTGCGAAGCGAAACCGTTACCGGGTATATCGGCCTCACGTTTATACTTGCCATTATTTCATATATGGCGGGAGCGGTAGCCTTTGGCATTGGCAAATACCTGCACAACACGCTTTTTTATCAATACCTTAAAAAACGCTATTTGCAGAAATCAGAAAAGCTGTTGCAGAACTATGGGCAATACCTGGTGCTGGTTGCCTCACTCACTCCCCTTCCGTTTTCCGGAACAGCCATGCTGGTAGGTGCCGTGGATTATCCCTTTAAGCATTACCTGCTGATCTCCCTGGCAAGGTTTCTTAAATTTGCAGTAAGTGCCTGGGTTATCTGGGAAGCCAATATGTTTTAACTTACGAAGGAAAGACCAGCAGGGGGATGCTGGCATGATAAAACAGTTTTTTTGTCATGTTGGTCCTGAAAAGCTTATCCAGGATATTTCTCCGGTGTGAGGTTATCGAAAGGATATGGATGTTTTTGTCAACGATCAGGTTATCAAGATCCTCGAGCAGATTTTTCTGGCTGATAAAACTATAATCAACCCGTGTTTTTCCATACGATGTCCTGAAATACTCCATCAATCCTTCCATCCTTATTTTGTCCCACGATTTGGGGTCATCGCCAATATGCGTGCAGTATATTTCCAGTCCCAGCTGATCAGTAAGGTTCATAAGGGCCCGGATGGAAAGAAAATCAGATTCATCAAAATCGGTCACGTACATTACGTTTTTAACATTCTTTTCACCGATAAAATTGTATTTCTCAGGAATGGCCAGGACAGGAAAATCAATTTTGCCGATCACTGCTGCGGTAACACTTCCCATGATATTGCTTACTCCGCTTCCTTTGCCATGGGTACCCATAACGACAAGATCAGGTACATACCATTCACTGTAGCGCCCGATCTCATCTTCAGGCACGCCGGGCTTGATCTCATAACTGATATGGGTTTCCGGCAGGTTGTTTTCCGTCCTGTATTCCTTAAGGCTTTTGATAAAGTTCTCAGCGGTCTCCTTTTCACTTGCCTCGAGGTTACTGAGGGCCTCTTCCTTAAGCTGGGTCTGGGTTTGAACAGCGCTGGCAAGTTCAATCAGGTCAAAGGCAGGAGAATAATAAGTATGGAAAAGCCGGATTTCAGCCTGCAAGCGACTTGCGATTTTCAGGGCATAACGGCAGGCAAATACCGAACATTCAGAATAATCAACCGGAACAAGTATCTTTTTCAGGGCTGGCTGATCAGGTGATGTACTTTTTATGTCCTTCTCGGCAAACATAAGTGGGATTTTTATGGTTAAACAGATGTAAAAGATACAAAAAAAAAGGGTGGAATCCAAGAAACCACCCGGCAAAGTATCTTTTACGGCCAGCGAAATTACAGTTTGGTATAAGTGGCTGTAACATTGTCAACAGCCCCGCTGCCATCCTCCACGGAATAATTCCATTCAATCTCATTGAAATTGGAAGAAATGGTTCCCGATCCTATGATGGTGAAACCGTCACCAATGGTCTGGGTGTTGATATATAAACTGCGGTTCGACACGGTGGCAACCGCTGAAACAGTATATCCGAGCTCGTAGAAATTGTCAATCAGTATCTTGGTGGAATCACTGGGGTGAGGAGATATGTATACGGAGAACACTTCTGCCGTCGACTTAAAGTATTCACTGGTCTCATCACATTGCCATTGCCCTTCAAGCTTGTCACGCACGTCTCCGTTGCTCATGTCGTTCAGTTCCTCACACGATTGGTTAAGCACCATCAGCAATAAGCTGACCGGCAGGATCTGTTTTATTATTTTGTTAGCTTTCATGGCCTTTGTTTTTAATTACCCTTGCCAAAACTATGCCAAATCGTTTTTAGTTATAATAAATTGTGATAGAAAAAATAAACTAATTAATTTTACGTGTGAAATAAAAATTAGTTCTACACTAAACCAAATTATCCATGAAAAACAAACGTATTGTAACCTGGGTCATTATAATCCTTGTACTGGTGATCTTTGGCGGATCCTGCAAGAATATGTACAACAAGATGGTAACCTATCGGGAGCAGGTCAACCGTGAATGGGCTAATGTGGAAAACCAGTATCAGCGTCGTGCTGACCTGATCCCTAACCTGGTAGCCACGGTCAAGGGATATGCGGAACATGAACAGGAGACCTTTACCAGGGTTGTTGAGGCCAGGGCTAAAGCCACATCGGTTACGATTGACCCCAATAATATCACACCGGAATCCATCCAGCAATATAATGCCGCCCAGGGAGAATTAAGTTCTGCCCTTTCGCGTCTGCTGGCTGTTGTTGAAAACTATCCTGACCTGAAAGCCAATCAGAACTTTCTGGAACTGCAGGCCCAGCTGGAAGGGACCGAGAACCGCATTGCCGTGGAACGAAAGAAATTCAATGACACCACAACCGAATACAACCAATATATAAAGAAGTTCCCTCCTGTATTATTTGCAGGCATCCTGGGATTTAAGGAAAAACCCTATTTCGACGCCGAACCACAAGCCAGCCAGGCTCCAAAGGTTGAATTCTGACAGGGATGGTCATGAAAGCAGAAACCTTCTTTACCCGGGAACAAAAGAATATCATTGTTCAAGCCATAGAGGAGGCCGAAAAACAAACCTCGGGCGAGATACGTGTTTATATTGAAAACTCCTGCAAAGGGGAAATACTCGACCGGGCCGCCTATCTTTTTAAGTTGCTTGACATGTTCAATACCAAAGAACGCAATGGCGTATTATTTTATATGTCCGTTGCACGACAGCAGTTTGCCGTTCTGGGTGATGCCGGTATTCATGCAAAGGTGCCGGAAGGATTCTGGGATGCTGTGAGGGATACCATCCGGGAGCATTTCAATAAAGAGGATTTTACCGGTGGCCTGAGCATGGGAATTCAGATGGCGGGCGAGAAGCTGAGATCATTTTTCCCCCGGAAGGCTGATGATACCAATGAACTGAAGGACACCATCTCCTTTGGTGAGAATTAAAACACATACGATGAGGCATTTTCAATTCATATTGACCCTGGTGTTACTTTGCACCAATACCTCCGGCCAGAATATACCTGAGCCCATGGTTCCGCTTAGGCTGGTAAACGATTATACAGGAATGCTTACAGCAGACCAACAGATAAGCCTGAATAACAAACTGCTGGCTTTCAACGATTCAACATCCACGCAGATCTACGTGGTCACCTATGATGATCTGCAGGGCTATCCGATTGCCGAATTTGCCAATACCCTGGGAGAGCAATGGGGGATCGGACAAAAGGGCAGGGATAATGGTATTGTTATCCTCGTCAGTCCGCAAAACCATCAGATGACGATCCAAACCGGATATGGGCTTGAAGGGGCCGTGCCGGATGCATTAGCAAAAAGAATCATTGAAAAGGAAATGTCTCCCTCTTTCCGGGAGGGTAATTTTTACAAAGGCATTGATGATGCCACCAATACTTTGATGGCATTGACAAAAGGGGAATTCACCGCCGACGATTATATGAAGAAAACGGAATCAGAGGGTAATATTATTCCCGTCATCGTGATGTTCATCGTATTGTTTATTATATTCAGTTCCATCCGGTCGAAAAAGCGTTTGTATTCTCCCGGACAGTCAATACCCTGGTGGGTGCTGATGACCATGATGGGCTCTTCCGGGCATACCAGCAAAGGCAAATACGGTGATTTCAAATCAGGGAGCGGTGGGTTTGGAGGGTTCTCCGGTGGCGGTGGAGGATTCGGCGGATTTGGAGGAGGCGGCGGCGGCAGTTTCGGCGGCGGCGGGGCCAGCGGGGGATGGTAGGGAGAGTTGAAGAAGGTAAACGGTAATCAGTAACCGGTGGGGTAAGTGTTGACAGATTTATTGATTTACGGACCTGCCGGCAGGCTGATAACTGACAACTGACAACCATAAGCATTTTAACAACCATAACCATCACAACCTTAACAACTTACAACTATTACAACCATTACAACCATTACAACTTTACAACCATTACAACCTCCATGCTGCAAAAAACCTTAGTTTTATTAGCCACCCTGATAACCGCAGCTCCTCAATGCCTTTCCCAGCATCCCGACACCTCGATCCTCTCCCTCGTCTTTGCCGGGGATATCATGGGACATGACGAGCAGATCAGGGGAGCATGGAATGATGCAACAAAATCCTATGATTACGAACCTACTTTTCGCTATATACGTCCTTTCATCGAAGAAGCGGATATTGCCATAGGGAACCTGGAAGTCACCCTCGCCGGGCCCTCTTACACTGGCTATCCGCAGTTCTCAAGTCCGGATGACCTGGCCGAAGCGGCCTCAGCAGCCGGATTTGATGTTATGATCCAGTCCAATAACCATGCCCTGGACAGGGGGGTCAAAGGATTTAACCGAACCCTGAACATACTTGATACACTTGACTTCATCCATACCGGTACCTTCCGGAATCCTGATGAACGTGTGATTAACTACCCCCTTATTCTGGAGAAGAATAACATCAGGATTGCCTTGCTGAATTATACCTACGGGACCAATGGTCTGATCATCCCTCCTCCCTGTATCATCAACCGTATTGACACGGTTATGATAAAGGCTGACCTGCAAAAGGCCAGGCTTGCCTGTCCCGATTTTGTGATCGTCACCATGCATTGGGGTGAAGAATACCAGCGGACCGAGAACAGGCAGCAACAGCAACTTGCAGCCTTCCTGTTCCGTCACGGCGCCGATGCCATTATCGGGTCACATCCCCATGTGATCCAGCCTGTGCGAAAGCATTATCCCGATCCCCTTGATTCATCAAAGTACAACATCGTGGTGTATTCCCTCGGGAATTTCGTTTCAAACCAGCGTGCACAATATAAAGACGGGGGCATACTATTCCGCATACAACTTTTAAAATCTCCGGGTGGTACGGTGGTGTCAGATTATAATTACCTGCCTTACTGGGTTTATCGTGTTGACGTTACCGGATTGTCGACATTTTATGTTTTGCCGGTTGACCTGTATTTCCGTAACGAAGACCGGTTCAGGTTGATGGAACATGACCGGTACAAGATCAGCCGGTTTTATGAGGACACACGGGAACATCTGAAAGGCACACCGGAAAGCGGGTTTTTTAGCGAATGGCAGTGGGAAGAAGGTAGATGGTAAACCGTTAACAGGTAAGCAGCAAAGCCCCGATGGGGCTGAGCCTGTAAATAACTAATCAACAGATGGAATCAGTCACATCGTAAAATTTATTACTTTTAAGGTTTTAATTTCTTAACCTCCGCAAGCGATGAAAGTGTTAAAATTCGGCGGTACTTCCATAGGAACGGCTGAGAATATCCTCAGGATCAAAAAGATCATTGAAAGTCAGCAGGAACAGGTGGTCATCATCATTTCTGCCCTGCATGGTATGACCGATAAGTTAATTGAGCTATGTAAACATGCGGCAGCCAAGGATAATAACTTTTTCAGGATTTACAACGAAATTGAAATCAAGCATCTGGAAGTTATCAAAACACTGTTTGAAGAGCACTTACTTACCGAAGTTCAGACGAGAATAAACCTGTATCTCAAGGAACTCAGTAACATTATCAACGGGATATACCTGCTCAATGACATTACACCGAAGATCCAGGACAAGGTACTGAGTTTCGGAGAGCTCATGGCATCTCACATCATCAGCAAAGTCATTGAGAATGCCGAGATGGTGGATGTCAAAGGATTGATCAAAACCGACTCATCTTTCGGCCATGCCGTGGTTAATATACCCTTAAGTACCCGTCTGATCCGGTCATACTTCAAAAACTATAAGAAGACGGCTGTCGTTCCCGGTTTTATTGCCAGTAATGATAAAGGGGAAACCACAACCCTCGGGCGGGGCGGTTCGGATTTTACGGCGGCTCTCATTGCAGCTGCACTTGACGCACCGAGGCTGGAGATCTGGACCGATGTGGATGGCTTTATGACAGCTGATCCCAGGAAAGTCAAAAAAGCATTTGCTATAGATTCATTAAGTTATGCCGAAGCTATGGAGCTTTCGCATTTCGGAGCTGAAGTAATTTATACGCCTACCATTCAGCCGGCATATCAGAAAAACATTGAGATTACCATTAAAAATACCTTTAATCCTGAAGCTGCCGGGACCCTCATATCCAAAGAATCAAAATCACAGGGGACTTCACTGATCAAGGGCATCTCATCCATGGATGAGATTGACCTGATAACGCTGATGGGCCCCGGTATGGTAGGAGTGAAGGGCATCTCCTACAGGCTATTCGGAACCCTTGCTGACCATAACATAAACATCATTCTGATTACCCAGGCATCCTCCGAGTATACCATTACTTTTGCCCTTAATCCTAACGATACGGAAAGGGCCATTAAAGCGTTGGAGCATCAGTTTGAGGGTGAGATTAAGCTCAGGAATGAGCTCGTCATCAGGCTGGAACATGAACTGTCCATTATTGCCATCGTGGGGGAGCGCATGAAAAACACACCCGGCATATCGGCCAATCTTTTCGCCTCACTCAGCAGAAACGGCATCAGTGTCATTGCCACGGCGCAAGGTTCATCGGAGCTGAATATTTCTATTGTCATCAAAAAGGACAGCCTGCGGAAAGCATTGAACGTTATACACGAAGGCTTTTTCCTCTCGCATGATAAAGAGCTTCACCTTTTTCTGGTCGGCATAGGAACAGTCGGAGATAACCTGCTGAAACAAATCAATGCCCAGCAGGATAAATTATTGCAGGACCATCACCTGAAAATAAACGTGATCGGCATCAGCAACTCAAAGAAAATGCTGCTGAATCCTGAAGGTATCAACCTGGACAACTACCGGGATGAAATGGAAAAGCAGGGAGAAAAGGCTGATATAGATCTGTTTATACAGAAATTGAAATACCTGAACCTCCGAAACAGTGTTTTTATCGACTGCACCGCCAATACCTCCATTACAGCTGCCTACAAGAACATACTCAATGCTTTTGTCTCCATTGTAACGGCCAATAAAATTGCATGCTCATCAGAATACACCTTATACAAAGACCTGAAAAACACCGCCCGGGAAAAAAATGTTAAATTCACCTATGAAACCAACGTAGGAGCCGGATTACCCATTATCAGCACGTTGAATGATCTGATCCGCAGCGGTGATAAAATTGTAAAGCTTGAAGCCGTATTATCCGGCACCCTGAATTTCATTTTCAATACCATCAGTGAAACCATTCCGTTGAGCCAGGCCATCCGTATGGCCAGGGAAAAAGGATTTTCTGAACCGGATCCAAGGATCGACCTGAGCGGTACCGATGTTAAACGAAAACTCCTGATTCTCGCCCGTGAAGCGGGTTATGAATTTGAAAGCAGCGATATCTCCATAAAACCTTTTCTGCCTGCAGCATGCTTTGAAGGCTCGCTGGATAATTTCTGGAAAGTGGTTCAGCAATATGATGCTGAATTTGAGGAGCGTCGCAAAAAGCTGGCGCTGGAGAAAAGAAAGATGCGCTATGTTGCCCGCCTGGACAATGGAAAGGCAAGTATAGAGCTGGTGGATGTTGACTTCATGCATCCAGCATATCCCCTTGAAGGAAGCAATAATATTATCCTCATCACAACAGACCGATACCATGAACAACCCATGGTAATCAGGGGTTACGGAGCCGGTGCTGAAGTTACTGCAGCGGGTGTTTTTGCTGACATTATCCGCGTGGCCAACGTGTAATACCGCTCTCATGATTAATGCTGTAATATTCGACCTCGACGGTATCATCATTGAATCAGAACCGCTCTGGAAAGAAGTTGAGAAAAAAGTTTTCGCCGGTGTCGGCCTGAATCTCACGACTGACATGTGCAGGAGGACCATCGGTCTGGATACCTACGACACCATCAAATTCTGGTTTGCTGAAAAACCATGGACCGGAAAGGATTTCACCCAGCTTTATAACGAGATCATCGGGAATATGTGTGTGACCATGCAGGAAAAAGTGGAGCTAAAGGAAGGATTCCTGGCCACCCTTCAGATGCTGAAACAAAAATCCTTACCCGTGGCGGTTGCTACATCCTCACCTCAGGTACTGATCAGGACTGCGCTGCATAAATTCGGAATTCTTGGTGAGTTTAACGTGCTGCATTCAAGTGAGAAAGAGGAATACGGGAAACCTCATCCCGGAGTATACCTGACCACATCCCGCAAATTGGAGACGGATCCGCGGAATTGTCTGGCATTTGAGGATTCCTTTAATGGTGCCCTTGCCGCAAAGGCGGCAAGGATGAAAGTAGTCACGGTTCCTGACCCTGCAGATTTTAATGACAGGCGTTTTGATTTTGCTGACTTAAAGCTATCTTCGCTGCTTGAATTCACGGAAGAAAAATTCAACCTGCTTAATTTGTAAATTTTAACGGATTGCTCCCGGCGATGTCAAAGTCACTATTGTATTATTCGACCAATTTAAAAGCACCCGCAGTTTCATTTAAAGAAGCTTTGTTAAAAGGGCTGGCCCCGGATGGCGGATTGTATATGCCGGAAAGATTGCCAGCCATGGATGGGATTTTGCTGAAGTCCTTATCCGATAAAACCTATTATGAAATTGCATTTACCATACTGAAGCAATTTCTGGCTGATGAAATTCCGGATAATGCCTTGCTGGCCATGGCAAAGGATGCTTATAATTTTGAAATACCGCTGGAGCACGTTTATGAAAGGAATTATTTAATGCGCCTGGACCGTGGGCCAACCGCTTCTTTTAAAGATTTTGCCGCACGCATGATGGGTCGGCTGATGCAGTTCTTTCTGCACCGTGAGAACCGTGACATACTTATTCTTACGGCCACCTCGGGCGATACCGGAAGTGCTATTGCCAATGCGTTCTTTGGGCTTGAAAACATCAGCGTCGTGGTCCTTTTTCCGGAAAAAGAAGTAACGGAACGGCAGCGGAAACAGATGACGACCCTCGGAAAGAATGTTCAAATTATTGGCATTGAGGGTAAATTTGATGACTGCCAGGCGATGGTAAAAAAAGCCTTCTCAGATCCTGCCCTCAGTTTTCTGAACCTGTCTTCCGCCAATTCTATCAATATTGGAAGACTGATACCGCAGTCTTTCTATTATTTCTTTGCCTGGTCAAGACTTAAAAAACAGGAGGTTGAGCCCATCACTTTTTCCGTTCCCTCCGGTAACTTTGGTGATCTGATGGGAGGACTTATAGCCATGCACATGGGGTTGCCGGTAAAGAAGTTCATTGTTTCGACCAATGAAAATGATGAGGTGCCGGTGTATTTCCGGACCGGCAGGTACAAAACCATTGTCCCCTCGAAAGATTGCATTTCCAGTGCTATGAATGTTGGCCATCCAAGTAACATGGCCCGCATTATTGCCCTTTATGGAGGCATCATGAATGAGCATGGCGTGATAATAAAAGAACCTGATGTGGCAAAGCTTAATAAAGATATATACAGCATCAGCATCAGTGACGTGCATACCAAAGCTACGATACAATCCGTTTACGAACGGCACCGGGTGTTGCTTGAACCCCATGGTGCAGTGGGATGGGCTGGGTTGCAGGAGTATATTAAGGCTTTTCCAGGTGAAGCTGGTTTGTCCGCACTGGCAGTTTGTCTTGAAACAGCACATCCGGCTAAGTTCCCTGCTGAAATAAACGGATTGCTGGGCATTGACCCCGAACTTCCCCCCGGCATGCAGGGATTGGATCTTAGGAAAGAATCATGGGAAACGATGAAATCGGACTATAATCTCTTTAAAACATATCTGCTGGACAAATTTTCCAGATAATAGGTTTTTTTTCTTTATTTTGCCGCTAAATACTAATCATCAGCTCACAATGAAAAGATTGCATGCAGTATGTTCCGATCTTGAGGGGGTATGGGTGCCTGAGGTTTGGATCAATGTTGCCCTGAAAACAGGTTTTGAGGAATTGCGCCTTACCACACGCGACATAAAGGATTATGATGAATTGATGCATTACCGTATCCGGATTCTGAAGGAAAAGAACCTCAAACTTCGGGACATCCAGCAAGTAATCAGCACGATAAAACCCCTGGAGGGAGCCCTGGAAATGATCGAATGGCTGAAACATCATACAAGGTTTGTGGTAGTTTCAGATACTTTCGTGGAATTTGCCGGTCCCCTCATGGCCCAGCTCAACTGGCCGCTCTTGTTCTGCCATTCGCTGGTAACGGATGAAAAAGGTACCATCACCGGTTATACCCTGCGTCAGAAAGATTCGAAGAAGAAGGCCGCCGAAGCTTTAAAAAGCCTTAACTATGAAGTAATCGCCTTTGGTGACTCATACAATGATGTCAACATGCTGAAGGTAGCCGATAAGGCTATCCTTTTCAGGCCTCCGCAAAATGTCATCGATGATTATCCCGAATTTACCGTAATGCATGATTATAGCGAGCTGAAGAATTACCTGATGAAGCATTTCGGGATCTGAACACATTCTACCCCTGGCTAAAGCCTGCCTGCCGTCAGGCAGGCCAGGGGCAATAGATAGTTCGCACACCTGTTGATGAATACTGGTTATCGATTAATCTTACCTCTCCTCTTCCCCTTTCACCAGGATGGTGTCACACTCCGCTCCTGCCAGCCGGTGCTTCAACAGAACCTGGTACTCAGGCGACCGGTACCACCGGTAAAATTCTTCTTTTGAAGGAAACTCAATCATGACGGAACGACTGTAGTTCCATTGGCCTTCCAACTGTTCCGGCCGGTCATCCACAGCAAGATACTTTCCCTTGTATTTCTCAAAGACTGAATCCAAACCCTGAATATATTTTTTATATTCGTCGGGATCATGAATACGGATATTCGCTATAAAATAATAGGACATTTGAGTTAACTTTGAATGATGAATAATCCCTGATGCTTCGTTATGAATTAATTTCACACCCTTTCATGTCAAATGTAATAAATCGGCCGGAAAAACGTCTAATATTAGTTATAGCCCACCAACATGATTAAAAACCTTTTTGTCACGGCCTATAGGAATTTGTTCAAATCGGTTTTCTTTTCCGCCATTAATATTTTTGGCCTATCCATCGGTATTGCCAGTTTTATATTAATTTCCATGTACATCAGGGAAGAGCTCAGTTACGACAACTTCCATGAAAAGGCTGACCGGATATACCGTATTGCAGCCTACGGTTCCATCGGTAATACGGAAATACATCAGACCCATACCAATGCACCCCTTGCTTTTACCCTGATTCAGGAATATCCTGAAGTGGAACAGGCCGTCAGATTATGTGACCTGGGCAAAATGATCATACGGGTTGAGGACCGGGATTACAGTGATTTTAATCTTATGCTCGCTGATTCAACATTTTTTGATGTATTCACTTTCCCCATGCTTTCAGGCAACCCGCAAATGGCACTCACGGAGCCCAATTCAGTTGTTCTGACCGAGTCAACCGCTCACAAGATTTTCGGGAATGAGGATCCTGTCAACCAGACGCTGGAACTCACCGGATGGATGAACCTGAAGATCACCGGAGTCATCAAAGACATGCCGCAAAATTCACACTTTCATACGGATATTCTTTGTTCCTTCAACAGCTGGAAAGACTATATCGCTCAAAAGAACTGGTGGAACAACAGCAACCAGACCTATATTGTCATGCAGAAGGGAACTGATGTCCAGGGCTTTGAGCAGAAACTGCCGGATTTCATCAGGCGTCATCTGTTTGAAACGGAAAAACAATATGAAGAGTTCACGGTAGGGAGCAATGCATGGAGCTATAAATTACAGCACCTGCCCCGCATTCATCTTACATCGCATCTCAACGGAGAGTTCGAGCCCAATGGGAACATGGGTTATATATATATCTTTTCAGTTGCCGCTGTTTTTATACTGATCATTGCCTGCATCAACTTTATGAACCTCACTACCGCCAAATCAGCTATGCGGTTTAAAGAAATCGGCATAAGAAAAGTGGCAGGGGCTACCCGACACCACCTGATCCTGCAGTTTCTGCTGGAATCTATTACCATAACCCTGCTTTCAGGAATACTGTCCATCGTTCTCATTTACTTCTCCCTGCCCTGGTTCAATCAACTGTCGTCCAGACAATATACCCTTCCTTTTTCCGACATCCGATTTGACCTGCAGATCCTGGGCGTTTTGCTGGTTACCGGTATCATTGCCGGAAGTTATCCTGCATTCTTTCTTTCCTCCATCGTTCCTTCCAGTGTTCTGAAAAGCGCTGTTCAACGGGATGCAAAGGGGATCAATTTCCGCTCTGTTCTGGTCATCATACAATTTATTATTTCCGCCTTTATGATTGCAGGGACTTTCGGTGTTTACAAACAACTTCATTATATGACGGATGTTGACCTCGGTTATAATAAGGAAAATGTTGTCATCCTTAAACGGATAGGATATCTAAAAGCTGAGCAGGTGGAGGCATTCAGGCATGAACTAATGCAGAATCCTAATATCAAAAGCACTTCTTTATCCAATACAGTACCGATGGGAGGACTGCCCAACTGGGGTTGTACGCCTGAGAACATCAGTGACCAGTCTATTACCCTTAATTCCATTGTTTGTGATGCAGATTTCGCCTTAACTTATGATCTTAAGATGGTGAAAGGGCGGTTCTTTTCGGGGGATTTTCCCACTGATTCAACGGGTATTGTTATCAATGAACAGACACAGAAATTGATGCGCTGGAAAGAGTCCGTCGGAAAGAAAATATTCTTTGGTGAGAATATAGAATATCATGTAATAGGAGTGGTCAAAAATTTTCATTACGAACCGCTATACCAGTCTATCCGTCCAGGCGCCCTTTTTATCAAGGCGCCATGGGGCAGTGACATCAGTTTATTATCCGTTAAGTTGTCGGGAGAGGACGTAACTTCAACCATGCAAACCATAGAAAAAAAATGGAAGAAATTCAGTAACCTGTCCATGGAATACAGTTTCTTCGATCAGGATTATGACAAAATATACCAGAATGAGCGCCGTACAAGCAGGACTATGACGGCATTTTCAATACTGGCCATCATTATTGCCTCGCTGGGATTATTAGGCCTGTCATCCTTTATTACCGAACAGAAAACAAAGGAAATAGGAATCCGTAAGGTGCATGGAGCCGGTATCCCCGGACTTGTACTCTTGCTTTCATACCGGTTTTTGCGCTGGGTGATCATTGCCGGTGTTATTGCCATTCCACTTTCGGTAATGGCCTTTTCGGAATGGCTTTCCAATTTTGCTTACCGCATTCCCATCAGCATCTATCCCTACCTGTTGACGCTGCTGATCATTTTAGCCATTGCCCTTATCACGGTTATCTTTCAGGTCGTCTCCAAAGCCATGAGCAATCCGGTCAAAGCGCTGAGGTATGAATGAGAAGCCCCCCTAATCCCCCCCATGGGGGACTTTCCCGAGCCGCAAGGCCACCGATGCTCACAGAAGGGCAAACCCCTGTTGGCAATCCGGCTATAACTACTAAAATTCCTCACTTTATTAAAATCTTCCAAACTCCTCCCCTTAGGGGAGGTTGGGAGGGGCTTTCTTATTCCCCCATTGGGGGGATTTAGGGGGCTTATATCAATATGCCTTCTTCCCACCCCATCTTCACCAGATCAATCCGGTCAGGATCGGCTGTGCCGAGATGATGGCGGGTATCGGCCAGCAGGATATGTTTGGCCGGTGGATTCAGCGGCTTATCCTCACCAAAATATTCTTTCCGTTTTGCCTGAATTATTTGTAATCCTGTCGCGTCGATGGCTACCGGATCAAAGCCAACGATGATGCCTTTGTAGGGCCAGGTGAATTCATTGTTGAAGTGATGCGGCCCGACCCCATGAAACAGGGGTGTCAGCATCACCAGGATGTGCAACCTGGACTTTCCTTTTACATGGGGCAGATCAAAAAGAGCGGCCAGGTCAGCACAGGAGTCTCCATGATAGGATGCAGGATCGTCAACAAACAAAATGTAGTTTTTGATCAGGCTTCCCACTCCCGACCAGGCATGGGTTCGCATGGGCCTGACGTTGATGAGGGCCGTGGACTGCTGAAAAACCGGATCGGATAATACGCCGCGGTCTTTGATGCTGATCTTGTCTTCCGCTACACCGGCTTCCATTACCCTCTTTTTTATGGCATTCTCAAGTTCGGGCGGAGTGGCCAGGTATCGCCATACATTGGTCTTAATACCCACAACATCTTCCGGTTTAATGATACCTTTCCAGGCTTGCTGAACCGATGATTCACCGGTAAGCTGAAGTATGGCTTTATCAAGCATTTGCTGCATAACATCAGCATTCACTATCCCTTTGGCATCGATTAAAGCTTCATCCCGGATTAATATTACGCGACTCTTCTTAGGGCGGGTTGAGCCCCATATCTTTACCGGGAAATTCATCAGGACAGCACTTCCGGCTGCCAGTGCAGCAGCCCTTTTCAGCAAGCTTCGGCGGGTAATAATATTCTTTTTCATACAGGATAAAATTTAATGTTGCTTAAGTTATAAAAAAAATAATTGTGTCAGCCTTCAGCGGGTTAAATAGTAAATGAGATCATGAGTTGAAAACGGGTATCGGTTTGTTTTTATTTCATGGCATCTCTGGTACGTTCCAATAACGCCAGGGTTTCTTCCCTGTGCTTACCGTCCAGTATTACCACCAGCATTGATCCATATAATCCTGCGGCCAGCCATTTTCCGTCCTCCAGTCTGATACATCGGTCCACGAGCCCTTCCGGGAAAAAATGCCGGCCGAAGGAGGCAAATGCCTCTTCAGCTTTTGTACTGTCAGGGTATTGTATGGTGAGAAGGTAAAGTCTTTCTTCCGGATTCCCGTATTTTGCGAGAACTGCATGAGTGTTCTCATCAATCCCCAGTATATTATCCGTAGAAATGAAGGTATATGAATTAAGCCATATGTAATGATGGAAATACAAAGTCGCTCCGGGCACAAGGCCTTCCGGAGGCAACACCGAAAGGATGGCCGGGGGTTCACCGGTTTCCTCAATTTTCTCATCGATCCATCCTGCCAGCGTATGCAGCAGTTTTACCGATTCATCCGTTGATTCACTGGTTATCAATGACACCCAGTATCTTCCTTTCCAGAAGAACTGAGCGCCGCTCACATAATAGGAACCCTGGCCGTATTCCTTTTCCTCCCTGTCACGTGTCTGGCTGTAAACGCCGAAAGCATCCTGAGCACTTCCCAGGTCAAAGATCTCAGCCGTAACCTCCGGCTGTCCTTCTTTGGCATAACGACAGCTCACAGCACCCTTAAAACCGTAGGAAATGTATAATTCAGCCCCGCCATCAATATAATCATATAAAGACTGGCGGGTATCAAGCCTTAATTGTTCGGTCAATAGCCAGCCATCAACCTGGCCGGGAAATTCGGGGAATGATTGAGCATTCGTCATGGCACAATGAGGTATCAGTATGAAAAACAATAAAAACCAGGAAGGCAATTTCATCATACACTTTTATGTTTTTGAAGGTTGTGATGATTGTAGTTGTTATGATGCCTGCCTGCCGGCGAGGCAGGGTAATGTTGGTTGTGGTTGTCGGTTGTCGGTTGTCGGCCTGCCTGCCGGTGAGACAGGGTTGTGGTTGTCTTTGATCTTTTATCTTTTGTCTTGTATCTTGTATCTTATGGAAAAGATACGTCAGGATAATCTTTTTTGCAACAACTCACCTTTTATTTTTATTTGGTATATTTATTGATAGAATAGGGATGCAATTTAAAACACCATGTTAAAATTCAAAAACCTCAGGTTTTATCTGATAACGGGATTGCTTATTGTGGTTGGCATCATCCTCTTAACCAACAAGATCGTGGCAGCAGGTCTGATTATTACCGGTATCGCTGCATTGATATTTCTGTTGTGGGAACTTTTCCTGAAAGAAAAAGAAAAGCAAATCGACACGTTGAATCAGGAGATCCGGCTCATGAAATCAGAAAATACAGCATTAAAGCAGGATATTACCGACCTTGCCACACGAAAACTGAATATATCCGAAATAAACAGCATCCTCGATCTGGGCCTGATTGAAGTGGATACTAATTTTAAAAGAACCGTGAACCGGGAGCTTCAGGAAGGCGATAAATATGTTCAGTTTATCGGAGTGTTGCATGTTGATTTTGTTGCCAAATACGGCGTTGATTTCAGGAAATTGCTGTTCAAGGTTGATGAAGAAAGGCATGAGATCTGTATTGCCAATGCCAATCCTCAGTTTTTATCTTTTTCAAAAAGGAAGTGCATCTGGGAAATTGCCGAAATACTGGAGTACAATACGCCATTTTTTGGCAGCAATCACTGGAAAACCAATCCGAAACTCGACAAACTGGCCAACCAGCTCAAGGAAGAGATCAGGGTGAAAACGGAACGGGAAACGGAGAACGGGCCGTCAGAGTTGGGATGGATTATCAGGCCCCTCAGAAAGCATGTGGAGACCGCCATTTCGCTGATTATCGGCATCAAAGGTTATAAGATCCGGTTTACTGAACTGGACAGCGGCAATTATAAGCCTATGACAGAATTCGCCAAAGATGATGTCCATAACCGGGTGCTTGAACAAGGTGGTGAAGGAAATGGTAAACAGTAATCGTCCTTCGCCGGGGCTACGGAGGAAGAAGACGGAAACAGGTCTTTAGCAGTTTAGCGGTTTGGCCGTTTAGCGGTTTAGCAGTTTAGCAATTTAGCGGTTTAGTGGTTCAGATAAATAAAAAAAATCCCTGCGAGGCAATGGCAGCCGTCACAGGGATTTTTAAGAATGGTGTTAAAGTCTTAAACAGGAGGACTTCTATTTGAAATCTTTAATGCCGTTGTATTTCGCCTGATAACCCTTTACAACTTCCTGCTGTTCATCAACAGTTTTTCGCAGCTGTTCCTGATTTTTAATATTCGCGGGCAACAGATCGTTCTGTGCTTTATCTATCTCTGCCTGCATATCCACTATTTTCTTTTCACCTGACTCAACTTCCTTATTGGTTTTCTTTATGCGTTTCTCAAGGTCATCAATATATTTCTTTTTTTCATCCTTAGCCGGACCTTCTTCCAGCGCATTGTACTGATTTGTTTGCGAAAGCAGTTCATCATTCAGTGACAGGAGATTGGTCCGCTGTATGACCAGTTCATCATTGGTGGCGCCTATGGTAGTCGTATTCGACTGTATCATCTTTTCCATCCTGACCTTGTCATTCTCCAGGGATTTCAATTCACCTGCCATCTTGGAAAGTTTTCTCTCCTCGTTATCCAGTTGTTCCTTCGCCAGTTGCAGATAGTGGCCTTTGGCAAATTCCAGCATATAAGCCTTGGCTTTAGCGAAGTCCTCCATATTATTTTCTGCTGACACATAAACATCTTTCTTCAGTTCAAATGAGGCAGCCAACAGAATGGTGGTATCATTATTCTTAACCAGGCTGTATACATTAACGGGTGCCGCAGCTATTTCCTTGATATTGGCTCCGAATATGGAAAGTTCTTCACTCTCGATCTGTACCTTTGATTTGGTTCCTTTCTCCAGTGATTTGATCCAGGAATCCTGGATATTTTTAAAAGAGACCTCAGGGATGGTAAGCGTAATCCCGGGTGTATTACCATGCCGGAAGGTA
>Ga0105094_10000520_pt1 | contig 19302 bp, 13 predicted proteins | sample PPLLak1March2015_2_FD_87023 | JGI IMG/M metagenome (GOLD analysis project Ga0105094, IMG submission 87023) | Freshwater sediment microbial communities from Prairie Pothole Lake near Jamestown, North Dakota, USA - PPLs Lake P8 Core (3) Depth... | ecosystem: Environmental > Aquatic > Freshwater >...
CGATCGTCAAGCGGCTCCCGGCCGTGGAGACGCTGGGCTCGACGTCCGCGATCTGCTCGGACAAGACCGGCACCCTGACGCTCAACAAGATGACGGCCCGAGAGCTCGGCATCCCGGGCCAGAACCGGTTCACGGTCACGGGCGAGGGCTACAGCACCCAGGGCGAGATCAAGCACGTCGGCGGGTCCCGGTTCGACCTCGACCCGTACCTGCTCCCCATGGCGCTGTGCGCCGACGCGGTGCTCGACGGAGAGGCCCTGATCGGCGATCCGACCGAGGGTGCCCTGATCGTCCTCGCGGCGAAGGGCGGGCTCAACCTCGACGAGACCCGCGCGACGTACCCGCGGGTCGCCGAGGTGCCGTTCGACTCCGACTACAAGTTCATGGCGACGTTCCACGAGATGACCGGGACGGACGGCCAGCCGGTCATCCGAGCCTTCGTGAAGGGCGCCCCCGACGTGCTCATCTCCCGGTCGGGCTCGTACCTCCACCCGGACGGGACCGTGATCCCGATCACCGACGAGAACCGATCGTTCGCCCTGGAGATCAACGAGCGGATGGGGCAGTCGGGCGAGCGCGTGATGGTCGTCGCCAGGCGCGACTTCGATCCCGCGACGTTCGCCCCGAGCGGCGAGCTGCTCGGCCTGATCGAGGAGCTCACGTTCCTCGCGATGGTCGGCATCGTCGACCCGCCGCGGGCCGAGGCGAGGGACGCGATCGCCGAGTGCAAGAGCGCCGGGATCCGCGTCCGGATGATCACCGGCGACCACGCCGTGACCGCGGCGGCCATCGCGGGGGAGCTCGGGATCGAGGGTCGTGCGCTCTCCGGCACGGAGTTCGCGGCGATGAGCGACGAGGAGCTTCTCGACCAACTGGACGACATCGGGGTCGTCGCCCGCGTCGCCCCGGAGGACAAGATCCGCCTCGTCCGGCTGCTCCAGCGGAAGGGCCACATCGCCGCGATGACGGGCGACGGCGTGAACGACGCCCCGGCGCTGAAGGCCGCGGACATCGGCGTCGCGATGGGCATCACGGGCACCGAGGTCTCGAAGGAGGCCGCGGTGATGATCCTCACCGACGACAACTTCGCCACGATCGTGAACGCCGTCGAGTACGGTCGGGGGCTCTACGACAATCTGCTGAAGTACCTGCGGTTCCAGATGTCGACGCTGGTCGCCTACATCGCGATCTTCCTCGGCGCGGGCATCTTCAGTATCGCGGGCGGGATCCCGCTCAACCCCGTCCAGATCATCTGGCTGAACATGATCGTCGACATCCCGATCGCGGTCGCGCTCGGCTTCGACGAGTCGACCCCGGGCCTGATGGCCAGGGCCCCGCGACCGGTCGGGGCGCCGGTGCTGTCGGCGGCCAACTGGGTGCGCCTGTGCGTGCAGGGGTTGGTGATGACCGTCGGCGGCCTGGTCGCCTACCAGATCGGGGAGACGCAGTACGGCGTCGCGGTGGCCTCGACGATGCTCCTGACCACGCTCTCGCTGTTCCACCTCGTGGCCGGGCTGATGGCGCGCGATCAGCGGAACACGATCTTCGACCGGGACGCCGTGCCCGGATCGACCCAGCTCCGCCGCTACGCGACGGCGCTGCTCGCGATCATCGCGGCCACGGGGCTCGGCTTCCTGCAGCGGATCCTGGACACGGTCGGCCTGAGCTTCGCGCAATGGTCGATCTGCGTCGGGCTGGCGGCGAGCCTCGTGCTGGTCGAGGAGCTGATCAAGGTCGTCATCCGGCGACGCGACCGACGGGAGCCAGTCGTCGAGATCGACTGAGGGGAGCCGTCGCAGCGTGAAGGAGCGGTCCACCGTCACCAGGGGCGGGTATGTGGATCCGGGGGCAGCAGCGGCGCGGTCGGCCCGTCCTCCACACCAGCCATGGTCCCGAGACTGGCCTGTGTCCTCGTCCCCCGAATCATGCCATCCGCATGATGACCGGTGTCCGGCGTATCCCTACCGTGCGTTCTGCGCTGGCTGGAGGTTCCGCGCCTGCCCGTACATCTAGGCGCAGGGAACTCGACCGAGGGAAGGCGAGCCATGGATCACGGACCGGTGCTCACGCCCGCCGCGCTTCGGGCGCCGCGCACCGCCGCGATCGCCGGGATCCTCTTCTCGCTCTTGCTCGCCGCTGCCCTCGTCCTCATCCGCCTCTCGGTGCCTTCCGAAGCGACCGAGGCGGGAGCGTGGCTGACCGATGGGACCAGGCGTGCCGCCGTTGCCGTCGCGCTGAACCTCGTCCCGTTCGCAGGGATCGCGTTCCTCTGGTTCATCGGCGTCGTGCGTGACCGGATCGGACAGCACGAGGACCGATTCTTCGCAACGGTGTTCCTCGGCAGCGGCCTGCTCTTCATCGCCATGCTGTTCGTGGCGGCCGCCGTCGCGGGAGGGGTGCTCGCGGATCCGGCCATCGCGGCCGGGCATACCCCGTCGCCTGACCAATGGGCGCTCGGCCGAAGGATCACGTTCACGGTGCTGAACATCTACGCGATGCGGATGGGTGCGGTGTTCATCCTGTCGACGACCACGATCGCGCTGCGAACCAGGATCATCCCGCGGTGGCTCGGCATGGCCGGCTACGCCGTCGCCGTAACGCTCCTGTTCGGTGTGGGTCTCACAGCCTGGGTGAGCCTCCTCCTACCCGCGTGGGTTCTGATCCTCAGCGTGTACATCCTCTGGACCAGCCTTCGGGCTGGCCGGGAGCCGGGAAGCGGCCTGGACACGCAACGCGCCGCCATGTTCGGCACCGAACCCGGAAGTCACTGAGACGAGATCGCGGTGAACCTGGCCGCTTCATCCCGATGGGAGGATGCACCTCCGCTCGCCTCCGCCCCAGACTGCGGTCTACGCTTGCCGGATCGACGATCCCACGGAGCGGGAGGACATGCAGACGCGCCGGGTCCCTGATCGACGGAGGCCTTCCTGTGATGGAGACCGCAGGCGAGTGCAGCGCCCGGATAGAGTGACGCGGCGCTATCGGGTGGACGCATGAGCGGGCCGACGCCATCGGCCGCGGGGAAGGGTCGCTTCGGCGTTCGTCGGCGGCCGTCGGGCGAACCACCCCCCCTGCCTCGTCCGGTGTGGTGGACGAAGTTCGTCGTCGCGGTCGTCGTGATCGTCGTCGTCGGGCTGCTCGTGGGAGCGATGTACGCGGCAGAGCCGCCCGATCCGGCGACGCTCGAGGTGCTGGCCGACCTGCGGACGGATCTGCTGGTCGACGTCGCCAGGGTGTTCGCGTGGTTCGCGACCGCGGCCGGCATCGTGGTGCTCCGGCTGGTGCTCGCCGTCGTCCTGATCGCGTTCCGCCGATGGCGACACCTGGCGGTCGCGCTCGGCGGCTTCGTCGTGATGGACGTGCTCGTGATGCTCGTGCGGTTCCCGCTGCCGGCGCCCGACATCGACGTGATCGTTGCCCCGGCGAGCGGCGCCTACTACTTCCCGGCCTCCAACATCGCGTCGATGGCGATCACGCTCGGCGCGATGGTGATGAGCCTCGCGCCCGCGGGACGGGTCCGGATGCGAGCGGTGACCGGTGCGGTCGTCTTCGGCCTGCTGGTGACGGCGTCGGGAGCGTTGCTCGGGAGCACGTATCCGATCGCCGGCCTGTACTCGTTGCTGCTCGGGTTCGGCGTGGCCGCGGTCGTCTACGGATGGCTCGCCCCGGACGAGTCCTTCCCGGTGTCCTACCGGCGCGGAGGGAGCGCCGCACACCTCGAGCTCGCCGGCGCCCGGACGCGGGCGGTCGTCGACGCGATGAAGGCGCAGCTCGGGCTGGAGATCACGGAGGTGAAGCCCTTCGGACAGGAGGGGTCGGGCGGTTCCACGCCGCTGCTCATGACCGCGGCCGACGGCCAACGCCTGTTCGGGAAGATCCTCGCGACCAGCCACGTCCGATCCGATCGCTGGTACCGGATCGGCCGCACGGTCATGTACGGGCGGCTCGAGGACGAAACGACGTTCACCTCCGTTCGGAAGCTGATCGAGTACGAGGACTACGCGCTCCGCCTCCTCGACGACGAGGGGTTCGACGTCGCCCACTCGTACGGCATCGTGGAGCTCACGCCGCACCGTGAGTACCTGCTCGCCACGCAGTTCTTCGAGGGGGCGCAGACGCTCGGGCACGCGGACGTTACGGACCGGGTCATCGACGACGGGCGGGCGCTGGTGCGTCGGCTCTGGGACGCGGGGCTCGCGCATCGCGACATCAAGCCGGCGAACCTGCTCGTCGTCGACGGACGGATCCAGGTCATCGACGTCTCGGGACTGGAGATCCGCCCGTCCCCGTGGCGCCAGGCGGTGGACCTCGCGAACATGATGCTCGTGCTGGCGCTGCGCTCTGACCCGGAGCGTGTGTACGAGCGAGCGCTCGCGTACTTCACCCCGGAGGAGATCGGCGAGGCGTTCGCGGCCGCGCAGGGGATGGCGATCCCCACCGAGCTCCAGCGGCATCTGAAGCAGGACGACCGGGATCTCATCGGACGCTTCAAGGCGCTCGCGCCCCCGCACGAGAGGATCTCCATCCAGCGGTGGAGTGCCAGTCGCGTGCTCCTCACGGCCGCCGTCGTGATCGGTCTGGTGGTCGCGGGGGTGCTCGCGGTCGTGACGTACTTCGACGTGCTGGATTGACATCGATCCGACGCACGTCGCGAGACGCGGGCGTGCGCGGGACGCGGTAGCGTGGGGGCGCCATGGCGTTGTCCATCGGGCTGCCCCGCATGCACAAGGAGGCCGGCGAGCGCCGCGACTTCCTGCCGCCACTCGTCTCGTTCCTCGACCGCCACGGAGCTGCCGAGATCGTGGTCGAGGACGGCTACGGCTCCGGGATGGGGGTGGATCTCGCCAGCTACCTGCGGGCGTCCGACAGGTGCCGCGTCGGATCGTACGAGGAGTGCCTCGCCCAGGACGTGGTGGTCGTGCTCCGGTATCCGGGCAGGGACGTCGTCCGCCTCCTCCGCCACGGAACGATCCTGGTCTCCATGCTGCACCTGCAGACCCGCCCCGAGCGGGTCGAGCTGCTGACGGAGCTCGGGATCCACGGCGTGAGCCTCGACGGCGTCACCGACGATCGCGGCACGCGCCTGGTCCAGAACGTCGAGGCGGTCGGCTGGAACGGCGTGCGCGAGGCGTTCAAGGAGATCGCGAAGGTCCACCCACGGTTCACCCACCCGAGCCGCCGACCGCTGCGGGTCACCTGTCTGGGAGCCGGGGCCGTCGGCGCCCACGCGATCCGGGCGGCGACGCGCTACGGCAATCCGAGGCTGCGCGAGGAGATGGCGGCCCGGCGGGTGCCGGGCGTCGAGGTCACGGTCGCCGACTTCGACCTCACGTGGCACGAGAACTACATGCTCACCCGCCTGGAACAGACCGACCTGCTGATCGACGCGACCCAGCGTCAGGACCCCACCCGTGTGATCGTGCCGAACGAGTGGGTGGCCGCACTGCCGCAGGACGCCGTGATCCTGGACCTGTCGGTGGACCCCTACGACATCACGGTGGATCCGCCCAAGATGAAGGGGATCGAGGGGATCCCCGAGGGCAACCTCGACCAGTACGTGTTCATGCCCGACGACCCCGCGTACGACGGGTTGCCTCCTCCGATCGAGACGAAGAACCGGCGCCTCGCGCTCGCCTGCTACTCGTGGCCCGCGCTGCAGCCTCGGGCGTGCATGGAGGTCTACGGCGGCCAGATCGAGCCGGTGATGCGGGTGATCCTGGAACGGGGGATCGGCGAGCTCGACGACCGGACGGGGTCCTACTACGAACGAGCCGTCGCGAGAGCGGAGGTGTCCAGATGGCGAGCCGTCCGCGGACGTTGACCTTCGGGCTGCCACGGATGCACAAGGAGGCGGGGGAGCGCCGCGACTTCCTCCCCTCGCTCGTCGGCAAGCTCGCCGACTGGGGCGTCGACGTGTTCGTCGAGGGCGGGATCGGGTCCGGGATGGGGTTCCGGGACCAGGACTACGCCGACCTGTCGCCCCTCGTGCACCTCGTCACCCACGAGGAGGCGTTCCGCGCGGACGTCGTCCTGACCCTGCGGTGCCCCGAAGAGGCCGAGTACATGACGATGCGCCCCGGCGCGACCCTGTTCGCGATGCTCCATCTCCCGACCCGGCCGGAGCGGGTGCAGTCGCTCCGGGATCTCGGTGTCGAGGCGATCAGCATGGACTCGATCACCGACGACAGCGGACGCCGGCTCGTGATCGACAGCCGGGACGTGGCCTGGAACGGGGTCGAGGCGGCGTTCGACGCGCTCGAGCGGACGTGGCCGGAGCTCGGGGACCCCGGCCGTCGTCCCGTTCGCGTGACCCTCGTCGGGCCCGGTGAGATCGGGAAGCACGGCGTCGAGGCTGCGACGAAGTTCGGGAACATCGAGCGGGCCGCGCGGTTCGCGCGCGAGGGCCTGGCCGGCGTCGAGGTCGTGGTCATCGGCCGGAACCTCTCGGCGAACGAGGCGCACGTGCGCCACCTGCTGCGCCAGGCCGACGTGTTCGTCGACGCCTCGCAGCGCGACGATCCCTCCCTGCCGCTGATCCCCAACGCGTGGATCGAGGAGCTCCCCTCGCACGCCGTGATCTGCGACCTCGTGGTCGACCCCTATCTCCTGGACGCACGTCCGCCGACGGTGCGGAGCATCGAGGGCATCCCGCAAGGGAACCTGGATCAGTGGATCTTCATGCCCGACGACCCCGCCTGGGACCGGCTGCCGCCCGGCGTGCCGACGGAGCACCGCCGCGCCGTCGCCTCCTGCTACTCGTGGCCGGGCATCCATCCGATGCCGTGCATGGAGCTGTACGGCACGCAGCTGGCGCCGCTGCTCGAGGCGCTGATCCGAGCGGGTGGCATGAACGGCCTGCACGCCGAGGGCTCGTACCACGAGCGGGCGCTGCACCGAGCGAGCCTCCGCGCCTGGGTCGGCCTGGACTGAACCTCCCCACGAGGTCGGTCAGGGCTCGCTACGACATCATCTGGAGGAGCCGACGCGCTTCGGCGGGGAGCAATGGCCGGCCGAAGAGTTTCGATCGCGGCTCGAGGTACCTGCCCCCGAGCGCCAGCGAACCCGCATCGATCGGCGCGAAGCCGATCTCCTCGATCAGCGTCGAGACCCGCTCCTTCGCGCGCGAGTCGTCCCCGGCCAGGAACACCACGAACCGTTTCTCGCGGGGCGTCGACAGCCGGGACTCGGCGCGTAGGGTGTCGGCCTCGAGCGTGTTGAAGGCCTTGACGACCCGGCCGTCGGGGAACGTCTCGGCGACGATCGCGCTCGACGCTCGCGCTCCCAGGTCGATCGCCTCGCCCGTCTCGGTGAGGGCGTTCGTCGCATCGATCACGATCTTCCCCGCGACCGCCGAGGCGGGTGGCAGCATCTCCGCCCGGCCGAACGCGCCGGTCAGGACCACGACCTCGCCGTACCTGGCGGCCTCCTCGACGCTGCTCGCCTGGACCGACGGGCCGAGCGTCTCCGCGAGCGCCGAGGCGGCCTCCGGTTCCGGCTCGCCGACCGCCACCTGATGGCCCGCGGTCGTCCAGAGCTCGGCGAGCGTGCTCCCCAACGCGCCGGCACCCACGATCCCGATCCGCATCTCCACGCTCACTTTCGCATACCGGGCCGCCGAAGGATCCATCCGTTCCGAGTGATGGCGAACGGTCTGCGGCGAGCGAGCGTTCCCTCGGGGCCGTCCCTCCGGCCTGAGGAGGCCGCGAGTGTCGAACACGAGCCGTCGCCGGCGGCCGCGGGTGAGCGAGGCGTACGGGGATGACGCCTCACCTTTTCGCACGGCTGCGCGCCGGCCCCTCCTCGAGCGCATCGTGCCGGTCTCGCGGGATCTGCCGACCTATGGGCGGGCCGCGTTCCGGCGTGACGCGCTCGCCGGGGTCACGGTCGCCGCGCTCGCGCTCCCCTCGGGGATGGCCTACGCGGAGCTCGCCGGGCTGTCACCCGTGGCGGGTCTGTACGCGTTGCTGCTGCCGACGATCGCGTACGTCGTGCTCGGGTCGTCCCGCCAGCTCATCGTGGGGCCCGAGGGGTCGATCGCGGCCCTGGTCGCCGCAACGCTGCTGCCGCTGGCGGGGGACGATCCGGAGCGGTACGCGGACCTGGCGGCGCTCCTCGCGCTCATGGTCGCCGCCGCGTTCCTCCTCGCGCGCCTCGCCCGGATCGGCTGGATCGCCGACTACTTCTCACGCTCGGTGCTCGTGGGCTACATCCACGGCGTCGCGGTCGTGCTGATCATCGGGCAGATGGGGAAGCTCCTCGGCGTCTCGCTCGACGCCGAGCGCCCGATCCCGCTCCTGGCGGAGATCGTGGACAAGCTTCCCGACCTGCACACCACGACCGTTGTCGTCGGCGCGATCTCCCTCGCGCTCCTCCTGGGCCTGCGTCGGTTCCTCCCGAAGTTCCCCGCGGCGCTGGCCGTCGTGATCGGGGCGATCGCCGCGTCGTGGGCGCTGGACCTGGCCGCGCGGGGCGTCGCGACCGTGGGGAGCGTCCCGTCCGGCCTGCCGAGGATCCACCTCCCCTCGGCAGCGGAGGCCGATCTCGCGCGGCTCGTCCCAGCCGCGCTCGGGATCTTCCTCGTGAGCTTCGCGGACGAGATCCTGACGGCCCGCGCGTTCGCCGGACGGCACGGACAACACGTCCGCGTCCGGCAGGAGCTGACCGCGATGGCGGCGGCCGACGCGGCCGCCGGGCTCACCGGCGCCTTCCCGATCGGGGCGAGCGGCTCTCGGACGGCGGTGAACGACCTGATGGGGGTGCGGACCCAGGTCGCGGGCCTCATGGCGGTCGTGGCGGTGGCCTGCGTCCTGCTGTTCCTCACGGCACCGATCGCGTACCTGCCCTCGGCGACGCTCGGCGCGATCATCGTCTCGGCGGCCATCGGGCTCGTCGATACGAAGGCATGGCGTGCGCTCTGGCGGCCGACGCGCGCCGATGCGGTCATCGGGGCCCTGACGACGGTCGGGGTGGTCGTGCTCGGCGTGCTCGATGCACTGCTGCTGGCCGTGGCCCTCTCGGTAGTGGACACGGTCCGACGGAGCGCACGGCCGCACGACGCCGTGCTCGGCTACGTGGCTCGCCTCGACCGGTACGCCGACGTGAGCCTGCATCCGCGAGCGCGGATCACGCCCGGCGTGCTGGTGTACCGGCTGGACGATCGCCTGTTCTTCGCGAACGCCCGCTACGTGAGCGGGAGGGTCCGCGAGGCGATGGACGGGGCGCCGACGCGCGTGGCGTGGCTCGTGTTCGACGCCGAAGCGCTCGTCGACGTCGATGCCACAGGGTTCGAGACGCTGGACGAGCTCGTGCGGAGCCTCGATGCAGAGGGGACGCCGTTCGCGGTCGCGCGGCTCAAGCAGCACGTCCGCGAGATCTTCGACCTGGCCGAGCTCACCGAGACGATCGGCCGGGACCGCTTCTTCCCCACGGTCCGTGCGGCGGTCGAGGCTGCGCCGCATCCCCGAGGCACGACACCGGCTCCTTGATGCGGGTTACCGCGTCGCGCCGTGGCACGCTTTCCACTTGCGGCCGCTGTCGCACGGGCACGGGGCGTTCCGGCCGCGCTTGGCATCCTCCGACGCGTAGAGCCCCATGATCTCGTCGGCGAACCGTCCGGCACGGAGCAGGTCGGCCATCTGCCGCATCGGCCCGTCGACGTGGCCGAAGAACCGCTTGTAGCCGGCGCACAGGTAGTTGAGGCCGGGCTCACCATCCGGGGTCTCGATGAACCGGTCCTTCGGGCACCCACCGTTGCAGGCGAACCGGACCGGGCACTCCAGGCAGTAGCGGGGGAGCGTGTCGAGCTTGTCCTGACCGAACGTCCGCTGCTGCGGGGAGGCGACGAGCTCGAGCATCCGGGTCTCGTGGATGTTCCCCAGCAGATGGTCGGGCTCGACGAAGTGGTCGCAGGAATACAGGTCGCCGTTGTGCTCGAGCGCGAGCGCGTTCCCGCACGTGGGGGAGTGGATGCAGAGCGAGTACTGCCCGACGTGCGCGCCCAACGTGACGTCGAACATCTGGACGAAGACCGTGCCCACGTCGCGCCGGACCCATTCCTCGAAGACCTCGACGAGGAACGAGCCGTACTGCTCGCCGGTGATCGAGCGCTCGGTGACGAGGGAGCCGGTCTGCGTGTACAGCAGCCGTTCCCGACCCGGCCGCTCGTGCCACCCCTCGTTCGCGAGCGGGAGCGTCTCGGGGGTGGCGCGCTCGACGATCGGGATGAACTGGATGAACCTGGCGCCCAGGTCGTCCCGGAAGAACCGGTAGACCTCGAGCGGGTGGTCGGCGTTCGCGGCGTGGAGGGTGCAGAGGACGTTCACGTCGACCTCGTGCCTGCGGAGCGCCTCGTACCCCTTCATCACCTGGTCGAACGTGCCGGACCCGCCTTTGTTCACCCGGTAGGTGTCGTGGATCTCGCGCGGTCCGTCGATCGAGATGCCGATCAGGAAGCCGTGCTGCTTGAAGAACGCCGCCCACTCGTCGTCGACGAGCACGCCGTTCGTCTGCATCGTGTGCTGGATCCGCTGCCCCGGCTTCCCGTGCTTCTCCGCGAGCTCGACCGCCCGCAGGTAGAAGTCGAGGCCCATCATCGTGGGCTCGCCCCCCTGCCAGGCGATCGTCACCTCGGGCGTTGAGTGCGCATCGATGAGCTGCTCGATGTAGGCCTCGAGCGTGTCCTCGGCCATCCGGAACGGGCTCCCCGGGTACAGGGCCTCCTTCGACAGGAAGAAGCAGTACGTGCAGTCGAGGTTGCACACGGCGCCCGTCGGCTTGGCGAGGAGGTGGAACGCCGTCGGAGCCGTTGCGCGAGCGGTCATCGCTGCACGGTACCCCAGGTGCGGGCTCGAGGGAGGTGCCTCGGCGGCCGCGACCGATCCGGAGGCGACGTCATGGAGCGGCGTCGACGTCCAGCGGGATGGCTTCGGAGGTGGTGACGGCCACCGTCTCGTCGCCCTCGACACCCTCGCGGTGCCGCCGCCGGAGCCAGCCCCTCGTCGAGCGGGCGAGCCCGCCCGCACGGCTGCGGAGCCCCCGATGCTCCTTCGGCACCTTCACGATCACCTGCTGCTCGGAGGTGAGCTCGCTCTCGACGACCTCATGGCGCTCGAACCACAACGACGCCGAGGCCTGGACCGTCGCGGCGAACGGCAGCGCGAGGAACGCCCAGAGCAGCCCGCCGATCGCGCCCCCCGCCAGCGCCGCGCCGAACGCGACGGCCGGGTGCAGCTGCATCGCCCTCGCCTGGAGCTTGGGGGCCAGGAGGTAGTTCTCGATCTGTTGGTAGATCAGGACGTAGACCAGCAGGATCAGGGTCTCGGGCATCCCGACCGTGAGGAAGGCGATCACGAGCGGCACCACGGCGGCGATGTAGGTGCCGACGATCGGGATGAACTCGGCCACCACGCCCTGGAACGTGGCGAGGGCGGCCGCGCTCGGCACCCCGAGGAGCACCAGCACGACGAAGAACGCACCGCCGTTGATCACGGCGAGCGTCATCTTCGAGTAGAAGTAGCCGCCGGTCTTGTCGATCGCGGCCTCCCAGATCGAGACGAGCTCCTCCTGCCGTTCGCGATGGAAGAACGAGAGGACCGCCCGCTTGAACTTCGGCCCCTCGGCCACCATGTAGAAGATGAACATCCCGACGGTGAACATCGCGAAGATGCCGCCGATCAGGGATGAGGTGAAGCCGAGCAGCACCTCGATCGGCTCGTTGGCGGCGGCGTCCAGGGACTCGGAGGTGCTCATCGCTCCCTCGGACAGCGAGTCGGTGGACATCTGGATCCCGAAGGTGTCCGAGAGCCAGTCGGCGACCGTCTGCGACCACTCGGGGACGCTCGCGATCAGGGCCGACGCGCCTCGGATCAGCGCTCCCACGAAGATCAGGCCCACGAACATCAGGAGGAGGAACGTCGCCGCGAGCAGCAACCCCGTCGCCGCGCCGGGCCGCCAGCCACGTCGCACCAGCCGGTTCGCCGCCGGCTCGAGCGCGAACGAGAAGAACAGCGCGAGCACGAGGTACATCACGATCTGTGCGAGGAGGTCGAGCGCCCAGAACGCGATGCCGACGGCGACGATCACCGCGATCGTCCACAGCACGGTCGGTTTCACCCACGCCGGCGGTTCCCGTTCCGGCGTGACGACCGGCATCGCAACGACGACCCCCTCTTCCGGATGCTCCTCGGAGGCTGCGCCGGCCGGGGGCTCAGGGACGGGGCTCGCCCATCCCCAGGCGACCGCGGCAGCCGCCACGGCGGCCGCGACGGCGCCGAGCGCCAGCATCACGCGCTTCCAGCCTGTTGACCTGGACCCCGTTTCCGACGATCCGCTCACCCGAGCCCCCTCTTCGTGGGAGACGCTAGTCGGCTCAGGCGGCGCTCGCCATCATCCCGACGACGCCACCAGGTCAGTCGCGGGGGTGTCGCCGCGGGGCCATGGGCGAGCCCCGCGGCGACGGTCACCGAGCCTCGTTACTCGTAAGCGGTGACGTCCCTGCCGTGTGCCGTCAGGGCCCAGATCACGGCGATCGCCATGGCGATGATGATGATGCCCCAGACGGGGTACCACGGGATCCACGCGAACGCGATGAGGGCGCTGATCACGGCCATGATGACGCCGATCGTACGGGCCCAGACGGCTCCGCTGAACAGCCCGAACCCGGCGAGTGCGACCACGATGCCACCGATCAGGTGGATCCAGCCCCACGTCGTCGCGTCGAACTGCAGGAAGTAGACGTCGCCCTGCACCTCGGTCCCGATCGCCGGGACGACGCGCAGGAACTCGTCCTCGAAGATGCCGGCCAGTCCCGCGATCACGTGGAACGCGCCGATCATGATCATCATGAAGCCCGCGAAGAACGTCCACCCGACCGCCCAACCGCTGGGCTCCCTGTCCGTCATGGACATGTGCTCCCCCTTCCTTCCTCCCGACCTTGGCCGCGCGTGGTCATCGAGGTCGATCCCCCGACGGCTCCTGGAGCGCTGCATCGACGTCGTAGCCCAGAGCGAGGGCGAGCTCGGGCGCCTGCGAGACGGTGCGAGCGGATCCGATCTCCGGTGCGACCGCGACGAGGGTGCCGACGATCTCGTCGAAGCTCGCGCCGGCGGCGAGCGCCTTTTCGATGTCCGACTGCAGCGACGGCGGCGTCGCGCTGAGCGCGAGGAGCGCGCCGAGCCGCACGAGCGCGTGCGTCTTGGGATCCAACTCCGACGCCTCCAGGTTACTCCGGGCCGACTCGAAGACGGACGCGATGAAGCGCTCGTCGTGCACCGCCAGGCATCGGAGCTTGTGCTCGTACTCCGCCATGAGCCCTTCCTCCGGTCTCAACCGTCACGAAGTCCGATCGTCCGCCGACCGTGTCCATGCAACCGTGTGCGCCTGACCTCGGCATCATCCGCTCGGCATGAAACGTCGATGCATGGACGTCCCTCGGGCCAGGCTAGGCCGCTGCGGATCCGGCGTCGGTCCGCGGGCGGAGCAGATGCCTCCGCGGCCGTGGCTCGGAGACCTCCAGGAGCTCCGGTGCGCCGGGGTCTCCGGCGCGGATCCGCTCTCCATAGGACGCGGCCAGGGGGCGCGCCGTGACCCCGTGGAGGATGACCGAGAGCAGGATCGTCCACGTCGCGATCTCGAAGAGGGGGAGATCGAGCGGAGCCCCTCGGAGCTCCTCGACCGCGAGCAGGGTGAACACCACGGATGCGAGACCTCGTGGGCCGAACCATCCCATGAACGCGACGGTGTGCGGGCGGAACCGCAGGCCGGCGAGCGCGATCGCGACCGGCGCCATCCGAACGACCGTCAGGCTGAGCAGGGCGTACACGATGGCGGACGCGTCCATGGATCCGGAGACCACGGGCCCGACGAACGACGCGCCGAAGACCACCCAGACGATGAAAGACGCGAACAGCGACGCGTCCTCGGTGAAGCCGACCGCCTCGCGAGGAGGCTTTCCCACCGCGCCGAAGACCAGACCGGCGGCGAACGCGCTCACGAACCCGTTCCCTCCGACCGCGACGGCCCCCACATAGGCGAGGACCGCGAGCCCGAGGACGCAGAGCTGTTCGGACATAGCGGAGGTCCACCCTCGCCTCGAAGCCGCGGAGAGGAGCCCAGCCCCGAGCCCGCCGACCAGCACTGCGACCAGGATCGCGAGGCCGATCTGCCCGACCGCGTCGAGGATCCACGACCCTTCCTCGAGGCCCTCCTCGCTCAGCAGGGCGGCCAGGAACACCGTCACGAACGGGGTCGCGATGCCGTCGTTGAGACCGCTCTCGATGTTCAGGGCGCGCCGGATGCGGACGGGGACGGCCCGATCCGTCACGACCGCCATCCCCAGTGCCGCGTCCGTCGGAGCGAGGACCGATGCGATCAGCGCGGCACCGGCCCAGCCGAGCTCCGGGATGAGCACCAACCCGAGCAGCGTCCCGATCACGATCGTGAGCAGCAACCCGACCCCGAGGAGTCGCCCCGGGACCCGGGCGTCGCCCTCGACCTGCCGCAGAGGCACCGAGGTCGCGTCCGCGAACAGCAGAGCGGCCAGCGTGATCTCGGTGAAGGAAAGGACGACCTCGCTGTCGAGGGAGAGGTCGAGCACGCCGGCGCCGTCGGGGCCGAGGGTCCACCCGGCGGCGACGAAGACCATGGGGGCGCTGATCGACAAGCGGTCGAGCCGCCGGGCCAGCAGGCCATACGCCACCGTGATCACGAGCAGGATGGCGATGCCGTCCACCGACCCACCTCACTCGGGAGCTTTGCCTAGCGACGGTCCCGTCGATCGTCCCGGCGATCGCGGCGATCGCCCCGCCGGTCCTGACGACGATCCACCCCGTGCGAGACGACGGCGGCCGTCCCGACGACGGCGGCGGTACGAGCGACCGGAGCCCCGATCACGCCTCGTCTCGCCATCCGAGCTCTGGCTAGCGGCATGTCACGCTCCTTCCGAGTCGGCCCGCTCGTCTTCCTCGATCAGCCCGATGATGGCCTGGATCGGGATGCGGCCCGTCGCCACCAGCTGGCCGCCGGCGCGGCGGACAGACGATGCGAACGGCGCTGCCCACGAGTTCTCCCAGACCAGCACGGCTGCGGTGCTGCCGGGCTCCATCGCCGCGGCGATGGCGACCACGTCCTCTTCGGACAGCAGCTCCGCGACGTCCCGTTCGAACGCGCGCAACTCGCCGACCTCACTGTCGTCCAGGTCGGACAGCTCGAACCCGTCGAACGATCCGTCCTCCTCCTTCCGGAGGATGACCAGATCGAGGACCCGGACGAGTCCTCGGTCGACGAGATCGGAGAGCGTTGACGCCATCTCCCCGGTGAACCTGCTCTTCCCCGCGGGGAACTCGACGACCAGGTAATCCACGGGGCCGAACTCATCGAGCTCGGTCTCGCTCACGGATCCACCCCCTTCGTCTCGGGTACGTGGCGGCCGCGACCGCACACGCTCCGACGCTAAAGAGCGCCCCGCTGCGCAGCATCATGCCGCGGGGATGAAACCGGACACCGCGGAATCATCCGAACGGTGTGATGGCCGCGCGCATCACGTGCGACACGATGGCCACGGTGCGGACAGGGGTCGAGCCTGACCTTCGACGCCGATGGAACGAAGGAGGCAGCCGTGAGCGACACGTTGGACCTCATCCTGGCGGGCTATCAGACGATCGAGGCCGCCGAGCGCGATTTCGACGGGCTCGTGGAACTCGTGAAGGCGAAGCAGGTCAGAACCGAGGGCGTGATCCTCGTGCAGCGCGACGAGGACGGCGAGGTCCGCGTGACCGACACGGGAGACAAGCTCGGACGCAAGGGGGCGGGCTGGGGCGGCGGTGTCGGCGTCCTGGTCGGCCTTGCGGCGCCCCCGCTGCTGGCATCGATCGCCCTCGGCGCCGCCGTGGGTGGGCTCGTCGGGAGGTTCGCGAAGCACAAGCTCGACACCGGGCTCGAGTCGGGGTTGGGCGAGAGGCTCAAGCCCGGCATGGCGGCGATCCTCGCGATCGTCGAGCGCGAGGACCGGCTCGCGGCCGAGCTCGCGCTCCCCGGATCCCCGGCCAAGTCGCTCGTGGAGATGGACGAGCGCGGTCTCCGGGGGCTGAAGGACGCCCTCGGCGAGGCGGCGGGCAAGTTCAACCCGGACCGCACGGTGTTGCCGATCCCCGACCGGACCTTCGGCGGCGCGATGGGGCGGACGATCGACTCATCGGCCGCGGATTGGAGCTTCATCCCAGGGCCGAAAACGCCCGACGACGCGCCGAACGTCCTGATCGTCCTGATCGACGACGCCGGCTTCGGCGGCCCCGACACGTTCGGGGGCGAGATCAGCACGCCGACGCTGACGCGCGTCCAGGAGATGGGTCTGACCTACAACCGGTTCCACGTCACCGCCGTGTGCTCGCCGACGCGGGCGGCGCTCCTGACCGGCCGCAACCACCACCGCGTGGGCATGGGAGGGATCGCGGAGTTCCCGGGTCCGTTCCCGGGCTACACGGGCATCCGGCCGCGGAGCTGCACGGCGCTCCCGAGGATCCTCAAGGAGAACGGGTACGTCACCGGCGGGTTCGGGAAGTGGCACATGACCCCGGGCCACGAGATGGGGGCGGCGGGCTCCTTTGATCACTGGCCGACGGGATGGGGCTTCGACCACTGGTGGGGCTTCCTCACCGGCGCGGCGGGCCAGTACGACCCGATCATCACGCAGGACAACTCGACGCTCGGAGTGCCCGAGGGCGAGGACGGCAAGCTCTACTACTTCCCGGACGACATCACCGACAAGGCCGTCGAGTGGCTCCACGCGGTCCGGGCGCAGGATGCCGAGAAACCGTGGTTCATGTATTACTCGACCGGGTGCGCCCACGCGCCGCACCACGTCGCCAAGGAGTGGGCCGACCGGTATCAGGGACGGTTCGACGAGGGTTGGGACGCGTACCGTGAGCAGACCCTCGAGCGCCAGAAGAGGCTGGGCATCGTCCCTCCGGACACCGAGCTGACCGAACGGCCCGACCTGTTCCCGGCCTGGGACTCCCTGAGCGACGCGCAGAAGAAGCTGTACGTGCGCCAGATGGAGGTGTTCGCCGGGTTCTCGGAGAACGCCGACTGGAACGTCGGGCGGCTCCTCGACGCGATCGAGGAGATGGGGGATCTCGACAACACGATCGTCGTCTACATCTGGGGCGACAACGGCGCCAGCATGGAGGGCACGCTCACCGGCTCGTTCAACGAGACCACCTTCTTCAACGGCCTCGTGCTCGAGGCGGACGAACAGCTGGAACTGATCGAGAAGTACGGTGGGATCGAGGGGCTCGGGGGCTTCCACTCGGCTCCCCACTACGCGGCGGCCTGGGCCCACGCCAACAACACGCCGTTCCAGTGGGGCAAACAGATGGCCAGTCACCTGGGTGGCACGCGCGACCCGATGGTCATCGCATGGCCGAACCGGATCGCGGCGGGCGGAGAGCTGCGCAGCCAGTTCACTCACTGTATCGACGTCGGTCCCACCCTCTTGGAGCTGATCGGCATCCCGGAGCCTCGGGTCGTCGACGGCATCGAGCAGGAGCCGATGGACGGCACGAGCTTCGCGTACACGCTCGACGACGCGCGCGCAGCGGAGCGGCACACGGTGCAGTATTTCGAGATGTATGGGAGCCGCGCGATCTACGAGGACGGCTGGTGGGCCTGCGCCAAGCTGGACAAGCGCCCCTGGGACTTCAGCCCCGAGACGCTGAAGCTGTTCGCGCCCGGTGCGTACGACCCCGAGCAGGACCGGTGGGAGCTCTACCACCTGGCGGACGACTTCTCACAGGCGCGCGACCTGGCCGCCGAGCGGCCCGAGAAGCTGGAGGAGCTCAAGGCGCTCTTCTGGCGGCAGGCCGAACGGAACCGTGTGCTCCCGCTCCTCGGCGGCTTCGCGGCCTTCTTCGGGATCGTCCCGCCGATGCCGACCACGACCCGGTTCACGTTCGCCGGCGACGTCCAGAACGTGGGGACGACGATGATCCCACGGATCATCGGACGGTCGTACGCGATCGAGGCCGAGCTGGATGTGCCGGAGGGCGGGGCCGAGGGCGTCGTGGTCGCCTTCGCCGACTTCATCGGCGGGTTCGCGCTGTGGGTCGACGAGGACGGACTGTTGAACCACACCTACCAGTACCTGGGGGTGGACACGTACAAGCAGACCTCGACCGAGCCGATCCCCACCGGGCAGGTGAGGCTGAAGATGCTGTTCGAGGCCGACGAACCGAGACCCGGAACGAGCGGCACGGTCACGCTCTGGGCGAACGACGAGCAGATCGGCGAGGGCACGATGCCGCGCTCGATCTCGCTGATCTTCACGACCTACGCGGGCATGGACATCGGCCGCGACAACGGAGGGGTCGTCGACCTCGCCTACGAGGACCGAGCCCCCTACGCCTTCACCGGCTCGGTGAAGCAGGTGGTCTTCGACCTGAAGCCCTCGCGGCACGAGTCAGAGAAGGAGCTGCATGAGCACCACGTGATGCAGGCCGTCGGTCAGGGGGCTGCGGGCTGAGTCAGCGGTCGATGAGACCCAGCTCCTCCGCCCGCTCCATCGCCTCGCTCCGGGACGAGACCCCGAGCTTGCGGTAGAGGGAGACGGCCTGGGTCTTCACCGTGTTCGGCGACACGAAGAGGCGATGCGCGATGTCCCGGAACGACATGTACGTGTGGAGGTAGGGGAGGAGCCTGAGCTCGGCGGCCGTCAGCGCCGAGGCTCCGGCGGGCCCGCTCGGCATCGCCTGCACCAGACGACGTGCCTCCTCGACCTGTTCCTCGAGGGCCCCGAGATCGGCCGACCGATCGAGGATGTCGTCGGTCTCACGGAGCAGGGTGCGAGCGCCGGCAGGGTCCGCGAGTGCGATATGCGCACGGATCATCTCGATCCGGGCCAGCACGGCGGCCCAGGGGATGGCGTGGTTGAGCACCGGCCGGAGGCGCTGCGCGCGGGTCAGGTCCGCCTGGGCCGTCTCCCGGTCGGCTCGATGGAGCGCCAGCCGCGCTCCCAGCGCATAGACGAGCGCGCTGGTCCAGTAGTCCTCCAACCCCCCGTCCTCGATCAAGGCGCGTGCCCGCGCGAGGGTGGATCCGGCCCTGGTCCAGTCCCCGCGCGAGGCCATCGAGGCGGCGAGCAGACCCAGGGAGATGGACGCGAGGGGGTATGCCTCCGTGGCCTCACCCGCCTCGGCCGCGTCCAGGTAGCACGTCTCGTCTTCGGGTTCTCCGGCCAGTCGCAACGCGACGCCCTTGAACAGGAGTGCCGTCGGGTGGAAGAAGCTCGTCGCCGGGATCTCGGCCAAGGCA
>Ga0105094_10000521_pt1 | contig 19299 bp, 18 predicted proteins | sample PPLLak1March2015_2_FD_87023 | JGI IMG/M metagenome (GOLD analysis project Ga0105094, IMG submission 87023) | Freshwater sediment microbial communities from Prairie Pothole Lake near Jamestown, North Dakota, USA - PPLs Lake P8 Core (3) Depth... | ecosystem: Environmental > Aquatic > Freshwater >...
CTTTCCCGCCAACCGATCTCTACCAAGAAAAATATGGCACTGTCGGCAGCCTGATCCCCTACGTGCCGGAATGGCTGGTGATGAATATTTTAAAGGGCAGCTTTGAAAGCAGCATCTACCCAACCTCCGGCAATGATGATTTCACCCTGGCCTTTCTGAACGAGATGGTCTCTGGACGGATGCGCAAGGCGCAGGTTTCAGGGCGCTACCAGTGCGTGGTGGAGCAGTATGAATTACCAGCGGAAACCCGTGTGCCCGTGCTGATCATCGAAGCCAGCAATGATCCCCTGGTCGACCTGGAGCTGCGCCAGCAGCTAAAAGCTTCCTATCCCGATGCTCAGATAGTCACCGTGGATAACGGTCATTTTCCGTATTTAGCCACCCCGGAATTATACACTCAAGAACTGATCACTTTTTTCAACCAATAGGAGTTACCCAGTTCCGGATCCTCCAACCAAGTGCGTAAGTCCTGACCAATTAAAATAGCCAGCAGTGTGCGCCTCTGCGTCTACTGCTGGCTATTCAATTTGTTCTGGGGTCGGAAGATCAGTTTCCGCCTTGGCCTCCCTGTCCGTTGCCGCCCTGACCATTCCCGCCGCCTCCCGGGACACCTCGCTCAATGTCACCGCTGATGATGGACTGGTAAAGCTCCAGGCTGAGATATTGTGGCGCATACGTCTCGCCGGTCTGGTTCAGCAGGATTTTGACAAAATTGCGCAGGTGATTACGGGAGCCTTTTTCCAGGTTCTGATAAACTAGCTGGATATCGGCATGCGTTGTCTGTGCAATCCGTTCCTGCAGATCAACGATATCAATTTCCTCAATCGCCGCACCGACTTTGAGCGCCTCTGTCAGGGATTGGCTGCCTTGCGCAGTCAGCTGATCATACAGTTCTTGAAGGGCCGGATCGCTGAACTCACCCGCTGCTTTGCCAATGGTCGGGTCACTCAGGCGATAACGATCTATCAGGGTCTGGACCGAGTCCATGTGGGTTTGTTCGCTCTGGCTGATATTCTGAAAGATAGGTGTGCCCCATTGTTCGTACAGGTAAAGATAGACATCGCGGGCAAGTTTTTCCTCTTCGCGCATGAATAGCAAGCCTGCCACCTCTTCGGAAGTTAGCTCGCCGGTCATCAGTGGGGCAAGCGCAGTTTCTATAGCAGCCGGATCAACCACTGTGTTGCCTTCCTCATCCACCTGGGTCACATCGACTCCGGCAGCCTCGAGTAAAGCCTGCGCGGCGGGCGAGGCAGGCTCTTCGGTCGCGACAATGACCGGCTCAGCGGTCGTCAGGCTGCTGGAATCCAGGTTGATCGAATCGCCTGGCGTCGTGCAGGCGCTCAGGCTCACGACAAACAGCATCAAAATTGTGATCAGTGTAAGTTTTAGGTTCATAGTTGTCTCCTAATGGCCCAGTTTGATCTCAGCAGATAAAGATCTGGATACGCTGCGGATCATCCTGGTAATCTAGGCTCTATTCTAGCTGCGACCTGTGAATACACGGCGAAGAAAATGTGAAGAATTGATGAATTTCATGGCTTGAATGGCATTTATTCTTCACAGAATTTAAGTGTATAATATAGATGAAATTCATCGTAAATAATCCACCAGCTACACAAATTATGCGTATTATCAAGATTGAAGCAGGAGTCTTTCCATGCCAGACCGTTCTCGCCAGATCAGCCAAATTATCGAGCCGCAGTTAGTGATCGAGGGTGCGGGCGTACTACTACGGCGTTCTTTTGGACCGCAGCGCTCCAATCTATTCGACCCCTTCTTGCTATTTGATCATTTTGCTTTCAACGATCCGTTGGAAGGGCCTATCCAGGGCTTTCCAACCCATCCCCACCGCGGGATCGAAACCGTGACCTATATGCTCAAAGGCAATGTGCGCCACCGCGATAGCCTGGGCAATATGGGCATCATTGGGCCGGGGGATGTGCAATGGATGACCAGCGGGCGCGGCATTATGCATGAAGAAATGCCCCGGCGCGGGGAAGATGGCATCATTCAGGGTTTCCAGTTATGGGTGAATTTACCGGCTGCGCAGAAGATGAGCCAACCGCGCTATCAGGAAGTGACCGCCGGCAGCATACCCTGTGTGGAAGATCAGGGGGTAACGGTGCGTGTGGTGGCGGGGGAATATGGTGGGGTCAAAGGACCGGTGAAGGATATCGCTGCCCAGCCGGTGTATATGGATGTCACCCTGCAGCCGAGGGCGGAATTCAGCCTGCCGGTGCCCGCCTCAGATTTTGCCATTGCTTATGTGTTTGAAGGGGAAGGCGTGTTCGGCGGTGGGGGTAGCGCAGCGGGCGAGTTCGTCCAGGCAGTCAAGATGGTCGTCTTTGGCGACGGCGAACAAATTCACGCTCAAGCCGGACCTGGCGCGCCGGCGCGTTTCATGCTGATGGTGGGGGCGCGCTTTGGAGAGCCAATCTACCCCTACGGGCCGTTTGTGATGAACACCCAGGTTGAGATCCAGAAGGCTTTAGCCGACCTGCGCAATGGCACCTTCGTGCAGTAACCTCAAGCGTTCAGTCTAAACAACGACCCAGGCTTCCTCACCGCTGGTCTTGACCAGGCGCACGCAAACTTGATTTCCCGCGCGCACCAGCTCCAGATGGCTGCTAGGCGCCTGGCGGCGCGTGCGCGCGGATTGGGCCGCGCTGCGAAAGATGCGTCCATCCCAATCGGGATCAACTTCCCAAAATTCCAACCCATCCATAATTTCGGCTGCCAGGTGTACACTACCAGCCTGGCGGTAAACGCCCGCGCTGGATTGGGGCTGCGGTAGACTATTTTCACCTGCCAGACATTGTAGTTTGAATGGAGGCGCCTCGCCTTCGATCAGGCGCGTCTGGGTTGTACGGATCGCCCGCGGGGTCACATCGCTGGCCAGGTAGCGCCGCCCCAGACGGCTGGCAACCAGCGGGGTAGTACCTGAACCGCAGAAAAAATCCGCCACCGTATCGCCAGGGTTGGAGGAAGCCAGGATGATCCGCTCCAGAAGCGCTTCTGGTTTCTGGGTAGGGTAGCCAGTGCGCTCAGCATGCAGGCGCGCCACCACCGGGAAGTACCACCAATCCTCAGGCACTTTGCCGCGCGCCAGGTTGGGCACCTTGCCAAACCCGGCCTTCGGGGAGGAGTTAAAGGTCTTGACGGTGTTAGGATTGTAGGGTTCGCGCACCGCGTCGGCGTTGAAGGTGTAGGCGTTGCTTTTGGTGTAAGCCAGGATGATATCATGCTTGCGGTTGAAGGCGCTGCGGATCGGTGAGGGGCCGTGGTACACCCAGACAATCTCGTTCAGCAAGCGCTCGGCGCCAAAGATTTCGTCCAAAAGCAGGCGGGCATAGGCATCTGCATGCCAGTCCAGGTGCAGGTAGAGCGTGCCGGTGGGGGAAAGCAGGCGCTGCATTAACCACAAGCGCGGGTAGAGCATGTCCAAATAGGCATCCAGATCATCCCAGCGATCAGGGTAGCCCGTTCCAAGCTTCCAATCCTGCGGGCGGCGCGAATCTTCTCCCCGCCCGATGCGCGCTGGGAAAGCGCGGTTGGTGAAGAAGGGCGGGTCGGCGTAGATCAGATCGATTTTGCCCTCGTAATCAGCCAGCAAGCCCGACATGACCGCCAGGTTGTCGCCCTGCAGCAAGGCGTCCGCCACATCAGCAGCCGGATAGCCGGCGCCATGCGGGTAGATAAGGGCGCGGGTTTCGAGCTGGGCGGGCAGGGGGGCAGGTGGGGTTTTAGATTCCCAGTTTAGAATGGGCATAGAAAGACCAAAAAGGGCGAAGCGGTGTATTCACTGCTGTCTGATGTGGATAAGTTCCGCTTCGCCCGAAGAAACAACCTTTAGGTGGGTGCGTCTATTTGCCGAATTTGGCTTTGAGGATATCTTCCAGGGTCGGCCGGCCGATCTCCTGCAGCTCGTAGCGCACGCGCTGGCTGGGTTTGTCAATCTTGATCACCCGAGTCAGGTCGATAGGTGTGCCGATGACCACCAAATCCACGTCAGCATTGCGGATGGTGGCTTCCAGGTCACGCATTTGCGCATCACCATAGCCCATAGCTGGCAGGATAGGGCCAGTGCGGGGATATTTTTCGTAAGTGGTGCGCAGCGAGCCGACTGCGAAGGGGCGTGGGTCCACGATCTCGGCCGCCCCGAATCGTCGCGCAGCCACGAAGCCGGCACCATAAGCCATCTCGCCGTGGGTGAGGGTGGGGCCGTCTTCGATCACCAGGACACGCTTGCCGCGGATGGCAGCCGGGTCATCGACGAACAGGGGCGAGGCAGCTTCAATCACCTGGGCGCCGGGATTGATGGCATTCAGATTCTCGCGCACCTGGATCACGGCATCCGGGTTAGCGGTATCCACTTTGTTGATCACAAATACATCCGCGCTGCGCGCCACCGTCTCGCCGGGATAATAGCCTATCTCGTGCCCGGGGCGGTGCGGGTCAGCCACAACGATCTGCAAATCAGGGACGTAGAAGGAGAAGTCGTTGTTGCCGCCGTCCCATAAGACGATATCCACTTCCTGCTCAGCCTGGCGCAGGATGGCTTCATAGTCTACGCCGGCATATACGATCACGCCATTATCGAGATGCGGCTCGTATTCCTCGCGCTCTTCAATGGTGCATTCGTGTTTGTCCAGGTCGGAGTAATCGGCGTAGCGCTGTACTTTCTGTTTCACCAGGTCGCCATAAGGCATGGGGTGGCGGATAGCTGCCACGCGGAAACCCATCCCGCGCAGGATCAGCGAGACGCGCCGGGTGGTCTGGCTCTTGCCCGAGCCGGTGCGCACGGCGCACACCGAGACAACCGGTTTGGAGGACTTGATCTGGGTCAGGCGGGTGCCCATCAGGCGAAAATCTGCCCCGGCGGCGTTCACCATGGAAGCCTTGTGCATCACATATGCATGCGGCACATCCGAATAGGCGAAGACTACCTGGTCCACCTGGTGCTCGCGGATCAGGTCCAAGAGCTCCTCCTCAGCATGGATTGGAATGCCTTTGGGGTACAGCTTGCCAGCCAGCTCGGCTGGATAGGTGCGCCCTTCAATATCTGGGATCTGCGTGGCGGTGAAGGCGACGACCTGGTAATCAGGATTGTCGCGGAAAAAGACGTTGAAGTTGTGGAAATCGCGCCCGGCGGCGCCCATGATCAAAGTGCGGATCGGTGACATGGGTTCGTTTATCTCCTTGTTCGAAATTAGTTGGTGCCGAATAAAAAGGGACCGAAAGCGCTTTGATAAGCTTTCAAGTCCCTGGTTTCACATCACATCTGGCGCCTGGATAACGAGCAAGCGCAAGGCATTGGCAAGTGTCTGGCGGGCAGCCGCCACCAGACGCAAGCGTGCATTCCGGATGGTTTCTTGCTCCGTCTGTACTACCGGGATCACATGGTAAAAGCTGTGGAAGGCTTTCGCAAGGTCGTAGGCATAGCTGGCAATGGTTAGTGGTTTGTACTCCTGCGCAGCCAATTGCACCATAGCAGGGAAGCGTGAGATCAGGTCGATCAACTCCACTTCATGCGCGCTGAGCGTATAGTCGTATGTGGCTTGCTGGGGCACACCGCCGGCTTTTTTGAGAATGCTGTTGGCGCGTACGTGAGCGTTCTGAATATAGGGTGCTGTATGCCCATCGAAACTGAGCGCGGCATCCATCTCGAAGACGATGTCTTTGCTATTGTCCACAGCCAGCATGGCATAAGCCAGCGCACCCAGCCCCACCTGCTCGGCGACTAACTGGCGTTCGGCATCGGGCAGCTCGGGGTTTTTCTCGGCTATCACCGCCTGCACGCGCCGGAAAGCTTCCGTGGCGACATCCATGAACCTCACCACCCGGCCGCGCCGGGCGCTCATTGCGCCTTCGGGCAGGCTGACAAAGCCATAGCCGAGGTGGAAACACTTTTGCGCTTGAGGGAAGCCCCATAATTCCAGGATCTTGTAAGTCTGCTGCATATGCAGGCTCTGGCGCACGTCGATCACGTACACAGAACGATCTACATGGTAGTTTTCAAACTTAATTTTGGCCAGCGCCAAGTCTTTGGTCAGGTAAAGGGTCGTGCCATCGTTGCGCAGGATGACATTGGTGCGGTATTTTTCTTTCTTCAAACCCAGCTTTTCGTCAATCCTGACGATCACAGCCCCCCCCGTGGGGCGCTCGTCATCGGCGATGCCAAGATGGATCAGCTCGTCCACAATTGATTTTGCCAGCTCATCCACCTGGCTTTCGTAGAACCACACATCAATCTGCACGCCGATCATATCCAGAATGGCGCGCAGCTCTTGCAGGCTCCACTCGCGGGTTTCCAGCCAGAGCTGGCGAACCTGCGCATCGCCTTCATCCCATTTGCGGTACATCTCGCGCCGCTCAGCATCGTAGGCTTCGCGTTGGGCTTTTTCCGATGCGGTTTCGCCTTCGTGCGGCTCCAGTAGTTTCGTGGCTTCGATGTAGATCTTCAATAGCCATTGGCCGCGCTCGTGCACGCCTTCGGGTTCCTGCCCGCGATAAAACTTGTTGTAGGCCCACAAGACGGTGATCACCCCCAGACCGATATCGCCAGGGTAAGAGGCGCGGATCGTCTCAAAACCGGCGAACTGTACCAACCGTGAGAGGGCTTCGCCCAGGATGGCGTTGCGATAATGCCCAATGTGAAAAGAATGGTGGGTGTTGGGCTGGGCGTATTCCACCATGATGCGCTCGTTTTTCGCTTTGCCCTGACCAAAATGGACGCCTTGCTCCAGGATAATATCTACCACGCGCTGGCTGTACTCAGCGGAAGAATAATACAGGTTCAGGTAGCCGCGCACTGCCTCCACATGGCTGAAGCCTGCGGGCGCACCCAGATATTCTGCTACCCCTTCAGCTATCTCCTGGGCGCGTTTGGCGACGTTCACCCGCTCACCCGTAGCGGCAAGCTGACGCGCCTGGTTGGCGGCGAGCTGGAAGAACGAGGTGCTGATCCCCCATTCACCAGTAAAGGGCACTGGCGACCAGGTTAGCTCACTTAGTTCGGGAAGCCCCTGGTCGGTGCAGTATGCGTGGATTTGGTTTTCGACGGCCTGTCTCTCAAGGGTAAACATACTGGTGGGATATTCCTGTGTTCGAATTAGCTGGCAGTAGCGCTTACCTGACTGGCAGATGGATTATAACATGCCCCTAATTATCGTCTAGAAGACTGCCTGGTCACCCGATTGCAGCTCCCTGTTTCATTGAATAGCGAAAAGCACGCAAAACCAGCGGGAGCCTTTGTGTGCTCCCGCTGGTTGGGGGATTCAAGTGTGGGAGGCAACATCAGCAAGTTCTGGTAGGCGTTGCCTCGGCAAAATGAAGAGATCTACTACCCGGCAGTTTGTTTTTCGAGCTGGGCCAGGTGGCGCATCAGACGACCCTTGCGCCGGGAGGCATTATTCTTGTGCAGAATACCCTTCTCAGCGGCCTTATCCAGGGCGCTGATCGCGGTCAGGGTGGCTGCGCGGGCGGCTTCCAGGTCGTTTTCTTCGATAGCCAGGCGAGCTTTCTTGACCGTTGTGCGCGCCGCGCCGACGTAGATGCGATTGCGCAGACGACGCTTTTCATTCTGCTTGTTGCGCTTGATGGCAGATTTAATATTAGCCAAAGTCTTCCTCCGAAAAAATAGCTCAGATGGATCACAGAAGTGACCCAAGGCATGTTATTTTACATGATAGTAGTGAATTTGTCCAGAAATCCAAAAAACCTATTAGCCAAAGTTGAAAAGTGAACCATCAAGTTAACCTGACAGAGAACAAATAAAATCTTATTGTTCTATAGTATGATTAATGTCCCCAGGTTGGTCGGGCGATCGCGGCGTGCTACAGCGCGTCGAGGAAAGTCCGCACTCTATAGAGCAGGGTGCCGGGTAACCCCCGGGGAGGAGTAATCTTCCGGATCGGGCCACAGAGACACAGTGCTTCGGCTTCCTGTGGGAGGCTGAAGTGAGGGTGAAAAGGTGAGGTAAGAGCTCACCGGCGCAGGTGGCAACACCTGCGGCCAGGCAACCCCCACCCGGAGCAAGGCCAAGCAGGAGTCTGCCCGCGTTGCGGGAGGAGGCGGCTCGTCTCCTGGTGCGCTTACGGGCGTATCCAGGCTTCGGGTAGGCTGCTAGAGCCAGCCGGTAACGTCTGGCCCAGAGAGATGATCGCCGGGCGGAAGCATTGCTTTCGCTTACAGAATGCGGCTTATAGGCCGGCCTGGGGATTTCACGGTAGAATAAACTGCTATGATCAGCGCAGCATCTTTTTCCCAATCGGATAAGCAATTGCCAGGTTTTGCAGAGCTCTATCATAACTGGTTGAGCTATGTTGAAAAAAACCAGCTAAATCCGGGTGTTGAAGCGTTCGTGGCGCGTTCCTGGATGCGCTGTTATCCCCACCTCAACCCTCAGCAGCCCCTGCGTCCTAGCCGCCTCAGCCCGAGCCTGTTGGAGGCTGCCGATAGCAATGTCAGCATCCGGACGGTGGGCCGGCGGGTGATGGAGGATGTCTACGAGCACCTGGAAGGCAGTAATACCGCCTTGATATTGGTGAACAGCCTGGGATATATCATCGACATTCTGGGCGATTCCCGGATGGTCGCCATGATCGAGGTGCAGGGCTTGCGCCACGCGGCTTTGTTTGCCGAGTCCCATGTGGGCACCAATGCCTTTGCGTTAGCCCTGGCTGAAGGCGTACCCGTGCGCGTACGGGGCCCCGAGCATTTTATCCAACAATTCCATGTCTTTTCCGAAGCTGCTGCTCCAATCTTCGATCTTTCTGGCCGCTTGTTGGGCGCGGTAGGTTTGGTGAATCGATTTGAAGAGCATTACCCCCATACGCTGAGCCTGGCGATGGGGACGGCGCAGCTCATCGTCAGCCAGCGTTCCTCCGAGCAGCTCATGGCAGAACAGAATAACCAGATCGCCCAGATGAATGCCATATTGGGCGCTATCTCTGAAGGGGTAATGGTTTGGGATGCCGAGGGCAGGCTAATCCATATCAACGATGCTGCGGAGCAGGTGATCAGCCTGCCTCGCCAGGCGATCATGGGTAAGCAATACCGCGATTTCATCTCGCTGCCCTCCTGGCTGGAAGAAGCGATCCAGGATCGCCAGACTTTGAACAATGTCACTGCACGTGTGCGCACCGGCAATCGCCCGCTCGATCTGGTGGTCAGTTTGAATTTCCTGCAAAGCAAAGCTGGCCTGTATAATGCCATCGTAACCTTGCACAAAGAGGTTGATCTGTTACAAATCTCTCAGAACCGGGCGGGCTACCATTCCACCAGTCTGAACGATATCATCCTGGGCAATTCAGTGGCTATCCGCCGGGTGCGAGGACTGGCGCGCACCGCCACGGCTGCGCGTGCCAGCGTGCTGATCCGTGGTGAGCGCGGCACCGGAAAAAATGTGCTCGCTACCGCCATCCATAATGACGGCCCACGCCGGGATGAACCCTTCATCTTTTTTGCCTGTGCAACCACCAACCCTGCCCAGATGGTTGAGGAACTGATTGGTTTTGGCGAAGGCGTCTCGGAGCGTGAACCGTGGGGCAAGCCGGGTAAGTTTGAGCTGGCCCAGGATGGGACGATCTATTTCCAGGATATCGAGGGGCTTTCACTGGAAGGACAGGCGATCTTGCTGGATGCCTTAGAGCTGGGGATTATTCAGCATAAGCAAAATCACCGCCCTATCGCAGTGGATGCACGTGTGATTGCATCTTCGTCAGCGAACCTCGAACAGCTGATCTCCGAGGGTCGTTTTCGACCAGATATGTATTATCGCTTGAGCACCTTCGAGATCACTTTACCGCCTCTGCGCAACCGCATTGAAGATTTGCCTGCCCTGGCGGATGAAAGCCTTAAGCGCCTATCGGGGCAGGTGAATGAGCCATATCATCTGACCGATGCGGCGCTGGTTGTGCTAAAGAATTATGACTGGCCTGGGAATTTGCGAGAATTGGAAGCAGTCTTGCGGCTGGCAGCCAGCCAGGTGGAAGGCAGGGAAAATATCCAACCCGAGCACCTGCCAGAATTTGTGTTCCACCCCTCTGACCAGGAGAAGTCAGGCCTGTATCTGGGAGGCATTTCTCCCCTCTCAGAAATTGAGCGCGAGGCAGTAATTCAATCTGCCCGGCATATGCATGGCAATGTAACCCAGATGGCGCGGGCCCTGGGAATCAGTCGCACAACCCTGTGGCGCAAATTACGCCAGTTCGATATCTCCGTGGATGACTTCCGAAGTATTAAAATTTAATATTCAATAACATTGTCAATATAACATTGTGTGTTTCATAATAAAACAGTTTATATTTGTTTTGTTCCAGTATGAAACACATTTTTGTTTTCTATTGACAGAATTGTAAGGCGTGTCATAATAAGAGGTATGCGTTTATTGTCATGTTTAAATCTATGGTCCACGTCCCTCCATTAAACCAGCCAGGTAACATCATTTAAAGGCCTGTGCAGGTTTTTTTTATGGCGTGTGAACCAGAAAGGAGCGGTGCAAACACAGAAATTACTTTTGTTTTATGAGTTCCCTCCCTCACCAGTTCGAACTATCTAATGTATCAAGCTATATTTCAAGGAGAATGAACCATGAAAATGAAAGAGTTGATCGGCGAGATCTTTGGCACGTTTATCCTGATCCTGTTGGGTGACGGTGTCGTCGCCAACGTAGGTCTTGCGCCCCGTCTGGCTGCCCCGGCGTATAACTGGAACACCATCACCATCGGATGGGCCTTCGCAGTTATTATCGCTGTTTATGTTTCCGGTGGCGTTTCTGGCGCCCACCTGAACCCAGCTGTTACCCTCGGCCTGGCTGTCAAGCGCGGCTTCCCCTGGGGTAAGGTAGGACCCTACATCGTAGCGCAGTTCATCGGCGCTTTCCTGGGCGCCCTGGGCGTCTACCTGGTCTACCGCGATGGCCTGGTTGCTGCTGGCATGCCCAATGTCTGGTCTACCGGCCCTGGCTCAACCTTTGGCAGCGCATTCTGGGGCGGAGCAGCAGGCTCTGGTGGCGCCCCGTACTCTCTGGTCACCGCATGCATCGCTGAATTCTTTGGCACCATGGTCCTGATGTGGGGCATCGCCGCCAGCGGCGACTCCAAGAACATGGGCCTGATGCACAACCTGGGACCCTTCGTGGTCGGCTTCACCGTCCTGGCTGTTGGTCTCTCCTTGGGTGGCCCCAGCGGTTACTCGATCAACCCCGCTCGTGATCTTGGCCCCCGACTCTTCGGCACGCTTGTGGGCACTCAAGGTCTGTTTGACGGCATCTACTGGCTGATCCCGCCCGTTTTGATCCCGGCTATTGCAGGCCCAATTGGCTTCATGGTTTACGACTGGTTTGTTACCGCTCAACTTCCTGATAAGAAATAACCACCGACTACAGTTGAGATGTAGCAGTGCAATGAATTGTTAGCAGAAGGAAGTGAAGCGATGAAAAAACTGATTAACCAGCCCGAAGATATCGTTGTAGAAGAGCTGCAGGGCATTGCTTATGCCCATTCAGATCTTGTCAGAGTCCAGTACAACCCGAACATCATCGTGCGCGCGGATGCGCCGATTAAGGGTAAAGTAGGCGTGATTTCTGGCGGCGGCTCTGGCCACGAACCGATGCATGGTGGTTTTGTGGGCATGGGCATGCTCGATGCAGCCTGCCCTGGGGCAGTCTTCACCTCACCAACACCTGATCAGATGCTGGAAGCTACCAAGGCTGTCAATGGCGGCGCCGGTGTGTTGCACATCGTCAAGAACTATACTGGCGACATCATGAACTTCGAGATGGCCGCTGAGCTGGCTCAAGCTGAAGGTATCGAAGTCGAGGCGGTGATCACCAACGACGATGTTGCTGTGCAGGATTCACTGTACACAGCCGGGCGTCGCGGCGTGGGCATAACTGTCATCGCTGAGAAGATCAGCGGTGCAGCCGCCGAACAAGGACGCTCTCTCCAGGAGGTGGCCAAGCTCTGCCGCAAGGTTAATGGGCAAGGCCGCTCGATGGGTATGGCGCTCACCTCCTGCACCGTACCGCATGCAGGTAAACCAACCTTCGATCTGCCGGAAGATGAGATGGAGATTGGTATCGGTATCCACGGTGAGCCTGGTCGCGTGCGCATGAAACTAAAGAGCGCCGACGAGGTCACCGAGATGCTGATGGAGCCGATCATCAGTGATCTGCCCTACAAGCAGGGTGACGATGTCCTGCTGTTCGTCAATGGCATGGGCGGCACACCCTTGATCGAGCTCTACGTGATCTACCGCAAGGCTTACGAGATCGCTGAGAAGCATGGTCTCAAGGTCGTCCGCAACTTGATCGGGCCGTACATCACCAGCCTGGAAATGGCTGGCGCATCCATCACGATGCTGAAGATGGACGATGAGCTGGTTAAGCTCTGGGATGCACCAGTAAAGACCCCTGGTCTCCGCTGGGGTGTTTAAGACAACTGAATAATTCAACTCAGAGGGTTGGCGGGCAAGAACCTGCCAACCCTCTGAACTCTCGACAGTTACGGGGTTCCCTATGTCCATATCGCGTGATGATATTCTTGCCTGGCTACAGGATGTTGCCCAAACTCTCGCCGAAAACCGGGATTATCTGGTTCAGCTAGATTCCCCAATCGGTGACGCTGACCATGGCGCGAACATGGATCGCGGCTTTAAAGCCATCATGGGCAAAATGGAAGAGATCAGCGATAAAGACATTGGCACCATCTTTAAGACCGCTGCGATGACATTAATTGCCACGGTAGGTGGCGCCAGTGGCCCGCTCTATGGGACATTCTTCCTGAAGGCAGGCGAAAAAACCACCGGGAAGCTGGAAATTTCGATTGAAGAGTGGGCTGTAAGTTTGGAAGCCGCCCTGGCAGGCATTGTGATGCGTGGCAAAGCTGAAGTGAACCAGAAGACAATGGTGGATGCGCTCACGCCGGCTGTTCAGGCGCTTAAGCAAGCCATTGCCGATGGCAAATCACAGAGCGAAGCGTTGATGCTTTGCGCTGAGGCTGCTCGTGAAGGCATGCTTGCTACAATCCCCATGCTTGCCCTGAAAGGGCGTGCCAGTTATCTGGGTGAACGTTCTATCGGTCATCAGGATCCAGGAGCAACATCTTCTTTTCTGATCCTGAATTCGGCCGCGAAAGTGTGGAATGGCGTTTAAGTCCGATCATATTCAATATTAAGGAGAATAAACATGGCTAAATATGCAGCAGCAGTCGATCAGGGTACTACCAGTACCCGCTTTATGATCTTCGATCACGCTGGCATGGTCGTCGGGGTTTATCAGAAAGAACATGAGCAGATTTACCCGAAGCCAGGCTGGGTTGAGCACGACCCGATGGAAATCTGGCAGGCCACTCAGGAAGTGATCGATGGCGCTCTGAAGAAGTACAAAATTGATCCGAAGGATATCGCTGCGGTGGGTGTCACCAACCAGCGAGAGACCACGGTTGTGTGGGACCGATCCACTGGCAAGCCTGTTTACAACGCCATTGTCTGGCAGGATACCCGCACCGATACCATTTGCAATGAGCTGGCCAAGAGCGGCGGCCAGGATCGCTTCCGCCCGAAAGTGGGTCTGCCGCTGGCGACCTATTTCTCCGGCCCCAAGATCAAATGGATCCTGGATAATGTCCCCGGCGTGCGCGCCAAAGCTGAGAAGGGCGAAGTACTCTTCGGCAATATCGACACCTGGGTGATCTGGAACCTCACCGGCGGCTCCAATGGCGGCGTGCATGTCACCGATGTAACCAATGCCTCACGCACCATGCTGATGAACCTGGAGACGCTGGATTGGGACGATGAGATCCTCAAGATCATGGGAGTCCCCAAAGCGATGCTGCCGCGCGTGATGGCCTCCTCAGCCGTATACGGCAAGGCAGTCGGGTCGCTGAACGGCATCCCCGTTGCCGGCGACCTAGGCGACCAGCAAGCGGCTCTCTTTGGTCAGACCTGCTTCAGCCCCGGCGAAGCCAAGAACACCTACGGCACTGGCTGCTTCATGCTGCTGAATACCGGCACCAAGCCTGTTCAGAGCAAGAATGGCCTGCTGACCACCCTCGGCTACAAGATCGGCGACGAGAAGGCAGTATATGCCCTGGAAGGCTCCATCGCCATCACCGGCGCTCTGGTACAGTGGCTGCGCGACAACCTGGGCTTCTTCGAGTTCTCCAAGCACGTCGAAGATTTCGCCAACAAGGTTGAGGACAGCGGCGGCATCTACTTCGTGCCGGCGTTCTCTGGCCTGTTCGCCCCCTACTGGAAGAGCGATGCCCGCGGCGCCATCGTTGGCATGACCCGCTATGTCACCAAGTACCACATCGCCCGCGCCGCCCTGGAAGCCACCGCTTACCAGACCCGCGAAGTGCTCGATGCGATGAATGCCGACTCCGGTGTGCCACTGACCGCCCTGAAAGTCGATGGCGGTATGGTCTTCAATGACACCCTGATGCAATTCCAGGCGGATATCCTGGGCGTACCCGTCATCCGCCCGACCGTAGCTGAAACCACTGCTTTGGGCGCGGCCTACGCGGCTGGCCTGGCGGTTGGCTTCTGGGCTAAAGTCGAAGATCTGCGCGCCAACTGGGGCAAGGATAAGGAATGGAAACCCGAGATGGCCAAGGCAGAGCGCGAGAAGCTCTTCAAAGGCTGGAAGAAAGCCGTCACCCGCACCTTCGATTGGGTTGAGTAATTTCTCCAATGTGGTGAGCCGAGCGCTTTAGTCTATCCATAATACCTCACCACGTGCCTGTAATCAGGGGGCGGCTAACCCATCTGCGGATGAGTGGTCGCCCCCTCTTACATCATATTTGGCGATTTATGTCACTGGCTTATAAATCTTAGCATTAATGATCTGACAGGTAAATTTCATGACCAAAAAATCGGGTAATAAAAGTGCAAAGAAAGCTGCCAAACAAGCTGGATCTTCCTCAGAACTGCAAGGCAACGCCTGGATTCCGTATCGCACAGGTATTATTATCATTGCCGTCTTGAGTATCGGTATGATAGCGATGACAGCTTACCAGGCAGTGACCGAGTTTGGAATGACTTGGGGTGAAGGCCTCTTGAGGGGTCTGCTGTTTGGCGGGACGCTGTGGATCATTTTCTTCGGATTCATTTTACTAAACCGCTTGTTAGGGAGACACTAAAAGGCAGATATGTCTGTGTCATCCGCTCCAATGCTCTGGGAAAGTCTTTGGGCTCCTTATGATCAGCCAACTTATGATTGGGTGCTGAATCGTCTGGAGCCTGCTGATGTGATCCTGGATATTGGCGCTGGTGATTTACGTCTGGCACGCCAAATGGCGCAGCTCGTCCGGCATGTATACGCCATCGAAATTGACCCTGCCTTGAACATGGACAACCGCATCGATTTGCCTGCCAATCTGACCTTGATCGAGGGGGATGCACTCAGGCTCGAGTTTCCACCGGATATCACCTGTGGAGTTCTGCTTATGCGGCACTGCACCCACTTTCGGGAGTACGCCGAGAAACTGAGCCAGGCAGGCGCCAATCGGCTTTTCACCAATGCCCGCTGGGGCATGGGAGTTGAATGTGTCGATTTGATCGCCCCATGCCAGGCTTACGCTCAGCTCTCATTGGGCTGGTACGCCTGCTGGTGTGGTAAGACTGGTTTCAAACCGGGCCTGGCAGACGATTTGACCTGTGCCGCCCTGGAGCACGATCACCAGGTGAGCGACTGCCCGGCTTGTTGTCAGAAGTATCATTAACGATAAATCCTTCACGAAAGGATCAAAAATTATGTCAAAACCACGCATCATTGTCATTGGGGCCGGGTTCACGGGCGTAGCAACTGCCCATGATCTGGCTCTGCGCGGCTGTGAGGTGACCGTTGTTGAACGCGGTCCCATTGCCAATGGCACTTCCGGTCGCACGCATGGTCTGCTGCATAGCGGCGGGCGCTATGCCGTCAAAGACCAGGAATCGGCTATCGAATGTATCGATGAAAATATGATCTTGCGTAAGATCGTGCCCACGGTGATTGAGCCGAATGGCGGTTTGTTTGTAGCCTTAAACGAACAGGATGTGGCCTATGGCGAAGATTTTATCGCCGGGTGTGAGGCCTGCCATATTCCGATCGAGGAGTTGACCCCGAAGCAAGTCCTCGCCATGGAGCCGAACCTGAATCCAGGGGTGCTGGCAGCCTTTACCATTCCAGATGGCACCTTTGATCCCTTGCGCCTGGCATTGTCATTTGCTGCGACAGCGAAGAAACATGGCGCTAAGTTCCTGCTCTATCACGAAGTGAAAGGCTTGCTTATGGATGGGCAGGGCAATGTGACTGGAGTCAAAGTTCTGGACCTGCCGGCTAACAAAGAGCTGGAATTGCACGCCGATATGGTTGTCAATGCCACTGGAGCCTGGGTTGGTGAGATAACAGTAATGGCAGGCGCCCAAGTGCCAATTCAGCCCACACCCGGGATCATGGTGGCTTTCGACCAGCGTATAGCCCAACGGGTGATCAATCGTCTGTGCCCGCCGGCCGATGGAGATATCGTCTTGCCGCAACGCCGCATGATGGTGATCGGGACAACTTCGTTCACCGCGGAAAATCTGGATTACATCCCGATCATTGACGAGCAAATCGATCTGATGTTGGAGCGGGCTTACGAGTTGGCGCCTGCACTGAAATCGGCCAAGCTGCGGGGAATTTATAATGCGACTCGCCCCCTGATCGGGAGCGGCGCGCCTGGGCGAAGCGTTGCCCGTACATTCAAGTGCTTTGACCACAAAGAAACGGACAATGTGGATGGCTTTGTCACAATCACCGGCGGCAAAGCCACCACGTTGCGCGCCATGGCTGAGAAAACAACCGATATCGTGCTCGGCAAGCTCGGCCTGAATATCCCCTGCCAGACGATGGACTACCCGTTGATCTCCTACCGGGAGTTCTACGCCTTGAACAATTAAGGAGCACACCATGGCTGAACAATGGAACATTACCCTGGTGATCCGCCGCCAAAAACAGGGTCAACAACCTTACGATCAAGAATTCAAAATGGAAGCCAACCCGGATGAAAATGTGATCGATCTGGTGGAGCGTGTCTGGGCTTTCCATGATAAAACGCTGAATTACGCCCACGCCTGCCACCACTCCACCTGCGGGGCGTGCGGGATGCGCGTGAATAATGTCGAAAAACTCACCTGCATCACACCGGTTCGCTCGGTGGTTTCTAATGGGGGTACGCTGCGCGTAGATCCGATGCGCAATTTCCCGGTGATCAGCGACCTGGCAGTAGATATGGGCGAGCTCTATCGGCGCATGGAGCTGGTCGGGCATCATCCTGTAAATTCAGATCGCCAGGAAGCCATCCAGAAGGAATTCCGCCCTGCCGGACCAGCCGATCCCGGAGAAGATTTCATCCGTCTCTCGGACTGTATCGAATGTGGGTTATGCATGAGTGCATGCCCAATCGTTGGCTCTACGCCGGATTACCTGGGCCCGGCGCCGCTGGCAGGCGCCCATCAAGCTGGTTTGGCGAGCAATCCCAAATTGCTCGACATTGTGGGTGGTACCGATGGTGTGTGGCGCTGCCACAGCGCCTACGAATGCACCGCGGTTTGCCCGTCCAATGTAGACCCTGGCTGGCGCATCATGGAATTGCGCCGTATGTTGATTGGTGAAAAACTAAAAAGCTGGTTCAGCCCACGCAAAAGTGTTGAGGTGAGCAAATGAACACGAACCCGAATATTTTCACCCGAATTTTGAGCTGGTTCGACCCGCGCGGCAAGACGCTGGGCACCTATGGTTTCATGCTCAACCGCATCACCGCCCTTGGCCTGACCCTTTACCTGTTCCTGCACCTGATCGTTCTGGGAACATTGGCCCAGGGACCGGATGCCTATGATAACTTCCTCAAGCTGATCGAGAATCCAATCCTGAAATTTGGCGAATTGCTGGTTGTGGCTGCTGTTTTCTTGCATGGACTGAACGGTATTCGTATTGGCTTGAATAGTTTTGGCATCGCCGTTCCACGCCAGCGTGAATTTTTCATCGGGGTGGTGGTGCTCAGTTTGATCGCCATTGCCTTTTTTGGCTGGCGCATGTACTTTGCTTAGGAGGCTGCCATGATCAATACACCTTCTGTTCCCAAACCAGGCGAGTCGACTACTCTGTGGCTGATAAAACTGCTCACCGGCCCGATTTTGCTGGTGGTTGCTCTGATCCATATGGCGGTAAATCACTATATTGGCAGCATTGGCGGCTTGTTATCGCACGCCGAAGTAGTGGCCTACTACCAGAGCTGGTATATTCCAGTGATGGAGGCGATTTTCCTGACCACCGTCATTGCACACGCCTTAATTGGCGTTCGCGGCATCATCCTGGACCTGAAACCTGCGCCAGCTTTGCTGCGCATCTTGGACTGGATTTTTGTCGTGGTTGGCGTGGGCTTTGTCATCTATGGCATGTGGCTGCTGGCAGCAGTAGCTGCGCTCGGATAAATCATCTCTGGCGGGATGGATCATACAGCGAACCTGCATCCAGCTCCATCCCGCTCGATAGCAAGTTCTGGTGGAGGAACCATGCAACTGAAGAATAAACATATCGCTGTGCTCTTGGAGGAAGGTTTTGAAGACCTGGAATTCTGGGTAACGGTCATGCGTTTGCGGGAAGAAGGCGCGCGCGTAACCATCCTGGGGCTGAAAGCGGGCAAAACGGTGCATGGCAAGGTGGCTTTACCTGCTACCAGTGATGCAGCCCTGGCGGACGCCAATCCAGACGATTATGATGGCCTGGTCGTACCGGGTGGCTGGGCGCCAGATAAGATGCGCCGTTATGACGAGGTCAAGGACTTTGTGCGGGGGGTTTACGCGCAGGGGAAGATCGTTGGCTTGATCTGCCATGCCGGATTGGTGGCGATCTCCGCCGGCATTATTCCTGAAGGAGCGCGTACCACCGGCTCGCTGGGGATTAAAGACGACCTGGTCAATGCCGGGGCTGTCTGGGTGGATGAGCCGGCATTCCGTGAAGGTCAGCTGGTGTGGGGCCGTGTGGTAGCCGATATTCCAGATTTCTGCCGAGAGCTCGTCAAAGCTTTGGCCGAGGGATAAAGCCCGATCAGTGTTCTCTTACCGATCAAACAACATTTAAATCTTACATCGAGGAATTGCTCCCATGGTCGGAATTGTGCTCGTCTCGCATAGCCGTCGCCTGGCTGAAGGTTTACTGGCCTTGATCCAACAAATGGCCAACCCGGATCTGCCCATCGGCATTGCGGCAGGTGCGGGCGTGGACCACAGCGAGATTGGCACGGACGCCATAGAGATCATGGAAGTGATCCA
>Ga0105094_10000523_pt1 | contig 19268 bp, 15 predicted proteins | sample PPLLak1March2015_2_FD_87023 | JGI IMG/M metagenome (GOLD analysis project Ga0105094, IMG submission 87023) | Freshwater sediment microbial communities from Prairie Pothole Lake near Jamestown, North Dakota, USA - PPLs Lake P8 Core (3) Depth... | ecosystem: Environmental > Aquatic > Freshwater >...
ACGCCGCGGTGCCACTGGCCAAGGTCACCCTGACGTTCCAGGGCGCCGCGGCCGCGCACTTCGGCGACCAGCCGATCGACGGCGTTGTGCGCGTGCCGTAGCCGGCGGGGAGGCGGGTGGCGTGACGGCGCCGGGCTGAGCGCTGGGTGCTTCACTGGTCCAGGAAGGGCCGCAACGCGTCTACGCCGAGCCGTGCGGGCAGCGGGATGCTCGTCGTTTGCGCCAGGAACGCCTGGACCGCCTCTCGGCCCACTCGCGTAGGGACGGACGGCGCGGGGCGCCCGCCGATCGACGTGCGACGCCGTGCAGACGTCAGGACGCGGCGCAGCCGGTCACGCATGGTCTGCTCGAACGCTGCCGCGTCCTCCGAGGGGAGCTTGCGGACGGCGTCGGCCCAGGCGGGGTCCGGGAAGTCGTGCCAGAACCATCCCGGTGCATCGAGCGTCATCGGCTGCCGGCGCGCGCCCGCCTCCACCATCAGCCGCCGCCACTGCGCGAGCTGCGGTCGATAGACGAGCTCGATGGCCTCTGGTCCCATCACCAGGGGATATCCGTTGTAGAAATCGCAGGCGTTCACCCAGAACGACTCGACGAACCGGCTCGACGCCTCACCCGTCTCTGCCGCGCGCGCGGCGGCATCGAGGATGGACCGCTCGGGAATCGCGGCCAGCAGGCGGCCGAGCGCCTGCCAGGTGGCGTCCGCGATATCGAGGGCCTCGAACGCGCCCGCCTGATCGCCGGCGCGATGGCGCCGGTAGGCATCCGCCTCGAAGACATGCGCCTGGTGAACCCCGAGCCACTCGCAGACGTCCGTGACGTCGCGATCGAAGAGTGGCGACGCCTCACCGCTCCCCATGGCCGCGGCCGCCGTGCGGGCGCCGGCTCGCACGGCCTCGACGAGCGCGAGCGATTCGGCGCTCAACCGGTACGGCGAGACGAGGCGCTTGCGCGGCGTGCTCGTGAAGCGGGCGGGCCCGGCTCGCAGGATGGGCAGGACCCCCGCGAGGAACGCCTCGGCGCGGTGGCCGTGACGGGCACGCGCGTACGCGCGCAGCTCCGATTCGATCGTGCCGAAGGCATCGGGGGCCCAGGCCAGCCGCGCGATCACGTGCGAGAGCCACGGAGAGGTGTCGCTCCATTCGGGCCACTGGAAGTACCCGTCGCAGGCCGGGTCGGCCGCGCTGGCGCGGGCGTCGCGCGCAAGCGCCTGCGCATCGGACCACGGCGTCTGCAGTGAAATCTCGTTGCCCCCGAACACGGTGAACTGACCCGAGAGCCAGCGGCGACCGGCGGGCAGCGGCGGACGGCCGTCGCCCTGCTCGCGTCCCTGTCCACGATCGTCGAAGACACCACCCATGCCGTGGCGGATGTGGGCGGCGTGGACGCCGGCGGGGAGCGCCGCGAAGAGGTCCGGCGCCTGCTCGCCCCACGTCCACACGGTGATCGTGGCCTGCGGATCCACCGAGCGCAGCGCGTCCACCGCCTGCCGATATCCTTCCGCCTTCGTGACGGAGCGGCAGGGATCGCTGTAGGACTGCCCTTCTTCTCCGCGGTGCCGGATGGCATAGAGGTGATCGGTGCCGAACTCCTCCACGAGCGTGCGCCACGTGCGGCTCGCCATGGCCGCCAGCTCCGGCTGGTGCGCGCACAGGTGGCCGTTCGCCCATTCCAGCGCTGGATAGAGCGCTCGCACCGGCTCCGGGAAGAAGCCGTAGTTCAGCACGTACATGAAGCGGATGCCGAGCGCGCGGCCGCGCGCCAGCACGCGAGCGGCCAGGGCGTGCTTGAAGGCCGCCTTCCACACGGCGCCCTCGGACAGGCCCGCCGCCTTCGGAAACGTGAGCGCCAGCACGTGCTCGAGCGGCGGGTAGAACTCCAGGAAGTTGAGGCCGCGCCGCGCCATGAAGACGAGCGCCCGCTCCCACTCGGCCTCGGTCCAGGCCGCCGCGCAGAAGCGGCGCGGCCCGAGGTAGTTGTCCCAGATCATGTCGCCGCGCCATCGGAACGTCGGCGCGGCACCAAAGCCCGCACCCTCCTCCATGGGCAGCGCGCCGGCAAGAGTCGGGACGACCTCGCCATCGCGGAAGAAGCCGAACCCGATCCGCTCCATCCAGGCATAGAGCCCGTTGCGCGCGCCCTCTGGATCCACGCCGGCAACCGTGATGCGCGGCCCGCCGAACGAGGACACCGAGCGAACCGCGAACTGGCCCGGTCGTCCGCCCGACGACACGAGCCCCTCACGAATCGCGCGGGTCGTCTCCGGACATCCGACCACGACGTCTGAGGCGCCCCATGTCTCGGGCTCGGTCACGACGGGCACGGTCGTGCGGATCGCGCGGCTGAACAGCCCGGCCGCGTCTTCCAGCACGGTGCGTTCGAGGGACGAGGCGCTGGCCCCCGCGACGAGACGCAGGGATCGCCAGCCGCCGGCTGCCGTCTGGCTCGAGGCCCGGCGGGCGATGCCCGCCCCGACCACCGCGGCGGCGCTGCGCGTGAGAAAGGTGCGGCGCTGCATCGACGCCATCGATCGTGAGGGCCAGGCCGGCCCACGTCAAGGAACTCGGCGCCACCCGTGTCAGACGGTCTTCCGCGCGGCCGTGGCTCCCGGTCGATGCGACGATGCGCCGGTCGGGCACGTGGGAGGGCTCCATGATCCGGAAGGCGATCTGGGCACTGATGGCGCTGCTGGCGACGCTGGTCGCCGCCTATGCCTTCATGAGCGTCTCGGTCCCGGCGGTCACCCTGCGACTCCTACCCGGCGATTGCCTGGCTCTGCTGGGTTCCGAACCTCATCATCGCCGAGTGGCTGGTCGTCCCGAGCTCGCTGCTCTCGGTGAAGCCGTCCCCCGCTCTCTCGATGACAAGGAGGTGTGAGGGCCGATCGTGCCCCTCAACGTCCGGGCCCGACAATCACCTCGACGCCGTCGATGGCGCGTGCCGTTCCGACGTCGATGCCCGAGGTGCGCACGCTCGCCCCCGCCATACGGATGTCGGCGACATCCCATCCCTCAGGCAGGCCGCGCACGTAGAGCAGACGCGGTCCGAGGACGGCACTCAGTTCGAACGACCCATCGGCCGACACCTGAACCTCGCGCTCGCCGATGATCTCGAATCCGTTGCCGCCGATCCACAGCACAGACCCGACGGCGAGGCTTCCGGACGGGAGCAGGGCGCCGGACGCCGTGCGGACCTGCCCGCGCACCGTCCCCGCCGGCACGAGCGACATTGCGGGCAGCGCGCTGTCGCTGGCGATGTCCACGATCTGCCACGCCGCGAGCGCGCGCTGGCCGTCGTGCCCGCGCGCCCACACCACGTAGCGTCCCGCCTCGACGATGTCGGGGCCAATGATGCCGTTCCCGGCGAGGTACGACAGGGTCCGCAGCGTGCGTCCTCCGTTGGACACCAGCCGTACCTGCACGTCCTCCGCAGCATCCGGCACGACGAGCCGGCCGGTGACAACGTGCGCGGAAGGGAGCGAGACGACGATGTCGACGCCGCCGACGTGCGCCCCGGGGCGCACCCTCACGGTGCGGGCCTCGGTCCGCCGGGTAGTCCCGGGATGGAAGAACCGGGACCATCCGCGGTCCGGCGCGCGACTCGACGGCAGGCGGTTCGGCAGCACGACAACCAGTCGGTCGCCCGCCGCTACCTCCTCGAGCCGGTATCGTCCGTCCCGGCCGGTGGGCACCTGACCGATCCGAGGCACTCCCATGGCGGGTGCCCCTTCAATGGTCACGACGACGTCGGGAACCGGCACGCCGGCGGTGGTGGTCACCCGACCCGAGATGCTCCCGGCGCGCACGAGCCTCGCGACCAGGTCCTCTCGCCCGCCCTCAGGGGGCAGCCGAATCCCGTGGCCCCACTCGCCGTCACCCTCTTGCACCTCGGAGGGCCTGCCCGGCTCGGCCCAGGCGGGCGCGAAGCCCGGCGCACGGACGACGATCCGATACACACCCAGCCCCAGGTCGCGCAGGCGCCATCGACCATCGGTTCCCGAGTGCGCCGTCGTCAGCCGCCGGGTTGCCGGGCCAATCGCGTACACGGCGGCGCCAGCGATGGGCGCCCCGGTGTCGGCTTCCAGGACGACGCCCGCGAGGACCCCGGCCGCGGACACGTTCGCACCTGCGGGTGCCGCGGCCTGCAGCAACGCGAGCGCGGAGACCGCTACCCAGGGCGCGCTCATGAGCCCGGATTCTGCCATAGGGACGCGCGGGCGGTTGGCGAGCTTCGCCTGACGTCGTGGCCGACGGCACGATCCGGATGCTGCTTCCCGAGGAGGATGACCCGCGCCTGGAGCATCGTCAGCCTGTTGCCCCGGCGCTCAATTCCTTCGACGCATCGACCCTGAGCCAGCACAGCGCGCCGATGAACAACAGGACCGCCATCGGCACGAAGGGCGCGTCGTAGCTGTGGAACCGCTCGACGATGTAGCCGTAGGCGACCGACCCGACCAGGCCACCGACCTGGGCGGCCGTGTTCATCAATCCGACCACGGCACCTGCGTGCCGCCGCCCCAGGTCGAGGCACACGCCGAAGACGCCCGACTGCTGGAACGTGATCGCCCCGTAGACCAGCGAGAGCAGGACGATCGTCATCAACGGCTGACTGGTGGCCATGGCGGCCAGCGTGAACAGGCCCGCGCTGCCCAGCCCGGCGACGCCGAGCGAGCGTCGGCCCCAGGTGACGCCGAACCGCCGCACCAGGGCGTCGCTGGCGGCCCCGCCGGCCACGTTCGCACACGCCGCGATGACATACGGCAAGGCGGACAACACAAGCCCGCCTTCGGAGAGGCCGCGTCCTTTCACCAGGAACGTGTGAAACCAGGTCTGGAAGAAGGTGTAGGTGTAGATGTAGCAGAAGGCCGCGCCCAGCAGGGCCAGCACGCTTTCCGACCGCAGCGCGACGCGCCAGGGGAATGCATGCGACGGGGCGGGTTGAACCGCGGAGAGCTCCCTGAGCTCGGCCTGGCTCACGCCCGGCATCTCCGCGGGCGTGTCGCGGAACCACACGTACCAGGCCACTGCCCAGACCACACCCACGGCGCCGAAGACGAAGAAGGACATGCGCCATCCGTAACGCATCTGGATGGGCACGACCAGCAGTGGCGCGATCGCACCACCCATCTGGCTCGCCATCAGCATGACGCCGGAGATGCTCGCGCGCTGCGATGGCGGAAACCACCGCGAGATGACGATGGAGGCATTGGGAAACGCGCCCGCCTCTCCGGCGCCGAAACAGAACCGCGCGAACAGCAGGAGGTAGTAGTTCGAGACCGTCCCGGTGAGCGACGTGAAGGCCGACCACCACAGCACGATCCGCGTCAGGACGCGTCGCGGTCCGAGGCGATCGCCCATGACGCCGGTGGGAATCTCGAAGAGGCTGTATGACAGCGTGAACATCGCGGTCACCCAGCCCCAGCCGACGGGATCGATCCCCAGGTCCTCCTGCATGCGGGGACCCGCGACGGAGATGCAGACGCGATCGATGTAGGTGATGGCGAAGAGCAGGAAGAGGAACCCGAGGACGCGGTGGCGATGTCGCACGCGCCCCGGATTCTGTCACAGGCCATCGCCGCCGGTGCGCGCTTCGGGACGCACCTCGCGCCATCGGGGAGCGGTCTGCCTTCCACTCCGCCGCGCCGCCATCCTACTCGGCGGCCACCATCGCGACGGTCTTCTCCACCAGGCGCAGGAACGCCTCGAGGGTCTGCTCGAGATACGGCTCGGGTGTGTCCTCTTCCTTGCAGTGCGAGAGGCCGCGAGAGGAGTACGCGAACATCATCACCGCCGGCATCAGCCGTCCCATCTCCACGGCGTCGTGCAGCGGTCCGGAGGGCAGGCGCGGAGCGTGCCCGGTGACCTCTCGCGCCGCCTCCGCGCAGAGCTCGATGAGACGCGGATCGAAACGGCGCGGCTCGATCCGCCAGACGTGACGCCACTCGACGGACACGCCGTTGGCGCTCGCGGCCTGCTCCGAGGCCTCGCGCGCGGCGGCAAGCGCGGCGGCCAGTACCGCCGGCTCCAGCGCGCGCTGATCCAGCGCGATCTCGCACACACCCGGCACTGCCGTCACGATGCCCGGCTCGACGGTGACGGTGCCGATGGTGCAGACGATGCCGCCGGAGGGTCCGGCCTCTGGCGTCGCGAGACGACGCGCGATGTCGCGGCACGCCAGGGCGGTCTCCGCGGCGGCCAGGAAGGCGTCGCGCCGCATCGAAACCGGGGTGGAACCAGAGTGCGCGGCCTGGCCGGTGAAGCGCAGAACGTGGCGCTCCACGCCGTAGGTGCCGATGACCACGCCGGTGGGCTCGTCCAGAGCCTCCAGCACGGGGCCCTGCTCGATGTGCAGTTCGAGGTACGCTCGCGGGTCACGCGCGAGCAGAGCCTGACGCGCGTCGGGCATCCGGTCCAGACTCACGCCGTTCTCGGCGAGCGCATCGACCAGTCGCACGCCCTGCTTGTCCACGAGGTGCCGAACGCTGTCGGGCACCAGGGTGCCACTGGCGCCGGAAGACCCCAGGAGGCTGCGCGAGAAGCGCGCGCCCTCCTCGTCGGCGAAGTCCACGACCGCGAGAGTGACGGGCTGCCGTGTCCCCTGGAACCGGCGGAGCGCCTCGACACCTGCGAGCACGCCGAGTGGGCCGTCCAGCCAGCCGCCGTTCGGCACCGAATCGAGATGGCCGCCGATGATGACCGTCCGCGGCGACACGCCTGGAAGGGTGATCCAGTTGTTGCCAGCGGCGTCCATCTCCGCCCTGAGGCCCAGCTGGCCGAGCCTGGCGTCGAGCCACGCGCGGGCGTCGCGCCAGACGGGACCCCAGGCCACCCTCTGCGCGCCGTTGGCGTCGCTGGTCCGCTCGGCCAACTCCCGCAGGTGGTTGATGACGTCACGTGCGCTCATTGCCTGGTCCGTTCCCTCACGCCTGCTCGAGGGCGCGCCGCAGGTCCTCAATCAGATCTGCCGGTTCCTCGAGGCCCACGTTGAGGCGCACGAGGCGCTCCCGGCGCGCGCCGAGCCGCGCCGAGTCAGGGTAGGCCATCACGAGGCTCGTGACGCCGCCCCAGCTGAAGCCGATCCGGAACAGGCGGAGGGCGTCGACGAACCGCGCGGTGCGCGCGGCCGTCCAGTCGTCGGCGAGCACGATCGAAAACACGCTGGCCGAGCCCGTGAAATCGCGCGCCCACACCTCGTGGCCGGGACAGTCGGGCAGCGCGGGATGCAGCACCGCGGCCACTTCGGGACGCTCCTTCAACCAGCGGGCCACCACCAGTGCAGTGCGCTCGAGGCGTTCGAGGCGCACGCCGAGGGTCTGCAGCCCCCGCAGGGCCAGGGCACAGTCGTCGGGTGAGACGGCCATGCCCATCAGCCGATGGGCACGACCCACGCAGGCGTAGGCGGCTTCATTCGCCACGGACACGGCACCGAGCAGGATGTCGCTGTGCCCGCCGACGTACTTCGTGAGGGCCTGCACGCTGACATCCACGCCGTGCGCGAAGGCATCGAACAGCACGCCGGCGGCGTAGGTGTTGTCGAGCGCCACGGCGACGCCCCGTGCCCGGGCAGCAGCAGCGATAGCGGGCACGTCCTGCAGTTCCATCGTGATCGAGCCCGGGCTCTCGCACCAGATCAGCGCCGTGTCGGGTCGGATCAACGCCGCGATGCCGCCCCCGATCAGCGGATCGTAGCGTTCGATCTCGACGGAGAAACCCGCGAGCAGGTCCTCACCCAGTTCGGCGGTCGGCCCGTACGCACTCTCGGGTATGAGCGCGTGCGATCCCGCGCGGCAGTACGCCAGGTACACGAGCGCCAGCGCGGCCTGTCCCCCTGGCGCCACGAAGCAGTGGTACCCGCGATCGAGCGCCGCGATGCGAAGACCGAGTTCCAGCGTGGTCGGCGTGCCGTAGAGGCCATACGTGTAGCGCTCCGCCTGCCGCCAGTCGTCCACCGCCTCGCTCAGGCGAGCGAACACGACGGTGGAGCCCCGATACACCGCCGGTGCCAGCGAGTGGAACCCTGCCGGCGGGTTCGGTGCCGGGGCAATCAACCGTGTCCGCCAGTCCAACCCGGGGAGCGAGTCCTCATTCCAATCGGCCATATGCGCGGACGGTTCAGTGCTCGACGAGCATCGTCACCGGTTCGACGACGCCGTGCGCTTTCTTCGCGGCGGCAATCTCGGGCGAGGCGAGCGCGGCCTGCATACCGGCCATGTCGTGCACGTCGACCGTGAGTGCGACGGTGTTGCCGCCGTCGGGGCTGAGGTAGTCCACGACGTTGGTACCCCACGACTTGAACGCCTCGACGCGTTCGGAGTGCTTGCTCGCCCAGAAGGCGGGATCGTTGACCGTGTGTGTAAAGACGACCTTGGGCATGGCGGCTCCTCTGAGAGGTGGGGCTCGGTTGGCCACCGCGTGAATCGCGGCCGGCCAGGTGACTGGGATTCTACACGCCTGTTACTGGACCCTTTCGCCTGGGCTGCCACCCAGGCGCCTTCCGCTCAGGCCGCGCCGCCGGCTTGCATTTCTACGCGGCGCACGATACAAGCTGACACCGCCATGTCCCCCTTCATACGAGCGCTCCGCCGCACGCCTCCGTTTGTGCTGGCCGTCGTGCTCGCGCTCGCCTCCCCGGCTGTCGCCAGCGCGCAGGGGCAGACACCCACACCCATCGCCACACCCACCGCAGCAGATCTGGCCAGTGGTGCGAAGGTCTTCACCATGTACTGCGCGCGCTGCCACGGCTTCGACGGCTCCGGCGGCTCCGGACCCCCGCTCGCGCGGCCCAGGCTCCGTCGTGCCGCGGACACGGCCGCGATCCTCGACATCATCGTGAACGGCATTCCAGGGACGCCGATGCCGGCCGCCTGGATGCTCTCGGAGACCGAGATGGCGCAACTCGCAGCGCATGTCCGCTCGCTGGGCCAGCGCCCGGAGGAACCGCTGCCCGGGAGTCCCGAGCGCGGGCGCGCCGTGTACGCCGCGAGCGGCTGTGCGGCCTGCCACGTCGTGGGCGGCGAGGGATCGGCGGTCGGCCCGGACCTCACCGAGATCGGGATGCTGCGCGGCGCGGCCTTCCTGCGCGAGTCGCTGCTCGATCCCGCCGCGGCACGGCCGGAACGTGGGGTGGCGTACGAGCCATACGCCTACCCGGCCTACGTGGTCGTGCAGGCGCAACCGCAGCGCGGCCCCGAGGTGGTCGGTGTCCTCGTCAACGAGGACTCGTTCACCCTCCAGTTGCGCGACCGCTCGGGGCGGTGGCAATCGCTCCGCAAGGCCGACCTGCAGCGCCTCGACTACGACACGCGGGCCAGTCTGATGCCGACCTACCGCGGCAAGGTGGACGAGGGCCCCCTGAACGACCTGGTGGCGTACCTGATGACCCTGCGAGGCAGGCCATGACGATGCATGGCTGCATCGCCCGTCTCGCGGTCGCCGGTGCAGCCCTCGCCCAGGTGGTGCTCGGGGCGCAGGTTCCCGCCTCGCGGATCGCGTCGGCCGCCAGGGAACCGGCGTCATGGCTCACCTACTCCGGCACCTACAACGGTCATCGCTTTTCGCCCCTCGCGGAGATCACCCCGGCCAACGTCGCGCGCCTGCGACCGGCGTGGGTCTACCAGGTGCAGGAGCCCGGTATCGTCGAGATGACGCCGCTCGTCGCCGACGGTGTGGTGTACGTGACGGAGCCGCGCAGCCAGGTGGCCGCGCTCGACCTGCGAACGGGGCGCACGCTGTGGCGTTACGATCCGCAAGTGCCGAAGAGCGTGCGCGCCATCGGCTACTTCCCGGTGAACCGCGGCGTCGCGCTGCTCGACGATCGCGTCTACGTGGGCACACTCGACGCGCGGCTGGTGGCGCTCGATGCCGCGTCGGGCGTCGTGCGCTGGGAGACCAAGGTTGCCGACAACGCGCTCGCCTACGGCATCACGTCCGCACCGCTGGCCGTGGACGGCAGGATCGTCATCGGCATCAGCGGAGGCGAGGCGGGCGTCCGCGGCTTCCTCGATGCCTACGACGCGAAGACCGGGGCGCGGGTGTGGCGCTTCGACACCGTTCCCGGCCCCGGCCAGAAGGGCCACGACACGTGGGGCGGTGACAGCTGGAAGACCGGCGGTGCGCCGACGTGGCTGAGCGGCAGCTACGATCCCGAGCTGAACCTGCTCTATTGGGGCGTCGGCAACCCCGCGCCCGACTGGAATGGGGATTCGCGCCCCGGCGACAACCTGTACAGCTCGTCGATGATCGCGGTCGACGCGCGGACGGGCGTGCTCCGATGGCACTTCCAGTTCACCCCGCACGACACGCACGACTGGGACGCCAACCAGATCCCGGTGCTCGTGGACGCCGTCCTGGGCGGCCGGCCTCGGGCGCTCGTCGTCACGGCCAATCGGAACGGCTTCTATTACGTGCTCGACCGCGCGACCGGGGAGTTCCTGGCGGGTACGGCCTACGCGAAGCAGACGTGGGCCCGCGGCCTCGACGCACGCGGGCGGCCAATCGTGATCCCCGGCACCGAACCGTCCGTGGAGGGCTCGCTGGTGTGGCCCAGCCTGCAAGGCGCCACCAACTGGTTCAGTCCGTCGTACGACGCCGGGCGGCGCCTGCTGTTCGTGCCCGTGCGGGAGATGGGATCGAAGTACTTCAAGGCCGAGGCCGAGTACGAGCCCGGCAAGCCCTTCATGGGCGGTGGGGAGGTCATCGACGCGCCGGGCGAGGCCTTCGGCGCGGTGCGCGCGCTCGACGTGCTGACCGGCGAGCGCCGTTGGGAGCACCGGCTGCTGTCACCGCTCTGGGCCGGTGTGATGGCCACCGCCGGCGGCCTCGTGTTCGGCAGCACCAACGAGGGGAACGTCTTCGCGCTCGACGCCGACACCGGCCGGGCGCTCTGGGACTTCCAGACCGGCGGTGCGTGCGCGGCCAATCCCATCTCGTTCGAGATCGACGGACGCCAGCACGTGGCGACGGCGTGCGGCCGGGCCCTGTTCGTGTTCGCGCTCCCGTGATGCACAGCACGGACCCGGCGCGCCGCCGAGTCCTTTGGGGCTATTCTGAAATCGTGATCAAGAAGCAGCACTACATCAACAACGCGTGTCGCGGCACGGAGGCAGACATCGCCCGCGCCGTCGCGGCGGCGCGGGCGGCGGTCGGCGAGTCGTTCGGCGGCCCCTGGGGCCGCATGTCGGCCGCGCTTCGCGGACGCCTGATGCTCAAGCTCTCGGCCGCGGTCACCGCGCGTCACGAGGAGTTCGCGCAGGTCGAGGCGCGCGACGCCGGCAAGTCGCTGAAGACCGCGCGCGTCGATACCGCCGCGCTCGCGCGCTACTTCGAGTACTACGGCGGGGCGTGCGACAAGCTCCACGGTGAGACGCTGCCGTACGACACGGGTTACACCGTCCTCACGATCTGGACGCGGCCCTTCCGGAGGTCGTGAACGCCATCGTGCAGAACGCCGGCCAGACGTGCTCCGCGGGCAGCCGCCTGCTCGTGCAGCGCAGCATCTACCAGGCCGTGCTGGATCGCCTGGCAACGACCTTCATCGGTCTCCGGGCGGGCCCGCCGGACCTCGAGCTCGAGATGGGACCGCTGGTCAACCGCAAGCCGTACGACGTGGTGAAGCGCTTCCCGCAGCAGGCCGAAGAGGAACGGATCCCCGTGGCCGCCACGGGTGTCGTGCACCCCGAGGCGTCGGGCGGCGTCGAGCTCCCGTTCGGCGGCGTGAAGTCCAGCGGCCACGGGCGCGAAAAAGGGTTCGAGGCGCTCAAGGGCTTCACCGTGCTCAAAACCATCGCCATCAAATACGGGTGACGTGCACGGGGCCGGCACCTGCTAGGATTCCCCCATTCCAGCCGTGGACATTGGCGCGCGCATCGGGCACTTCGAGTTGCTGGGCCGAATCGGCAAGGGCGGCATGGGCGAGGTGTGGCGGGCGCGCGATACACGCCTCCGCCGCGACGTCGCCGTGAAGACGCTGCCCGACTCCATGGCCGCGGATCCGGTGGAGCTCGCACGGTTGACACGCGAGGCCGAGCTCCTCGCCGCGCTCAACCACCCGCACATCGCGACGATCCACGGCATCGAGGAGCAGGCGGGTGCGCGCTTCCTCATCCTCGAGCTCGTCGAGGGCGACACCCTCGATGATCGGCTGCGTCGTGGGGCCGTGCCCGTGGACCAGGCCCTGGCCTTCGCCCTGCAGATGGCCGAGGCTCTCGAGACCGCGCACCGCGCGGGCATCGTCCACCGGGACCTCAAGCCGGCCAATATCAAGATCACCCCGGATCAGCGCATCAAGGTGCTGGACTTCGGGATTGCCAAGGCACTTGCCCCCGCTACGGATCTGAGCGAGACGCGCGCCCACGACCCGACGCAGACGGGCGTCATCATCGGCACGCCCGCCTACATGAGCCCCGAGCAGGCTCGCGGCGAGCCCGTCGGGGTGCAGGCCGACATCTGGGCGTTTGGCGTGGTCTTCTACGAGATGCTCGCCGGCCGGCCGCCGTTCACGCGCCCCACGACGGCCGAGACCCTGGCGAGCGTGCTGGAGTCGCAGCCCGACTTCGACGCCCTTCCGCCAACCCTGCCGTCGGTCGCGCGCCGCCTCGTGGCGCGATGCCTCGAGAAGGATCGGTCGCGTCGGATGCACGACATGGGTGATGTTCGCATCCTCCTGGAAGACGCGCGGGCGGAAGCCGGTGCCGAGGCACCGCCCCCACAATCAGCGGAGAGCGCCCGGCGGAGCGCGTGGGCCGTGGCCGGCGTCGTCGCCGGTGTCGCCGCCCTCCTCTCCGCGGGGACGACGCTCTGGCTTGCCGGCGGTTCCACCCGCGGCGGCCCGCCGCCTGCGCCCGTGTACGCGTCGGTCCCGTTCCCCGAGCGTCCGGCCGGGTTCCCGTTCGGTCAGCGGTACCTCGCCGTCTCGGCAGACGGCTCCACCATCGCGCACGCCGGCGGCCGCCGGCTCTGGATACGCCGGCTCGATCAGAAAGAGGCGGTGTCGGTCGAGACCGGGCCTTCCAGCAATCCGTTCTTCTCACCGGACGGCGAGTGGGTCGCGGTGTTCACGGAGACGGCGCTCGTCAAGGTGCCCGCGCGCGGCGGTCCTTACGAGACGATTCTCACGACCACCGACCGCCCGGCGGGCGGCGCGTGGCGGGCCGATGGCACGATCGTCTACGCCACCACCGAGGGCGTGTACGAGGTCGCGGCCAACGGGGGCGAGCGGAAGCTCGTGGCCAGCCCGGATCGCTCCCGTAACGAGAACCTGTACGCCTTCCCGCATGCCCTGCCCGGCGGACAGTCGATCCTGATGACGGTCGCGTTCGAGGACGCGAGCCAGCCAACCCAGGTGGCCGTCCTCGACGTGGAGACGGGCGCCCGCCGGACACTTCTAACCGGGTCTTCGGCGCGATTTCTGGCGCCGGGGTACCTCGTGTACGCCAGCGGATCCGTGCTCAATGCGGTGGCCTTCGACGCGGCGACGGCGACCCTCACCGGCAAGCCCGTGTCGTTTCCCGACGTCGAGTTGGAGGTGGCGGCCGACAACGGCGCGGCGAACTTCGCCGTGTCCGAAGCGGGCACGTTGATCGTCGCGCCTCCTCCACGGCGGGGGCTTCGCACCCTGGAATGGGTGGACCGCACGGGTCGGCGCGACCCGCTGCCGCTCGAGCCGCGGGAGTACGGGTACGCGATGGTCTCGCCCGATGGCTCACGAGTGGCCGTCGAGCGAACGACGCGCGGCAACCGCGACATCTGGATCCTCGATCTGGCGCGCCTGACGCAGACGCAGCTCACCGACGGGCCGACCGAGGACATGCTGCCGATCTGGAGCGCGGATGGCGCGCGCGTGTACTTCGCGTCGCGGCGCAGCGGCAACTTCGACCTCTACTCGCAGGCCGCGGACGGGGCATCCGAGGCGCGGCTCGAGTACGCCGGTCCTGAGCTGCAGGTGCCGTCATCGGTCACCCCCGACGGGCGGCAGATGATCGTGTACGACCGTTTTCAGGACCTCGCGCTGCTGGACTTCGCGAGGCCCGACCGCCTGGAACCGCTGCTGAACAGTGCGGCCGACGAACGGCTGGCGGAAGTGTCGCCGGACGGGAAGTGGGTGGCCTACGAGTCGGAGGAGTCGGGCAACCAGTTCGAGGTGATCATCCGATCGTTTCCCGATACCCGGGATCGGCGCGAAATCGTGTCGGCCGGAGGTGGACGCTTCCCGCGCTGGGGGCCACCGGGCACCAACGAGCTCTACTACGTGCGGCCGGATGGCGCGATGATGGCGGTGCCCATCACGCTGTCACCCTCCCTCACCATCGGGCCTGGGACGAAACTGTTCGACTGGGTGAAGCCTGGAGGCCGCTCGGGCCGGTATTACGACGTGGCTCCGGACGGGCGCTTCCTGGTGTCGTCTCCGACCGAGCCTGTCACCACCGGGCCGCTGCAAGTGTCGGTCGTCCTGAACTGGCTGACGAGTCTCCGGAACAACGGCCGCTGACCCGAGGCCTCGTGGAGAGTATGACGCCCGTCATAACCCCTCTGTCCGAGGACGATAAGCTCGGCCGTCGTCTCGGAGGCCCGCCATGTGGCACTCGCCAGGATTCCGAAGGCGGATCTCGACGCGCTGATGATGATGAAGGACTTCGGGACCGCGCAGGGCCAGCGCATCCAGATCTGCGTCAGGGTGTGAGCCTGCTGCAGGTCGTCAGTCCCGCCGCATCGATGGCGCAGACGCGTGCCGGCGCGGCGGGCGGCACGTCCGACGGCCACTCCGCGCGCCACAGGTACTCGCCGTACCACCGCATCGGCGCCTCACGCGTGCCGGAGGGCATCGTCCACTCCACCGCCACGCGCTTCCACTCGAAGGACAGGCTCGGGCTCTTGCGATCGTGGACGCGGGCGTGCACCATGCGACGCCCGCTCGTCCCCACACGCACGCCCACCATCGTGACCGATGGCGGCGCCGTGTCGGACGCGAGGCCCCGTCCCGAGAACACGCGCTCGTCGATGGCGGTCTTGTGCTCGCCCTGGCCCTGGACGACGTCCATGCGGCCGTCGCCGTCGAGATCCGCCAGCGCAAGGCCGAGCGTGCCGGGCGTGTCCTCTCCGCCGAACACGTCGAGCCGCACCGTGAGATGCCCTTTACCGTCGTTGATCAGCAGCCGATCCGGGCCGCTCAACGACCCCACGACCAAGTCGGCGTCGCCGTCCGAGTCGTAGTCGAGGAACGCGACCATGTTGTCGTCCTCGCCCACGTTGGCGGCGGGCGGCCACCACGCCTCGGTCGCGTCGCGGAAGCGGCCCTTGCCGTCGTTCCGGAACACGTGCTCGCGGCGGCTGGAGCTGTTCCCGCCGACGATCTCACCGTCGTTCATCGTCACCAGGTCGAGGAAGCCGTCGCCGTCCAGGTCCATCGGCTCGAACTCGTAGTTGTTGGTGTACTGCGGCAGGCCGCGCGGGTCGTCCGTGAAGGTGCCCGCCCCGTCGTTGCGGAACAGGTGGCTGCCCCCGCACCGCTTGCACGACACGAGGAGGTCGAGGTCGGCGTCGTTGTCCACGTCCACCAGCTCCAGATCCCACGAGAAGCGCACCTTGATGTCGGGCATCCGCGCGTCAGTCGCATCGCTGAAGCGGCCGGCACCGTCGTTGAGCCACAGTCGTGTCCGGCCGCCCTCGTTGGTCATGTTGTTGCCGGCGCCCCAGTCGGCGAGCACCAGGTCGAGATCGCCGTCGCCGTCCACGTCGCCCGGTTCGAGATCGCCCACGCTGAGCGGCTGCGCGGGCAGATGCGTCCGCGTCACCTCGCTGAAGCGGCCCTGCCCCGTGCCGAGATACAGCCGGCTCTGCGTCTGGTACGTGGTACCGACGACGATGTCGGTGAGTCCGTCGCCGTTGAGATCGCGCGCCTTGATCACGCGCGCGAGGTCGGGCGTGGGGCCAAGCACCTGCGCGGTGGCCTCGGAGAAGCGGAGGCCGGAGCCAGCGTTGAGGAACACCTGGTTGGGCTCGGGCGTGCCTGGCGTTGAGTAATCGCCGCCGTTGGCGAACAGCACGTCGGGCCGACCGTCGCCGTTCAGGTCGGCGATTTCCACCTTGTTGGTCCAGAACCCGGTCTGGCCGATGGCCGCGGTGGTCACGTCCACCCACAGCGGACCTGCGGATGGCGTAACTTGGGCGGCGGGGGCCCCGGCGGGCGAAGGCGCCTGGGCGGCGGCGCCGTCCCCGATGATGGGCCCGGTGAGAAACGCCACGGCAGCCGCAGTGGCCAGGTGCGTCGGTCGGATCACGCGACGCATCATATCGCCCCGCCCTGCCAGCCGACTTCGGCTATGCTGCACGCCGCGAGGACCCGCATGACGAAGCGTTTCGTTCGCACACCCGACACCTCGAGGCGGCGGTTTCTGAAGCGGGCGGTCGCCGGCGCGGGCGCCACGGCCGCTGCAGCGCTCACCGGCACCGGGACGGCCGCCAGTGGCGAGACCCTCGCGACCGGGCAGGACCACGTCAACCCCATCGCCCCCATTGGCGTGCCGGCCGAGTTCGCGGCCTCCGCATCCGCGGATCCGAAGACCTTCGACTTCCCCATGACGGGCGCGCAGGTGTTTGCGCGCGCGTGCAAGGAGGAAGGCGTCGCGGCGCTCTTCACGTGCCCGGGCAACTACCCGGTCATCCACGCCATCGCCTCGGCCGGCATCCCCGCTTTTGGCGGTCGGCACGAGGGCTCGATGGCGCATGCCGCCGACGCCTTCATCCGCGTCACCGGCGAGCTCGCCGTCACCTCGGGCACCGAGGGGCCCGGGTTCACCGACATGATCTGCGCCATTGCGTGCGCGAACGCCGCGCGCACGCCGCTCCTGGTGCTGGCGAGCAACATGACGATCGGCATGGAGGACACCGAGGCCGGCATCCAGCTGGCCTATCAGCAGCCGACCACCGAGGGCATGAAGAAGTACGGCAAGCGGCTGATCGTCCCCCGCCGCGTGCACGAGTACGCCGGCTATGCCTTCCGGCAGCTGCGAAGCGGCGTGCCCCGGCCCGTGCACCTGGACTTCCCCGCCGAAGTGGCGTCAGCCACCTTCAAGAGCGCCACCGAGCTCGACTACTTCCACGACAAGTCCCGCTACCGCACCGAGTCGCGCCCGCACCCTTCGTCGAAGGACATCGCCGCGGCCCTGGACCTGCTGCGTAAGGCCGAGCGGCCCATCATCGTGTCGAGCAACGGCGTCTTCTACGCGAAGGCCTGGGACGCGTTGAAGCGGTTCGCCGAGAAGGCCCAGATCCCCGTGGTGGAATCGGGTGCCATGAAGGGCCAGTTCTCGGACGCCAGCCCGCTTTCGGCCAACGCCGCTCCCGGGGCGCTCGCCAGCGCGGACGTCGTCGTCCTGGTGGGCCAGCACTGCATGCCCACCGTGGGCGAGTTCGCGTTCGGCCCCGATGCGCGCTACATCCGCATCGACCAGTCGGCCGAGGACATCGGTCGCAACATCCCCATCGACGTCGGCATCGTCAGCTGCGAGCTGGCCGCGCTGGAAGCGCTGGCCGACGCCACCCCGCGCATCACCCACGACGCCTGGCTGGCGGAGATCGCCGCGGCCCGAAAGAAGTTCGAGGACCAGAACCTCGAGAACTACAAGATCGGCCTGAGCTATGGCGACGCGGTGCACCCGGCCGTGATCGCGAAGGAGCTGGGCGACTTCCTCTATCGCGGAGCGTTGCCGAAGGAGCAGACCAGCGTGGCGTCGGGCGGCTTTGGCATCGCGCGCTACGTGCGCCGCGAGCTGCGCGGGTTCCGTCCGGGACAGGTGATGAACGGCGCCTACCAGTACGGCGCCATCGGCCCGGACGTAGGCTACGCCGTCGGCGTGGCCGCGGCGGTGCAGCTCGGCGTGGGGCCGCAGGCTGCCTACAAGGGGCACCCCGTCATCTGCACCACTGGCGATGCCGGCTTCGGCTATACGTGCATGGAGATCGACACCATGGGGAAGTACAAGCTGCCCGTGGTGGTCATTGTCTACAACAACAACGCGTGGGGCACCTGGACCGGCGCCACGCAGGATCCGCGCGCGCTGCCCATCCACCTGTTCCAGGAGAACCTGCGGTACGACAAGCTGGCCGAGGCGCTTGGCGGGCACGGCGAGTACGTCACGCGGCCCGCGGCGTTCCGCCCGGCGCTCGAGCGCGCGTACCAGGTGGCCGCGCGCGAAGGACGGCCGGCGGTGATCAACTGCCAGGGGAAGAAGGAATTCTGGGATCGCGCGAAGTTCCCGCCCGGGTCGCTCGGCAAGATCGAGCCGGGCGTGATGTCGTACTACCACTGACCCACACGCCATTGGCCGCGAAGCGAGGGACCGCCACCACCGGCGGCGCGGGTGAGGCGGTGACCGCCGCGCTACAGGCGTACGCGGACCGCGGTGTCTTTCGCGGCTTTCGCGCCGTGCCGGCCGCGCGTGGGTGTGTCGAGTACGAGTTCGTCTGGCTGCTCGGGCGGACCATGCGAGCGACCTTCGACACAGCCCGGGGCGTGCTCGCCTTTCCTGCGCTCTTTCCAGGCGTCGAGCCGAGGTCGCCGATGGCCCGCGCGCTCGATGCGCTGGTTCACACGCGCACGGACCGGGGCCAGCCAGCTCACAAGCGGGTGGACGCCCGTCGCGCCCGCCTTTCCAGCGCCGTGAGCAAGGGTGACTGGTCGCTAACGGTTCACGTTCGTGGCGCGAACCATGACTACGCGGTGCAGCGCGCGCTCAACCTGGTCAACGAGCTGTTCCTAATCCTGCACGAGTCGTATCCCGAGTACCTGATCGAGCGCTTCGGGTTGTCGCCGGAGTAGCCCCGCGAAGCGTCGGTCACCCCTCACGATGACCCGCCGGTTGCGCTTGGCACCGCCGAAGCAGACATTGCCGCAGGTCTCGGGCAGGCGGATCATGCCCAGCGGCTCGCCCGTGGGCGCGATGACCTGCACGCCCGGACGCGCGCCCGCCCAGATGTTGCCGTCGACATCGCAGCGGATGCCGTCGGCCGCGCTGGGCGTCGTCGTGCCTGGTATCTGGAGCGTCGCAAACGTCCGGCCGTTCATGAGCGTCCTGCCATCGACGTCGAACATCTTGACCGCGCGCGGCGCGCCGGTGTCGGCCACGTCCAGCTTCTTGTAGTCGGGCGAGAAGCAGAGCCCGTTCGGGCCGCCGAACTCGTCACCGACCTTGTCGACCTGCCCGTGCGGCCATCCACCCGGTAGACGGCCACCGGCAGCTCCGGCTCGGCCTTGAACCCCTCGTAGTTGCCGTTGAT
>Ga0105094_10000524_pt1 | contig 19189 bp, 17 predicted proteins | sample PPLLak1March2015_2_FD_87023 | JGI IMG/M metagenome (GOLD analysis project Ga0105094, IMG submission 87023) | Freshwater sediment microbial communities from Prairie Pothole Lake near Jamestown, North Dakota, USA - PPLs Lake P8 Core (3) Depth... | ecosystem: Environmental > Aquatic > Freshwater >...
ATAAAAGAAAGTGATGTGCTGTTGATGGGGCCGCAATTATGGGCATCATTGATACGGACATAATATCCCCCTCTGCCGGCTGTGGTGTAATCCTGGGTAGTAACCCCTGTGCTGCTGTAAGATGTAGGCGGAACGGGCGTATCAAAATACCACAAATAGGTATACGGTGCTGTTCCTCCTGTAGGATTGGCATGAAGAATGGCATCATTGCCTTCATAGCAGGTAAGGGGCTTTGTAACGGTAATAATCCCTCCGACCAGGGGATCGGGTTGTGTCAGCACCAGGTTGTCATTCAGGATCTTCACGCATCCATTGCTATCTCTCATCCTTACCCTGTAGGTTGTGGTGGCGTTCAGATTTATAAACAAGACTGAGGATTGCCAGTTAGCGCCTGCATCAATGGTATACTGATAACCGCCGGAGCCTCCGGAAGGACTTGAAATGGTGATCATACCGGAGTTGTTATTAAAGCAGGTTAAATGGGTGGGAGTAACCACAGCATTTAACGGCGCCGGTTCGGTAATCTCAAGGTCATCATCCAATACGACGAAGCAATCCGGATAGTTCTTATCGCGTATCTGAATATTGTAATGTCCGGCAGGCAAACTGCCGAAAGTCCCGGATTCCTGCCATCCTGATCCGATGGAATATTCATATGGGGAATAGCCTCCGGAAGGATTGGTTATCGTAATAGAGCCGGTGCTGGCACCATTGCAGGTAACATTGGTCGATGCAACATCTGCATCGAGAACAGCTGGCTGGCTAAATACTTTGGTTAATGCGCCTATATAATCACCGCTGACATTATCCCTGACATAGAACACGTATAAAATTGACGGGGAAAGGTTTGTGAACGTATAGCTCGATTGGGTGGTAGGCCCGATGGAATCACTTTCCAACGGGGATGCCATGTTATAACAAACATACCAATAGGTAGAAGTCCCACCTGTGAGGTCCATTTTCATGGTGGCATCGGTTGCGCCATAGCAAGTAACTTCAGTTGGCGTGAAACTAACGGTTTGAGCCTTCAGACCGGATAGTGAGGCCAACAGTATGATAGCCGAAACCAGGCCGTATTTGTAAAATCGCATAGCCATATTTTATTTTTTATTTTTTCACATTTGGTTTTCTAAGACATTGACTGTTTTACCAGCCTGAGTGCCTGTGTTGTCCTGAATTTTAAGGAAGTATTTTCCGGGTTTTACATCCTTGAAAACATAATTCTTCTTTTTGGTAAGTTCAGATTGCTGTAAAATGGTACCATGGATAGGATCGTTGGTCATAAGGTAATAGGTAAAACCGGGAATACCTGTCGTTACCTTAACGGTGATGTCAGCGGTCAGCGGAACCTGGTTATTATGATAACTGACTTCTATTTCGTAGCTGATATCCTGAGCAAATACTTTTGAATTGGGGATACTCAGCATTATTATGAAGAAAATGAGGGCAGATTTTTTCATCCTTTTGAAGTTTAGTGATCCATGAATAATAGTCCTTTACGAAATATCCAATCAATTGGTTACAGGCTTTGCAATGTCTTATATACAGAATTTCAATTTATTATCATAATTAAACTAAATGTAATTTTTAATTAAAATCATTTAAAGTCAATATTTAAACAATTCCCTGGTCCTTGGCGGACTGCGGTTTATAAATGACAGATTAATAATGGTATATGACATGACTATTAACAAGGGCCTTGTTAATAATTATTTACAGCAGAAATGGACTTCAGCCGGCAATCCCTTAAAATCGGGAAAAATAAGGTGGAATAGAGAATTTACGTGGATTGCAGCCAGGTTCTGTCGGTCAATAATTTTCGCGTAACAAACCGGATGGGAAACCAGGCCGCAAAAAAGCCGATAATGATCACGGAGATCCCTGTTGCAGCAATATCAAAAGGTTTAATCAGCACCGGATAGGCATCGATAATAAATGTCCCGGATCCCTGCAGCCGGATGAGCTTAAAGGTGATCTGCAGCCAGCAGATCAGCAATCCTGCCGCCACTCCGATTGCCGCTCCGGCAACTGACACGAGCCAGCCTTCAAAGAGGAAGATACGGTCAATGACGTTCTTGGAGGCGCCCAGATGCTGCAGGGTGAGGATATCCGTTTTCTTTTCGAGGATCAGCATGGTGAGGGTGCCGATAATATTGAATGAAGCCACAATAAGGATAAAGACGAGGATCAGAAAGATAGCCCATTTTTCCATCTGCATGGTTTTATAAAAGATTTCATTTTGCTGATAGCGGTTTTGTACCTGATAATCGTCACCCATGATGGTCGCGATCTGTTGCTGGATATTTTGCAGGCTGGCATCCGGATCGAGCTTAACTTCGATGGCATTAAGTTTTCCCGGGTATTCAAAAAGATCCTGGGCAAAGGCCAGTGGCACAATGATATATTTTGAGTCATAGTCCTGTTCGATCATGAATACGCCGGATACATTCAGAAACTTCCTGTTAACGGCTCTTTCGGGGTCAAATGAAACCTGTCCTGATCGTTTAGGCACATATATGCCCATTTGCCGGGGGGAGTTTAATATGACGTTCAGAAATATATCGATCCCCTTGCCGATGATAGCAAATGGCAGGTTATGGCTGTTGAGGATAAAATCACCTTCGGACATCATGCTGTCAATACCTGAAATATCGGCATATTCCTGACTTACTCCTTTGACAATGGCGATGGTTTGCCTTTCATCGTAGCGCAGCAGGGCTTTATCTTCAAGCACGGTTGCCGTGAATGCAACCCCTTTAACTGATTTTATACGGTTAAGGAGGGCTTCATCCTCGGTAAAGGTTTTGCCTTCCACCAGGGTAATTTTAAGGTCAGGATTAAAGGAGTTGATGAGTGACCTGACCACATTGTCGAATCCGTTGAATACCGAAAGGACCACGATCAGGGCCATGGTACCCACGGCAATTCCTGCCAGGGATATGGAAGCAATTATGTTAATGACATTGTGCGATTTTTTTGCAACCAGATAACGCTTTGCTATATAAAACGGGAAATTCACAATAGTGGGCTGGTACAGTGGTTAATCACGACCTGAGCAGCTTTTCGATCCGGTCGGCATAATCAATGGAATCATCCCGGTAGAATACCAGTTCGGGGAGTATTCTAACCGGGTGGCGTATTTTCTGAGCGAGGCCATTACGTATGATCTTGGTATGCTGGGTGATATAGGGTAAAAAATCCTCATTTTCCTTCAGGGGGAAAATACTGATGTAAACTTTAGCCAGTGACATATCAGGAGAGATCCTCACCTGCGTTACCGTGATCATTTTACCCTGGAAGTGATTGCGGCTTTCGGTTTGAAAGAAAGAAGCAAGTTCTTTTTGAATAAGTCGTGATATCTTGTTCTGACGAAGTGAATCCATTTGACCTGCAAATTAATAAAAGCCTGTTGAAGGCTTAACGTGTGTAAAAATAAGAAATCCCTTACGAACTAAAAAAAATAAAGCTTATAATCGGGAACACTTATTATTTCAGAACATTTTATAGTTTTGTGAAATTTTAACCAGGAACAGATGAGTAAAAAGCGTGTTTTGTCATGTATTCAGCCTACCGGCGAGATTCACCTCGGAAATTATTTCGGGGCTGTCAGGAATTGGGTAAACATTCAGGATCAATATGATTGTGTATTTGGTGTGGTCGACCTGCATGCGATGACTATGCCTTATTCATCCAAAGACCTGCGGCAGAATACCCTGAGCATGTTTGCTGATCTGATAGCGGCCGGGCTGGATCCGGAGCGGTCGGTGATGTTTGTTCAATCGCTTGTGCCCCAGCATACCGAACTCACCTGGATATTCAGCTGTGTGACTTCCTTTGGTGAACTATCGCGGATGACGCAGTTCAAAGACAAATCAGACCAATTGGAAGCAAGCGGCAAAAATGGTTATGTATCAGCAGGTTTATTCACCTATCCGGTATTGCAGGCGGCCGACATCCTGATATACAAGGCTGATTTTGTTCCGGTAGGAAAAGACCAGGAACAGCATCTGGAACTATCCCGCAACATTGCAGTAAGGTTCAACAATCAGTTTGGCGATTATTTTCCCGAGCCCAGGCCTTTGTTTACTGAGGTTCAAAAGCTGATGTCGCTGGCCGACCCGGAGAAAAAAATGAGCAAGAGTCTGGGGGATAAGCATTATATAGGATTATTCGAACCGGAAGAGAGCATTCGCAGGAAGGTAAAAAGTGCCGTCACGGATGTCGGGGGCCAGGCGGGTGAGAAGATGAGCCCCGGTGTAATGAACCTGTTTGCCATCATCAAGGCTTGTGGAAAAATGAATGAGTACAAGGTATTGATGGATAGTTTTGACAAGGGTGAACTGAAATACAAGGACCTGAAAGAGGTTACGGCTGATGCGCTGGTTGATCTTACAGCGCCGTTTCGTGAACGGCGGGAAGAATTGAAAAGGGATCCTGAAAGGATCAAACGGCTGGCCATTCAGTCGTCAGAAAAGGCAAGGGAATTCGCCGAAAAGACCCTGAATGATGTACGGGATTTAACGGGACTGATAGGATATTAAGAAAAGCTTAATGTTTACAAACCTGCCTGCCGGCAGGCAGGTCAACAAATCGCCAAATAAAAAGTCCCGGATGTTGGTCCGGGACTTGCCCTGGGATTTAAAATCCAGGTATATTGTAAGAAGAACTGTACAAGTTTAAAAACAAATATTGTGCCAAAGATCATTCATAGTTATAAAGAACGCCTTCAAGTTCGATTGAGGGCAGATCGCCATAAGCTTTGCTATAGTTCTTATTGACCAGAAAGACAACCGGGGTATTGAGGTTTGCCGCCTTCTTCCTGAGGATTATCCGGGCATTTTTTTCAAGGTAATCATTTTCTGCGTATACGAAGTCGGCCTTATACAGGGCAGTGATCTTACCTTTTTCAACCATACCGGCAATGTCTTCCGGTTTATCGGTCAGCATTACCTTTTCCCAGTCGTGCCGATTCCGGATAATAATTCTTGCCGTATCGACAATTGCGCGGTCGAATCCGTTTTTATCCGTCAGGGGCAGAAAGATATCGATGGTGCCGTTAGCGTATTGGATCTGACTGATTTCGTTGCGGTTAATGGAATGGAGTTCCGTATTGAAGGGATACCAGTAAAGGACCAGGGATGGGGTAATATTCTGGATTTTTACGATATAAACCTGATGGCCATAGGTCAGGATCTTGTCGTATCGTGCAATGGCTGCGGAATCGAAATTAAAATGTGCGGAAAGCTTAAGATAAGACTGGGAAAAAAGGCTGTCGGCTTTTGCATAAGCTTCGTTGGGTGCATAGATGCGGGAAGGTGAACCGGCAAATGAATAAAGGGTGCTCTCATGGTTCTGGCATAGAACGGACAAGGCAAGCTGAAGAGAAAACAATATACTGTAAAACCGTTTCATCTGTGATGATTTTTCCAGGAAAACAAGGCTGAAAGATAAAAAAATAGCCCGAAATCTTTACCGGAAAATTTATCAGATGCGATAAAATGTTGAGGAACGGAGGAATTTGAGAAACCAGCCTCCGTCTTCTGGCTTCCGACTTCGGACTGCCAAATTCTCCTTATCCCATCCTTTTGACAGACAAGGGGAAAACCAGCTGGATGCAGGCGCCCGAGCCGGGTAGATTGAAGATTTTCATTTCAGCGGACAGGACATTGAGTATAAGTTTGGCAGTGGCCAGGCCAACGCCGAATCCTTCTGTTGTATATTGAAGGTTATCAGCGGAGAATAATTCAAAAATACTTTTAAGTGCTTTTCTGGAAAATCCCGGACCCTGGTCCAGTATCTCAAGCATGGCATTGTTATAGGAATGCAAGGTTTTGATGGTGATCTGGCTTAGTTCGGGGGAGAATTTAATAGCATTATCCACCACCAGGTTCAGGCAGGTGGCCAATAGTTTCTGATCGGTTTTTATCATGATCTGAGCCTCGGCCAGGTCGAGCATTATTTTTCTTTGCTGGGGCTCAAACTGGGTGCTCAGGGAGAGCAGAAATTCATTCAGGTTAATATCTTCCAAGTCGAGTTTATAGTTATCCGACCGTATTTCAGTGAACAACAACGATATTTCCGAAAGCTGGACAAGCCGGTTGACCAATGAGTTGATGTTATGCAGGTATTCTTTCTGTTCGGGTGAATGAATCAGGTCTTCCAGGATCAGTGTAAACCCGTGGATGCCTTGAAGCGGTGTACGAAGTTCGTGGTTGATATGACGGATAAATTCGTTTTTAACCTTATGCAGGTTGGATAATTCCTCGTAGGCTGTTTTCAGTTTGGTGTTCAGTTCCGTGAGGTTTTTGTTGCTGTTTTGAAGTTCTGCAGTACGCTGGCGCACGAGCTCCTCTAGGCGCTGGTTAATGAATTTCAGCTGCAGGGTCTTATTCCTAAGTTCGAGCTGTGTCCTCACCCGGGCAATAAGTTCAGTATAATTGAAAGGTTTCATGATATAATCCACGGCTCCGACTTCAAATCCCCGGATGATATCCTCCCTTTCATTTCTGGCCGTCAGAAAAATGACCGGGATGTCGCGGGTAGAAGGATCCTCCTTGAGTTTTTCGCAAACGGTGTATCCGTCGAGGTCGGGCATGGCAATATCCAGCAATATCAGGTCAGGCAATTCACTTCGTGCGGTTATCAAAGCATTGTTACCCAGGGTAGCCAGGATTATTCCAAATCCTTCCTGGGAAAGTACGTCGCTGAGAAAATTGAGATTGCTGGGTATATCATCAACCAGTAAGATATTGTATTTTTTGTTGCTCTGATCCCCGGAAACTATTATTCGGTCTTCATTATTTATGAGGCTTGTCAGGTCCATATGAAAAATCAGCTTCGGGTTTTCAAAGATTAAAATATACTATTCAGGCAACAACAAGATCTGTCATTTTTTTGAACTCAGGCAGAAACCTGAGGATTTTATCAATTTGGTGTGCATGCAACAGGGTTGAAAGATGACGGCTAAAAGAGACAAATGACATGACGTTGTATTTCGTTCCGGCGGTTTCAACATCGTGTGCAAATTTTGTCAGGCGCTCAATCGAAAGAATGGATCTGACCTCATTATAACTGGGTATCAATGTAGCAGTGCACAGTTGGATAAACTCATCCGGAAGCTGAACCATCCTTTCCAAATCCTTGTTCAATTCCACCATTACATCAGGCTGGGATATTTCCTTTGTATGATCAGCCTTCAAATGGGTATCGGTTACAGGCAGGGAGAATGTTACCCGGGTTCCCTGGCTGAGCTGGCTGTTTATGGTGATCTCGCCATGGCAGCGTTGCAACAATTCCCTGCAAATGACCAGACCCAGGCCCGACCCTTTGGATTCTGCTGTCCCTATCTTTACAGGATGCATATCAATCCGGAAAAGCTTTTGCAGATCATCCGGTGCAATACCGATGCCGGTGTCGGTCACGGATATGATCACCTGGCCGTCCGACTTTTTTCCGGATACATGGATTTTGCCTGATGAAGGTGTGAAATTCATGGCATTGGACATGAGATTCTGAAGGATGGTGGTAACCATAAACTTATCCGTATAAGACATCAGGTTTTCGGGTAGTTCATAGGTTATCGCAATGCCTTTCCGGGCAGCTTCCTTCTGGTTCATTTCCAGTACATCCTTGACCAGGGCTGATACATCCGTTTCCTCAGGTTTATACTCAAAACTGCGGCGCTGGAGGCGAGACCATTCCAGCAGATTCTCGAGGATTTTATGCACATGGACTGAAAGGCCAAGAATATGTTTTGCATACCGGTCGAGCTTCTCATATTCTTTTGTACTGCTGTTCTTAACCATGAGCTCGGAGTAGCCCATGATGGTTGAGAAAGGATTTTTCAGGTTATGGGCTACGAAAGAAAAGAATTTATCCTTCTGGTCGTTCAGCTCCTCCAGTTCTTTGCCCTGCTGTGCCAGTTTCAGGTTCAGCTCTCTGGTCTTTTTATTCAGCCTGAAAAGCATGTATAAAAGGATCAGGGAAAAGATAAGCAGCATAACAATAATAGCGGATGCCAGCGTAATGCGCCTGATGGTTTTTGTCTTTTGAATATTTTGCTGTTTCAGCCATTCAATCTCTTTTTCTTTCTGGCTCAGATCATATTTGGCCTGCAGTTCCCCGATTTGCCGCATTTTTTCTTCATTCAGCAGGGAATCAGAGGCATCTTTAAAAAGTATGTAGTAATCAAAGGCTGTTTTATAGTCTTTTTGAGCAGCATAGATCTCGGCAAGGGTTTTGTATGATTCACCGGCGATCCTGAAGGTTTTGATTTCATTCGTAAGCAACAGGGATTCCCGGGCATACTTGGTGGCAGCAGGCAGGTTGTTCATCATCAGGTATGCTTTACCAATCCTGCTTTTTGCCTGGGCCAGTAAAAATAAATTCCCGGTTTTCCCGGCCAGCTCCATTGCCTGGTAATAATTCTTGAGCGATTCCTCATATTTCTCCAGCCTGAGATAACCATCGCCCAGCTGGATAAAGAGATCATTTTTTTCTGCGTCCATGCCCAGGCTGTCAATGATCATATAGGCAACCAGGTAATAGGATAATCCTTTGTTGACGCTGTCCATATCCACATAAGCAGAGCCCATACTGGTGTAAATGCGGGCCACCTCAGGTATGAACCTGTAACTGATGTTGATCGCCAGGGATTTTTTATAGTAAGCAACAGCCTGCTGAAGATTATTGGTAGCCCTGTATATTTTTCCGGCCACTTCGCAGCCATAAGCTGTTTCCTTGTCCATACCTGTTTTTTCAAACAGTTTTAATGCTTCCAGCACATAGGCCAGGGACTTATCATATACTCCTTTGAGCCAATATAATTCAGCAATTTTCAGATTAGCTGTGCCCATCATTCCTTCATCTTCCGATGAAGTAGCAAGTTCAAGAGCCTGACGGGCAAATTCGAGGGATTCGGTTATATGCTGTTGCTGTACCTGATCACTCAGTTCCAGCAGTTTTGAGATTTTTGTACTATCGGGCAGTTGCCGTAATATCCGGTTTATGCTGTCATTTTTTATAATTTCATCGGCAGTCCCTGCCGCCTGCACTCCTGAAGCAGCATACAAGGCATAGAGTATGGTTATCAGACAGGTAGTTTTAGAAGGGAACATACAATAGCAAATGAAATAAAAACTTCGGATGCTAAGGTAATAATTTATACTTTCTGGAAATCATCTGTTCATATCGAATAATTAACAATGATACTTTTCGGAACGGGGGTATAATTTTTTAATTTTGAATAAAAAAAATATGACGGAAAAATATAATCAAACACTGGATTACCTGCGGCGAATGGGCATCACTTCACCGGAGATAGGCATTGTTTTGGGCACAGGGTTAGGCAAGCTGGTAAATGAAATGAATATAATCCATTCGTTGGATTATGAACAGATCCCTAATTTTCCGCTTGCAACCGTGGAATTTCACCGCGGGAAATTGATTTATGGAACTATGCACGGGAAAAAGATCCTGGCCATGCAGGGCAGGTTTCATTTTTATGAAGGCTATACCCTTCAACAGGTAACCTATCCGATACGGATCATGAAATTGCTGGGGATAAAATATCTGTTGTTGTCCAATGCAGCCGGTGCCCTTAATCTGAAATTTAAAAAGGGCAGCCTGATGCTCCTTGACGATCATATCAATTTCCTGCCGGATAATCCCTTGCGGGGACCCAACGATGATCTGATGGGACCGCGCTTCCCGGATATGCTCCGTCCCTACGATGCCCTCCTGAACGGGAGGCTGACGGCTATAGCGGAGCGTGAGAACATAGTGTTGCATAAAGGCATATATGTTGCCGTGTCAGGCCCCAACTTTGAAACGCGTGCGGAATACAGGTTATTCAGAAACTTTGCCGATGCAGTGGGGATGTCAACAGTCCCCGAGGTAATTACCGCCAACCATATGGGATTGCCCTGTGCCGCCGTTTCCGTGCTTACCGATGAATGTGATCCGGATAACCTGATCCCGGCTAATATTGATGACATCATCGCTATGGCGGGGAAGGCGGAAGAAGGGCTCATTCGGTTGTTCAGTGAGCTGATCAGGGAAATATAAGAAGGGACAAGCCTGCCTGCCGGCAGGTCTTCAAACTTTTAAACCTGCCTGCCGGCAGCCAGGCTTTCAAACCCTTCCAAAATAGCACAGGCGCGCACCGGTGACCCGTCACCTTCTTCAATCTTCAGGGGGAAACAGCTGAACCAGAATTTTTTATCCATCAATTGTTCCAGTCCGGTTAAATTTTCAATGATAATCATATGGCTGGAGAGAAAGGTTTTGTGATTGATCAATGCCGTGTCATAAACAGGATCAATACTCAGGGTATCAATGCCGATGCCCTTTAAGGAAAACTGTGTGAGGTACTCAGCAGCTTCAGGGGTGAGTACAGGGAATTTCCCGTTATACAAAGGGGTATTCCAGTGTTTGTCCATGCCGGTACAGAACAACAGGAAATCAGCCCGGACAATGGATTCTTCTTTTGCCAATAAAGGCCCAGGGGCTATTGTATCATCCGGTGCATAGGGCCGGCAGTCGATCACCAGGCCCTTGCCAAAAAAGGATGACAGCGGGACGTTGCCGGTATGTAAACCATCCGTGAGCAAATGAGCGGGACAGTCAATATGGGTTCCGTGATGGGAGTTGAGGACAAGCCGGTTTTCACGAAAACCATCCTTGTCCATAACGGCAAGGGAATGGATTACGGGATGATCAGAACCCGGATAAACGCTTATGGAGGAAGACAGGGTATGAGAAAGATCAATGATGCTGATGTTGTCCATGGCAAGTTTTGTGCAAAGTTAAGGATATTGTAAAAAGAGGGGTAAGGATCAAAATAAAATAAGGAGGGATGACTGCATTTTCTGAGGTGAATTTGAAATGAATTATCTTTACCGGTGCAGGAATTCCCCAACGGTGTGTTGAAAATCCCGTCGGGGTATTTACCCAATTAGTATGGCATTAATTATAAAAATGAACATCAGATGAAAAACCCGATACCCTCCCGTGAAGAAGCCTGGCAACTCCTTGTCCGGTATAATCAAAGCGAAAGCCTGATCAAGCATGCTCTTTCCGTAGAGGCTGTGATGCGGCATTTTGCGGGGATCTTTAACGAGGATGTTGAAAAATGGGGCATCATAGGCCTGATCCACGACCTGGATTATGAAAAGTATCCCGAACAGCATTGTTCCATGACTAAAAAGATCCTGGAAGAAGAAAAGTGGTCCGATGATTATATCCGTTCTGTTCTGAGCCACGGCTGGGGCATCTGTTCCGATGTCGAACCCGTGCACATCATGGAGAAGGTGTTGTTCACCATTGATGAGTTGACGGGACTTGTGACTGCTTCTGTGCTGGTGCGTCCGACGAAGTCTATTCTGGACATGGAAGCAAAATCGGTCAGGAAAAAATGGAATATGAAGAATTTTGCTGCCGGGGCCAACCGGGAAGTTATCGAAAAAGGGGCAGCCATGATGGGAAAAGATCTTGATTTTGTAATTGAGGAAACCATCCGTGGTATGAGGAAGGCTGCGGATGCGATAGGGTTAAGGGGAGGGGTAAATGGTGACCAGTAATCGGTAAGTCAGTAAACAGTCCTCACCCCGGCTCTTCGAGCCGCCCCTCTCCACCCTGGAGAGGGGGCAAGTCAAAATAACGATTGATGAGGAAAGAAGACAAATATTTCCTTAATTTTTTCTAAATGGAGCGATTTTTTTACCTTTAATGCCAGGTTAAATAATATGACAGGTCGCCACGATTTGTCAGCTTAAAAATTTTATTCATCATGAAGCGCAGAAACTTTTTAAAAACATCAGGTATCATTACGGCAGGCAGCTTGCTGATGGCACCTGCAAACGCTGTTGGATTTTCTTCCCTGGCCGTTAAAAAACGGGTAGCACTGGTAGGAACCGGCAGCCGGGGAACAACCATGTGGGGAAAATCTCTCGTGGAGGACTATGGTGACCTGCTTGAATTCGTCGGATTATGTGATATTAATCCCGGAAGGCTTTCGTTTGCCAAAGAATTCATGGGCGTATCCTGTCCGGTATTTACCGATTTTACGGAAATGATGGGCAAGGTAAAGCCGGATATTGTGATTGTGACCACGGTGGATGCGACCCATGACGAATTCATCGTCAAAGGGATGGAGATGGGCGCCGATGTGATAACCGAGAAGCCCATGACCACTGATGAAATGAAATGCCAGCGGATACTGGATGCGGAAAGAAGGACCGGGAAGAAACTCAGGGTAACTTTCAATTACCGGTATGGCACGTTGTTTACCAGGATCAGGGAATTGCTGGCAGAAGAACGGGTAGGGCGGATCACCTCTGTGGATTTTCACTGGTATCTGAATACCTATCATGGGGCAGATTATTTCAGAAGATGGCACAGCATACGGGCTAAAAGCGGCACGCTGTTATTGCACAAGGCCAGCCATCATTTCGATCTGCTGAACTGGTGGATAGACTCAGACCCGGTTGAAGTAAATGCTTACGGGAAACTGGAGCATTATGGCAAAAACAATGCCTTCAGGGGCCCTAAATGCCGTTCCTGTCCTCATGCAAAAACCTGCAAGTTTTACTGGGACATTACCAGGAATGATTTCTACATGAAAGTATACGTTGCCAATGAAATCCATGACGGATATATCCGCGATAACTGTGTATGGCGTGAGGAGATCGATATCTTTGACAAGATGGCCGTTCAGGTCAAATATGCCAATGATGTCCAGGTAAGTTATTCCCTTACTACCTATTCTCCCTATGAGGGCTTGACCATTGCTTTTAACGGGATGAACGGGCGGATAGACACCTGGCAGGACCTGCCCTGGCGTGATAAGGAGAAGCTGGACCAGGCTGAGCGGCATACCAAAGAAATGGATCAGCATGCTCAGGAAGAAGATGCCTTTGATGAGATTGTGGTCTCGGATAATTTCGGAGAATCGAAGATGATACCCGTTCCCAGGGTAAGAGCGGGGCACGGAGGCGGCGACAAGCGCCTTAAGGATCAAATCTTCCGGGATGAAACAATGCCCGATCCATTGCATCATGCTGCCGGTTCGCGTGACGGGGCAATGTCCATATTACTAGGTGTTGCGGCACGAAAGAGTATTGATGAGGGGCGTCCGGTGAGGATTGAAGAACTGACGGATCTGAAGCCGAAGGTTAAGAAAGTTTAACAGTTTAAAAGTTTGAACAATGTCTTTTAAATCTTCAAACTTTCAAACCTTGTTTATGATTTGAACATAAAATACACCGCTCCCACCATGCAGAGTCCGGCCCATAAATAATTCAACCTGAGCGGTTCCTTCAGATAAAGAATACTGAAAGGAATAAAAACACTGAGGGTAATGATTTCCTGCATAATCTTTAGCTGGCCGACACTCAGCTGTGAATTGCCGATACGGTTGGTAGGCACCTGTACAAGATATTCAAAAAGGGCAATCCCCCAGCTCAGCAAGGCGGCAATTATCCAAGGATAGGCTTTCATGTTTTTCAGGTGTCCATACCATGCAAAAGTCATAAAAACATTACTGACGGTCAGACCAAGTACAACGGTTAAAATTGTTTTCATGAGATTTCAACGAAAAATTTAAAAGGCGCAAATTTGATGAATAATGTGATATTAAACGTTTTTTTACCAAAAAAGTTATAGACAGAAAGATACCCCGATTGGGGGTTTAAAAACCCGTCGGGGTATCTTTCAGGGTTATGGAAATATTATTATATTTGTGGCCTGGGTTCATTTATTCATTACTTATCAAGAAAGGTGGAGGGAACGGCCCTGTGAAACCTTAGCAACCCTTCTGTTTCAGCGGAAGAAGGTGCTAACTCCTGCTCCCCTTAGGCGGGGAGAAAGATAAGCCATCAGAGCATCGATGATCCGAAACTCTTTTGACTTGTCAGAAGGGTTTTTTTATTTTACGGGGGCTTTTTCTGCCGATATCTTAATATTAAAAGCAAAGCCATATGGAAAAAAGAATCAGGCTGGGAATTTTCGGATTTGGGTGTGTGGGACAAGGTTTGTACAATGTGCTGAACCATACAAGGGGTATTAACGCAAGCATCCGGAAGATCTGCATCAGGCATCCGGAAAAAAAGCGGACCCTTGAGGCTTCCTATTTTACAACGGACCGGGATGAAATAATCAACGACCCGGAAATAGATGTGATTGTTGAATTGATTGATGATGTCCAGGCAGCTTATGAAATTGTGACTTCCGCCCTTAAAAAAAGAAAAGCCGTTGTCTCGGCCAACAAAAAAATGATCGCCGAACATCTGGACGAACTGATCCGGTTGCAGGCTGAATACAAGGTTTCATTTTTATATGAAGCTTCCTGTTGTGCCAGCATACCCATCATACGGAACCTGGAAGAATATTATGACAATGAGTTGTTGCGCAGTGTAACAGGGATTTTAAACGGCTCGACCAATTATATACTGACCCATATCTTCCAGCACAACAAGAGTTTCGAAAAGGCACTGAAGGAAGCTCAGGAAATGGGCTTTGCGGAAAGCGATCCGAGGCTTGATACGGAGGGATATGATGCCAAGTATAAACTGATGATCATCCTGGTGCATGCTTTTGGTATTGTTTTGCGTCCCGATGAAGTTTTCAACTATGGCATCCAGCATCTGAATGATTTTGATATCCGCTATGCCAGGGAAAAGAATATGACCGTGAAGCTGATTGCCAGGTGCAGAAAAATAGGGAACAAGGTATATGGATATTGCATGCCCGAGTTTGTTCCGGTTTCGGATACCCTGAACAAGGTAAATTACGAATATAACGGACTTATTCTTGAAGGGGCTTTTTCGGAAAATCAGTTTTTTATGGGCAAGGGAGCGGGGGGCAATTCAACCGGATCAGCCGTACTCTCGGATATTTCAGCATTAACCTATGAGTACAAATATGAATACAAGAAAATAGACCAGCATCTGAATTATCGATACAGCAATGATCATTTGCTCGAGGTATTTGTCCGTTACAACGCAAAAGTAAAAATCGATGCCGGGGATTTTGAAAATATTGCCGTACGCTATGAATCCGCTGACTTTAATTATATTATCGCGAAGGTCAATCTTCAGCATTTAATGCAGTTTAAATGGTTGGCGGATCCTGATATTAATATTATCCTTACGGAGAACAATGCATAATGAAAAAAAATTTTACCATTTTTAGTTTGCTAATAAGAATAAAATTTATATAAATTTACTCCCATACTTGCAATGATAACATTATTTGTAAAGTCGTGGGAAAGAAAAGGATAATAAAAGCTTACGAACAGCTTTCTGATGAGATGGTTGAAAAGATCAAAGAGAAATATCCTGACGGGTTTGATGATCATTTGATTACATTCACCAATACAAAGGGTGAAATTGAAGTTGCTTTGCCCTATGAGACAGAGGATACCTATTTCCTGGTAAAAATGCCGAAAAATGCAGCTGCTGAAGACGAGGAAGATTTTGAATCATCCTCCTACGATGAATTTGACAATTTTGAGAATCTTGAGATCGGCGAAGATGTCGCTGATGAAGAAGAATAAATGGTAATCCGTAACCGGTAATCAGTAATCAGTAATCCTGCCGGCAGGCAGGTCAACAAATCAACAGATTTTCATTTTATTCCCAGCGGAATGATGTAGGGACTGGTAAATTCACTCCTCAGGATATCCATGATAATGATATCATGCCTTTTCCCTGCATAATACCGCCCTTCCCTTCTTTTTCCGGTCACCTTAAAGCCAACTTTCCTGTAAGAGGCCATGGCCCGTTTATTATAGCTGTATACATAAAGATATATATTATGCATGTTCAAAACATTGAAGGCAAAATCAAGGCACAGGCTTGCTGCTTCTGTTCCGATCCCTTTGTTCCAGTAACCTGCATCGCCGATAAATATACCAAACATGGCGGTGAGGTTCACGGTATGTATTTCATGCAGGCCGCATGATCCGATAAGCTTGTCATTTTTAATATCATGGATGCCGAAAATCCTGTTTTCCTTGTGAAGGCTTTTCAGTGCTTCCATTTCATCTTCAATGGTAAGACTAAAAGAGGGCTCAAGGTAACGGCTTACATTCAGGTCGTTTAACCATTGGCAGTATGCTGCTGCATCATCCAGGGAAGGAGGACTCAGGTAACATTTTTTTCCTGTTAATTGCTTAAAGTATTTCATAGGTAATTCTTTAATATATTTGGCTTACCATATCAATAAATCAGGTTTCTGATCGTATTTTCAGGAACAAAGATAAAAGAACAAAGACAACTGACAACCTGCCTGCCGGCAGGCTGACAACCGACAACATACGTCCGTCATTCAATTCGCCAGTCGATTTCCGGAAGGCCATGCCGGTGTAAAATTTCATTGGTTTTTGAGAAATGCCGGCACCCGAAGAATCCGTTGTAGGCAGAATAAGGAGAAGGATGGGCCGCTTTCAGGATATAATGTTTTTGCATATCAATCAGCGATTCCTTGTCCTGTGCAAATTTCCCCCACAGCAAAAAGATCAGGCCAACCCGCTGTTTTGACAACCGGGTAATAACGGCGTCGGTAAAGTTTTCCCAGCCTTTGCGCTGATGAGAACCGGCCTGGTTGGCTCTGACGGTGAGGGTGGCATTCAGCAGCAGCACCCCTTGACGGGCCCATTTTTCGAGGTTTCCATGTTTCGGCATGGGAATCCCGAGATCCACGTTAATTTCCTTGAAAACGTTGACCAGGGACGGCGGGGCTGAAATCCCGCGGGGAACGGAAAAACACAGCCCGTGGGCTTGCCCGGCCCCATGATAAGGATCCTGTCCGATGATCACAACCCGTACGAGCGGGAAGGGAGTCAGATTAAATGCATTGAAGATCAAGCTTCCGGGAGGATAAACCGTAAACTTCTGTTTTTCTTCTACCAGAAATTCCTTGATGCTTTTAAAATAGGAGGCATTAAACTCATCTTGCAGCATCTCCCTCCAGCTTTCTTCAATTTGAGGTTTGACTTCGGTCATATAATCGTCTAATTTTTCAGCATGATCCTGGAAATATTGGTTGCGTGACTTCCGATATTTTTTAATGAGGTGATGACCTCAAGGTGCGTTTTACTGCTGTCGAGTGATTCTTCCACTTCTTCTTTAAGCCGCTGATAATGCTGTTTTTCAAAATCAATATACAGTTCTCTGAAGTCCTCGTATTTTGATTTCATTTTTTTTGCTTTGTCGCGGTTTGCCTCCCTGAATACACCAAAAGAATAGTAGAGCAGTTTCAGGGTCTTAAGGTGAAAATTCTGGATCTCTTCCTTGCCCTGAGCCGAAAAAGTAAAGGCGGAATCACACCACCATTGTGCTTTGCTGCATAATGAGGAAGATACAATATCACCGATCTGCTCAAATTCATTAACGGCATACATCATGGCAAATGCTTCTTCCACCAGCCCGGATTCAATTTCCTGCCGCGTTATTTTGATCAGATAGGCATTGATCTCATCACGCAAAAAGTTGATCTCTGCTTCCCGCTCCCTGATTTTTGGGATTTTGTCGGTTTTTTTTTCAATAAAAGGTGTTATTATATCTTCTGTCATCCGGTGCGTGATTTGCATCATCCTTAAGATCTCCTGCCGTGCAACGGACAGTGCCATGGGAGGTGTTTTTATCAGATTGCCGTCGAGGTACCAGGTTTTCAATGCTATAGTTTTTTCTTCCCGCAACGGCAATAATCGGGTGACTAACCTGGCGAACTGCCGGGTAAAAGGCAGGAAAAGCAAAGCAATGATCAGATTGTAAATTGTATAGGCATTGGCAATTTGCCTCCCCATGGCCGCTGATGAAAAGTTAAAAGACATAGTGCCTGCTGCTGCCGGGGAAGATATTCCTTCCACCAGGTCAACAAGCCGGGGTATGAACCACACCATAATAAGGGCTCCAGTAACTTTAAACAGGGTATTGGCCAGGGCTACCTGTTTTGATTCATGGGATGAACCCATACTGGCAACAAAGGGAGTTATGCAGGCCCCCAGGCTGGCCCCGATTATCAGCGGAACTGCTGCAGTGAGGGTCAGCAGATGCTGTGAGGCAAGAATGATCAGTATTCCGACAAAGGCAGTGCTGCTTTGCAGCAATACAGCCAGTAAAGTGCCGGCAACGATACCGAAAAAAGGATTTTCCAGTACCAGCAGCAGGGAAACGAAGCCTTTCATCGATTGCAGCGGTTCCATAGCCTGGGACATGACCTGCATTCCGAAGAAGATGAGGCCAAAACCCATTATAGCATAACTGATATCACGGTGTTTCGGCTTTTTCAGCAGCAAATAAAAAAGAAAACTGAGTCCGATAATCAGTAAGGCGTAATCAGCGATCTTAAAGGCTATGATCTGAGCCGTAATGGTAGCTCCAACAGCGGCGCCCAGCAGAACTCCCACCGTCCGGGAAAACTGCATCAGCCGTGAATTGACAAAACTTACCAGCATTAACGCAGTTGCACTGCTGCTTTGAAGCGTAATGGTCAATAGTATGCCAACCAGAAATGATGTAAACCGGTTGTTCGTGATTCTTTCGAAAATACTGCGAATTTGTTCGCCGGCTGATTTTTGAAGTCCTTCGCTCATCATTTTAATACCCAGCAGTAAAATGGCAAGGCCACCCAACAGGCCGGCTATCAGCAGAAGAATCCAGGTTTTCCGGCGTGCTGTTGCCTTGAACAGGATATGGTCAAGGGCGGATGAGGAATTAATATGGGCGGAAATGAGATAGTCTCCTGCCGTTTTTCCCAGGTGCAGAAAAACACAGGCTCTTCCTTCCCTGTCGGTATAAACGGTGTCCTGTCCAAGACAAGCTCCGGATGAAGCACCGGGTTCGGAAAGGATGATGAAGGTTACGGGAAATCCTGCGATGGGCCTGCCTTTATTATCTACGACCCTGGCACAAAAAGGCAGGTTGAGTTTTTTGCCGGTAAGGCCATAAGGCGTGAAACCATTGCTGTCCTTCAGGGAAACCTGTTCATCCTTTACAAGGTGATATGGCCCTGCGGGGTACTGGCAGGCCGAAATGACAGCTTGCAGCAGGAAGATGAGCAACAACAACCGCCTGAGCATGAACATGTGCATCAAGTGAAAGGATATTTTGCCGCCCATAAAGATAGTAATTAAAGTATTAACAAATGAACCCGCTTAAAATGTGGTATGAGACAGTGATTTTGGTAA
>Ga0105094_10000525_pt1 | contig 19189 bp, 13 predicted proteins | sample PPLLak1March2015_2_FD_87023 | JGI IMG/M metagenome (GOLD analysis project Ga0105094, IMG submission 87023) | Freshwater sediment microbial communities from Prairie Pothole Lake near Jamestown, North Dakota, USA - PPLs Lake P8 Core (3) Depth... | ecosystem: Environmental > Aquatic > Freshwater >...
GCGACTCGCTGAAGCGAACGATGTGGCCGTACGGGTTCGGATCGCGGTTGCTGTTGATGCTGGAACCGTTGCCACTGCCGTTCGTCAACGTCACGAACACCTCACCGGTATGCGGATGCGTGGCCACCCACTCCGGGCGGTGCAGCCGTGTCGCGCCGACCGCGTCGGCCGCCATCCGCGTTCGGATCAGCACGTCCGCCTGGTCAACCCAGCCGTTGCCGGACGTGAGCGGACCCGTACCGTACGCGAGAGGCAGCCACTCGCCACGACCATCGTCGCTGAACCTCGCGACGTACAGCGTGCCGTGGTCGAGCGGGCTCAGGCCACGCGCGCGCAACTGGCGCCACGGCGCATTACCGACGAACTTGTAGAGGTAATCGCCGTTCTCGTCGTCGCCGCTGTAGACGACGACGCGCCCCTTGCTCTCGGCGCAGGTGGCACCCTCGTGCTTGATCCGACCCAGCGCGCTGCGCTTGACCGGCTGCGACTTCGGGTAGAAAGGGCCGAGCTCGCCAGCCCAGCCGAAGAGGTTGAACTCATTGCGATTGAGGGCCACGTCGAAGCGCGGCTCGGCCTTGTGCCAGTTGTAGCCGAACCCAGAGCGAGTCACGCCATAGCGTGCCTCGAGAGGCGTCGCCGTCCAGGACGTGTCGTCCGTGCCGAAGTAGCCGTTCCAGTTCTCTTCGCATGCCAGGTAGGTGCCCCAGGGCGTGACGCCCATCGCGCAGTTATTGAGCGTGCCGAGCGGCGACGGCGTGATGCTGGACCGCAGCATCGGGTGCTCGGCTCGGACCGGCCCAGAGAACTGCATTGGTGTCGTACCGGTGATGCGCCGGTTGTGTGGCTCGCCGGGGACGACATCCCACTTGCCGTCTGCGCCTTTCTGTATCGCGATCACACTGACACCGTGGCCCGCGAGCGCCTTGGCCACCTTCTCGCGCCCGGTCGCGTCGCTCGTGATGGCCGAGCCCTGCACGGCGCTGTAGATCTGGCTCGCGTCCGTGTACTCGTGGTTGACGACGAGCAGCCCGCGCGAGTTACCGAACTTCGGCAACGGGAAGTAGTGCGTGCCGTCGTGGTTGAAACCGACCTGCAGCGCCTGTTCGCCTGCGGTGTTCGACGCATCCTCCTTGAACGGGACGGCACCCGGCAGCAGCGGCGTGCCCCAGGGTGCCAGCACCTGCCAGGTGTAGCCCTCGGGGACGATGACCGCGTCCTCGGAACTGACGGGCACTTCATCGAAGCCAAGCCGCGGCCGGGAACCCCGGCCATTGCTGGCCGTCGCATCGGTCGGCGCCAGCGCCGCGCCGCCAAAAAAGCCCGTCGCCGCGACGGCGAGTGTTCCACCCAGGAACCTGCGACGCTGGATACGGGCGTCGATCAAGTCCTGGAGGTGCGGATTGCCGGAAAGGTTGGAACCAATGTCGTCCGTATCGTGCATCGGAGTTTCCTCGCGGGAAGGGCGATCGATTCAGGGATGAATTCCTGCGGGCCATTCGGTCGCACGTGCGACTCTGCCCGCGGATCGCATTGGAATCCGCGAAGATTAAGAACCGATGACAAGGCAATGACTGTTCGGGTTCGCGCCGACTCACCGGCAGATCACCGAAGCCCGTCGGAGTCAGGAGGAGGGTCGGCCGACGGTCCGACCAGCGGCCGCAGGTGTCACACCGCCCGCGGCCGCTGCGACATTACTTCTGCCTGATCTCGAGGTCGTTGCGAACCTCTTTGACGCCGTCTACGGAGCGCGCTATTTCGCCGGCCTTGGCCTTCATGGCCGTCGAGTCTACGAAGCCGGTCAGCTGCACCACGCCCTTTTCCGTGCCCACGTTGATCTGGTGCGCCTTGGTTTCGGAGTCCTCCGTGAGCTTGGTTTTGACCGAGGCCGTCAGCATGCTGTCATCGACGTCCTGGCCGGCCGTTGCATGCGGCTTGGTGCTGACGCGCAGGTCGTTGCGGACCTCCTTGACGCCCGTAACCGAGCGGGCGACCTTCGTGGCCTGGCTCTTCTGCTCGGCGTTGTCGACGAAGCCGCCGAGTTGCACGACGCCGCGATAGGTCTCGACGTTGATCTGGCCGGCCTTGGTGACCGGGTCGTCGATCAATGCGACCTTGACCTTGGACGTGAGCACGCTGTCGTCGATGACCTCGCCGACCGACTGCTGCGTCCGTGTGGAGGAGCAAGCGCTGGCCACTGCCAGTACGGTCAGGAGTGCGGTCAATTTCAGAGTTCCGGTTTTCATGTGTGTTTCCTGTCTTGTTGCCGATCTCGGCGTCATTTGCGCCGCGAGGCTCAGGCTCCCGGCTGGACGCTGCAAGGCAAAGACTAGCCCTGCATCTCCGGCAGGTCTGTCTCCTACCGTACAGTCGCTGACCACGGTGCCGTCCGGAACCAGGACTCAATGTGCGCTATCGCACGGAGCGGGCGGGGTGAGAGGGGTACTTTGGAACGGCCGGAGTGCATGTGGATCGATCCACTCGCTTTGCTCCTGCGGTCTTCACGAAGGGAACGCTCATGAACAGACTCATCTACATCATCGGCGCGATCGTCGTCATCGTCGCCGTCCTGTCGTTCTTCGGCCTGCGTTGAGACGCCGCCTCAGGCTGTCGCGAGCATCGACGCGATCGGGCTGATTGACGACGCACGGGCCCTGCCGTCCGACGCGAGCCGCCTGGAGCCCGCGTCGCCGCGCAGCAATTGATCGTAGGCGCGCCTGACGACCGCATAGCACTCGCAGCTGCGCTCTTCGAGTCCGGCCCGGTCCAGGATGGCGATGCGTCCGCGCCGGTACTGGATCAGCCCCGCCTTCTGCAGCTTCAGCGCAGCGCCGGTAACGCCTTCCCGGCGCACTCCGAGCATGTCGGCGATCCGCTCCTGTGTCACGACGATCTCGTTGCCCGGCCGCCGATCGAGATTGAGCAGCAACCAGCGGCACAACTGCTGGTCCAGCGCGTGATGCCGATTGCAGGCCGAGGTCTGCGCCATGTGTGTGAACAGCGCCTGCGTGTAGCACAGCAGCTGCTGCATCAATGCCTCCGAGCGATTGGCATGCCCTGCGATCACGCGCGCGGGCATCCGCAGCGCATGGCCGGGGTTCTGGACCACGGCGCCGCTCAAAGCGTGTCCGCCCCCCATGAAGGCGCAGACTCCGACGATACCCTCGCTGCCGACCACGGCCACCTCGACGGACGTCCCATCCTGCATCGACGAGACGAGCGACACGACGGCGGTCGCCGGAAAATAGACATGCTGGAGCACGACACCGGACTCGTACAGCATGGCGCCAGTCCGCAGCTCCACCAACTCCAGGTGCGGCTGGAGGCGCCGCCACTCCAGGAACGGCAGCGCCGCAAGCACGTGGTTCGTCGAGCGAGCAAATGAGGCATCCGTCATGTGGTTTCTCCTGGCCGCGTGAATCAACGCCCCGCGCTCACCTACGCATTCGCGTGCCCTCGAGCAAAGTTCGATGGGATCGGGGATGACGAGCATCGTTGCGAGTCGATTGCACCACGCGATGAGTCGACAGGGAGTCGGCTGGACGAGGCGTATCTCGTAGGACGATGCCGACGCGCGGACCGCGCGTCGGCATTCACGGCACCGTCGGCGGGCTGTGGATTCGATCAGCCGAGAACGGCACGTATGCGGTGTGTCAGACCGTCATCGACCAGCGGCACCCGCCCCTGCGCTGCCGGCAGCGTCTGCCCGTCGAGTAGCAGTTCGACGAGTCGCCGGTTCACGCCGCTGGGATTTTCAACCGCGATCTCGTAGCGTGTTCCGAGGTATCGCAGGGATACCTGGAATCCCGGCCAGCTTCGCGGGATGCACGGGTCAAGTTGCAGCGTCGCGCCGCGCAGCCGACAGCCAAGCATCCATTCGAGGCCTGCGCGGTACATCCAGGCCGCCGAGCCCGTGTACCAGGTCCAGCCGCCGCGTCCGACGTGCGGCGGCTCCGAGTACACATCCGCTGCGACGACGTACGGCTCGACCTTGTAGCGCTGCACCGCGGCGGGCGTCAGCGCGTGGTTGATGGGGTTGAGGATCGAGAAGATTTCGGCCGCCTTGTCGCCATCGCCAAGCATCGCAAAAGCGATCACCGACCAGGTCGCGGCATGCGTGTACTGCCCGCCGTTTTCGCGGATCCCGGGCGGATAGGCCTGGATGTAGCCGGGATCTGGCACCGACCGATCGAATGGCGGAGTCAGCAGAAGCACCAGGCCGTCGTCCCGGCGCACCAGGTGCTGGTCCAGCGAGGCCATTGCGCGCCCGGCTCGCTCCGGATCGGCGGCGCCTGAGATTACGCCCCAGGTCTGCGCGATCGAGTCGATGCGGCATTCCGCGTTCGCAGCAGAACCGAGCGGCGTGCCGTCGTCGAAGTAGCCGCGTCGGTACCAGTCACCGTCCCAGCCGTGCTGCCCAAGTGAGACGCGCAGGTCGGTTGCGCGCGCACGCCAGCTGGCGGCACGCACTGGCTCGCCGCGAGCCTCAGCCAGTGGCGCAAACGTCGACAGCGCCAGGTGCAGGAACCAGCCGAGCCAGGTGCTTTCGCCACGCCCGCCCTCGCCCACGCGGTTCATGCCGTCGTTCCAGTCGCCCGAACCGATCAGGGGCAAACCATGGACACCGACGCGCCGGCTGCACTCGAGCGCCCGTGCACAGTGCTCGAACAGGGTTGCCGACTCGTCGGCGGGCGTCGGCTGGAAATAGCGCTCGGCTTCGTCATCGCGGAGGACGGCCCCGTCGAGGAACGGCACGACTTCATCGAGCACCGCCCGGTCACCGGTCGTCGCGATGTAGTGGGCCACGCAGTAGCATAGCCACGCGCCGTCGTCGGAGACTCGACTGCGTACCCCGCGACCCGTCTGGGGCAGCCACCAATGCTGCACGTCGCCTTCGAGGAACTGCCGGCCAGCCGCGCGCAGCAGGTGCTCGCGCGCGAGCGCCGGCCGCGCCACGATCAGGGCCATCGTGTCCTGCAGCTGGTCACGAAACCCATAGGCCCCGCTCGCCTGGTAGAACGCGCTGCGGGCCTGCACGCGACAGGCCAGCGTCTGGTAGAGCAGCCAGCCGTTCAGCATCACGTCGAACGCGCGGTCCGGCGTCTTGACCGCCACCGTCCCGAGCACGTCGCTCCATTCCTCGCGGACGGCCGCGAGGGCCGCGTCCAGATCGGCGCCGCGCCAGTGCTCGATCATCGACTGCGCGTCGAGCGCCGTAGCGGCCTCGCCGAGGAACCACACGACTTCGATGGTCGAGTTCGCCGCAAGCGAGACGGACGTCTGCAGTACGCCGCAGGGATCGAAGCCCGCGCCGGTCCGACGGGAGAGTGTCGACCCGTTCACCAGTGCCGCCGGGCACTCGACGGTCCCGTTACGGCCGATGAACTCCGCCCGGTCGCCCGTCCAGGCCGTTTGCCGACCGCCGAGATCGACGAACGCGACCCGGGCGTCGGGACCGCTCCAGAGGTTGCGCGCCAGCAATCCGCCCGTGACGGGCTCCAACTCCGTCGAGACGTATGGTCCCGTCGTGGCGGATAACGTACCGAGGACCCACTCCACGTAGGCTGTCACACGGAGATGACGAGGCCGTCCGGAGAGATTGCGGATCCGGAGCCTCGACACCTTGATCGACGCGTCGAGCGGCACGAACTGCAGCAGGTCGAGCGCAATGCCGTGCCGGTTGTGCTCGAACCGGCTGTAGCCGCGCCCGTGCCGCGCGACATGGACGCCAGATTCATGGCGGACTGGCAGGGCCGTCGGTCCCCACAGCGCGCCGGAGTCCTGGTCGCGTATGTAGATCGCTTCACCGGGCCGATCCCCGACGGGATCATTCGACCACGGCGTCAGGCGGTTCTCCCGACTGTTGCCGGCCCACGTGGAACCGCTGCCCTCGGCCGACACCTGGAAGCCGAAGTCGGCATTGCCAACGACATTGATCCACGGCGCGGGCGTGCGTTCGCCCTCCCTCAGGATCGTGACGTACTCGTCGCCATCGAGCGCGAATCCGCCAAGGCCGTTGAAGAACTCCGTCGTCGGCACGTGCGCCGGCGCCGTCGTCCGCCCGGCGGACGCGCGTGGTGGCGCGGCGGGTGGAATCATCGGTGGCGCGCTCTGCTCGAGACGGTCCATCTGCTCGGCAAGGCTGCCACGACGGCTCAGCAGCACGGCGCGTGCCGCGGCCAGCAGCGTCAGGCGCGCCTGGCTCGAGATGATGTCGGAGCGGAGCACGAAAACGCCACCCCGCGTCGGCTCACCGAGGATCGTCGGACGCGACAATCCGGCGCCAGTCAGCGCCTCCAGGGCCGTTTGCAAGTCCTGCACGTACGACGATTCGCGCTCGTTCAGGATCACGAGATCGACCGACAGCTTCTTCAAACGCCAGTACTCGAACGCGCGCAGCAACTGCCGGACGATCCCCAGGTCGTCCGTGTCGTCGATTCGCACCAGCACGATCGGCAGGTCTCCGGAGATGCCGTGCGTCCAGAGCATCGATTGCCCGCCGTTGCCGCGACGCAGCACATCGGAGGACGGCCGTAGTGAAGGATCGTGGTAGAGCACGTGGCCGGCGAGGCGCTGGAAGAGCGACGCCTCATCGCTGGCGATACCCAGGTGGTGGAGTTCCACCTGCCCCTGCGTCCACGCGAGCGTGGCGGCACGATCGAACGCTGCGCTGTCGCAATGCTGGTCGGCCAGGTCGAGCACCTCGCCGCGCGTCGGCGCGACCAGCGTCCAGAACGCGACGCGGACCGTCGCGCCCGGGGCGACCCGCATGCGGCGCCGGAGGCTGAAGATCGGGTCGAGCACGGTCCCGGCACTGCCGAAGAGATCGCGGCCGTCCTGGAGTGCGAACGGCGAGCGCAGCTGTCGCGCGCGCCCGAGAAACCGTGCGCGGTCCGTCTCGAACTGCAGTTCGCCGTCCGATTCCCCCTCCGTGACGACGAGATGCGCAGCCCACGCCTCGGGCTCCCCCGGTGAGCGACGCCGTCGCGTCGCGAGGATGACCCCGATGGCAGCCTCGTACTCCGTCTGCACGAACAGCTTCGAGAAGGCCGGGTGCGCATCGTCGGCCGCGGGCGGCGCAAGCACGATCTCGGCGTATGACGTCAGATCGATGGTCCGGACACGATCGCCCAGGTTGGAGATCGAGACCCGGCGGACTTCTGCATCGCACTCGGCCGAGACAACGACGTCCATGGTCGTGATCAGGTCCCCGTCGCGGCGCATGAACTCGGCACGGGCTTCGCTGAAAGTCACCTCGTACTGGTCCGGCTCGATCCCGGTCGGCTGGTAACCCGCAGACCAGACCTCGCCGCTGTCCAGGTCGCGCAGGAAGACATACGAGCCCCAGGCGTCACAAGTCGCATCGGAACGCCAGCGGGTGACCGCGAGATCGCCCGACCGGCTGTATCCGGAGCCGGCCGCCGTCAGCATCACGGCGTAGTGACCGTTCGACAGCAGTCGCGTGCGCGGCGTGGCGTGGTGCGGGGTGTGCAGCGACCGGGGCAGCGACGCGATAATGTCGTCGGGCTCGGTGCCTTTGCCGGCCTCCACGACCCGCGTGATCGCCACCGCAACGTCGCGCGGCGTCCGCTCCTGCAGCAGCAGCTCCGTGGCCCTGATGCAAGGTTCCGCGTGAAACCGCCTGCGCATCCGGCCATCCTGCAGCGTGTTGGCGAGCGCCACGATGGTCATGCCCTGGTGGTGAGCCATGTAGGCGCGCACGATCGCAAACGGCTGTCCCGCCGGCAGGCGCCGCGAGGTGTAGTCCACAGCCTCGTAGAAGCCGTAGCGACCCTGGGCGGCGATGCCGGTCAGCCGCGCGAAATTGAGCGCCGCCGCGTGCGGCTCGACCATCGCGGCCAGTGCGGTTGCGTACGGCGCGACGACGATATCGTCGCCGAGCCCGCGCTTCAGTCCCAGCCCGGGCACGCCGAAGCTCGAATACTGGTACGTACGCTCGAAATCGCGTGCGTTGTAGGCGGACTCCGAGATTCCCCAGGGCACGCCCAGTTCCTTTCCGAACGCCTGCTGGCGCCAGACGATGAGGCGGCTGGTCTCCTCGAGCAGACTCCCGGATGGGGCCCGCATCACGAGCGACGGCATCAGGTACTCGAACATCGAGCCCGACCATGAGACCAGCGCGGCGCCGAAATGGACGGGCGTCACGGCGCGTCCGAGGCGGAACCAATGCCGCGCGGGCAGGTCGCCATTGGCGATCGCGACGAAGCTCGCGAGACGCGCCTCGGATGCGAGCAGGTCGTAGCAGCTCGGGTCGAGACTGCCCTCCTGGATCCGATACCCGATCGAGAGCAGTTTTCGCTCCGGATCGAACAGGAAGTCGAAGCGCATTGCCGCGGCGATGGCCCGCGCCGTCGCCGCCAGCGCGCCGAGGCGGCGCTCGCAAGCGTCACGGCTGCTCGGCGCGGCCGGGTCCAGGTCCCGCAGGTGGCTCTCGATCGTTCGGAGCGTCGCCTCGGCCCACGCGGTCGCCTCGGCGGCGCTGGCCTCGTCGGTTCGCGCGCTAGCCAAGGCTGCTGCGCAGGCGACGACCGTGGCGGCGCGCGCCTGGAGCATCCGCAGCCGCTTGACCAGTTCCGCCGGAGTCGCGGGCCAGTCACGCAACGGCTCGGCGACCGCATCGAGCGCTGTATCGAGTTGTTCATCCGGGGCAACGGCCATCGACTCGCGCAGCAACGCGAGGCCGTCCCCGATGCCGACGAACGCCTGTGGCTCGATCGCCTGCTGGACGCTCATTTCGTCACAGGCCGTCGCCAGCGTGATCAGGTGCGCCGCGAGGTTGCCGCTGTCGACCGACGAGACGTATCGCGGTTCGAGTGGTCGCAGGTCCTGCGTGTCGTACCAGTTGTAGAAGTGGCCGCGGAATCGCTCCATGCGGCCCATTGCGGCCAGCGCGGCCTCGAGCCGCTCCACTGCGTCGAGCGTCCCGAGCCAGCCGAGGTCTCGCGCCGTGACGATCGACAGCAGGTACAAGCCGATATTGGTCGGCGACGTGCGGTGGGCGACCACCGGCTGCGGATCTTCCTGGAAATTATCCGGCGGCAGGTCGTTATCGGCGGCGGTCACGAATGTGTCGAAATACCGCCATGCGCGTCGGGCGATGAGCCGCAGCGCACGGCCGTCGACTTCGGAAACAAGCGGATCCTCCGCGACCCGCGACGGCCGGCTCACCCGGCGTGCCAATACTGGCGACAACATCCACAACAGGCCAAACGGCACGGCCAGCGGCGCGCTCGCGTACCCCGCAACGCTCAGTCCGATCACGGTACTGCCAATCATCACCGCGCCGGCCATGCGCCGGTAGAACCCGGCCAGGTCGAGCCGCTCGCTCACCTGCGATTGGGCCGCCGTCACCCACTCGAGCAGGCTGCGCTGGCTCACGAACAGCCGAAACAGAGTTCGTCCGATGGCATCGGACATCGACCACGCCTGGTGCGCGAGCAGGCTCAGCAGCAGGCTGGTTCGGGACAGGGCCAGCCGTGCATCTGCGAACAGCGCGCGAAAATGGCTGCGCCTGGAGATTCCGCTGCGCCCGGGAACCAGGCCGGCCAGCACGGGCGGCAGCGTCGGAATGGCCAGCGCAACGACGACGAACCCCGTCCAGAGCGCGGCGGACTGCAGGGGCAGCGTCCAGCCGACGACCAGGGCCAGCACGCTCGCTGGAGCCACGAGCGTCCTGCGCAGGTTGTCGACCATCTTCCACCGTCCGAGCAGTGGAATCGCGCTGCGCTCCCGATCGCCCCCTGCGGCACGTCGGCCCAACACCCACGGCAGCAACTGCCAGTCGCCGCGGGCCCAGCGATGGGCGCGTGCCGCGGCCACGTCGTATCGCGCCGGGTACTCGTCGACCAGTTCGATGTCCGAGACGAGCCCCGCACGCGCGAAGATCCCCTCGAACAGGTCGTGGCTCAACAGCGTGTTCTCGGGAACGCGGTCGGCGAGGGCGGCCTCGAACGCGTCGACGTCGTAGATACCCTTGCCGACGTAGGATCCCTCGCCGCACAGGTCCTGGTACACGTCGGACACGGCCGAGGCATACGGATCAATGCCGCTGGCGCTCGAAACGAGGCGCTGATAGGCGGAGCCTTCGCGTCCGATCGGCAACGACGGTGCGATCCGCGGCTGCAGCACGGCATAGCCCTCGAGGACGCGCCCGCTGCTCGGATCGAACCGGGGCGCGTTTAGCGGGTGCGCCATCTTGCCGACCAGGCGACGCACGGCGTCCCGTGGCAGTCGCGTGTCTGCATCGAGCGTGACGACGTAACGGACTCCGTCCGGAACAGAGGGCTGGTGGCCGCCCGTCGCGATGAAGCTGGTATCGGTCGCGCCGCGCAGCAGGCGATTCAGCTCGTGCAGCTTGCCGCGCTTGCGCTCCCACCCCATCCAGGTGCCCTGGGCGGCATTCCACAAGCGCCGGCGATGCAGCAGCAGGAAGCGCTCGCCCCCCGGAGCCGGCCCGTACTCGCGGTTCAGTCGAGCGACGCCTTCGACCGCATCTTCGAGCAGTGTATCGTCGCCCTCGACCCGCTCCGCCTTCGCGTCGGCCCAATCCGACAGCAGCGCGAAGCAAAGGTCGCCGTCGAGGCTGGCGAGGTGATGGATCTCGAGGTGCTCGAGATGCCCGGCCAGCGCCTTGCGGGTCGTCAGGATCGTCGGCACGACCACCAGCGTGCGGAAGTGTGCCGGAATACCGTCCTTGAACTCGAGGGCGGGCAGGACTTTGGCACCGAGGCGGCTCGTGATGCTGCCGTTCACTAACGCCATCGCCGCGTCGATCGCGAGAATGAATCCGCAGGCCGCGAGCACGCCGAGCGCCCAGGTGCTGCTGCCCGCCCGGGCCAGCGCAACCAACGGCCAGGCGAGGATGATCGCGGATAGCAGCCCGACGCCGGCGATATAGCCCCGAATTCCGGCTGCGGCAGTCACCCGGGCGGACCAGGTTCGCATCCCGGGTCGATATCCGGCCGCCGCCTCGAGCGCGCGCCGGCCGCGCCCAATGAGCGGGTAGCCGGGATCGCGCTCGCGCGCCGTAGCACCCGCGCTTGCAGCCTGCACGGCGCGATGCGTGATCTCCAGCTCCGTCAGCTTCGAGCCACGCGCGAGCTCCTCGATCGCCGCGCGATACCGGTCGCGGGTCGGGAAATCCATCTGCCCGAAGTCGGAATCCTCGCGCAGCACCGCGTCGACGAGGCTGACGCCTTCGAACAGGTCCGCCCAGTCGACGGCGGAGATCGTGCGCATGCTCGTGATGATGTTGCGGACCGTCACACTGGATGCGCCCTGGCGCTGGTGTTCGTCGCGGACGACCGCATCCGCGGTCGTGCCGGTCGCTGCCAGGCGGTCCTCGAGCCATACGAGCGCGGGCGTGGCGCCAGGATCCTGGTCGCGCAGCCGATGCAGCAACTGGACCACGAACGCCGGCGACAGCGACACGCCGTTCAGCTCGTGCAGGACTTCCGCCATGGGTTCTCTGCCGCGTGTGCCCGCACCGAGCAGCCGGTCGGCGAGGCGGTCGGCCTGCTGGCGGATGGCCCGCCGGCTCGCAATCAGGTCGGCCGCACGCCGCAGGTTCTCGACCAGCACGATTCGCAGCGTGATGGCGATGGCCCAGAGCTCGCCGATCGTAAGCGGCTGCACGCGCTGGTACGCGCCGACGAACCGGGAAAGCAGTTGCGCGTCGAAGCGACTGTCCGTGTGGGCGACGAATGCCCAGGCAATCCCGAGCACGCGTGGATATCCGGCCAGCGGACCCTCTGCAAGCTTGGGCAACTGCCGGTAATAGCCCGGCGGCAGGTCGTCGCCGATCTGGCGGATCTGCGCCTCGACGACGTGGTAATTGTCGACCAACCACTCTGCGGCGGGCGTGCTTGCGCCTCCTTGGGCAATTGCCCTGGCAATGGCGCGGTGGGCCTCGAGCAGGGCCCGTCGATTGTCGCGCAGACGCGCGATCAACGGCCGGACCGCGACGGGCCTGGCCGTCACATGCTGGGCGATGGCCAGGCTTTCGGCGTGCTGCTCGAGGCGCTCCGCGCTGAAGATCTCCGCGCGAATCACCTCGGCCGATTCGCCGACGGCGAGGCGGCGCGCGCCACCGATGAGGCGCAGGATTGAAAGCATCAATGCTGCGGATCGGCTCGCGACGCAGGCTCGGAGCCGCCGCCCCCGACGGCGCGACGTGCCGGCGCTCCGCCTTCATCTTCCCAAGCCTGGACCTGCTCCGCGGTACGCATCTCGCGACCTTCAGCGGCCCCCGATGCGCCCGCCGAGATCGGGTCGACTGACCTGCGCCACTGCCGATTCATCCAGCCACGGAGGCGCTGCCAGCCCGATTCAAGCGCGTTGCTGCTCATGATCCATCTCCTGCCTCGATTTTGCAGGCTAGGTGACGTCGAGCCGGCGGTCTGTGCGGCAGCGTACGCGGCGTCGGCAACGTCGCAATGGAAAGTGACCCGCTCTGTGCGTTGGAGGACGGACGCGGTCGTCGGACATGAATAGCCTGCTCCGCGATCGACAACACGCATAGAGGAAGACGCTTGAACAAACACACAATCACTGCAATCTCCGCCGCAATCGCCTTGGCCATGAGTGCCAGCGCCATGGGCGGCACCACTTCGGACGCGCAATTCAAGACTGCTCAGGAGAGCATTTCGGCGCGGCATGATTCCGACCAGGCTGCCTGCAAGTCGATGGCCGGCAACGCCAAGGATGTCTGCATGGCCGAAGCCAACGGTCGCGAAAACGTCGCCAAGGCAAAGCTCGAGGCGACTCGCGGGAATTCCGAGCAGCACCGCCAGGACGTGCGCATCGCCGAGGCGAACGCTGCCTTTGCGATCGCCAACGAGAAGTGCGATGACCTCGCCGGCAACGCCCAGGACGTCTGCCGCAAGGAGGCCAAGAGCGCGGCGGTCGCCGCGAAGTCGGATGCCGAGCGGGTGAGGACCACCGCCGCTGCCAACACGATCGCCAGCGATGCGTCATCCGAGGCCGGCAAGACGGCCGCGGCCGAGAAGCGCGACGCCGCTTACGCAGTCGCCAAAGAGAAGTGTGGCTCGCTTGCGGACGACGCAAAGGCGACCTGTATCAAGGAAGCCAAAGTGCGCCACGGCCAGTCCTGACGACAGGCTGGAGCCAAAATAGAACCCGATCAATGTTCGAAAGCGCACGGACGGTGTGAACGATCTGCGCGATGGTGTTTGCGAGCACTCGACACCCCCGACCCCCCGTCCTGTGCTCCGCTTGATGGCCCGGTGACCCTCCGTCCCGGGCCTTTTTTTCTTCGCCGGAGCCTTTCCTGCCGGCGGACGGTTCGGTGCGCTACCGAACAGACTGCGGCACCGACAAATGTGATGCTTTCTACGTCGGCCACGCACGATCGTTCCGGGAATTCGCCGCGTGACGGCGAGGTCGAGCGGAGGATTCAGCATGAACAAGTCAATGATTACCGGCCTCGTCATCGGTGGCGTGGCGGTGACCGCAGCCGGCGCGTTCGCCGGTTACCGTGCGATGGACGACCAGCGCTACGCAGAAGTGCTTAACGTCGAGCCACTGACCCAGACCGTCCGCACGCCTCGCCAGGTCTGCTCCGACGAGATCGTGACGCACCAGGCGCCCGTGAAAGACCCGAAGCGCGTCACTGGCGCCGTGCTCGGCGCGGTGGCGGGCGGCGTCCTCGGCAACCAGATTGGCGGCGGTTCCGGCCAGACCGTCGCAACGGTCGCAGGTGCTGCCGCCGGCGGTTACGCCGGCAGCAAGGTCCAGAAGAGCATGCAGGAAGGCAACACGACCCAGTCGGTCGAGCAACGCTGCCGCACGGTCTATGACTCGGTCGAGAAGCCGGACGGCTATGAAGTCCGCTATCGCCTCGGCGACCAGGAAGACACCGTGCGCATGGACCACGATCCGGGCCGACGGATCCCGGTCGAGAATGGCCGGCTGGTGCTGGCCCACCAAGGCAATCGCGAGTAATGGCCGTGCTCGCCGAGTGAGCTTAGAAGGAGAATCGAAATGTTGTGGACTATCGCTGTCGTATTGGTCGTGCTGTGGCTGCTGGGGCTGGTCAGTTCCTACACCATGGGCGGATTCATTCACATCCTGCTCGTCCTCGCGATCGTCGTGGTCCTGATCAATGTGATCCAGGGCCGACGGGGGGCGTGATGACGATCTGAAGATCCTGTCGCCTTGCCGGTCACCGGCAGGGCGACGCACCAGGAGCAAACTTGAACACAGTGAAGATTACGGCGATCGTGCTGATCGTGGCTGGTGTACTTGGATTGGCCTACGGCAGCTTCAGTTACACGAAGCAGACACACGACGTGAAGATCGGGCCGATCGAGATGTCCGTGCAAGAAAAGGAAACGATCAACGTTCCAGTCTGGGCTGGCGTCGGCGCGATCGCGATCGGAGCCGCGCTCCTGTTGCTGGGCGGCCGCAAGGTCTAGTCGAGTTTCTCGACGACCACGCGACCGTCTGCGTTGACGAAAACCCGATAGCGATTGCCGTCCTCGCATGAGGCGGTGTAGTTGTCCTCGCCCTCTTGCGTTGCGCTGACGACACGCCCGCACGGCAGGCCCTGCAATGCGATCACCGCTGTCAGGTCCTGGGTCACCGCGACGTCGCTGGCTGCATCCGCCGCGGCGAGCGACGTTCCCGGATACGACACCAACACCACCGCGGCCATCGCCAGCGACATTCCGATCGTTCTCACGTTGCTGCTCCTGCCATCAGATTGGACTCCGTGAACTTCCGGGGATCGGCAAGAATGCCCCAGATCGCGGCGCGTGACTGGACGATGTCCCGCGCGAGAGACGGATCGCTATCCTGCAGCAGCGAGAGCACCTTTAGCAGCAGCATGTCGTAGGAGCGGCGCAACTCGGGCAGCGTCGCCGTTCCCTGCCGCTTGTGGTAAGCGCGAAACTTGTCCACCAGGTCATCCACTTGGTTCTTGAGCGAAAGCTTGGTGAGCGTACCGATGGCCTTGGTCTGCCGGAGCCGCGTGCCGAGCGACGCGAAGTCGAGGGGCTTTGCGGCAGGCGGAGAGGCGGCCGGCGCCTGCGTCGCCTTCGAGACGACGTTCTGAGCAGGTGCCGGTGCCGACGCACTGGCCGGCGGCGACTTCGTTCCGGCGACCCCGGGGGCGGGCACTGCCGCGACAGGGGCTTTTGGAACGGCGGCGCGCGGGGTGGGAGCAGCGCGCTGCGCCGGGGGCACCGGCTCGACGACCGAGGGCGGGACGGCCGGCTCGCGAGCCTCCGGAAGCTCGGACGCCACAGCCGCGCCGGGCGCGGTCACCGTCTCTGACGGCCTCACCAAAGGCGGCTGCGGTGCAGGAGCCGATACTGCAGGCACTGCAGGCGCACCGGCCGGCACAGGCTCCCCCGCCGGTTTGTGCTTCACCCCAGCACAACCTGCCGCGACGAAATAGCACAATGCGAGTGCATACAGCGCAGTGGAAGACATCGCCGGACGATCGATCATCGGGCTCCTCGACGTTGCGCGACGCCAGGGTAAAGGATGCCGCCAAGAATAGCGCCCCACGGTTCGCTGGCGAACCCGGGGCGCTGAGGAGAAGGTTCAGGTCATTCTCAGACGCGAATCAGTTCGGTTCGCATCCTACGAGAACCAAGAATCATCTGCCTTGCTCTCCCACGCGGAGAGCTGTTTCTCGGCCTCATCCTTGGCGATGCCGTAGCGCTCCTGGATCTTGCCAGCGAGCTGGTCGCGGCGACCGGCGACGACGTCGAGGTCGTCATCGGTCAGCTTGCCCCACTGCACCTTGGCCCTGCCGGTGACCTGCTTCCAATTGCCTTCGATACGATCCCAATTCATAGGTTTCTCCTTGTGGTGGAGGGTTGAAGCATCACGCGCTCGAGCCCCGGGGCTCGGAAGCGGACGGTGATCTCGTTCAAGAGTCCATGTGTGAATTCTAACGATCGGACCGCGACCGGTCGGTGCGGTGGCGCACCGAGGCCCGACTGTTAAGATCTGGTCATGACCCAGCGACTCGTCTTCCTGGTGCCGGGATTCTTCGGTTTCACTTCGATCGGCGCGGTGAGCTACTTCGAGGACGTGCAGCAGGTGCTCGCCCGCGCGCTCGGGCGACACGGCATCGAGGCCCGAATCGTGACCTGCACGACGCAACCGACGGCTTCGATCCCACGGCGCGCGGACGCGCTGCGCCGGCAGGTAATCGCGAGCGGCGGCCTCAGGGCGCGGGAACTTCATTTCGTCGGCCACTCGACGGGCGGGCTCGACGTACGCATGCTGCTGACTCCCGGGGTAACGATCGCCGGAGGCGGCACGGGAGAGCGCATCGCCAGGCTGACCAGGACGTCCATCTCGGTGAATACGCCGCACCACGGCACACCGCTCGCAAACCATTTCGTGACCATCCAGGGCCAGACGCTGCTGCTCGTCATCAGCGCGCTCGCAACGTCCGGGCAAGGCCGGCGCGCGATCCTGGCCGCGGCGAAGGCGATCGCGATGGTCGCGCGCCTCGACGATTGCATCGGGCGCAACGAGGGCCCACTCGATCGCCTTGCTGCGGGTGTGCTGAGCCGGATCCGGTTCGATCGCCGCGACCCCGTCTGGAAATACCTCGGCGAGATCGAACGGGACCAGGGAGCGGTGCTGCAACTCACGCCCGAAGGGATCGAGCTCTTCGACGCAGCGGTGACGGATCGTGCGGGAATCGACTACGGCTGCGTCGTGTCCGGCGTGCCCAAGCCTCGCGAGCAGTTTCGGGTCAAGGAATTCATGGATCCGGAATATCTCGCACTGCGCTCGCTCTTCCGGCTGCTGCACGCTCTGACGGCCAAGCCGCATCCGCGCTACCCCTACCCAAAACCTGCCAAGCGGATGCAACGCTTGCTCGATCGCGGGCTCGGCTTCAAGGCGACTCCGGGCATCAGCGACGGCATCGTACCCACGCTGAGCCAGTTGCACGGCCGGCTGCTGCACGTCGTGCGCGCCGATCACCTCGACGTGGTGGGCCACTACACGCTGGCCGGCGGCAGCTCCGGGAACTGGTTGCCGTCGGGCGCCGGCTTCACCCGCGAAGCCTTCGACGCCACCTGGGACGCAGTCGCCGCAGCCATCGCGAGGAAATGACTGCCGCGGCCACGCGCCTTTGCGCGCAGCAGGGCCAGGTCCGCCCTCTTCAGCAGCGTCTCGGCATCCGTGCCATCGGCAGGATACACGGCGATCCCCGCGCTGGCCGTGACGTGCAGGTCCTCGCCGGCAATGCGATGCGGCTGGGCGATCGAGGCGAGCAGCTTGTCTGCGCTGAACGCCGCATCTTCGGGGCAGGCGACTTCCGACAGCAGTACGACGAATTCATCGCCCCCCTGACGGCACACGGTGTCCGAGTCGCGCACACACGACACCAACCGCTTGGCGACGGACTGCAGCATGGCATCGCCGGCTGAGTGACTTAGCGAGTCGTTGATGCGCTTGAAGCGGTCGAGGTCCATGAAGAGGACTGCAAACGATCGCCCGTGGCGACGCGACGTTGCGATTGCGCACGCCAGCCGGTCGTTCAGGAGCAGCCGGTTTGGCAAGCCCGTGAGGACGTCGTGTTGCGCCAGCTCGGACATCCGCAGCGACATCTCGCGCGCGGCGCCCACGTCGTGAAACACGATCACTGCGCCAGTGACCTGCCCGTCCCGATCGTGGATCGGAGCTGCGGTATCTTCGATCGCCGATTCGTGGCCGTCGCGTCGAACTAGCAGGGAGTTCGCGCTGAGGCCGACCGTCGTGTCCTGCCGTATGGCCAGCGCCAACGGATCCAGCGCGGGCTCCCGACTTTCCGCGTCGATGATCCGCACCACGTCCTGCAGTGGCCGGCCAGAGGCCTCGGACCCGGACCAGCCGGTCATTTGCTCGGCAACCGCATTGAGGTAGGTGACGTTGCCGGCAACATCAGTGCTGACCACGGCATCGCCGATCGAGTTGAGCGTGACCAGGGCTTGCTCGGATTCCCGCAGCAGGGCTTCGACCTGTGCTGCGCGCTCCAGCATTGTGTTCAGAGCCTTCGGCAGCGAGTAGTGATCGAGGTGCTCCAGCAACAGATAGTCCTGCGCGCCGCGCTGCACGGCCGTAATGGCAACCGGCTCCTCGCATCTGCGGCTGAGCACCAGGACGGGAATACGCGGCGCCACACGCAGCAGCGTCTCGAGGGTTTCGATCCCCTGGCTATCCGGCAGGAACAGATCCACCACGACGGCAGAGATCGAACCCTGGTCGCTGGCGACCAGCCGCTCGATCCCGACCTGGCATCGGTCCGCCGACTCGACAATGAAGCGCCCGTCCTGCGAATCGGCGAGCGCCGTCTTGACGGCCCGCACATCGCCGGATCGCGCCAGTACGAGCAGTCTGCTGCGGGACATTCGACTCTCCTGTACACGTAACTGACGTGTGCAAGATGCCGTGCCGCGTCGGCACCGTCTGTGCGCTGACGGACATTGCACCGCGGCAACGGACGAACGCAGGCTACGTTGGTGCGCCACCGAACAGAAATTTGTGCGCAGGGCGATATGCTTCGATGGAGCAATTCCTTGCCGCGTTCTTCTGACGAGAGATCCAACGTGCTAATGCCGACGCGGGACTCAACGAAAAATCGCCTGCTGGCTGCCCTGCCCGGCCGGGACCGGCGTCACTTGCTCGATGGCTGCGCGGAGGTGGACCTGACGCTCTCCGACGTCATCTACGAGCCGGGCCAACGGATTCGCCAGGTCTTTTTCCCGACCGACGGATTCATCTCGCTGATCACTCCGATCAACGGTCACGACCGTCTCGAAGTCGGTCTCGTCGGTGACGAAGGCATGCTGGGCACCTCGCTGGTGCTCGGCGTCAACGTGGCCCCGACGCTCGCGCTGGTGCAGGGCGCCGGCGTGGCCTGGCAGATGGACGCCGAGTCATTCCGACGCGAACTCGAGGAAAGCGACGCACTGCGGCGCGGACTGAAGCGTTATCTATACGTCGTGATGCGCCAGCTCGCACAGACGGCCGCCTGCACGCGCTTCCACGTCGTGGAAGCACGGTTGGCCCGCTGGATGCTGATGACCCAGGACCGGGCGCACTCCGACACGTTCCATGTCACGCACGAGTTCCTCGCCTACATGCTCGGTGTGCGACGGGCCGGCGTGACCCGGGCGGCCAGCTCGCTGCAGTCGCGCAA
>Ga0105094_10000526_pt1 | contig 19181 bp, 12 predicted proteins | sample PPLLak1March2015_2_FD_87023 | JGI IMG/M metagenome (GOLD analysis project Ga0105094, IMG submission 87023) | Freshwater sediment microbial communities from Prairie Pothole Lake near Jamestown, North Dakota, USA - PPLs Lake P8 Core (3) Depth... | ecosystem: Environmental > Aquatic > Freshwater >...
CGAGACCAGCCAGGCGACGACCAGGGCGGCGATGGCTCTCCAGGTCATGGAGGCATCTGACCCGGGCCGGCCGCGGATTGTTTCAGCGAGTGGAAGATCCGGCTGTCGCCGGGATCGCCGACTGCACCCACGCGTCAATCCGGCTCGACATGTACGGGAAGAACGGGTTCCAGCCGACGCGCATCAGCGTGTCGATGGGCACGGTCAGGACCGCCTTCTCGCCGCGTGGGCTCAATCGACCGAGCGACACCGATTGCCCGCCGCCGGCGGGGGGCTCGCTGCCATAGACAGGATCGTCAGGCGGAAACGGCAGCGCGATGTGGGAAAGCGAGAACACCTGCGGAGGCCACTGAAGGCCCAGCGGTTCGTCCACGATCTCCGTTGAACCGGGCGGCACGGACCTCGTTCGCACGTCCAGCGTGTCGGCCTTCACGTTCGTGACCAGCGTCCGTCGGTAGGCACGCGGCGCGCCGGCCGCCAGCTGCCCCACCAGCGCCGCATCTTCCGGCCGGATGTATGGCTCCAGCCCGGACAGGCGATTGATGTCGAACACCACCAACTCGTGCTGGTTCCCGCGGAGCCGATCGAAGAGGCCGTACACCAAGGCCGAGGTACTGACGGTGGCATCCACGATGGACTGGAATGCCAGGATGGGCGGGAGCTTCTCGATGGTACCGCTGGCTGCCGCGGCGGCCAGCTCCGATTGCAGGCTCGACGACACGCGGAAGCTCTGCCGCGCGGCATGGGCCGGGAACGAGTTGAACTTGAACGGGTTGTATTCCGGGACCACGTCCAGCCACCGCGCCTTCTCGAAGAACGGCAGCGGGCCGAGCGCGCTGATCGCGCGCGCCAGCCGGGCCATGGGGCTGACGCCGATCATCGGCGAGATCAAGACGATACGCCGGGGGGCGGGCAGCCGGGAGTCGGCGGCCGCCTCGAGCGCGTATCGCAGCACGAGTGCGCCGCCGTTGGAGTAGCCGACGAGGACGAGCGGGCGATCGGGGCCCATCGCGCGCTGGAGATGCCGGGCCCCCATCCGGACCGCCGCCATCCAGTCCTCGGCCACCGAGTGCGTAAGCGCGGCCGGCACAGTGCCGTGACCGGGCACCCTCAGCGACAGGGTCCGGAATCCGCCGTCGGCCAGCACCTGCGCGATCGCCCGCATGCTGTAGGGTGAATCGGTGAGCCCGTGCACCAGCAGCGCGCCGCCGCGCACCTCGGCGGGCACGGTCTCGACCGTGCGGTTCCAGTCGCGAGCGGCCCGCCGCGGTGAGCTGATGCTCAAGGGATCGTACCGGTTGGCCACGACCCCGGCTCCACGCGCGGCGCCCGCCGCCGCCTCTGCCGTGTCCCTGACGTAGGCGAACGCCCGCTCCTCGCGTTCCAGGTACTGCTCCAGGGTGAAGGACTCACCCATTTCGGCCGCACGCGGTTCCGCATCGGGCGCCAGGCGATGCCAGGGGTGCAGGTCTGGCACGAGCATCACAGCCTGGATGCCGCCGCCCACGATCACCGTGGCGGCGATCAGAACCACCGCCCAGGCGAGGCGAACGATCCACTTACGCATGCGCCTCCCGGGAGGGCGCTGCGTTCCCGAGCACGTTGCCGCCGTAGCGCTCCGCGAACAGGCTGCCGGCCAGCGCCCGCACGGCCGCGCCAATCACCAGGTACGCCGGCGAGACCGGCGATCCGGTATCGCGGATGAGCGACGTGGCCGCCAGCGGTGCCATGCCGCTGAACAGCGTGAAGCTGACGTTGAAGACCAGCGCGACGCCCGTGAAGCGGATGCGCGTCGGGAAGAGATCCGTGAGCAGCACGGCGAACGAGCCGTTGGTCAGGCCGGCGCAGAGGCCCGCGACGACGAGCACGGGCGTCAGCGGCATCCCGCGTGACTCCAGCACCGAATAGAACGGGATGGCGAAGACCAGCAGCAGCGTGACGCCGGTGCGCAGCAGGTAGCGCGGCGGGATGCGATCGCCCAGCCACCCAGCCAGCAGGATGCCGAGCGCCGAGGCCAGCACGCCCAGCGTCTGCGAGACCACGGCCTCGCGCGGGTCGTACTTCAGCACGGTGGACAGGTACGCCGGCAGGTGCGAGAAGAAGAGGCCGTTGAAGCAGGCGGTGCCCGCGAGGATGGCGCTGCCCACGAAAATCGGCACGGGGTGCGTGCGCAGCATCTCGGTGAAGGGCTGGCGCGACACCAGGCTCTTCATCCGCTCGAACTCCGGCGACTCCTCGAGCGAGCGGCGCAGCCAGAAGCTGAGCACGCCGCCAAGGCCGCCCAGCACGAACGCGATGCGCCAGCCGTAGAGCGGCACCATCTCGGGATCCAGGAATGTCCGCACCGAGATGCTCACGCCCGTCGCCACGGCAACGCCCATCGTCACGCACGCGAACACCACGCCGCACACCAGCGGCGCGATGCGCGGCGCGGTCTCCACCACGTAGGTGAGCGCGCCCGGCAGTTCCCCACCAAGGCAAAAGCCCTGCACCAGGCGCAGGATCACCATCAGCGCGCTGGCCGCCACGCCCCATTGCGCGTAGGAGGGCACGAGGCCCATCCCGAGCGTGGCGCCCGACATGACGAACACCGACCAGATGAACACCTTCCGTCGGCCATACCGATCGCCGTAGTGGCTGAGGACGATGCCGCCGAGGGGGCGGGCGAGGTAGCCGGCGGCGAAAGCCGCGAACGAGGCCATCAGTGACGCGATCGGTGACGCGGAGGGAAACACCGCGTCGGCGATGTCCCTGGCGAAGATGCCGAAGATGACGAAGTCGTAGAACTCGAGGGTGCCGCCGAGGCTGGCGAGCAGCACGAGTCGCCAGCCTGCGGCGCCGATGCGATCTGTTGGGGGCGGAGCGGTGACGGACGAAACGCCGGATGGGGACATCAACGCGCGATTGTATCAGCGCATCTTCGCGAGGGCGGCCAGCAGGGTCTTCCGCGCAGCCTCACCGGTGGATGCGGGGCTTGCCTCCATCGACAATGCCGCGTGCAGGCTGCGCATCACCTGCTTTGCGTTCTCGATGACGGCGAAGCGGCGGGCGTCCACCTGCGGGCCGCCGGCCCACAGGGCGCGGTGTGCCTCCACCCATTGCGTGGTCCACGCCTCGAGCGCGGCACCGTCCGCATCCGCGCGGCGCACCACGGAGTGAAGCGCGAGGGCCAGGCGATCGTTCTCGCCCCACTGGAACACGCTGTCCGAGGTCTCCAGCTTCGCCCGCGCGGCGTCCAGGAGCCGCGTGTCCGTGCCGGCGCCGAGCTTCGGGTTGCGCGCCAGGAACTTCAGCGCGTCCGCGGTATGCGCGACGGAGTGCATCCAGCCGCGCGTGAGTCGAAGCCACGGAGGTCGCGCTCGCGCGCGAAGTAGTCGAGCATCCGATCGAAGAACGCGCGCACCTCGGGCGCCTCGAGGAACGGCGACGAGAGATCCGCGGCCGCGACCACCGCGAGGCAGAGCGCGGAGAACGATCGCCGGAACACCCCGTCGGTCCCGCTCTCGCCGAGCCCCTCGGCCAGGTTGGCCGTCCACATCCTCATCACCGCGCGCAGGTCCTCGGGCGACAGGGCCTTCTCGCCGAGGATCCACCTCTCCGCGGCGCCGTAGGCCACCTCGTCCCGCAGCACCGGATCGGGCGATGCAAGAAGGGCGTTCATCTCTTCGAGCAGACGCCTCGCCGGAACGCCCTCGGGCCGGGTGAATCCCGTCCGGGCCATCTCCACCCATGCCTCGCGCGGGCGCGGCGGGGCGGACTGGGCGACGGCCTGAAGCGGCAGCACGGCGAGCAGCGCCACCAGACCGAGCGTGCGGGGAATCCGGTGTGGGCTCGACTGCCACTGGATTGGAGTGCCGGACCGGATGCGCATGTGGCCGCTACCTTACAGCATCGCAAGCAAGACCTCCGAACCTCAGAACCCCAGAACCTCCGAACCTCAGAACCTCGTTATGATGCCCCCATGACACGTCGACGCGCGTTCGTGCTCCTCCTGACCGCGCTGGCCTGCGGCGCAATCACCTCCGCGCAGCAGGCCGGGACCATGCAGGTGACGCTCCTCGGCACCGGCAACCCGCGCCCCAGCATGGAGCGGTTCGGACAGGCGATCCTGGTGGAGGCGGGCACGCAGCGCATCCTGATCGACGCTGGTCGCGGCGCGGCGCAGCGGCTGTTCGAGATCGGCGCGCGCGATTCGCTCGTCGGCATCGACGCGGTGTTCTTCACGCACCTCCACTCGGACCACGTCGTCGGCCTGCCGGACGTGTGGCTCACCAGCTGGGTGTTCGGCCGCGCGAGGGCGCTGGAGGTGGTCGGCCCGCCGGGCACCGCCGAGATGAGCGGCCACCTGGCGCGCGCCTTCGAGTGGGACATTACGATGCGGACGAAAGACGAGGGGTTCCCGCGCGAGGGCGTGCGGCTGGCGGCGAGGAACGTGCCGCCGGGTGTGGCCTTCGAGCGCGACGGACTGCGCGTGACCGCCTTCGCCGTCGATCACGGCGGCGTCACCGCGCCGGCGTATGGATATCGCGTGGACTACCGCGGCCGCTCGGTGGCCGTGAGTGGCGACACGGTCAACTTCGAGCCCATCGTCGATCACGCGAAGGGGGTGGACGTGCTGGTGCACGAGGTCATCAGCCCGGAGGTGGAGATGCGACGCGCACAGGTGCCGGATCCGGACGCCGTGAAGCGCATCCTGGCCCACCACACGAGCCCCGAGCAGGTGGGCGCGCTCTTCAGCCGCGTCAAGCCGCGGCTCGGCGTCTTCTCGCACGTGGTCCCGTCGCCGGCCACCGCCGAGGACGTGATCGGCCCCGCACGTCGCACGTACAGCGGGCCGCTGGCCGTCGGCTACGACCTGATGACGATCGTGATTGGCGACACCGTCGAGGTGTTTCCACGCAGAACGCTGAGCGACAAATAGGGGTCGATCGCCATGTCCCACCCTCGCGCACTCGTCCTCGTCCTCGTTCCCCTGGCAGTCCTCACGGCCCACGCACAGCAGCCGCGGTTCGAGCTGGTGCAGCCCGAGCTGTTCGCCGCCTCGGGCGGGCAGCCCAACGCGTGGGCCGACTTCGACGGAGACGACGATCTCGATCACTTCGTCGGCTTCAGGCAGGACTCGGCGAACAGGCTCTACCAGAACGACAACGGCCGGTTTACCGACGTCGCCCTCGCGATGGGCGTGGCGGACGTGACCGACACGCGAGCGGCGGCCTGGGGCGACTTCGACACCGACGGGGATCCCGATTTGTTCGTCGGCTTCACCCGCAGGTCGAACCTGCCGGCGAGGCTCTATCGCAACAACGGGCCCGGCAAGCCATTCACGGACGTCGCCGTCTTGATGGGTGTCGAATCAGTCGGCGAGACTCGCCAGCCATCGTTCATCGACTACGACAACGACGGCGACCTGGACTTGTTCGTCGCCCTGCGCGACGCGCCGAATCTGTTGTTCCGGAACGACGGCGCGCGTTTCACCAGCGTCGGGAAGGAGCTCGGCGTGGACGATCCGCGCCGGACCGTGGGCGCGGTGTGGTTCGACACGGACGTGGACGGCGACCTCGACGTCTTCGTCGCCAACCAGAACGGCGACCTGAACGGCCTGTTCAGGAACGACGGCGCCAGGTTCGTGGACGCGGCCGCTGCGCTCGGCGTCGACGCCGCGGGACGCGCGCCGACCTCCGGGAGCAACGGCCCGAGCGTGGCCGACTTCGACAACGACGGCGACCTCGATCTCTTCGTGGCGAGCTATGGGCCCAACTACTTCTATCGCAACGACGGTCCCGGCAGGTTCACCGAGATCTCGGCCGCGGTGGGCCTGAGTGGCGGCGCGCTCGCCACGCCCTCGCGCTGGGGCGACGTCGACAACGACGGGAAGATCGACCTCTACGTCTCGTCCTACATCGACAAGCCCGTGAACGAGCGCGACTTCCTGTTCAGGAACGAGGGCGGCCGGTTCACCGACGTGATCCCCGAGCTGCTCCTGAAGCGGGGCGCCACGCACGGCATCCAGTGGGTGGACTTCGACCGGGACGGCGACCTCGATTTCTCGGTCGCCAACAACAACCCGAATGGCACCCACTCGCTCTATCGCAACCTGCTGCCGCCGGCGCTGGCGTCACGCTCGGTGCAGGTGATGGTCCTCGATTCGCGCGGGCGCGCCACGAAGGCCGGCGCCGAGGTGCGCGTCTACGCCGCCGGGACGCGGAAGCTGCTCGGGATGGGGATGGCGGACAGCGGCGGCGGCTACTGCGCGCAGAACGTGGTGCCCGTGCACGTGGGCCTGGGCACCGACGGGGCCGTGGACATCGAGGTGACGACGATGGGGAAGGACGGGCGCGTGGAGATGCGGGTGGAAGACGTCTCGCCAGCCGCGAAGGCGGGATCCGCGCTGGTGGTTCGGGTCCGCCCCTGATTCCTGATTCCTGATTCCTGATTCCTGATTCCTGATGGATCGCTACAAGTACGCCACGAGCTTCACGAGCGCTCGACCCAGCGTCTCGGCGATGGCCTCGACGAGCGGAAGCACGCTGCTGTCGGCGGCCACCTCGCCTGCGACCTCGGGGTCGGTGACCAGCAGCCACGTCCCCACCGCGGCCACGGGCGCCAGAGTGGCGGCCACGATTCCCGCCGTGGTGGTGGCGGTGAAGAACCAGGAGCGGTGGTGACGCTGGACGGGTCGGTCCATGGGGAACGTGCTCACCTCTCGTTAGAGCGAGACTCGTGCCAGAAAGTTACGGGGCGCTTAACCTGTTCCACCGCCTGGGGTTAGGGCGCGGAAAGGGCAGCACGCCGATCGCGAGAGGTGTCCGGTCGTGGGACGCGCCCGTCCCACTCCAAGTCCAAGGTCCAACGTTCAAGGTTGGTCGTGACGAGCGCCGTCTGCGCCCGGATGGTCGGGCGGGTCCCGGTGCTGGCCACGACCATCTTGAACTCTGCAGGTTGAACCCTGCACGGTGCCGCTAGGCGTAGGTGTAGCCCAGGGCGCTGATGTCCCTGGTCTGCGTCTCCGTCTCCGACCACGGGTCCATCACCGCCGCCGCCCCGGCCAACGGCGGGTTCTGTCCCGCGTGCGAGGCCTGCCACACCGACCACAGGCGGTCGATCTCGGCGTGGTGCATCCAGAACACCGGGTCGCACGGCGCCGTCAGGATGCTCCCCATGCTGCCGCCGACCCACACGTGCCCGGAGTTGTGCACACCCTCCAGCGCCGCGCCGAAGGGGTTGAAGGTGGCATTGGCCAGCGCGGCCGCCACGGCGGCGGCGTTCGGGAGCGTGGCAAATGCCCCGATGTTGCGCGTCACCGTGTGCGGGCCGCTCGCCAGGTTCACGGTGGGCGTGAAGCCCAGCAGCCACGACGGGAACGCCTGCTCCTCGCTGGACTTCCAGTACGGGATGCACACGGTGGGGTCCACCATCATCAGCAGTTCCTCGAGCCGCAGCAGGTAGATGCGGTGCCACGGCAGGAAGCGAGGATTGCCGTGCGGCTGGTGTGCCGCGTTCGAGTGGATGTCCACGAGTGGGCCCAGCGCGTTCGACGCGTTCACCTGAGTAAAGGCGTTCAGAAAGCGCGCCTGCTCGTCCGTCGTGAGCGCGCGGTGGTCCTTGCGGACGCACAGCTCGGGCGTCGGCTCCTCGCACGTCTTCGGCGGCTTGTAGTCCTCCTTGCGAGGCTTGAAGCAGAGGTGATCCAGCGGATGCGGAACGTACGCGGGCGGGCGCTTCGTCGCGTAAGTGCCGTAGATACGCTCGTCCGGATACCGTGGGTTGGGTGGCAGTTCCGTCGGATGCTCCGGCGGGTGCGAGTAGTCCGGGTTGTGATACGGCGGTGGATGGTGTCCATGCGGACGATGTCCACCGCCGTGCTCGTGTCCGCCTTGCGGATGCCCGGCGTGCCCGGGCCCGTAGCTCGGCCGTTTCTTTGCCATTGGTGTTGCTGCTCCTGCCACGCGAGGTGCGCGGCATCAAATTGGTGATAGCCAGGGCCTGGGCGTTTCAGCACCTTTGAACGGTGAACCCTGAACTCCGGGTGGCAGCCGTTGAGTTGCGTTTGACAGCCGGCTGCCTATAATAGGCAACCTGGAGGTTGCATATATGATCGCGTCCAGCACCGACCGCATCGAGAAGCGCGCGGTCCTCAAGGCCCGCCGCGCGCGCGTCTGGCGTGCCATTGCCGACTCGCAGGAGTTCGGCACCTGGTTCCGCATGGTGTTCGACGGGCCGTTCGTGGAGGGCAAGACCGTCCGCGGCCGCGTCACCTATCCGGGCTACGAGCACGTGGAGGGGGATCTCCAGATCGTGCGGATCCAGCCCGAGAGCTACTTCGCGTATCGCTGGCACCCGTATGCCGTGGACCCCAAGGTGGATTACTCCGGTGAACCCACCACGCTCGTCGAGTTCCGGCTCGAGGACGCCGGCGCGCACACGGCCCTCACCATCGTGGAGTCGGGCTTCGACCAGATTCCGGCCCATCGCCGCGCCGAGGCCTACCGCATGAACGACGGCGGCTGGGCCGGCCAGGTGACGAACATCACCGAGTATGTCGAGACGGCTTGAACGCACCAGGCGCGCGGTCGCCGACGCCTCGCTGATCTTCGCGGCGCTCGGGGACCCGACGCGCCTCGGCGTGGTGGCGCGACTCTCCACCGAGGGGCCGCTCTCCATCACGCGGCTGAGCGAGGGCGCCGGCGTCACGCGGCAGGCCATCACCAAGCACCTCGAGACGCTGGCCGGGGCCGGCCTGGTGCATGACGTCCGGGTGGGGCGCGAACGGATCTGGGAACTGGAGACACGGCGGCTCGACATCGCGCGGCGCGAGCTGGACCGGATCTCCGCGGAGTGGGATGCGGCGATTGGCCGCCTGAAGGCCTTTGTCGAGGAGGAGCGATGAGTGCAACCGTGCGACCGTTTCTGATGTTCGAGGGCCGGGCCGAAGAGGCGATGAAGACGTGGGTGTCGCTGGTGCCGGGGAGCGAGATCCTCGAGATCAAGCGCTACTCCGCCGGCGGGCCGGCCATGGAAGGCTCCGTGATGCGCGGCATGGCCTCGATAGGCGGCCAGGTGGTGCAGTGCACCGACAGCTTCGTGAAGCACGGCTTCACCTTCACGCCGTCGTTCTCGTTCTTCGTTGACTGCGCGTCGGACGAGCAGCTCGAGAAGCTCTGGGCGGCGCTCTCCGAAGGGGGCCAGGCCATGATGCCGCTCGACAACTACGGCTTCAGCAAACGCTTCGGGTGGCTGAGTGATCGATTCGGCGTGTCGTGGCAGCTGAACCTGCCATAGCGCTCCCTCATGGCGGGCAACGATCTGAGTGGGATGAGCCTGCCCCGGCCGGGAGAGAACGCGGTAGTATCGAGGCATAGGAGCCTCACATGCGCCGATGCTTGTTCCTGGCCTGTGTCCTGGCCCTGCTTCCCACCACTGGCCTTGCCGACGAAGTCTTCCTGAAGGGCGGCGGCAGGATTTCAGGACAGATTCTGTCGCGCACCGAGACCTCGGTGGCGGTAAACGTCGGCGCCGGCGTCATCACCGTGCCGATGAGCAGCGTTCTCCGCATCGAAGAAACGCGATCGGTGCTCGACGACTACGACGAACGCGTCGCGAGTGTGCGTGCGGATCGTGCCGCGGACTGGCTCGAGCTGGCCAGGTGGGCCGCGAGCGAGGGCCTCGGCACCCAGGCCCGCCGCGCGTACGAGAGGGTTGTGGCCCTCGATCCGCAGAACGTCGAAGCGAACGTGGCGCTCGACCGCGTGCTGCTCGACGATCGCTGGATGACCGAGCAGGAGAGCTACCGCGCCCGGGGCTACGTGTCGTTCGAGGGCGAGTGGATGGCGCCCGCCCAGCGGGATGCTCTTCTGCACGAACGCGAGGCGGCCCGCCAGGCGGAGATCGCGAGGCTCGACGCTGAGTGGCGCGCACGAGAGGCCGAGGCCCGCGCGGCCGAAGCCGAGGCGCGCGCACGCGAGGCGCAAGCCGCGGCAGGCTGGAACTCGGTGGTCATCCCGTACTGGTGGGGCGCGTGGGGTCAAGCGCCCCCGGGCCGCCATTATCCGAGCCGGACGTCACCATACTCGACGGGCGGCTGGCCGTTTCAGCCGATGTCGCCCTGGTTATCTCAGCCGCTGGGCGTGTGGCCGTCTCAATCGCTGGGCCTGTGGCCCTCCCAGACTCTCGGCGTGTGGGCATCCCCACCGCCGAGCCAGGGCAGGAGCCCGAAGCCCTCGAGGCCGCCAGGCCACTCCCCGTCCGGGCCGCCGGCTCGCCCGGCGCCGCGATCGCGCCCGCGATAGACATCGCATATCCAGCGCTCCCAGGCTGAGCTGGCTGCGGAAATCGTCCCAGGGGTTCGTACGCCCGCGTCGTGACTGAACCTCGTCGGGTGTATAAGAGTCCCCTACGTTGCGCCGCGCGGAGGTCCCCCCGGCCCCACGAGCACACAACGCCGTCAGGAGGGGACCGTGAGCACGCCTGCGCTCTTCGATCGGCTGCGGCAAGTCACGGGGCGACTGACCGCTGCCCCTGGCGCTCCCGAGGACGAGCTCGCACGCTTCGAGCGCGCGCTCGTCGAGCACCTTCGCGAACACCCCGACCTCTCCATTCACGGCAACCGGTTGGTCTTCGACGCGAGTGAACCTGCCGCGGAGACACAGGCCACCAGCGCGGAGGCCGTTCGCGTCGGACCATCGCTGACGATCCCCGCGGTCGAATCGGGAAGGACGCCGGGCGTACGGGTCTTCCGGCGAGAGACCGCGTTCCGCTCCACGCTCCTCGGCAACTCGGTGCCCGAGTGGGGCGTCGGCATGGCGCCATCGACCACGTTCGGTCCGTTCGTGGACGAGCACGGCCTGCCGTTCTGGTTCGATCTTTTCCTGCCACTCACGCTCGCAACCGTCGCCTTCAGCGGTGTGTCCGCGCCCGTCCTCCGCGTGCCCATCCGGGGATCCCTGACCGCCCGCACCTCCTATCGCATCGAGGCAGGCAGCGCCTGGATTGCCGCCGACGCAATCGCGGGCGTGGCGGCGCTGCAAGGCGCCTACACCGGGCTTCGCATCTCGGGCGGCACGCTCGACCTCTCGCATCCGCCGGCCATCGTCAACAGCGGCATCGTGCTGGCGCCGATGACAACGGTGTCATTGCACCTGGATCTGCAGCAGCAGCCGGCGCCGCCCGTGACCGGGCCTGCCGGCAGCGATGCCGCGGCGGCGGTCGTGGCGCTGCCGAGCGCACTGGACCTGCAGTTCAGTCTCAGCACCAGCCGGCTGGACGTCGGTGGGTCGTCGTGCACGGCGTTCGGCTGCACCGCGACGCTGGCGCGCACGAGCCAGGCGCCTCTCTGGTTGGGAGTGATCAACCAGATCCTGGTGCCCTGCCGGGCGCACGTGGAGGGCCGCGAGCCGGGCCGCTTCCACGTGTCCTCGTCGACATCGTCGCTCTGCACGGCTGAAGGGGCCGGCGACATCGATCCGGCATTCACCGGCTGGTTGCTGCCCGTCACCAGGGCCGACGCGCAGACGCTGGGCACGGCCGCGGGAACGGGCGCGCTGTGCCTGACGATGAAGCCGGGCCTGTCGGCGCGGTGGTCGGGGCTCACGGGCTCTCGCACGTCGCTCATGCACCCGTCGGTCATCGTCGAGCCCGGACTGCTGACGATGCTGGACTTCACCGCGTCGAATGTGTCGGGCCGCCAGCGGTGGAAGCTGTGGCGAAACCTGACCAATCGCCACGCCTCCGAGATCGAGCTCACCTTCGGCGCCGTCTTTCCGTTCTCCTTCGTCTCCTCGGTGGCCAACAGCGAGGGCGTCTTCTGTTTCTGTGGGCACCACGCGAAGATCGATCGGCCCGTGGATGCCGCGGGCCGGCCGTTCCGCGTGGAGTCGTCGGTGGCCTTCGCGGCGATGCTGCTGACGGGCGAGACGCTGCGCGCCATGCTGCTCGACAACGACCTGCGGCAGGACACGCCCCCGGGTGCGGCCGAGCCATCGCATTCGGTGGCGCTTCGGAACGCGGTGTTCACGGTAAGCGCCCCGCGCAGCCTGGTGCTCATCGGCGAGCTGGACGGGAACCGCATCACGAATGGCGCGCTGGCCCTCAGTCATGACATCAGGCGGTATCTCCCCACGCTTCCCGACCCCTACGTGGCGAGCTACACGTTCTACCTGCGCGAGCTTGGCGCATCGGGCGACACGCGGTTGCCGCAGTCGCTCACGGGCGTCGTGAGATGGCCTGATACGTCGCCGCTGCCCGTGGACGCGCCGGATCCACAGGACCCGCGCGGCCTGGTGTATTTCAAGCTGACGCCGGCGTTGCCGCTTCCCTCCCGCGCGCAGGCGTCGCGGCCGCAGACGCCCGGGTTCCAGACGGGCGTCGCCACGTTCCACCAGGATCTGACGACACCACCCTCCATCGCCGCGGCGTGGGCGCCGGCCTTGCCGGGGGTGGCGGCAATGGGCGCCCGCTGCCAGGATGTCACGCGGGCGAGCGCCCCGGCACGTGTCGAGCACGCCATGCACACCGGCGCGCTCGACGCGGCCATGACCGAGCTCGCGGGCCATCCGCTGCTCTCGCAGGTGCCGCGCGAACATCTGGCGCGACTGCTGGAGACCACCCTTCACGCGCGCGCGGCGGCGGACCCCGCTGACGTGATGATGTCGGCGGCCGCTCAATCGTCGTCGGCCGCGTTTGGACGGTCGGCGCTTCGCGGCGACACGCTGATGCTGCTCGATGTGTCCACCCGGGCAGACCAGATGGGCGTGACGGTGGGCCCGGCGCTGGCGGTGAGACCCGACGACCGCGGCGCCACCCTGCAGGCAGGCGCCAGCCCCCTCGCGGTGTCGCTGGTGAACCAGGGCCTCCCGCTGCAGGTCATGAACATGGACGTCGTGACCACGGCGCAGCACGTGCGGGCGGCGACCCTGCCGCAGATCTCGTGGGAGCCGGTGTTCAACATCCCGCTGCCCATCGAGGGCTCGCCGGATCCTGCAGACACCATCACCGTGACGCCCGGGCTGGTGGTCTACGACAACGACGGCATCCCGACGCGGCTGTTCTCGGAGAGTCCGTACCCGGTGCCGATTGCGCCGCTTCCCGTGACGCGGCACCTGCTCAAGGAGTTCAACGACGCGCAGACGCCGCGGGCCCTGCACTCGGTCTTCACGCTGCCGTTCGGCATCGTGGCGATGGCCCACTTCAACCGCTCGCTGGCGGCGCCCGAGGCAAAGAACACGCGGCTCGAAGCCAACATGCCGCACTTCGGGCAGCTGCGCGGCGGGCTCCAGGTCAAGGCGCGCGCGCCCGAATCGGCCCTGCCGGCCAAGATCAGCCCGTTCTTTCCCGGCTGGACCCTGCAGCTCGACAACCTCCGCTGGAGCCTGTTCGGCGTCCCGCTCACGGGCACGACCCTCGGGAAGACCGTGGCGACGGTCTTCAACAATATCTTCACCACGTTTCAACCCAAGGTGCCCCTCGAGCGCATCGAGTTCTCGGGCTACGGCGCGTCGATCTTCAGCAACTGGCTCAATGGGACGGCCGCGGTCGCCGACGTCAGCCAGGCGCAGTTCGACGTGGTGGTCGGCCGCACCGCGCACGAGGTGGTGCAGATCCGGAGCATCCTCTATCCCTTCGGCGTGCACGTGGTCAGGACCATCACGCTGATGCGCTCGAACAGCGGCTACGTCTTCCGGTCGGATTCCGGCTGGAAGGCCGAGAGCGATGGGTTCTACGACTTCAGCTACACGGTGGTCATCGGAGGAGTGGAGAAGCCCGTCGCCAATCCGTACGAGTTCCACGCGCAGCCCGTGAAGGGCGTCTCACGGGTGCGAGAGATCCGCGATTTTCCCGACGCGGGGCCCTTCAGCTCGTCGTTCAAGCTGAACGACCCCGACCTGCCGCCGGAGCTCCTCGCGCTCGGCGTCCCGCAGTGGCAGACCCTCTTCAAGGATGCGAACAGCCTCGACTTCACGCTCGGCGTGAACATGCAGGCGGTGGTGTTCGACGCCGACGTGCACCTCGATCACGTCGCGAGCGGGGGAACCGCGCGCGGCGGCCAGACCATCGTGCCCTCGCGGAAGATGCTCGGCTACGTCCAGCTGGCGCCCTCCTTCATCCTGGTGCCCGCCCGCGTCTTCGCCGATCTGCTGCGGTCCCAGAACGGCTCGCTCGGCGGGCCCGTGGACTGCATCCTCGACGTGGCCGCGTCGAAGCAGCGCATGCGCGTGCAGCGCGTGGACGTGAATCCGGCGAGGAACGCGGCCGGCAAGAGCGTGTTCGTGACGGCCGCCCGCGGGTCCCTGATCCTGCCAGCCGACGGATCGTGGTCGGTCGTCAGGCAGCAGACCAATACCGGCGACGTGACGCCGGTGACGCCGGCGGAGGGCGTTCCGCTGGTCAAGCCGAACGCGAGCCCGGACTTCAAGCTCGCGCACCCGGCCGACGTGTACGTGCCTGCATCCAACGTCCACTACGGCGTGGTGCAGTCCACGGGCACGCAGAAACTGCTGTTCGACGTGCCCCACTTCTCGCCCGGCGTCGCGAAGCTCAAGAGCGAGCAGACCTACTACGCCGACGCCTACAAGCTGCTGAACTCCAAGGGGATCTTCCCGAACGTCGCCAATGCGCTGGGCCTCACCGCCGCCGAGCGCGAGGTAGAGGTCCTCGGCGAAGGGCTCATGCGGATGGCCGAGCGCACGCTGAAGCTCGATACGCTGCTGCCGGCAAACTACATCTATCCCTTCATCGACGAGCCGGGCGTCCTCCGTATCTACGCCCAGTACAAGGCCACCGACAACACGAGCGGCGAGCTGAAGCTGGGGCTGGATTCGGCCGCCGCGCTGGCCGATCGGTGGAAGGCCGCCCTCTCGAACATGCGCGTGGTGGTGGACCTGGGGCCGTTCACCGAGCTGATGTGGGTGGACGGGAAGTTCGACGCCGCCAGCGGCGCCGCGCCGAAGTACGACAAGCCTCATCTGCAGTTCGGGCCGGTGCTGGAACCGGTGGTGGAGATCCTGCAGGTGCTCGCCACGCTGACGGGCGAGGACTTCGACCGCGGCATGACGGTCGGCATGAGCAACACGGCCGGCAGCTGGGAATACAAGTTCAACTGCTCCAAGGAAATTCCGGTCATCAAGTTCCCGTCGCCGCAACAGCTCACCATCAACCCGAACCCGCCGCTCAAGCTCGAGGCGGGGCTCAAGGTGGGCTTCTACTTCAACGAGAAGATCTCGCTCCCGACCGACCTGAAGCAGCTGGTGCCCGCCTGCGGCGCCTTCGTGGAGTTCTACGGCGGTCTCCAGGTGCAGTGTTTCACGCTGGCGGTGGCCAGCGTGTACGCGGTGGGGCAGGTGACGCTCGGGATTGCCGCCGACAGCAAGGCCGGCATCGCGCTGCGCATGAAGTTCGGCTTCGGCGCCGAGGTCGTCGTCGGGCTGCCGGTCGTGGCCAACGTGTCGGTGCTCTACATGGTGGAAGTCGAGGTCACCATTGCCGACACGGTGCTCGACGTCGCGGGCTTGCTGCTCTTCCGCGGCTCGGCGGAGATCTGCGGCGGCCTGGTGGCCATCTGCATCCAGATCGAAGCCGGCGGCTCGGTGCACCGCGAGAACGACGAGACGAGCCTGACGGCGCAGGTGACCTTCTCGATCGACGTGTGCGTGCTCTGGGTCATCGACATCAACGTGACCGAGCACTGGGAAGAGCAGCGGCAGATCGCCTGACGCGGTGTCTGGAGACCACTCATGCCACTGGCCATCGAGAAGCTCCGCATCCTCACCTTCCCGCAGCGCATCGACGGCGCCACGCTCGATCTGCGCGTGCTGGTGCTGCCCACCGAGCGGCTGCTGAACACGCTGGCGCCGTTCCCGAGCCAGCAGAATCCGGGCACGACGGTGCAGCTCCCGTCGTTCCTGTCCGCCGAGCTGGCGCTCGAGGTGCAGGCCATCCGCGGGCTTGCGGGATATCCCTTCTCGGACCCGACGGTGCTGGCCGCTCACGGCGCCACGCTCGAGCCCTTCCCCACCGACGCCGCCTTCCCGCCGGGTCTGCCCGCGCTGTTCGAGGGGCTGAAGTCGCAGTTCACCGTGGTGCCCGCCGGCCAGGGCGCGCCGGCGGCCGCCGCCGATGCGGACGGCATCCGCAAGTACCTGCCCGTGTCGTACCGCACGGCCTTCAACTTCACCACGCCGCGGACGCCGTTCGCGAAGACCGACGACAGCTATCACTGCGCCATCAAGCGCTCGTCGAAGCCGAATCCCGCGTTCCAGCAGTCGGGCAACGACGTCACGTGGGGACGGGTCATCGCCTTCTGCCTGCGGCAGCCGCTGCTGGCCGCACGCATCGGCCTGGTCCACCCGCTGCGCATCGACCTGCAGGACGCCGACTTCTTCAGGGACGGGGGCTGGGTCTGGTGCCGCCTCACGTCGGCCCTCGCCGGCTTCGACATCGTCAACGCCGACACCGAGCTGCGGCTCTACGCCGCGCGCATCCCGGCGATCGAGCAGCCGCGCCCGCTCTTCGGCGCCGTGCTCTTCCCGGTGGTCCCGGGGCCGGCGCAGCCCACCGGCAACTTCGACACGCTCAAGATCGAAGCCGCCGACTATGACGACGGGTTCGCGAAGGTGGTGCACGCGACACAGCCCGTGAGCTCGAACCTGCTGAGCGAGTCCTTCGACGGCATGCACGTCCAGAAGGACGTCGGCGTGCGCCTGGCGTGGGACGACGAGCAGATCCTCATCTGGCAGAACCGGCAGCTGCTGGCGGATCCAGCGACCCCGGGCAAGCGCATCGAGGCGCCGCTCGGCGTCTTCTCTTATCGCGTGGACGTGCGCGAGGCGGGCGACGCGGCGTGGCATTCCCTCGTCCGCATCCGGAGCAGGGCCGCGCTCACGCTCGGCGGCGAGCAGATCGCGCAGGGCAGGACCGAGCTCGAGCCCGGCGTCCAGGTGTTCCCGTCCACCGTGAACGGCGATCTCGGCGCGACGTACTGGCTACCCAGCTACTTCACGCAGTGGTATGGCGCCTCGTTATCGCTGCCGGACGGGCGTGCCGCCGAGCTGGACAAGTCGGGTGCCCTGGCCGCACCTGGCACGTTCCACAGTCCGACCATTCCCGCGAACCCGCAGCAGGTTGGTGGTCTGTACGAAGCGATGCTCCCGGAAGACTGCGAGCTCAAGTACGGGCACGAGTACCAGTTCCGCGTGCGCCTGGCGGACCTGACCGGCGGCGGCCCGGTCGAGACCGATACCGAGCTGAACGATGCCCCGGCCCCGAGCGCCTCGCTGATCTTCCACAGGTACGTTGCGCCCAAGGCCGTCGCGCTGACGCCCGAGGCGCCGCAGCCGGCCAGCGAGGCAGGTTCCGCGCATCTCTACCAGGGCCACCTGTTCCAGATCGCGCGCCCGCGCCTGGGCTATCCCGCGCTGCTCTTCACCGAGCTCGACACGGCGATGGCGTTCCAGTTGCTGCGCGATGATGCCGACGCACTGCACCAGGCAAAGCCTCCCGGCCAGCACATCAACGAGTACCGCGGCGTCGGGTCCTTCGATCCGGACGTGGACCGCTTGCTGGTGGTCGTCGAAGTGCGCACGCTGGCGATGGACAACGGCGCCTCGGCCTCGTCGCGCGAGCCGTTCATCCCGCTCTACACCACGACGCGCGCGTTCGATCCCGATCCCGCCGAGCCCTTCGAGCTCGAGCTGGAATATCGGAACGCTAACGTCATCGACTTCGGCAACGAGAACACGCTCGGTGACCTCGGCCTGTCGAAGATCGACATCGACCAGGGCGACACCCTGGTGCTGCCGCGGTCGCGCGACATTCGCATCACGTTGTACCCGCTGTGCTCGGACAAGCCCGCGCTGCCCGAGTATTTCGGGTGGGGCAAGACCCGCTTCGGCGAGGAGACCAGGCGCGTCGGCGAGCCCCTGCAGTTCTTCGTGCGAGAGGACGCGGAGGACGAGACGACGTTCTTCCTGGAGAGTCTCGAATCCCGCCAGCTGCGCGGGCTGTACTTGCGCCCCGACGAGCGCCCGGTGAACAACCCCGACACGCTCGTGGCCACCCTGGTGGCGGGCGCCGAGCGCTCGCAGAGCACGTTGATAGCGCGGCTGGCCGCCGAGCTCGACCTGGATTTCAAGGGCCTGACGCTGATTGGCAGGCCCGGCCGCCGCATCCACTTCGGGTGCAGCAATCGGATCCGTCACACCCTGGCGCCCGACCACTCGTCGCTGACCTTCGCCACCGAGGACGACCTCATCGATCACTGGCTGGTGGCGGTGACGCTGGACATCGGGCGCGACTGGACGTGGGACGGCCTCGCCCTCGAAAGCATCGAGGTGTGGCGGAGCCGTCACTTCACGGGCGAGCCTGCCACCCACGAAGAGGGCATCGTGGGCTACGTCGAGTGTCCGCGGACGGCGAGCCTGCTGGCCACCGACGAACCGGACCGGAGCACCACGCGCGTCCTGTTCCTGGACGCGGTCGAGCCGAAGAAGGACCTCGGCCACCCCGCGACCGCGGCCAACCCCTTCCCGAACACGATCGACGTGTCGTACATCGCCACGCCGCGCTTCATCGCCAGCGTGCCACCCGAGGTGTCGGAGCGCGAGGCCTGGACCTCGTCGATGCCGCTGCCGGCCACCACGGTGCCCGCGCAGGTGCCCAGGATCGTGGGCGCCGGCTACGCGCTCTCGCCCTACGTCCGCGATCACGAGTACTCAGCCACCGCGGTGCGCGAGCGCTGCCTGTGGCTGGAGTTCGACGAGCCCGTGAAGGATCCGAACGACGCGATCTTCGCCCGCGTGCTGGCCTATGCGCCGGATCCGCTGCTGGCCTTCCCCAATCCCGACCAGGTGCTGGTGCGGCAGGACGACCCACCGCTGGCGATCGACCCCGAGCTCGTGCGTGTCATCACCGTCGGGCACGGCAACGACAACGCGGGCCTCGACGCCATGCAGCCGATGGTGCCGGAGACGGCCGATCCATCCACGCCCCTCGTGCAGGTGACGCCGACGCACTTCCTGCTGCCGCTCCCGCCCGGCTTCCACGCCGAGTCGCCGGAGCTCTTCGGCTTCTTCACCTACGAGTTCCGGATCGGCCACACCGCACGTATCTGGTGCACGGCGCAGGGCCGCTTCGGACATCCCCTGCGGCTGAGCGGCGTGCAGCACCCCGCCCCGCCGCTGAAGGTCCTGGTC
>Ga0105094_10000527_pt1 | contig 19159 bp, 16 predicted proteins | sample PPLLak1March2015_2_FD_87023 | JGI IMG/M metagenome (GOLD analysis project Ga0105094, IMG submission 87023) | Freshwater sediment microbial communities from Prairie Pothole Lake near Jamestown, North Dakota, USA - PPLs Lake P8 Core (3) Depth... | ecosystem: Environmental > Aquatic > Freshwater >...
ACCTCTTCCTCCGCAGCGTGAGAATTATATTCCTTCTATTCAGTTTGTTGTGCTTTTTAGGTGTGTTTGCTTCGCTGGCAAGGGGGAAGAAGGGATAAGAAGTGAAAAAGGGACAAGGGACAAATTGTGTGGGTGTCGGGAGAAGAGTGGAGGATCGAGAAGAGCGGGGAGCAGCATTAGGCAGTAACTGGTAAACAGTGAACCTGCCTGGCCGGCAGGCAGGCTGCACGACCGCATGACCGCAAGACTATATTTTAAATCATCAAACCTGCCTGCCGGTCAGGCAGGTCAACAAATCATCAAATCATGAAACATTACAACTGGGGAATAATCGGTACCGGCTTCATTGCCCGGAAAATGGCTGAGGCACTTCTCTTTGTGCCTCATTCAAAGCTTTATGCCGTTGGGTCACGAAACTTGAATACCGCCAGGGAGTTTGCCAGCCAGTTTAGGGCAGAAAAAGCCTATGGTAGCTATGAGGAATTGGCCGCGGATCCCGATGTGGATATTGTTTATATTGCCACACCGCATAACCTGCATGGTGAGAATACCATCATGTGCCTTGACCACGGCAAACATGTGCTGTGTGAAAAACCTTTTGCCGTTAACGGCCTTGAAGTGCGCAACATGATCGATAAGGCCGGAGAAAAGAACCGGTTCCTGATGGAAGCCTTGTGGACCCGGTTTTTGCCCGGGCTCATCAAGGCCAAAGAGATGATTGATGAGGGTCAGATCGGAAAGATCAGGCTGCTGAAAGCTGATTTCGGGATCAATGTCCCCTTTGATCCCGGCCACCGTTTATTCAATAAAAAACTCATCGGCGGATCATTGCTTGATCTGGGCATATATCCGTTGTTTTTAGCGTTGCTGATGCTGGGGAAGCCAAAGACCATCAAGGCAATTGCCGGTATCGGAGCCACCGGAGTGGACTATAATTGCAGCTTTACCCTAGGATATGAGGATGAAACGCTGGCTGTACTTTATTCTTCCGCGATTGCGCAAACAGACATTACGGCAGCTGTTTATGGTGACAGGGGTACCATAATTTTCGATACCGGATGGTATATGCCCGTGCCTGTAAAAATGAGAGCCCATGATGGCAGGAAAATAACTATCCCCGCCGAATCCGTCGGCAACGGTTATAACTACGAAGCAGCAGAAGTAATTCAATGCCTTGAAATGGAAAAAATTCAAAGTGACCTGATGAGCTGGGATTTCAGCCTGCTGCTTATCGATACGCTGGATGCTATAAGAAGGGAGATCGGATTGGTGTATGAAAGGGAAGCCCCCTAAATCCCCCGGGGGGGACTTGATTGCTGTAATTAATGTGTTACCCGGTATCATCCTTTTCTAAATTTGACTACTTTTAAGCACTTATTATTTATGTAATCCACCATGTGGCAGATATTCATCGGAAGCATCGTTCTCAGCATCATCCATGCCCTGATACCCAATCACTGGCTGCCGCTGATCGCCATAGGAAAAACAGAACAGTGGTCGGAGCGTGAAACCCTGTCGGCCACCCTGATTACAGCACTGGCCCATATCGCCAGTACCATTATCATTGGGATTGTGGTCGGATTCATCGGGTACAAATTATCCGGTGCCTTTGAGCTGGTTTCATCCATTATCGCCCCGCTGGTGCTGGTCCTCCTTGGTCTTATTTACATCATAACCGATTTGCGCCGTGCACATCATCATGAACATGCTCATCTTTCAGTGAGCAAGAATGCCAAATCGCGTTTTGCCATCCTTGCATCCCTGAGCCTGGCCATGTTCCTCTCTCCCTGTATTGAACTGGAAGCTTATTATTTCCAGGCAGGAACGTTGGGGTGGATCGGTATCCTTGTTGTCTCGGTTGTTTATGCACTGGTTACACCTTCTCTCATGCTGATGCTGGTATACGTTGGCACAAAAGGCCTGAATAAATTCAACTGGCATTTCCTGGAACACCATATGCGTAAAATAACGGGAATAACATTAATCGTCCTGGGATTGCTGGCGTATTTTATGCATTAAGCAACCAACTTGAAGATGTCAGGGAAAAAACTTACATTGTATTTAAATTAATACTATGATAGATTACGAGACTTTGTTTAAAATATCCTACGGCCTTTATATCGTATGTTCAGGAGATAAAAACAAGGGTAACGGATTCATATCCAACACGATATTCCAGGTAACGGCCGAGCCCGCCCGTTTTGCGGCATGCTGCAACAAAAACAACCATACGGCTCAGTTTATTCAGAAAACAGGATCCTTTTCGGTCTCAGTCCTGCATAAAGACACTTCACCCGATATTTTTGGCCGGTTTGGCTATAAAAGCGGAAAGGATTTCAATAAGATGGAGGGAATGGATATACGTTATGGCGAAACGGGTGTTCCCATAGTATTGAATGAAGCCATTGCATTTTTTGAATGTAAGTTAGTGCAGACATTCGACGTGGGCACCCATCTCCTGTTTATCGGAGAACTGATACAAGCCCAGCTATTGGATAATACCCGTGAACCAATTACTTACCAGTATTACCGGCAGGTGAAAAAAGGTGTTGCCCCCAAAAATGCACCAACATATGTTGACCAATCCAAACTGCAACAAAAAGCCGATGGATCAGTCTTTAAGAAATACAAGTGCACCGCCTGCGGATATATATATGATGAGGAAAAGGAAGGGAAAAAATTTACTGAACTTCCATCGGACTGGGTTTGTCCGGTTTGCGGAACAGCCAAAGAAGATTTTATAGAAATTTAACTTTAAAAACAATATTATGTCATCATCATTAAAAGGAACAAAAACAGAACAGAATCTGCTAAAAGCATTTGCAGGTGAATCGCAGGCCAGAAACCGCTATGAATTTTTCGCCAAGGTTGCCTCCAAGGAAGGATACGAGCAGATTGGGAGCATATTTCAGGAAACCGCCAACCAGGAGAAAGAGCATGCAAAGCGCTTTTTCAAATTCCTCGAAGGCGGAATGGTTGAAATAACAGCCTCTTATCCTGCCGGGATCATAGGAACAACAAAAGAGAACCTTAAAGCTGCGGCTGAAGGTGAACATGAGGAATGGACAATGCTTTACTTAAAGTTTGCGGAGATAGCAAAGGAAGAAGGATTTCCCGAGGTGTCTACCGCTTTTAAGCTGATCGCAAAAATTGAGGCAGAACATGAAAAACGATTTATGAAACTGCTGCAAAATATCTCAGAAGATGCGGTATTTATAAAAAAGGGCAAGGTATTGTGGAAATGCCGCAACTGCGGTTTTGTGTATGAAGGGGAAAAGGCACCAGAGATCTGCCCTGCCTGCCAGCATCCCAGGTCATTCTTTGAGCTGAAAGAGGATAATTATTAAGAAAAGAGTTTCACGCAAAGACGATTAGAAAGGTTTTCTCGCAAAGCCGCTAAGTCGTAAAGATTCTTAATCTATTTGTCGCCTTTCTTTGCGTCTCTGCGTCTTAGCGAGAAATCATTACATATTCTTATCCTGCAGACTCCGGTTCTTCTGTATTTTCCTTATCTGTTTTGTGTTTGTCCTCACTCAGCCGGGGATGCCTGACAATTTTTGCATCCACAATGAAAATGATCGATTCGGATATGTTCTCGATATGACCGATGATCCGTTCCAGGTTGCGTATGATCAGGATGAGATCCGTGGCAATAACGATAACATTGGACTTTTCTGTCATCTGTCCCACAATTTCCCTGAATACCGATTTGCAGTCCTCCTCCCTTTCTTTGCAGCGGGCAATGATCTCATAGGCCAGCATGGAATTATTGTTGCTGAACGATTCATTCAGCTGTACGAACAGCTTGCGGATCTGGTCAAGGAGGCCGGGTATCTCATACCGGCTGAGGATCTCGGGATACTGACTCACCGATTCCGAACGTTTTGTTATTTCATAAGCCATATCGCTTATCCTTTCCATCTCATTCCCGATCCTCAGGGAGGCCATGATGAAACGCAGGTCTCCTGCAACAGGCTGGGCCAGTGCAAAGATACGCTGACATAATTTATCAATCTTGATATCCAGTTTGTCCACCTTGTTTTCATCATGATGGATCCGGGCCATCATTTCCATGTCGCCGCTCAGCAGCACCTGAAATGATCTGTCAACCTGGCTTGATGCCAGGCTCAGCATTTTCGTTATCCGTTTACGCAATTTGGCCAGTTCAGATTCAAAATAGGTTTGCATAATTAATGTTGATTTTAAAGTAGTTAGAAATTAGAATTTAGTATTTAGTAGAGAAGACAAAAAACATTGGTTCTCTACTAACTTCTAACTTCCATATTCTAACTTCTAAATTCTAAATTCTAACTTCTATCTTCCAGCTACTTCTTCCTACCCAAACCTCCCCGATATATAATCCTCTGTTTGCTTCTTGCCGGGATTGGTAAAGATAGTCTTCGTTTTATCCATTTCCACCAGTTCACCCAGGTAAAAAAAAGCGGTGAAGTCACTGGTGCGTGCTGCCTGTTGCATGTTATGCGTCACTATAATGATGGTATACACTTTCTTCAGCTCGTGTATCAGCTCTTCGATCTTGGAGGTGGAAATCGGATCAAGTGCACTTGCCGGTTCGTCCATCAGGATTATTTCCGGATTTACGGCCAATGTCCGTGCAATGCAAATGCGTTGCTGCTGGCCTCCGGAAAGGCTCAATGCCGACATGTGCAACCGGTCTTTCACTTCATCCCATATGGCTGCCTGTTTAAGCGATACTTCAACGATCTCATCCAGTTCCTCCTTGTCCTTCATTCCGTTAATCCTGGGACCGTAAGCAATATTATCATATATGGATTTGGCAAAAGGATTTGATTTCTGAAATATCATGCCTACTTTTTTCCGCAGGTTAACCACATCGATATTTTTCTCATAAATATTCACATCATCAATCAATACATCACCTTCCACGCGCGTATTATCAATAAGGTCATTCATCCGGTTTAGTGTCCTCAGAAAGGTTGATTTGCCGCAACCTGAAGGGCCGATAAAAGCGGTAACCTTATTCTCAGGAATAATCATGCTGATGTCCTTCAGCGCTATATTAGTCCCGTAATAAAAGGAGAGATTTCTGACGTCAACTTTACTTTCTTTCATGGTAATTATATAGCTTTCTTTCTGATCCTGTACCTTAGGATGACTGCAATCAGACTCAGTGAAAATGTCAGCAGCAGCAATACCAGTGTAGTGGCATACTGTATCGGAAGGGTTTCATCTACATTGGTAGACTGTGTTGACATGATGTATATATGGTATCCGAGCGACATGAACTGCTGATTGAGTGATGTGGGCAATTCCGCCACGTAATAGGCTGCGCCGGTAAATAAGATCGGGGCAACTTCACCGGCACCGCGGCTGATGGCAAGAATGGTCCCCGTAAGAATTCCGGTCAGCGAACCGGGCAGCACCACATTTTTTATGGTCTGCCATTGGGTGGCACCCAGGGCAAGACTGGCTTCACGCATATCCCTTGGTATGGTTTTAATGGCCTCTTCAACGGATACTATCACCACAGGCAGCGTCAGCAAAGCCATGGTAAGACTTGCCCAAAGAATGTTGGGTTGTCCCCATCTCAGTTCGCCCCCATTGAATGCATTGTCAATATTAAATCCTATAAATTTTATAAAAAATCCGAGTCCGAATAAGCCAAAAATTATAGAAGGCACTACTGCGAGGGTTTTTACCGCAAAGCGGATGGTTTTGGCAAAAACCGACTGTTCGGAAGCATACTCTGACAGATATATTGCTGTTATCACGCCAAACGGGACTGCAGCAATGGTCATGATGAGGGTCATCAATGCTGTTCCCACCAGGGCAGGGAATATGCCTCCCCGGGTCATCCCGTCTTTCGGGAATTGGGTCAGGAATTCCCAGGTAAGGTTTTTCCAGCCGCCGGCAACAGTGATTATAAGGATAGCAACAATAATACCGGTGATCAGCACCACGGTAAGGCCCGTAAGCGATTTGACCATCACATCCTTAAAAACCCTGCCCGGTATCGGTATTTTCCTTTTTGGTTGCATAGGCATTGATCATTTCCCCTGGATACGTCTAATAACTTTATTTTTGAAATAAAATTCGGCAATGGCGTTCAATGCAAAAGTGAAAATAAATAACAGGGAACCGATGAGGAACAATACGCTGTAATGGGTGTCGCCGAAAACCACTTCTGCCATTTCAGCGCCGATGGTGGCTGATAATGTGCGTATGGAATCAAAAGGGTTGGCGGAGATCAGTGCTGCATTACCGGTTGCCATCAAGGCTATCATGGTTTCGCCAAATACCCTTCCGATGCCCAAAATTACAGCGGCAAATATTCCCGGTGTGGCAGCCGGCAGTATCACTGAAAATGCCGTTTGCCGGATGCTGGCTCCCAGCGCAAGGCTTGCTTCCGTGTATGTCCGGGGCACTGCATTCAGCGCATCTTCGGTAAGCGTGTAGATGATCGGAATCGCAGCCAGACCCATGGCTATGGCCCCGACAAAAGCGTTAAGCCGGCTCGCATAGCCAAAGATCTGCTGAAAGAAAGTAGCCAGCACGGTGAGAGCAAAAAATCCGATAACCACGGACGGGAAGCCGGCTAACAGCTCAATGACCGGTTTAATGATCTCCTTTAATCTCGGAGGGGCAAACATAGCGGTGTATAGAGCTGCCATTATAGCCAGCGGAGCGGCAAAAAGAATGGCCATCAGGGTGACCTTCAGCGTACCCACGAAAAGGGGAAGCAAACCATACCGGGGCTTGTCCGAAACCGGCTGCCAGTCTCCCGAAAAAAGAGTTTTAACAGGATATTCAGCCTCATCCCCTATTTCATAACTATCTCCCGATCCTTCATTTGCGTAAGAAATATCATCAGAAGAACCGGTTTCCGGGATCACATCACCGTATGTTTCCGGTTTCAATTCACCGGCATCCTGCGTTTCTGCATCAGGGGAATAGACTTGCGGCTTTAATTCCTCATCCGGTGAGTAGACCTCTGGCTTAAGCTCATCTCCGGCCTGATCATCTTCGCCTGCAACATAACTTTCAGGTTTCAGCCCGTTTGCATTTTCATCGCTTATCCCTGAATTTTCAATTTTGTCATGGCCGGACTTTCCGCTGAATAAAGGCAGTGTCTCCCTGAAAACAAAAAGAAAGATAAGAATGACAAAGGCAATAGAGAAGAAAGAAACCGCTTTTATCAGTTTCTCTGCAAACCAGTCAGAGAAACGGAATTGCTTTTCCCTGATGGAAAGGCTTAGAGCAGTCTTTTTCTCAAACTCCTGCTTTTTGGTATCGGGAAGATCCCTGTTCATTTATTACTTTTTGCAGTTCAGTCCGATTATTAAATAAAACGCTGAACAAGGAACACCGAATGTCGAACCTGCCTGCCGGCCAGGCAGGCGCTGAAGATAATACAGAATATACATTATCTTCGAAATTCATCATTCAGTATTCCTTGTTCGATATTCATATTAATGCTTTTATTCTTGATTTCAACCTTATTTCACCGGGAAGTATCCAACCCCCGTCACCACTTTCTGGCCTTCGGCACTTAGTATCCAATCTACAAATTTCTTCAGGTCGCCGGTCGGCCTGTTCCGCATATACATATACAGGTAACGGGTGACAGGATAAAGGTTTTTTGCGACATTTTCTGCCGTTGGGAGGTAAGCGGTGCTGTTCTCATCCTTTTTTACCCCGCAGTGTTCTACGCCCTCGGCATAGGCTGCACCACCGTAACCAATGCCGTTCTTGTCCTTTTTCACTGCATTTACAACGGCTGCGGTACCGGGTAACGTCTGGCAACTGGCTGCATAATCAGCTTTAACCACGGCTTCCTTAAAGTAAACATAGGTTCCCGAACTGTTTTCACGGCCGTAAAGGGTGATCTTTGCATCGGGGCCTCCCACCTCTTTCCAGTTGGTAATGTTGGCCGTGTAAATGTCGCTGAGCTGTTTCAGCGAAAGTTCTTTTACCGGATTGGATGCATGGAGAAATACCGTAATTCCGTCCTTTGCACAGGGGATCTCAACGCCCAGCGTATTGTAACGGCTCTTCAGCTTTTCAATTTCCGTTTTCTTGATCGGACGGCTCGAATTGGCAATATCCGTGGTTCCGTTGATCAATGCTGCAAGGCCAACTCCCGATCCGCCTCCGGTGACCTGGATCGAAGTTTCGGGATTGCTTTTCATATAGATCTCTGCCCATCGCTGGGACAGGATGACCATGGTATCCGAACCCTTGATGGTGATCTTTTTTTGCTGCATGAATGCCGCACCGGCAAAAAACACTATTGCAAGCGCGATGATGATTGATATTCTAGTCTTTTTCATATTCGTCTTTTTTAATGGTTAATTCAATATTTGTTTTCTTTGTCCGACCCTTCCAGGACTTTCGCACGCTGGAAGGTCTTTATACGCTTTTTCCTTGATCTTTATTCTTTGTTCTTTTGTCTTGTTTCCTGCCTGCCTGCCGGTAGGCAGGGTTCTTGGCTCCTGGTTCTTGGTTCTATTTGATTTTCGATTTCTTCTCCTGTCTTTTTCTCCCACTTGTCACCTGCCTGCCGGCAGGCAGGTTTGTCCCTCGTCTCTTGTCCCTTAGAATTTCGCCTGCACCCTCACCCCCAGCACATTATCCTTCAGATCATCCGCTACCGTCGTATTCGTTTCATTCTTTGGAATATCATAGTTCAGGCTCAGGCGGATATTATCATTGAGGTAGTATTGCCATGCAAGGGTGACAGTGCTGTAGCTTACTTCCTTTTTAGCATCATCCCCGGAGAGCCCGGTATTCGGGTCATAGTAGTCATAGCGGGCTACAAACTGGTTCTTCTTTCCGACATTTTTAATGAAATAGGCATAATAACCTGAGAAATTTCTTGTTTTGAAAGGATTCGATTTTGAATCCCCGGCGGTGGCGTTCTTTCCCTGTATATATTCGCCCTTAATCGACATACCTCCCAGGATATCAAAAAACACCTGCACTTCCCCGCCAAACCATTGCTTGTCGTAAAAAGAACCCAGGTTGGCACTTATGCTGTCGAGCCGGGCTTCATAATCCGATACATATATCGTTTTTGACACGAGTGAACCGAAATAGCCATGGGCACCCAGGTCAACTCCTATGCCGGCCCCCGGAAAACTGAAAGTGTAAGTGGCACGGGCCATGATATCCTTTTTCTTATCGACATCCCTGGCTTCCTTGCCGGTAAAGTTGCCATTCAGCACGGCCAGCTGCAACTTCAATGGTACGGTATTGGGCATATATTCCAATTTGACACCAATCTCTCTTTCACCCGGATAGATCGACCTGATCACCCTGGAACGTTCAAGCACTTCGCGCTGACTGGATGAATATTCCACTTCATAATTGGGCCGGTTGAACTGCCCTGCCCAAATGGTTAAACCGGTCAGCTTCGGAATGTTTACAACCGCATAGGCATCTTTAAGGGAAAGATTGCCTGTGCTGAAATCAGGCTGGACAACAAATTTTACCCCGTCGGTCGCTTCATAGGTGAATTTAACCCTTGCCCTGCGGATGGAAAATGTATTCTGTGGGTCCGTACCCTCCTGGTAATTTTCGAATTGTGCCTGAACGTACCCTGAAACTTTTATTTTCCTGAGTTTTTCCAGGTCTCCTTCATTCAGAAGAACACGTTCATCAAGAGCATTGATTTTACCTTCATGAATGCTGATCTGCTCCTGAAGCGAATCAACATGCACCTGCGAGTATCCATAAAGACTGCCGGCAGCAATTAAAAACATGGTGATAATTTTTTTCATCGGAATTAATTTAAATAGTATATAGTTTTCTCGATGCAAAATTGGCTGCCGGATATTAAGACCTTGTTTCATTCATATTATAAGATTGTTGCACCTGTGTTACCATAATGTTACATCACGGGTACAAAAGTCAGGACTTAATATTTCAACACGGTTTCGATTGGATTACATCATTGTTACATTATTATTACATTCATGTTACAATCATTTTTCGGGCTGGCTGTAACAATTTTTTAATAAGAATGAAATGATACTGTAACGGATATGTTGTTATTTTGCACATTATCATCGGACAGGATACCTTAACATAGTGACGGTAAAAATTAATCCATCATGAGAACCACAGATCCCCCTTTTATTTTAGTCGTTGACGATGAAGAGGATATATGCGAGATCATTAAGTTCAACCTCGAATCGGAAGGTTTCCGGGTTGACACGGCAAACTCAGCAGAGGAGGCGCTTAAAAAACCGCTGACAAAATTTCATCTTCTTATCCTTGACATCATGATGAAGGGCATGTCAGGGTTTAAACTAGCTGATGAGATACGCAATAAAAAGAAGCTCATGACCCCTGTTGTTTTTCTCACAGCGAAAAACACAGAAAATGATAAACTCACCGGATTTTCTCTTGGCGCCGACGATTATATCACCAAGCCCTTTTCAGTGCGTGAACTGGTTGCCAGGGTGAAAGCGGTAATGCGCCGTCCTAATCCAAAGGAAATTGCTGAACAGATCAACCTGAAGATCGGGGGCCTTGAACTCGACCAGGAGAAAAAGAAACTTTTTTTAGACGGATCAAAAGTTGATCTGACGCCCCATGAATATTACATCATGATGCTGTTGTTAACCAACACCGGTAAGGTATTTACCCGGGAAGAAATCCTGAATTACGCCTGGAGAGAAAACATCAATGTGCTGGAACGCACGGTTGATGTTCATATTACCCGGTTGCGGAAAAAGCTCGGTGACTACGGAAAATATATTATCAGCCGTTCAGGACACGGTTATTGTTTTGAAATTGAATAATGAATTATGAAATCTATTTCACGGTTTAACCGGAAACAATTACTGTTTCTGTTCATTGTTTTTGCGTCATTTACGCTTATTGTGCTATATTCGGAATACCAGCTCGAAAAGAGGTACCATATTAAAGTGCTTAACAAGGAATTAAACGGTTATGCACGACTGATCCATAATTACATTTTCCTGCATTCTTCTTATGAAAACGATTCCGTGCAAGGACTTGATTCCATTATCCGTATATTGCCCAATAAAAATATCCGGATCAGCGTTATTGATATGGACGGTAAAGTGCTTTTTGATTCAGAAATCAGCAACAGCACCAGCCTTAAAAGTCATTTCCTTCGTCCCGAGATCCAGCAGGCTCAAACGGACAGTGTTGGCACCGATATCAGGATATCGGCCAGCACCGGTGTCAAATATTACTATTTCGCCCGGCGCTTTCCTGATTATTTTATCCGGTTGTCCGTTGTTTATGATAGTGAGGCACGTTATCTGATTGAACCAGACAGAAATTCACTGTTGTTTATTCTGCTGCTTTTCATACTTACTTCTCTTTCCCTTGTATTGTTAACCTCACGCTTCGGAAAATCCATTTCGGCATTAAAGAAATTCACCCTGCAGGCCTCGGAAAACAAATCCATTGACAATACGGTGGCATTTCCGAAAACCGAGCTGGGAAACATCGGTCAGGATATTGTAGAAATCTATCAGAAGCTGAATTCCACAACACAGGAACTAAAATCAGAAAAAGAAAAACTGGTCCACCATCTTACCATCCTTGAGGAGGGGATTGCCATCTTTACACAACACAAAAAGGTGGTAGCGAGCAACAGCAACTTTATTCAATACATTAATCATATCAGTGACAAGCTGATCTATTCTGCAGAGAATTTTTTTAGCATACCGGAGTTTTCACCTATTATCAGTTTTATTGATTCACAAATTTCTTTGGGAAATTCCGACAAGACATTACAGCCGTCATACGAGGTTTATGTTACAAAAAATGGAAAACATTATGCCGTAAAGTGCATTGTTTTTCAGGATAGCAGTTTCGAGATCATCCTGCAGGATATTACAAAACCGGCCAAACGTAAACTGCTGAAGCAACAGATAACGGAAAATATAGCGCATGAACTGAAAACCCCGGTGAGTTCTATCAAGGGATTTCTTGAAACGATCCTGAGCAACAAACCCGACCGTTCGAAACTCATGGAATATATCAACAGGGCTTATTCGCAAACATGCCGCCTGGCCGACCTTATAAATGATATATCCCTGCTGACAAAAATAGAAGAAGCCGGTCATTTATATCCGATCGAGAAGGTTAACCTGAGCCAGGTGATAAATTCAGCGATTGACGAATTGAAGGACAAGTGCCGGGAAAACAAAATAGAAATCAGGATGAATATTTCAGGGGATATTGAAATTCAGGGGAATTCCGTATTATTATATTCAGCCTTCCGGAATTTACTGGAGAATACTATCCATCATGCCGGCAGCAATATTACGGTGAGTATTGACAAATATATGGAAGATCAGAAGCTTTATTATTTCTCTTTTTCCGATAACGGATATGGTGTTCCAGATCAGGACATCCCCAGGCTTTTTGAACGTTTTTACCGGGTTGACAAAGGAAGAGATCGCAAATACGGAGGCACAGGATTAGGTCTGTCCATTGTAAAAAATGCAATTCTTTTCCACCAGGGGGATATATCAGTGAAAAATAGGAAAGAAGGGGGCCTGGAGTTTTTATTTTCACTGGGCAAAAACCTAGCAAGCTGATTTTTTCAACCCTATTGTCAGTATTAATATGCCGGTGTACTGATAGAAACGCCCCCGGTCTGCGCAGAATATACGCAATATCAATTACCCTTCTGCAAAAATGATTTCCAGGGTATGAAGGTTCATCTTAACAATTGCGTAATATATACTTCACTTTCATTTTACCTATTCGTAATTTTCAGATAATATTTCCATCCTAATTTTGCGGCAGTTTAATATATCAAACTGCTATGACGAAAACTATCGGATGGAAAAAACCCAAATGTAAAAAGTTTTATCCGGCCATTATGCTGTATGGCTTCATGGCTTTTGGAGATCTGATGGCCCAGACCGGGACCATCAAAGGTAAAATTGAAGATGCTGCTACCGGCGAAGGCCTTATAGGCGCCAGCATCATCATACAAGGAACAACCAAAGGAACGGTTACGGACCTGGAAGGCAAATTTGCACTTGAAAAAGTTACCGACGGTTCCTACAACCTGGTTTTTAACTATGTATCTTACGAGCCGCAAATCACGCGAGCAGAGGTGGCGGAAGGAAATAGCCTCGACCTGCTGGTAAAGCTTAATCCCATAGCCGTGGAGCTTGGATCAGTAAAGGTGGTCGCCGGCAAGCGCAGCGATACCGAAATGTCGATGATCGCCTCCATAAAAAGCGGAAACCTGGTAGCCAATGGCATATCGAAACAACAGATCTCGCGCTCGCAGGATAAGGATGCCTCGGAAGTGGTAAGCCGGGTTCCGGGTGTTACCGTGAGAGATGGCAAGTTTATCAACGTACGGGGTCTGGACGAGCGTTACAACGTGGTTTGGCTTAACGGTATCGGAGCCCCCAGCTCGGAAGCCGACAGAAGGGCATTTTCCTTTGACATGTTGCCCAGCTCCCTCATCGATAACCTGGTGCTGTATAAAACCCCTGCACCCGAACTTCCGGCTGATTTTGCCGGTGCCGTGATTCAGATCCAGACAAGAAATACGGTGGAAGACAACAGCACGGATGTATCTTACTTAACAGGATACCGCCAATATACCACCTTTCATGATTTTTACACTTACGGGGGAGGCACGACCGACTGGCTCGGATTTGATGACGGAACACGTGCATTACCCTCCGCCTTCCCTTCCACTGCTGAATTCAGGCAACTGGCCGATAATCCGACCGATGAAGATAAACAGCAGATAACCGATCTTGGCCGGTCTTTCAATAAAATCTGGTCGCCAGAATCCATCAAGGCTATACCCGATCAATCCCTGATGATAACCATTAACCGGAAATTCCTGGCCGGTAAGGTATCCATCGGCAATATCACTTCGGTGGGTTACAGCATAGCCAGCCAGTACCGCGATGTTTTCCGTGCCGGATACCAGGCCTATGATATGGTAAACGATCATCCCGACACTTCTTATTACTTTAATGATGATATCTATTCGGCCAGGACAAAACTGAACGGCTTGCATAACTGGCTATTCGTTTTTGGCAACAACCAGAAAATCGAATTCCGTAATTTCTTTAACCAGATCAGCGACAAAACTACGGTATTGAGGGAAGGCAGGGATTTTTACGGAGGCAGCTTTAAAACTGCCAGCGAGCTCGGATTTCAGTCACGCAGTATCTATAACGGGCAGATCAACGGCAGCTTTAATTTCAACCGCGCACTGATCAACCTCGACTGGACACTGGGTTACGGATATACCAATAAATTTCAGCCTGATATCCGCAGAATTGAAATGAGCCGCAATGAGGATTCCGGTCCTTCTGCCCCTTATACAACCTCACTGAATTTTAATGCAGATCCTAAACTGCTGGGAAGGCTGACACTCAATAATTATGAGCATATCTGGACAGGAGGCATGAATTATTCCCATGTGCTTCAGCTGGGCGGATTTTCACCCGAGATCAAAACAGGCGCATTTGTTGAGTTTAAAAACAGGAACTTTACCGCAAGAAATATCGGCTATGCCATCAGCAACGTTATGACTTTCAACTGGAATCTTGTTTATCAGCCGGTTGACAGCCTGTTCCAGGATAAAAATATCAATTACACCGATGGTATCAAGGTGGATGAGTCAACCAACCTTTCCGATTCCTACGATGCCAGTAACAAGCTTTATGCCGGTTATGCCGGACTTAACCTTCCGTTTGGCAAACTGAGGGTATATGCAGGCCTAAGGGTCGAGAAAAACATCCAGCAGTTGAACGGTTTCGACCAGAATGGCGATTCGGTTGCGGTGGACAATGATTATCTCGATCTGTTCCCCTCGGTAAATATGACTTTTAACTTCACTGAGAAAGTACTGGTGAGACTGGCTTACGGACGAACTGTAAACCGGCCCGAGTTCCGCGAAATTGCCCCTTATACCTATTACAACTTCGAGGAAAAAGCTACCTATTACGGTAATTCTGACCTTACCAACAGCTATGTTCAGAATGCAGAGCTGCGGTTCGAGTTTTTTCCGGCACTGGGGGATATGATCACCCTGGGGGCCTTTTATAAAAAGTTCATCAATCCCATAGAAGCTCATTTGTTCGAGAGCGGGAGCGGGCTTAATTATTTTTACGGGAATGCCAATACTGCCGAAAGCTACGGACTGGAACTTGATATGCGAAAGTCACTGGTTTTTCTTGAGAACACCAGCAGTATACTCCGGGTCTTGAAGGATTTTATGATTGTGTTCAATGCCGCACTCATCGAAAGCCAGCTGAAGACCGATGAGGTGAACGCCAGGGACAGTGTCCGCCAGATGCAGGGACAATCACCTTACATTGTTAACACCGGAATTTTCTATGATAATGCGAAAAAAGGGCTTATGATCGGTGCATTGTATAATGTTATCGGACCCCGCATTGCATACGTGGGTAACATTTCCAACCCGCATATTTACCAGATGCCAAGACATCTGTTGGATATTACCCTTCAGAAGAGAATCGGAAAGTACCTGACGCTAAAAGGCGGGGTGAAAGACCTTTTCAATCAGCCGATTGAACTCAGGCAGAATGAGTATGTACAGCTCATCCCGAATGACAGCGAAAGAAAGGAAAAGAGAGTTCAGCAAACCCAAATCTACAAACCCAGCAGTTCATTTATAATCGGACTTACATTGAATTTCTGATAGACATGTCATGAAAACTAAAAATTATAGCAAAGAAATTGATAACTAATACAATTGAATTATGAAAAAGAAAATTACCCTTTCATTGGTTTTACTTTGTACGGCATTTTTTGCCCATTTTGGGTTGCTTAAGGGCCAGCCCGCCATCGACAATGCCTTTTTTGATGAGGTTGACTATATTGGTGCCTTTGGCAGTGATAACTGGACAGAAGGTTGGGCCAACTGGACACCGCAGACAACCGTATATCCGTCTGCAACCATTACCATTCCTGCCGGCGAAATAACCACCAATACCACCTGGTCGCCTTCATCCGTGGTCATGAATGCTGCAGATTTCTCACACAGCAAGCTGAATAATGCTTTCTTTGATAATGTGGACTATGTAGGCGCCTTCGGATCGGTCGACTGGACTGCAGGATGGGCCAACTGGACACCACAGAACACAGCGTATCCTTTAACAACAGATGTCATTGCAGCCGGTGATATCACCACCAATACCACCCTTACCGCAGATAAAGTTTACCTGTTGGATGGCTGGGTATATATTAAATCCGGTGCCAGGCTAACCATAGAGCCCGGTACGGTCATTCGCGGCAGCAAGGCCAACAAAGGCGCTATCATCGTTGAGAAAGGCGCCAGGATCATGGCAGAAGGTACAATTGACAAGCCCATCGTTTTCACTTCGAACCAGGATGCGGGCTCAAGGTCATACGGTGACTGGGGAGGTTTGATTGTACTGGGAAATGCAACAGTAAACAAGGTAGACCCGGTCATTGAAGGCGGTCCGACTTCAACCTATGGCGGCAGCAATGATTCCGATACTTCCGGTATCTTGAAATATGTACGCATTGAATTTCCCGGCATCGCTTTTCAGCCCGACAAGGAAATCAACGGTTTAACGCTTGGCGGCGTGGGCAACGGAACCACCATTGACCATATACAGGTTTCCTATTGCGGCGATGACTCGTATGAATGGTTTGGCGGTACGGTTAATGCAAAGTGTCTGATCGCTTTCCGGGGCTGGGACGATGATTTCGATACCGATTACGGATACAGAGGTATGGTGCAATTTGCAGTGTCTCTTAGAGATCCAGCAGTTGCCGATGCCGGATCGGGGTCCAACAGTTTTGAGTCTGACAACGATGGCAGCGGCACCGATGCTACACCGGTTACCGAAGCTGTCTTCAGCAATGTAAGCTCTTTCGGCCCCCTCGTTACCCCTTCCACAACCATAAACGCAAACTACAAAAGGGCCATGCATCTCCGCAGGAACACCAGGCTGAGCATCTTCAATTCGGTATTCGCAGGTTTCGTTACCGGTCTGCTGATTGACGGTACGGCTGCACAGGCCAACGCCACAGCCGGGACACTCAACGTCATGAACTCCATACTGGCCGGCTGCAGTGCCAATTATGCGGCTGATTTTGACAATACGTACTTAACCGATGCAAGCAGGGGAAATAAGGTACTTGCTTCCAACAGTGATCTTGGACTGGCGAATCCTTTCAACCTCGATGCTCCGAATTTCCTGCCGACGAATAATGCTTACCTGCTCGACGGATGGGTATATATAAAATCAGGCGCTGCCCTCACCATCGAACCCGGCACCATCGTCCGCGGCAGTAAGGCAAATAAAGGTGCCATCATTGTTGAAAAAGGCGCTAAAATTATGGCTGAAGGTACGGCTACAAACCCCATCGTATTAACATCAAACCAGATTGCCGGCTCACGGTCATACGGCGATTGGGGCGGCCTGATTATCCTGGGTAATGCCACCGTCAATAAAGTGGATCCGATTATTGAAGGCGGTCCGACCTCAACCTACGGCGGCAGCGACGATGCCGATAATTCCGGTGTGCTGAAATATGTGCGCATTGAATTTCCGGGTATTGCCTTTCAGCCTGATAAGGAGATTAACGGCCTTACCATGGGCGGTGTCGGCAACGGAACCGAAATTGACCATATACAAGTTTCCTATTGCGGTGACGATTCCTATGAATGGTTTGGCGGCACGGTAAATGCAAAGCACCTGATCGCCTTCCGCGGATGGGACGATGATTTCGATACCGATTACGGGTATAGGGGCATGATACAGTATGCGGTTTCTCTCAGGGATCCTGCCGTTGCCGATGCCGGATCGGGCTCCAACAGCTTTGAATCGGATAACGATGGCAGCGGGACTGATGCAACTCCCTTTACCCAGGCCCTGTTCAGCAACGTAAGTTCGTTTGGTCCGCTGGTTACTCCTTCCACCACGGTGAATGCAAACTATAAAAGAGCTATGCACCTCAGAAGGAATACCAAACTGGGCATCTACAATTCGGTCTTTGCCGGCTATGTTACCGGTGTTCTGATTGACGGCACCGCTTCTCAGGCCAATGCAACGGCCGGCGAACTGAAGATAAGAAACACTTTTCTTGCAGGATGCAGCGATTTCTTCAGTACTGACTTTGACAGCACTTTCATCCTGAATGAGGCTTATGAGAATAAAACCATGGCTGAGAACAACAGCCTTGCTATTGCCAACCCGTTCAACCTGGATGCTCCTGACTTCTTACCTCTTGCAGGATCACCGGTGCTTGCTGCCTCCAGTTGGTATGAGGACATACCTGCAGCTGTCAGTGATGAAAATACCGAGAACTCAACATGGGTATCTGCCTTCCCCAATCCTTTCCGGGAATCGGTTACCATCAGGTTTAACCTTGCTTCTTCTTCGCCGGTTACACTCCGTGTATATGACGTTACAGGTGCATTGATCAACACCCTTGCCAATGAAACAATAGCCATGGGTGAACATGAATTTAAGGTTAACATTACACAAAAAGGCATTTATTTCGCCGATGTCATGATCAACGGCTCAAGACAAACAATTAAACTGGTGGCTAAATAGTTTTCGTTATATGCAGTTTCGTTGAACCTGACAGGAATAGGTGCCTGTCAGGTTTTTTTGCTTCAGGACGGGGCTCTGATAAACTTTATATGACCATGCAATAATGATTCAATGAATATCAATGTGTATGATGTTGCAAGTGGAAATAGGAGCAAGAAATTTCCGGTATTAGTACCTAATCTGTATTTATATTTACCTTAGCATCATTATGTAAATCTTATGGAACCAGTTTTGATATGAAGATAATTTCCCCTGCATTTTGTCATTATAAATGGATTATTTATGCACTGACAGTAATGTTTCCATTATCGGTAACAGGCCAGAGCAAAGATTCTGTTGTATTTTATATGCAGCAATACAACTATGAAAAAGCTGTCCATCTGATCGAAGAAGGCGGAGAGGATCTTGCTGACCCGATGTTGCTTTACCTGAAAGGAAATGCCCTGAAAAGTCTGAACGATTTTCAGGGTGCCGCTGCCTGTTTTGAAAAAATATTGGCTGAAGATTCGCTCAATGTAAAACTTATCGCTGACCTGGCAGAATGCTATAAATCGCTGAATGCTTTTGGAAAAGCGCAGGCCCTGTATAAAAAG
>Ga0105094_10000530_pt1 | contig 19152 bp, 18 predicted proteins | sample PPLLak1March2015_2_FD_87023 | JGI IMG/M metagenome (GOLD analysis project Ga0105094, IMG submission 87023) | Freshwater sediment microbial communities from Prairie Pothole Lake near Jamestown, North Dakota, USA - PPLs Lake P8 Core (3) Depth... | ecosystem: Environmental > Aquatic > Freshwater >...
ATGAATTCAGCTCCTGCCTGGCCCCTGGGCCGGAAAATGCGGAAAAAGCCCGCTAAAAGGCCGGCAATTCTAACGATTGTGCCGCATCAGGTCAAACGGCTTGACGGGCCCAAACCCACCCCCTAGCATGCCGGCCCGGACCTCACCGACCCTTTCATTTTCATGGATTACGAAGCCATCAAGGCCCTGGTTCGGGACGATCTGCGGGCCGTGGACCGCGAGATCGAGACCCGGCTCCAGTCCGACGTCGCCCTGATCAACCAGATGGGCTCCTATATCGTCCATAGTGGCGGCAAGCGGCTGCGACCGGTGCTGGTGCTGCTGGGCAGCCGGGCCTTCGGATACAGCGGCAACGCCCATATCCGCCTGGCCGCCATCATCGAATTCATTCATACCGCCACCCTGTTGCACGACGACGTGGTCGATGCCTCGGAACTGCGCCGCGGTCATACCACCGCCAACACCATCTGGGGCAATGAAGCCAGCGTGCTGGTCGGCGATTTCCTGTATTCGCGCGCCTTCGAGATGATGGTCGAGGTCGGCAGCATGCGCGTGATGGAAATCCTGGCCCACACCACCAACACCATCGCCAAGGGCGAGGTCATGCAGTTACTCAATTGCCATGACCCGGAAACCACCGAAGAACGTTATATTGAGGTCATCCGCAACAAGACCGCCAAGCTGTTCCAGGCGGCGGCGCAGCTTGCAGCCGTGATCAGCGGACAAAACCAGCAGATCGAAGAGGACATGGCGTCCTACGGGATGCATCTCGGCACGGCGTTCCAGCTGGTCGACGACGCCCTGGACTATGGTCGGGATAACCACGACTTGGGGAAAAATATCGGGGATGACCTCGCCGAGGGCAAACCGACCCTGCCGCTCATCTATACCCTGCGCCAGGGAAACAACCGCCAGCGCGAGATCATCCGCACCGCCATCGAGGAAGGCGGCCTGGCCCAGATGGAAGAGGTCATGGACGCCATTGAATCAACAGGTTCCATCACGTACACTGCGCGCCGGGCTGAAGACGAGGCCTCCCGGGCCACGGCATCCTTGGCCGCCATACCGGATTCGCCCTTTAAACAAGCGCTTCTCGATCTGGCCCATTTTTCCGCCCACCGCAGTTATTAGGTATCGTCAGTATCAACGGGGTGTAGCGCAGCCTGGTAGCGCACTTGCTTCGGGAGCAAGGGGCCGGAGGTTCAAATCCTCTCACCCCGACCAAATTCAGGAAATTAAACCGCCAAGAACGCCGGGTTTCCCGACAAGGCTTTTCCTGGCGCGCCAGCAACATTCGATGACTTAATCTTCAATGGGTCAGTTTCTCCGCCTCGTCATCATCCTGATCGGCCTGTGGCTGGTCCTGACACTCATCAAACGTGCCCTGGCCTCACGTCGAAAGTCACCATCAGATAAACCGGCCGTGGCCAAAATGGTGGCCTGTGCCCACTGCGGGGTGCATATACCTGAATCCGAGGCGGTTCATGACGGGGACAGTCACTATTGCAGCGAAGAGCATCGGAGAAAAACGCCCATCTGACTGTCTTCGAGGCGTGACAGCTTCAGGCGCGCTTTATCCACGCTTTCAGCCTGCGCCAGCGCGGAAAATTCCGGCAAAAATATAAACTGACAAATTTTGCCACCCCCTCGAATCTGTGCTATTTCCATAGGGTATGACAGCTATGGAAAGCACCCTTCCCCGCGCGGGACAGAGCCGGGCAGAAGGCCGGGCTACCGTCGACGCCCAGAACTGGAAGCTTCTCAAGTACTTCAATTTCTACCGCCTGATCATTGCCCTGGCTGCGGCGGCCATTGCCATTTTTCTCGGGAAATTCCCGCCTTTTGGCGAGGCCTATCCCGGGCTGTTTCTCAGCACCAGCGTGGTCTATGCCATCCTCAGCCTGACAGCAGTCTTTTCCATCCAATGGCAGAAACCCGACTATGACAGTCAGGCTGCGCTGCTCTCCTTCGCGGATGTCACACTGCTCACAATCATCATGCACGCGAGCGGCGGGCTGGACAGCGGCCTGGGGATAATGCTGGTGGTTGCCATCGCTGGCACCAGCCTGATGCTCGGCAAGCGCCTGACAATCTTTTACGCCTCGCTGGCCACCATTGCCGTATTGCTGGAACACTCATGGAGCTGGTTGACTGGCGCCGTCACGACCGATTTCGAGTTGCTGGAAGGATTTCCGCAGGTGGGGCTGTTCGGGATCGGTCTCTATGCCGCGGCCTTCTTCGGCTACCTGCTCGCCACGCGTCTGCGCGCCACCGAGGAGCTGGCCCAGCGCCGCGGCGTTGACGTCGCCAACCTCACGCAACTCAATGAACTCGTCATCCAGCGCATGCAGTCCGGTGTGGTCATCTGCGATCCGCAGGGAAACATGCGTCTGATCAACCAGTCGGCGCAGAAATACCTCGGCATCCACAACGAGGCCGAGAAGAAATCGCCCCTGAACGAAATCTCGCCGGAGCTTGCCATTCAGCTGTTCCAGTGGCTTGGCAACAGCGCGGTCAGCCGGGGAAGAAAGGTCTTCACCTCGCGCGTGGGCTATTCGTTGCTGCCCCGCTTTGTTTCCCTCGGCGATGACAAAGCCGCGGTCAAGCTGATTTTTCTGGAAGACATGTCAATCCTGAAGCAGCAGGCGCAGCAGCTGAAAATGGCGGCGCTGGCGCGCCTGACAGCGAGCATCGCGCACGAAATCCGCAATCCTCTCGGTGCACTCACCAACGCCGCACAGCTTCTCGGCGAAACCATGAACACCGAAAACGCCGAGGAAAAGCGTCTCGTCAAAATCATCGATGAACAAAGCAAGCGCATGAACGTCATCGTCCAGAACGTAACGCAACTCAGCCGGCGCGACCGCATCAACCCGATCCGTCTGGAACTCGAGCCATGGTTGCAGGATTTTCTGCGGCAGTACGGCGACACCGTTTCCGTGACGCGCGAGGCCTTCGTCATGCAGGGCATTCAGGGGCTGTCGGTATGCGTGGACCCGGATCAGCTGTACCAGGTCATATCCAATCTGTGCCAGAACGCCCTGCGTCACAGCCCGCCCTTTACCGGCACGCCACTGATCAAATTCCAGGGCAGCCGGGACGGCGAGGACCGGCCCATGCTGGATGTCATTGACTGGGGCAGCGGCGTCAATCCCGATATCGCCGACAACATTTTCGATCCTTTCTTCACGACCACCCCGAAAGGGACCGGGCTGGGCCTGTATATCGCCCGGGAATTGTGCGAAGGCAACGGCGCCACACTCAATTATTATCCCGGTGAAGGCGGCGTCGGCAGCCGCTTCCGGGTTACTTTCCTGCGCGCCGAGGATTGCGCCGAGCTGGGAACGCTATGAACAAACCGAAAAACCAGATTCTGATCGTTGACGACGAACCGGACATTCGCGAAGTTCTCGAATTGACACTGGGGCGCATGAACCTCGAAACGCGCTCGGCCTCGAACCTCGAAGAGGCGCGCCATCTGCTCGAGGATTACAAATTCGATCTGTGCCTGACCGACATGCGTCTGCCGGACGGCAACGGCATCGAGCTGGTGCGCCACATCCAGGACAGACACCCTTACCTGCCGGTGGCGGTCATCACCGCTTTCGGCAATATGGAAACCGCCGTGGCCGCGCTCAAGGCCGGCGCCTTCGATTTCGTTTCCAAACCACTCGATCTCAACGACCTGCGCAACATCGTGCGCGCCGCCCTGCGCGTGGGTCAGGCACCGGTGGCAAAGACAACTGTCAGCAGCAGCGAGACACCGGAAACCGGGGCCGGTACCAAAAAAATGCTGGGCCAGTCCCCCGCGATCGAGAAAGTGCGGGCCATGATCGAGCGGCTCGCCCGCGGACAGGCGCCGGTCTACATTGCCGGCGAATCCGGCACCGGCAAGGAGCTCGCGGCGCGCCTGATTCACGAGCTGGGTCCGCGCGCGGACAAGCCCTTCGTGCCGGTCAACTGCGGGGCCATTCCCGAAAGCCTCATGGAAAGCGAATTCTTCGGTCACAAGAAAGGCAGCTTCACCGGCGCGGTGACGGACAAGGACGGCCTGTTCAAGGCCGCCGACGGCGGCACGCTGTTTCTCGACGAGGTCGGCGATCTGCCCCTGTCCATGCAGGTCAAGCTGCTGCGCGCGATACAGGAAAAATCCGTCCGTCCCGTGGGCGCCCAAATCGAGATCAAGGTGGATGTGCGCATTCTCTCGGCGACCCACAAAAATCTGCATGACCTGGTGGCGCAGGGAAAATTCCGTCAGGACCTGTACTACCGGCTGAATGTCATCGAACTCATGATTCCGCCGTTGCGCGAGCGCGTCGAGGATATTCCCCTGCTCGCGGAAGCGCTGTGCCGCAAGCTATCCGACAACATGGGTATGAAACCGCCGCGCCTGACGACGGACGCGGCCGAGGCCTTGCAGCGTTACGCCTTCGCCGGCAACGTGCGCGAACTGGAAAATACCCTCGAGCGCGCCTTGACCCTGTGCAACGGCACGGAAATCACGGCGCAGGATCTGCAGCTCCAGGTGGCCGCGAACGAGAGTGAGGCGGAGACCGTCATGGGCGGCAAGGAATCGCTCGACGACTATCTCGAACGGATTGAGCGCGCCACCATCGAAAAGGCCCTGACCCAGACCCAGCAGAATAAAACCGCCGCCGCCAAGCTGCTGGGGATCAGTTTTCGTGCCCTGCGCTACAAGCTGGAGAAGCTAGGAATTGAATAAAGACTGACGTACGCGGGCAGTGCCGCCCAAAAACGGCAAATTCTCTTGAAAAAACAGGGGGGTGGATATTTATAAACGGAGATGGTAGCTTAAAATTCTCTTTTGATTTCAATGGGTCATGACAGTCTCTCCGCTGATCGCCGAAGGACGGTCGCTGGCATAGAACATGCACCATTTACAGATGGAAAAGTAGTGGAGTTGGGCAGGGTTTCAACTGAATTGACTTCGGAAAGGGCTCTGCTAAGTAGGTACGTTGAGGATGTCACGGAAAGCATCGGCCTGGCAGGGAGCCGGGGCCCCATGCTCGCAGACGGTCCCCGGTTTAAGGAAAAACAGGGCCGGTTATTTCCGGGGCACCCTCGCAACAATTATCCAATTGGAGGTATTTTTATGAACAAGTTGCAACAGGGTTTCACACTCATCGAGCTGATGATCGTGGTCGCGATCATCGGCATCCTGGCCGCGATCGCGGTACCGGCGTATCAGGACTACACCGTCCGGGCGCGTGTTTCGGAGGCGGCCAGTCTGTCTTCCGGCGTGCGTACGGCGATTGACGTCGCCTATTCGGAAGGCAGGCCACTGGACCAATTGCCGACCACACCCGCCGATCTTGGTGTTTCGCAGCCTGTGAGTTACACAGGCAAGTATGTCGCCTCGGTTTCGTATGTACCGACCAGCGGCAGCATCATCATAACCATGCAGACCGTCAACGATCTGCCGACCTCTGTCCAGGGCCAGACGATTGAGTATTCTCCGATCTCACGGACAGGTAACCTCGAGTGGACCGTCAAGGTACCTGCGGGCAGCACCATACCGCCGAAGTATCTGCCGAAACGCTGATCCTTCGGGAAAATCCGAAGACGACAAGGGCGACGCAAGTCGCCCTTGTTTTTTGGTGTCGTAATGGCCCGCGGCATCGGCAAACACACTCCTATCATTGCCGCCGAAAAGCCACTATTGTTGTTTCTACTGAAACAGGACCGTTCAGGTAGCCGTCATTTGACCGCCGCAAATAATCTTCCATCCGGCCGCTTTACCACCCGAGGCGTTTTGCGGGCGTACTCTCCCCAGCTATCCATCATAATTCTCGTTGCAGTGGGTGTCCTGATCTACCTGCCGGGGCTCAGCGGCCCATACCTGTTCGATGATTACGGCAACCTTATTGCGAACAGCTATATCCAGCTGGAGCAACTGACATGGGGCGATCTGTACCGTGCTGCGTTCTCCCTCGACTCCGGGCCACTGCGTCGTCCGCTCAGCGTCCTCAGCTTTGCACTCAACTACTGGTTTGCCGGCGGGTTCGAGAATTCAGCCGCCTTCAAGGGCGTCAACCTCGCGATCCACCTGGCCAACGGGATACTAGTGTTTATCCTGACGCGGCTCCTGCTCGCGCGCGCGGTTATCCACGCGCCTGGGGCCGACCGGCCCGAAACCATTGTGCGTCGAATGCTGCCTGGCCTGATTGCATTGCTTTGGACAGTGCACCCGATCCAGCTGACGAACGTGCTGTATGTCGTCCAACGCATGACGAGCCTTGCCGCGTTTTTCACGCTTGCGGCACTTTGTACGTACCTGCTGGGCCGCCAACAGCTGGCGGCGGGCAAACGCCGTAACGGCTGGCTTTTGATGTTCGGCGCCGGGTTGCTTGCAACGCTCGGGATCTTCAGCAAGGAAACTGCGGCCCTGTTCCCGCTGTACGTAATTGTCGTGGAGCTGGTGTTTTTCCGCGATTCGATACCCGGCTATCTTCGCCATCGCTTCGGCCGTCGACTGCTGCCCGTCACGATAGCGACAGCCGCTGCCCTCACCGTGACGATAATCTGGGCGATTGACTACGTTGAGCCGCGCTATTCGCACCTGACGTTCACGATGGGCGAACGACTGCTGACCCAGTTCAGAGTCCTGTTTTTTTACCTGTCACTGATTTTGCTGCCGAACCTGGGCCGGCTCGGACTGCATCACGACGACCTCGCCCTCTCGACCTCGTGGCTCACGCCATGGACGACCCTGCCCTCATTCGCAGGCATTCTGCTGCTGCTCGGCGCTGCCCTTGCCCTGCGCAGGCGCGACCCCCTGATTTCGCTTGGGGTGCTTTGGTTTCTGGCCGGGCACAGCCTTGAGTCCACGATCCTGCCGCTCGAGATTGCCCACGAACATCGGAACTATCTGCCCTCCCTCGGCATTGTCCTTGTATTGCTGCACGCACTGACGCACCCCAGGCTCGCGATATCAAGGCCTCCGGTGGCGGCTGCTCTAACCTGGGTTATCCCTGTCTTCATATTGTCCGCCGCCGCGACAACGACAATACGTGCCACGCAATGGTCTGAGCTTCGCACACTGAGCGTTTACGAGGTGCTGCACCACCCGCGTTCGGCCCGATCACACGCCGTGCTCGGGAGTATGCACGCCTCCGCGGGACAACCAGGCGCTGCCATCGAGGCCGTGCAGCAGGCGGCAATTCTCGACCCTCTGGAGCCAGGATACCTTTTACTTGCGATGCAAATCGCCGCTCCCCATGACATTGCGCTGACGGACGCGGTCCATGCTGAGCTTGACCGGCGCCTGGGCATGCGCACGCCTTCGATGCTGACGCGCACGGTCATGGGTGAAATCACGAATTGCCTGCCACATGGCTGCCGCCGCCTTGCAGAACCGATGATAGGCTGGACCGACATATTGATCGGCGCGACCCCGCAGGACAGTCCTCGGCTACAATCCTATTGGTATCACATACGGGGTCGCGCACTTGCCGTCCTGAAGCGCCCGGCCGAGGCCATTGTCAACCTTGAAAGGTCGCACGAGCTCGATCCGCACTATCTGCATCCGCTTTTCGAGATCTTGCGCCTTCACATTACCGCGGGAGATCGGGTTAGCGCCGAAAAAACCCTGATACGACTCATGCGCGCGAATGAAAAGGCCCCCCACCCGCGCAACCGCGAGCTCCTGGAAGCCAGCCAGCATGTCTATGCCATGCGCGAAGCACAGGACACCGAAAAACACCCGGGCATCGAACCGGCCCCGGACACTCATGAATAAAACGATAACAAACAAATTCGGCTTTCTTGCCGCGCTGCTCGTTCTGGTGGCGCTTGCTTACGCTCCCGGTGTCAACGGTCCGTTCGTGTTCGATGACAGCATCAATATCGTCACGAACACAGCGGTACACATGACGCAATTCGATCTTGCCTCGTTGAGCCGGGCAGCACTTTCCGACGAAGGTACGATCTTCAAGCGTCCCCTGGCAACAATGAGTTTTGCCCTCAATCACCTGGCCGGCGGACTGGAGCCTTATGGCTACAAACTTATCAACATAGGTATTCACCTGGCCAACACCGTTCTCGTCTATTGGCTGGCGATCATCATCCTCGACGTCTTTACCAGCCGCCGCAACACTGGCCGGACCCGGCTTCACGCCTGGATCCCGCTCATCAGCGCCGCAATCTGGGCGTTACACCCTATTCAGCTTACCTCCGTGCTCTACGTGGTTCAGCGCATGACGAGCCTGTCGGCATTGTTTGTCCTCGCCGGGCTCATTGTCTTCCTGATCGGACGCCGGGGTATCGACACGGGTCGCCAGCACAGTTTCGCACTGATGGTCGCGGGGATCGGTGGCGGGACCCTCCTGGGTGTTCTCAGCAAGGAAAACGCCGTGCTGCTGCCCTTGTTCGCCCTGCTGCTGGAAATTACATTTTTCCGTTTTGTGACGGGAACCCCAGAGTCAAGACGTCGCTTGTTTTTGTTCTATGGCGTTATCGTCGGCCTTCCGTTACTGGCCGCTGCGGCATGGCTGATGATCAATCCCACCTATATCACCGGCGGCTACCGCTGGCGCGACTTCACGCTGGACGAACGCCTGCTGACGCAACCGCGGGTCCTCTGGTTCTATGTATCGCTGTTCCTGTTTCCTGACATCCGCCGATACAGCCTTTACTATGACGACATCGAGATCAGCACCGGCTTGCTGATGCCGGTTGCTACTCTTGTCGCCATGGCAGGTCTCGCCGCCGCTGTGGTCGTTGCCCTGTATGCGTACCGGCGTGCCCCATGGTTGTTCCTCGGGATATCGTGGTTCCTCGCCGGCCACCTCATCGAATCGAGTGCCATCGCGCTGGAGCTCGTGCACATACACCGCAACTATGTGCCCACCGTCGGGCTCGCGCTGGCATCCGGATACGGACTGGTATACCTGCTCAACAGTCTCACACAGCCAAAGCTCGCCACCGTTCTCATGCTTTCAGTATGCATGACACTCGCCGCTATCACGGCGAGCTATGCCTCGATCTGGCGCGAGGAAGAATCCCTGGCGCAGTTCATGCTCCGATATCGTCCGCTATCCGCCCGCGCCCACGTCATGCTTGCCTCGGCTCGCGTCAATTCAGGCGACGATCCGCTGTCAACGCTTATGCTCTTTCAGCGCGCCGTCGAACTCGCGCCAACGGAGACTGCATACCTCATACGCGTCGCAGAAGTCGCTGCGCGATCGCTCGTCCACATGCGCGACAAACATCCGGCCCCGGGCCAGTCCTTGACGGAGCATCTGCCGCCTGAATTATCGGAATATCTCGTGGTCCATACCAGCTCAGGCAAGAGCCGTCTCTGGCTCAAGCCGGCAATGATTGACAAGGTTCGCTCCCAACTGCGGGACCTGCCCGTCAAGTCAATGACCGAGCAGACGCTGGTCAGCATTGCAACGTGCGTCACCGATGACGTTGGCGACTGTGCGCCGTTCTACGACGAGATCGTCAACTGGATCAACATCGCGCTCAGCAACCCGCGTATTCTGCACTACGCCAAGCGCAATTTGACACTCACGCTTGGCAAGCTCTATTTTGAATTCGGCCAATTTCATCTCGTCACAAAACTTGCCGAGACTGCGCGACAGTCAGACCCCAAGTCTGTCCAGCTGGCCATCATGCACGCGAATGCCCTGTATGTTCTCGGGCAACGCGCACAGGCAGGCAACATTCTGTCCGCTTTCGCCGACACGCATCCCAATGAAATCACAAGGGCCCGCGCGGAGATACTTCGGCTTATGAATTCTCTCTCCGGCAACCGATAGGTCGTCGCGCAGGGGATGTCCCATTAAAATGTGTGTGCGGGCAGACAACAACCACTCGTACAATACAAGAAACGAATGAACCTAGGAGACCCTACAATGCCAACGATCTCGGTGATCATTCCCGCTAAAAACGAAGCCACCGGCCTGAACCAGATCCTGCCCCGCATCCGGTCGCTCTACAAGAACGCGGAGGTGATTGTCGTGGACGACGGCTCTGGCGACGATACTGCCGATATTTGTGCCCGTTACGATGCCGTTCACCTCAAACATCCCTACAGCATGGGCAATGGTGCAGCGGTCAAGTCCGGGGCGCGCGCGGCAAACGGCGAGGTGCTGGTTTTAATGGACGGCGACGGACAACACAATCCAGACGATATTCCGCGGTTGCTGGCCAAGCTGGACGAAGGCTATGAGATGGTGGTGGGCGCCCGCTCGTTCCGTACGCAAGCGGGCCTGCACCGCGCTCTCGGGAATATCGGCTACAATCGCCTGGCCTCGTGGATGACCGGCCATCGCATCGAGGACCTGACATCCGGTTTCCGGGCCGTGCGCGCCGCCAAGTTCAAGCGCTTTCTCTATCTTCTTCCCAACGGGTTCTCGTATCCAACGACCATCACGATGGCCTTCTTCCGCTCCGCCTATCCCGTCGCCTATGTCCCCATTGAGGCCGCCCGCCGGGAGGGGCGCAGCAAGATCCGGTTGCTCAAGGACGGGGTGCGTTTCTTGGTCATCATCATGCGTATCGGAACGTTGTTCTCCCCGATGCGGCTGTTCCTGCCGGTCAGCGCGGTCTTTTTCCTTTTCGGCCTCGGCTACTATACCTACACCTATCTGAGTTGGGGGAGGCTGACAATCATGAGTGCGTTGTTGTTCATAGCCTCGATGCTGACCTTCCTTATCGGAATCGTGTCGGAGCAGGTTTCGTCACTGCACTACAAGAGCAATGAGGACGATACCGGGCGGGACGCCTAGCGCGTCTGCTCAGGAGGCGCGTCGTGCCGCAATCGCCTCGCGGCAGATCTGGCGGAGACGGTCGCCAAACCGGGGCCAGGCAAAATCAGCGGCAAACTCGCGACAGCGCCCGTACCAGAGCGCCGGGTCCTCACCGCTGAGATGCATGAGCACGGTTCGCGCGAATCCCTCCTCGTCCCCCGGCGCAATCAGATATCCGGACACGCCATGCCGGATCGCGTCCGTAACGCCTCCGAGGGAAAAAGCAACAGTCGGCAATCCGTGGGCCGCCGCCTCGAGCGCCACCATGCCAAAACCCTCGACGTCACCAGGCACGTCGCGTACCGGGAACACCAGCAGGCGCGCGGCGGCATAGGCCTGGTTCAATCTGACATCGTCGACCGCGCCGAGCAGGCGCAGATGGTACGACAGGCCGCGCTTGGCAGCCGCGCGCTCAATTCGCTGGCGCTCACCGGAACGATGCCGCAGCGCGTGCTCAGGCTCCACACCGATCACCGCCAGCACAACTTCCGGGTTCCTCGCAACGATCCGCGGGAGCACACTTTCCACGAACTCCGCCAATCCCTTGCGGGGTATCAAGCGGCCAACCGCCAACAGGATATGGCTTCGCGAATCTATGCCAGCGAATGCCCGGAAGTCTGCGGGATCGGCTTTACCATCAGGCAGGCTTACACCGGGGTGCAATATCTGGATCCGCTCCGATGCGATGCCTGCCCTGTCAGCAAGGGCGCCGGTGTGGTGGCTGTTGACCAGCAGGTGTTGGCAGCGACGAATCGCCGGCAGAAATATGGATTTATAAAGCAAACCCGGCACCACAAGATCCAGGCCGTGCAGATAACAGACTGCCGGTGCGCCGCAATACCGCGCGGCAAGGATGGCAGCCGGCGCCGTGGCACCGCTGCCCGCGATAACCAGGTCTGGCCTGAAGCGGCGCGCGAGCTGGAGGCTCTTGATCTGGCAATGCCACAGAAATCGCGGCACCGGTGAGAGCGGGCAGGCCAGCATCTCGTGGGCGGCGCCTGCAAAATCCTCACTGCCCTCCGGCCCCACGAGTGCCAGGCTGAACTCGCGCGCCAGTTCCAGGAAGGCGTGATGGATCAGTCGCTCCATTCCTCCGACCTGGGGAGGAAAGTTGCGCGTTACGAGCAGTATCTTTTTACGGGTTTCAGTCACCAGCATTTCGAGAGCCATAACATCGCCCGCTTTACCGTTTGCGCCACGGCGCGAGAATCGAGATGGAGCGCGAACGGACCCGGTAAAGCCCGCGAGATCTGATTCACTAACCAGCCTTCTTCAGCAACCAGATATAGGTTGGGCAGAGCCAATAGGCCAGACGCAGCATGATCAGCGATATCTTCTGTTTAGCCGAGCCCGGCTCGATAACATCCAAAGCAGAAAAACGCACGGGATCCTTCACGGCCTTGACTGTATAGTCAATCACCTCGAATTCTGAAACCAGCTTTTTCAAACCCCAATACGTCAGATGTGTTTCGTAGTAAAAATTTCCGCGATTAAGTATTCTCAGATAAATATGCGCCAATGTTTTCGGTAACATTGATAACAGCGGTAACCGATAATGTGGCTCAATCAAGCTGATGCGGTTGCCTGCAGTAAAATAACAGGCGCCCCCCGCCTTTAAGAGCCGGTATATTTCCGACATTAGCTGATGTGCGTCGGGGACATGCTCGTATACATGTGTACAAATGATCATGTCAAATGATCCATCCGGGAATGCGATACGCTGAGAATCCATAACCAGATAATCAATATTCGAACTTCCGTTGTGTCTTGCAGCATGCCTGACTGCTGGTTCATCGATATCTATGCCTACCACATGGTGAAAATGCTCTGCATATACTCTGGTTCCAATACCGGCAGCACAGCCAATGTCGAGCATGTCGAGCTTTGCCATGTGCGGATAAGCATCTTCTATAATAGATAATGCTTTCGCAGCCTTTTTCGCTCTTGTCCCGGCGTCAAAAATGGTGGATCCATGAATGGCAGAAAAGCCTTTTTGTAATTTATCATTAGCTGTCATACGGAAATATTCCTGCCCTGTCGTTAGCGCGCAATAAAACCTAGTATAGGCGACGCACAGACAGAATTCTTGCCGTCAGGATCATCATGTGGAAGAACAAAAAGCCGGCCCTATTGTTCGCACTACTGATAATTTTTGGCTCTGTTCTCTTTGTGGCCTCTAAATCCCCGCGCACAAGCATCATATACGGTGGACTCGTGCGTAGCTGAAAATCCTTTTTGCAATTTTTCGTTAGACACCGCTCGTGCGAATATCGTCCACAAAACACCTCCGCCCTTGATAAACGGTCATGGCAAACCTGACTTCCGGGAAAACGAACGGTATGGGCATGGTTTTGATTTCCTTCGACGAGACTGGATCATGAACGATCTCGCGTCCGATATACAGTTCTTGGCACCCACCTGGGCGGCGCGCGATCACCAATTTCTGCTAAAATTCCTGACATATGGATTCCATTCACGAAACAGCCCGTACGTGAAACGACTCACGCTGAGGCCAAGCCATCCAGCCGAGGGTCTCCCGTGGCAGACGACGGTTCCCGCTGAATATTTTCCGGTCATCGTCACATGACTCCAGTCAAAGGTGTTCATAAATTAGACGATCCCGCTTCAACCCCGCCATACTTCATTCGTTGCATCATTTGACCCTGCGCCACTTCCGAAAATGAAAATCTGGTTACCAGTAATACGCGGTGGGAGCGGAACCGATGTCTTTACCCGGCGGCTCGCGAGCGCGCTCGAAAAGCGCGGAATCCGGACTCAAGTATCCTGGTTTCCCGCATGCTTCGAGTTCGCGCCATATTTACTGCGATACGTCACTCCGCCCAGCGGCACGACGATAGTGCATGCCAACTCGTGGAACGCCTTTTCTTTTTATCGCCATGGCATACCGCTGGTAGCAACCGAACACCTCGGGACTCTGGATCAGGCGCCAGGTTTCCGGTCATCGTTGCAAAAAATGTATCACTCCACCTTTATCCGGCGGTTCGTCGAGCGCTCCATGACGCGCGCTGCTGCCGTGACCGCGGTCAGTCGCTATGCGGCCGATACCATTGATCAGGCGGGAATGCGGCGCGACGTAAAGGTGATCTACAACTGGATCGACACGCATCGTTTTCGCCCGCCAACGGCGGCTTCAGCGATACGCAAACCTGAATCTCGTCAGACCCGCTTGCTGTTCATGGGCAATCCATCCGTACGTAAAGGCGCGGACCTGCTCGCGCCGATCATGCGTGAGCTCGGACCAAGCTTTACGCTCACGTACACTGCCGGGCTCCAGTCGCGTGCATTGTCGAATGTTGCCGCTAACATGCGGAATGTCGGTCGTATTGACGATGAGGATGAGATAATCCGGCTCTACCAGGACACGGATATATTGCTTTTTCCGACTCGCCAGGAGGGTTTCGGTCTCGCGGCGCTGGAAGCCATGGCCTGCGGCGTACCCGTGATCGCCACGCGCGGGACCGCCTTACCCGAAGTCGTGGAAGACGGCGTAACCGGAATGCTGTGCCCCGAGGGCGATGTCCCGGCTTTCGTCACGGCATGCCGGCTGCTAGGGGCTGACCGGCATCTATGGCAAACGACATCGGCCGGTGCTCGCCGGCGCGCCGAAATGCTATTCTCGGAAGACATCATCATTCCTCAATATATCGGACTCTACGAGGCGCTGCTTTCAGGTACACCGTGAGGCTGGCTGTCGTTATCACTGATTATGACGGTTGGGAGCAGACGCGCCGCTGCTTGGAGCATCTGTACGCCAGCACGCACCGGCCCTTCGAAACCATCGTCGTGGATCATGGGCTAAGCGACGAAACTCGACGCGGATTGCTGGAAAAATTTCCGTCGGTAATCCGGGTAGAAGGCGATCCGTCGTTATGGTGGGCAGGAGCAACAAATCTTGGCGTTCGCTGCGCACTCGAACGCGGCAGCGATTCCATCGTGCTTCTGAACAATGACTGCTATGTCGAGCCAAACACGCTTGCCCGGCTCGTCACCCATTCAGCCGCCGAGCCACAAGCCGTAATCGCTCCGATGCAGATTACTCTAGGCTCCGGCACGGTACAGCCGTTCCTCTCAACCTGCCTGTTACTGGGGTTTCCAACGCTTGCTGTCTCTCGTGGACCACGAAATGGCGCTGACGCTCCACCGCTTGTCAGGACCGGGATGATCGGAGGCGGCCGAGGGGTGATAGTGCCGACCCATGTCTTTCGTAAAATTGGACTGTTCGACGCCGAAAACATGCCACATTACTACGCTGACCATGACTTCTACCTGAGATGCCGCAAGCAGGGCGTGCCGCTTTATATGGCCCGCGACGCCGCGGTCGCGGTCGACCCCAGGCGCACTACTGCGGCCGCGAACTACTCCCGGCTGAATCTGAGAGAATTCCGTCGCACCTTCTCGGACCCGCGCTCGCATCGGAACCTGCATGCCCTCACCATGCTGTTTCGTTTGCACTATCCGGTACCGGGCTTGTGGTGGGTGGGGGTCGGGTTGAATCTGGCACGTTACATTCTCACCTACCTCGCAGCACGAGGCTTTCGCCTGCTCGCCACACGGGGGAAATGAGGCATGCCACTTTCCGTGGGGCGCAACAGACGCTAGAATCCCGTCCCGGCAACGTTTCGCCGGAATCCATGGGGCGGTAGCTCAGCTGGGAGAGCGCTGCGTTCGCAATGCAGAGGTCGAGGGTTCGATCCCCTTCCGCTCCACCAATCCCGAAATGGCCGGACTAACCGGCCATTTTCATTTATGGCCCGGCATTCCCGCCGGGCGGTTTTGTCCCGCCCTGCTGCTAGAATAGCGGCGGGCCCCGGTAGCTCAGTGGATAGAGCGGCCGCCTCCTAAGCGGCAGGTCGCCGGTTCAACTCCGGCCTGGGGCACCAAGTTCAAAGATTGATGTATCTTCAACCTGTCGGGGGAGGCTGTCCTTGCTGGAAGCAGTCGATCTGGAATGTGTCCGCGGCGACCGGCCCCTGTTCAGCCACCTGTCATTCTCGCTCAAGCCGGGGGAACTGCTGCACGTGACCGGCGTCAATGGCAGCGGCAAAACCACCCTGTTGCGCGCGCTCTGCGGACTGACGCGTGCCCATGCCGGTGAGATTCGCTGGCATGGCAACGCCATAAACAAACTCGGCGACGATTATCACGCCCAACTCGCCTACGTTGGACATGCCAATGGCATACAGGGCGATTTGACGCCGGTTGAAAATCTCCGAGTGGCTTCCAGCCTGAGTGGCGAAGCGGACAAATCGCGAATCGGAACAACGCTGGAGCGTCTCGGTCTCGCGGCGTATCACCACTTCCCTTCCAAGATCCTGTCACAGGGCCAGAAGCGCCGGCTCGCGCTTGCGCGTCTGGTGGTTGAACACAAGCCGTTATGGATTCTGGACGAACCCCTGAGCGGACTCGACGTGGATTCAGTGTCGCTGATGACAACCATTCTGATGGAACACCTTGCTCAGGGTGGCTTGATCATTATCACTTCTCATCAGGATATCGAAGTAGAAACCAAAACCACGTTACAGATCCGGATCAGCTAGCGTGCCAAAACTATTGCAAGCCATTGCCCGCCTGTTCTGGCGCGACCTGACGGTTGCCATGCGCCGCAGCACGGACGTCCTGACGCCGCTGGTATTTTTCGTGATCGTCGTGAGTCTCTTTCCGCTGGGCCTCGGGCCCGAGCCTGCGGTACTGCGCACCATCGCGCCCGGGGTCATCTGGGTCGCGGCGCTGCTCGCGACCATGCTCTCGCTCAACCGGCTGTTCGCCAACGACCACGCCGACGGCACCCTGGAACAGATGGCGCTGGCGCCCTACCCGCTGGCGCTGCTGGCGCTGACCAAGATTACGGCCCACTGGACGCTCACCGGCCTGCCGCTGGTGCTGATCTCGCCCCTGCTGGCGGTGCAGATGCACCTGCCGGAATCCGCCATCGGCACGCTCGTCCTGTCGCTGCTGCTGGGGACACCGATCCTGAGTCTGCTCGGCGCGGTCGGCGCAGCGCTGACGCTCGGGTTGCGCGGCGGCGGTGTGCTGGTTTCTCTGCTGGTATTGCCGTTGTATACTCCGATCCTGATTTTTGGCGCCGGCAGCGTGGCGGGTGTGATTGCCGGCATCGATACCGAAGCGCATTTTTCCCTGCTGGGAGCCTTTCTTGCGTTGGCCCTGACCTTCGCGCCCTGGGCCGCCGCGGCGGCACTGCGCGTATCTCTGGACTGACGCATGCATAAATACGCCTCACCCAAATTCTTTTACTCCCTTGCCGGGCAACTGATTCCATGGACCGCGGCGGTCACCGTAGTGCTGCTGCTGGCTGGACTTTATCTGGGCCTGTTCGTGGCCCCGGCAGATTACCAGCAGGGCGAAAGCTACCGCATCATGTTCGTCCACGTCCCGGCGGCATGGATGTCCATGTTCATCTACGTGCTCATGGCCGGCGCCGGCGCGGTGGCGCTGGTGTGGAACATCAAGCTCGCGGAGATCTTCGCCAGCAGCTGCGCGCCCATCGGCGCCTCGTTCACCTTTCTCGCGCTCGCCACCGGATCGCTCTGGGGCAAGCCCATGTGGGGCACCTGGTGGGCCTGGGACGCGCGCCTGACCTCGGAACTTATCCTGTTTTTCCTGTACATAGGCTACATGGCATTGCAGGCCAGCATCGACGACCCCCGGCGCGCGGCGCGCGCGGCGGCCATTCTGGCGCTGGTGGGCGTGGTCAACATTCCCGTGATTCATTTCTCCGTGGAGTGGTGGAACACCCTGCATCAGCCGGCCTCGGTGAGCAAGATCGGCACGCCCTCGATTCATCCGAGCATGATCGCCCCCTTGCTGCTGATGGCCTTTGCCTTCACCTTTTACTTTGTCGCCGTGGTGCTGCTGCGCATGCGCAACGAGATCCTGGAGCGCGAGCGCCACACCACCTGGGTGACCGACATGCTGGAGTCCAAACCATGAACTGGGCGGAATTCTTCGCCATGGGCGGCTACGGCCAATACGTCTGGGGCTCCTACGGCCTGGCCGCGCTGATCCTGATCCTGAACCTGTATCTGCCGCTGCGCCGCCGCAAGACGGTGCAGCGCCTGCTGCGTGAATTTCTGCGCCTGAAGGAACAAACCCGATGAAAACAAGACACAAACGTCTGGCCATTATCGTCTCCGGCGTCATCGGCCTGACCGTTGCCGTGCTGCTGGTGCTGAATGCCTTCCAGAGCAATCTGGTCTTTTTCTATTCACCCACGGAAGTGCTGGAAGGCAAGGTCGCCGCGGGCGCCGGCAAGACCATCCGCATCGGCGGGCTGGTGGAACAGGGTTCGGTAAAGCGTTCCGCCGACGGCCTGAAGGTGGATTTCGTCATCACCGATCTCAACAAGAAATTGCCGGTCCACTACGAAGGCCTCCTGCCCGATCTGTTCCGTGAAGGTCAGGGCGTGGTGGCGCAGGGCCGCCTGCAGGACGGCAACCGGTTCGCGGCAAGCGAAGTGCTCGCCAAGCACGATGAAAAATACATGCCGCCGGAAGCGGCGCAGGCCCTGAAGGGCGGGACCTTTACCCCGGGCGAAGAAAACAAAAAACCATGAAGAAGTACCTCGTTCCGCTGGCAATCTTCGTGGTGCTGGGCCTGCTGCTCGCCTACGGACTCAATCTCGATCCGCGCAAGATCCCTTCGCCCCTGATCGGAAAATCGCTGCCGGCCTTCTCGCTCACCACCGTCGCCGATCCGGCGCGCAAGGTCGGTCGCGACGATTTGCTGGGGCGCGCCTACCTGCTCAACGTCTGGGCCTCCTGGTGTGTCGCCTGCCGCCAGGAACACCCGTTTCTCAACGAGTTGGCGCGCAACAAGACCGTGCCCATCATCGGTCTCAATTACAAGGACAAGCGCGAGGATGCACTCGGCTGGCTCGGCAGTCTCGGCAATCCGTACGAACTGAGCCTGGCGGACAACGACGGACGATTGGGAATCGATCTCGGCGTCTATGGCGTGCCGGAGACCTTCGTCATCGACAAACAGGGCGTCATCCGCTACAAGCAGATCGGCCCGATCACGCCGGAAGTGTGGGAGCAGAAACTGGCGCCGATGATAAAGGAATTGTCCTAGGCCCAGCCTTCCGCGGTGAAGAAATCACGCCGTTCCGAATTTCGTCTCCACCATCACCCCGATCTCCTTCAGGAACGGCGTCGGCAACACACCGCCGGCGCTGACGATGACGGCATTGTTTTTGATCTCAATCATTTTCCCGGCATGATCCAGCGTGACCTTGTCTGCGTCTATTTTTTTTACGTTCGACTGCAACAATACATTTATCCGGCCTGACTTCTCCGTTTCCTGCAAGCGCTGACGGTTCTTCTCTTTCACGCGCCCGAAG
>Ga0105094_10000531_pt1 | contig 19128 bp, 17 predicted proteins | sample PPLLak1March2015_2_FD_87023 | JGI IMG/M metagenome (GOLD analysis project Ga0105094, IMG submission 87023) | Freshwater sediment microbial communities from Prairie Pothole Lake near Jamestown, North Dakota, USA - PPLs Lake P8 Core (3) Depth... | ecosystem: Environmental > Aquatic > Freshwater >...
CCGAGACCGGTGAGTACAATATTTCCTATATTCGCCAGTATCTGCCCAACATTGCAGTCAAGCTGATCACCCTGGTCAACCGCCAGCAGGGACTCATGGTCAAGCGCGACAACCCACTGCGGATCTTAAGCCTGGAAGACCTGGCCCGTGCGGAGGTTGCTTTCATTAATCGCCAGCGCGGGGCAGGCACGCGCGTGCTCCTGGATTATGAATTGGGGAAAAAGGGGATCGATCCGGCAAATATCTCCGGCTATTTCCAGGAGGAGTATACCCATCTGGCTGTGGCGGCTGCCATTTCTTCTGGCAGGGCGGATTGTGGCATGGGGATTGCCGCAGCAGCCCAGGCGCTTGAGCTGGATTTTGTGCCCTTGTTTGAGGAACGTTACGATCTGGTGATCCCCTTGGAACATTATGAGAGCGGTTTGCTCCAACCGCTGCTCGAGCTGCTGAATAACGGGAAATACCAGCGGGCCGTAGCGGATATGCCCGGTTACGATATTCGTCCCATGGGCGCTGAAGTTATCATTCCTGTGCTTGGAGAGGTCCCAACGGATCAATCTTAGCACAGTAACCCTATCTTGATATTCTCTTTAGGAAGGAGGCAGACATGACCTTAACTGCAGGAACCCAGGCGCCAGATTTCGTTTTGAAAGATGAGAATGATGTAGAGCGCAAGCTCTCGGATTACTCGGGGCAACCGGTTGTGCTTTATTTTTACCCCAAAGACGACACGCCAGGTTGTACAACCGAAGCCTGTAATTTCCGCGATGATTACACTGCCTATGACCAGGCCGGTGTAACGATATTGGGGGTCAGCCCGGACAACGTCAAATCACACACCAAATTCAAAACTAAATTCGATCTGCCGTTTACCTTGCTGGCGGACGAAGACCATCAAGTATGCGAAGCCTATGGAGTTTGGGGTCGAAAAAAGTTCATGGGTCGCGAGTACGATGGTGTTTTTCGCACTACCTTCCTGATAGATCAGCATGGCGTTATCAATAAGGTGTTTGAGAATGTGAAACCAGCCCAGCACAGCGCCGAAGTTATGGAAGCCTTCCGCCAGTTATAACCAGTCAGAGCGCAGATCCAGAAGGATGGGCAAATCAGCCCCCGTACGCCAACGCTGGCTACGGGGGCTGATTTGCCCTTCTCTTTTGATAGCCTGTATGATCATCGCATCTCTCAGCAGTATAATAAACATAGAGAACTAAATGGCAATCCACGCAGGAATCTGATGAAAACAACCATTTTCTGGTTCTGTGTAATACTATGCCTGGCGTTCATTATCAGCGCCTGCAGTGAGAATGGGGAAACTCAAGCTGCCACTCGCCAGGCTGTCGATCTCCTGGATCGCGCAGAGCCACCAACGGAGTACACCACCCTGAGCAATCCCCTGGCTGAAGATCCAGAAGCCAGCCTGCAAGGGCAAGATCTATTCAATCGAAATTGCGCCTCCTGCCATGGGGAGACCGGGGCAGGTGATGGCCCTGCTGGAGCAGGATTAAATCCCCCCCCGCAGGATTTAGCAGCTAACGAGAACGCCTTTAGCGATGCTTATCTATTCTGGCGTATTGCAGAAGGTGGGTGGATGGAGCCTTTCAATTCAGCGATGCCTGCCTGGAAAACAGCCCTCAACGAGCAAGAGATCTGGCAGCTAGTGACGTATATCCGCCAATTAGACGAATAATACCAGTCCATGGCGTGGGCGAATTGGGATAAAGTTGAGCTCGAAATCTGTACTACTTCTCTGTTTGCTGCTGCTGACCTGCAGTCTGGGTAGGCTGTTAACCTCTGTCTCCGCCGCGGAGCCCAATCTTGAATCCAATTTTATCTATCTTCCGGTAACCTTCAGCCAGTGGGAGTGGAAACCGGTCTCCGGCGAGATGATCTACATCCCGCCGGGCGAATTTCTAATGGGTTGTGATCCTGCCCACAACGCCGGCGACGACTGCCCGCCGCGTGAGCTTCCCCTGCATACCGTTTACCTGGATGGCTACTATATCGATAAGGCTGAAGTCACCAATGCGTATTACGCCATGTGTGTGGAGGCGGGAGTTTGTGCTGCGCCTGCGGATTTTTCATCCTATTCACGTCCATCCTACTTTGGCAATCCGCAGTATGCCAATTACCCTGTGTTGTGGGTAAACTGGCTGGATGCTGGCGACTACTGTGCCTGGGTGGGAAAACGCTTGCCCACCGAAGCCGAGTGGGAGAAAGCTGCGCGCGGGCCGACCATCCGGACCTATCCCTGGGGCGATGAGCCACCCAACTGCAGCCTGGCAAATAGCGAAGACGCCATCACAGGCGAATACTGCGTGGGCGATACGGCTGAGGCGGGCAGTTATCCTGCAGGTGCCAGCCCTTATGGCGTGCTGGATCTGGCGGGAAATGTCTTTGAATGGACTCAGGATTGGTGGCTGGAAGAATATTATCTTGAGTCGCCTTACGAAAATCCGACCGGACCAGAAACTGGGATTTACAAGGTGATGCGCAGTGGCGGCTGGTACTGCGGCTGGTCGGGCCTGCGCACAGCGGCTCGGCAAAGTTTCTTTGCGCTGACCAGTTTCTACGATATTGGTTTTCGCTGCGCAGCCTCGGAGGAGAGGTAAGCGCTTTTCCTCGGCGTCAGATCGTGATTACACCACTCCTGATCTTGACCGGATCGAGATAGCCTGCCAGCTCAGGGCGTTCCGTCTCTGCAGGTGGCACATAGCCTATATATACATCCCACTGCTTGACCAGTCGCTTATACGGGCGGATATTCAACCCGATCTCACCAGTTTCGAAGGTCAGGACATTCACCCCCTCTATCATCTCGGCGACTTCGACGACCATAGCTTCGTGGGTCCAGCGTAACCACTCCACTCTGGCTTGCTTGCGAAATTTCTTAGGCTTCTTTTTTGCCCGCTGAATGGCGCTGGCAGTGGTGGCTTTTTTGCCCTTGGCTACTTGTTTGCGCATGCTCTTGATCCCTGCTTCCGGAATGGGAGTAGCTGGAATTACTTCAACGTCTACCTGGCTGGTGCGGTAGATCTCGTTCCCCGAAATTATATACTGGTACTTTCCCTGCGCGTCGCTGCGCCCATTCGCGAGTGGCTTACCATCGGGCATGATCAATGAAAATTGGCTCAGCGGTGAGCAGATCGCCCAGGCATGCGGCTTGGATGAGACCCAGCCCAGGAAGAATAAGCTGCCTCCGGGGAGAAAATCGTTCTCAATTTCGGGTCTCTTGAAGAATGCTTTCCCCTGCATTGCATCCTGATTTGCCAGGTACCAGCGTGGTTTAGCTGTCAGACCGCCGGGTGGGATGCGGCCGCGCAAGTGTTGGATATGTTCTGAAATTTCGTTGCATACCGCACGCGAGACAACCAGGGACAGGTCCTGTGCGTGTTTGCCGCGCCAGGCGGTGATATCGCGGCTTTGCCATTCGTGGATGATTTGCCTCCAACGCTGGTTAGCAGCGTTATTCTGGAATTTTTCCTGGTATTCCTGGCGCGTGCTTGTCTCCCAGGCAGTATCCGTCACTACCAGGCGCAGGTCGGTGCGCCGGATAATTTCGTTCCATGCCCAGGTTGGAACCTGGGCCTTACGTATCGCCAGGTCCGATAAGATTTCCAGGTCGGTCATGCGCTCGATCTCATCTTCCATACGTTCCAGGCGATAGGCCAGCAGGTTTTTCTTCAGCCAGTACAACCCGGCTGCCAGCCGCTTCTTGAATTCGGCGACTTTACTCCAACCCAGCTGCTGGATAGCCAGACGCTGCTCTTCCTCGAGATCGGCGATCATGCGCAGGGTCATGTGATTGGGCTGGATGCCCATGGTGGTGAATAGCTGCGACAGGCTGGCAATCTTTTTTTCGGCCTGACGCAAGCCATCGAAGATTTCTTCCGCAGCAGGCTGAGACCGGAACAAATCCTTGCGGGTCGTCTCCAGGATGCTGAGCTTTTGGATCCAACGTTTGTGGTGGTTCTGCTCAATTTCAGTCAGTGGCTGTTCGAGCAGCTTTCCCAGGCTGGCTTTGATTTCACCAACCGCCATGAGCAATTGATCCTCGTCGGCTGTGTTGATGCGCTGCTCAAGCTCTTCTTCCAGGATTTTGCGCAGCAGCAGGCGTGGATCAGCCCAGGATCCGTGCGCAGATTTGTAGCGCATACCGGAGAAGTGGATCACCATATATTGCAGCCAGCCTGGAAAGCGTTCCGGTTGGCTTTGAAAGCGCTCCAGGATAAGCTCCAGCAGCTCATCGTGATCCAGCTCCTCCAGGTGTTTGCGAGAGTGATTGAGCAGCCAGCGTGCCGCGATTTTAGGAGTGATGGGTTGGTTGGCGGTTAACGGCGGAAAACCCTGTAACTGTGCTGTCAGGTCTGCTATGTGATCTTCAATACTGGCGAGGCTGGTTTCCAGTTTATCTTCCTGCTCTTTGAGGGGCAAAAAGGTGTCGTCATATTCTTGTTTCAGACTGGCTATCTGCTCTGCAATCTGGGTCAATTGAGACTGCACCTGTTCAAGCTCTGCCTGGCGTCTGGGGCGGACCGGGTCGTTATTCGGGGCGATTTTCAGCGACCATTGAATATAGCCTTCCAACAGGCGGCGCTTGAGGTTGAGTTGCCTGGATTCTATTTCGAGCCGGGAAATCTGCAGGATGAGATTGCGTATAGATGAAACTCGTTCGATCTGCGTCAGCTTCTTATCCAGCAGCCGGATGGCTTCCTCGATCGTTTTGCGCTGCCGCAGATAGTCCTGGAGTTGGGTCTGTAAAGCTGGGAGATTTTGTTGAATTTCCTGCGCCAGAGCAGGATCTACTGGCGCGTTCTTCAATCGCTGCCAGATATCGATTTCTTCATACACCAGCAGGAAGTCGCGCAATTTTTGGAGACGAAATGGATAGATCGTCTCGCGCAGGTAAGGATTTTGCCAGGCGTAGCGATAGGGCAAATGTAGAGCCACCGTTAAATTCCTGGAACGAACGCTATTAATTCAGGTTGCCACCCATAATTTTATCACCAGTTGCATCAGGGCTGCCACCTATCGGCTCGATGGTCACGCCGAACGCTTCATAACTCACCAAAGGCTGCTCAGTGTGTATCCAAAGCACACCATAGCCACTGGCATAACTGTGAAATACTCCGCCGCTGGTGCGCTGGCCATCACGGATCAGCCAAAGCTGGTAATCCTGGTCATCTGCCAGAGCGGGCATTCCATCCACTACCAGGCAGCCGTCCTGTCCATCGGGGCTGATCACCAGTAATCCCACAGATTGCGGCGCTGTATCTGTTCCACTCAAGGAGACCGTCTGAAAGCCCAGGCGGCCGGCTTCCAGGCTGGCTAAACGCCTTCCCAGGCTGATATTGCTCATGCCCAGCAGCAATATCACGATCAGGCTCAAGACTCCCCAGGCAGGCAGTGCAATCTTCCAGAAGTAATTTGCATTCCAGCGACTCTGAGCTTTATCTACCGGTTTGGATTTGACCTCAATTTGGTGGATTTCTCGGGCTGGTTGGGTAGCTGCCAGTATTTTCCCCCTCAATTCAGGAGAGGGTGAATGTTCCGGCACTGAAAGCGCCATCCGGCTCAGCAGTTCCTGGTAATCTTGCAGTTCCTGTCTACACCGGGAACACTCTGGCAGGTGGCTGGCTACTTTTTCGGCTTCATCAGCGTCCAGGCAGTCCAGGCTGTATGCCGGCAGCAGATCAGAGATGAGGTCGGTGTTATCCATGGATAGATACCTGATACAACTTAGTTCTGCATATAACTTTAATCATTTTCCAGGCCAGCTTCATCCAATAAATACTGGCGCAGCTTCTGCATTGCCAGGCGAATGCGCGTTTTGACCGTCCCGATCGGCTCTTGTAGATTCTCGGCAATTTCTGAGTGGCTGTATCCGCGAAAAAAAGCCAGGCTAAGCGCCTGCCGTTGTTCAGCAGGTAAACTCGCCAGGGCAGTCCGTATGCTCGTACGCATCATTGATCTGTCTACTTCAGCCTCTATGTTGGTGCCATCGCTGCGTTCAAGTGGGGTTAACTCCTCCCAAACCAGCGGATTGTTTTCCGGGCGGATGCGCCTGCGCCGGTACAGGTCAATCGCCCGGTTACGAGTGATGGTTACGATCCAGGTGAGCACTTTGCCTTGTTCTGCGTGGTAGGTGGCTGCTTTTTCCCATATGCGCAAAAATACATCTTGCGTAATTTCTTCTGCCACGGCGCTCTCTCCGATGGTCTGGTACGCCAGGCTGTACACCAATCGGTGATAGCGATCATAGAGCTCGCCCAGAGCTGACTGATCTGCGTTCTTGATCCAATTCAGCAAATCGGGATCGCTAAGTTCTGAAAAATTAACCGCAGGCTGGAGAGGTTTTAATTTCGCCATAGAGTGTCGAGATTATAATGCCAATGTGGGCTATATCTCACGTCTCTTTGGCTGGCTGGCCATAGGAAGCTTAAGCGGTTGTTCATTAATACGAAATAATTCATCGCTTAGATTTCCTTAAGCTAAAAACCGAAGCAGTTAATTTTCCGTATCTATGTGTTATTCGCAACCAGGTTGCCAGAAATGAGCACTTGCTAAGTAAGGCGATAAGATTCGTCATGTTATACTCCAGCCAACGTTATAAAGGGTGAGAAACCATGCGCATGGAAGCAATACTGTCGACCGAAGCACAACAATTGGACAAGCAATCTCTGGTAAGGGTCTATGAAGACTATAGCCCAGGCCTGTACCGGTACGCTTACCGGTTACTAGGCGACCAGGATCTGGCGGAGGAATGTGTGGCGGAAACGTTTTCCAGGTTTTTACAGGTAATCCGGCGCGGGCGCTCCCCCGAAGGCAATTTGCGGGCTTACCTGTACCGGATGGCGCACAATTGGGCGGTTGATTTCTATCGCAAGCAAACCCCCGATGTGCTCCTGGAAGCAGACACACATCCTGACCCAGACGGCGATCTCGAAAACGGAGTTCATTCCAAACTGGAGACTGAGCAGCTCAGAAGAGCCCTCCTCCAGTTGCCGTACGATCAACGGATGGTTATTGAGCTGCGTTTTATGGAAGATTGGTCCCACGACCAGGTCGCTGAACATCTGGGTAAAACAGTGGATGCTACACGCGCATTGCAATATCGTGCTCTTGTAACGTTACGCCAGACCGTAATCGGGCGTGAGGAGTAAATACGAATGGCTGATAATCATCTTTCAGAACAACCAGTAGACCCCGAGCTGAATCGCAGGTTGAATCAACTGCGTGCGGTTCCCCCTCGTGATCCTCATGTGGCAGCCAGAGCCAAAGCCAATTTCATTGCTGAGGTGGATGAGATTGTCAAAGAGCAAGGTTTCTCAGACAATTCCCGCATAGCGGGCACGACAATTTTTTACCAGCGATGGAAGGAGAAATGGATTATGGCTACCCCTAGATTTCGAACGGTATTTACCCTGGCAGCAGCCTTTGTGGCTCTGGTTGTATTTATGTTTGGCGGGGCTGGAATGACAGCTTACGCCTCCCAATCTGCGTTACCCGGCGATGCTCTTTATGGCGTCAAGACCAGTGTTGAACAGACTCGTGTATCCCTGTCGCGGGATGCAGCCGATAAAGCCCAGCTCAATCTGGCGTTTGCAGAACGCCGCCTGGATGAGATTGCACGTTTGATCGCAGGTGGGCGCTATGCAGATATTGCCACCGCGGTCCAGGAATACGAAAAGTATGTCCAGAGCGCAATCGCGGCTCTCGAAACTGTGGCGGCAGGCGATCCGACCGGCGCTCAGGAGTTGGCTTCCCAGGTAGCTAGACTGCTTAAGCGCTACGCAGAGACCCTGAGTGGCATGGTGAATGCCTTACCCGATGCAGCTCGCAATGAAGTCGAACGAGCGATCCAGGTTTCTAATACAGCTGGCGGCTTCACGGACGAGATCGAGTTTGTTGGCACTGTTGAAGCAATCAATGCAGACTCCTGGATGGTAAGCGGACGGACATTAGTCCTCATCTCGGCCTCGGAGATCAAGGGACTGATCACGGTTGGCAGTCTGGTTAAGGTGCACGCTCTGCAAGATGCGAATGGCAATCTGACCCTGCGTGAGGTTGAACTGGCAGATGGTGACGATGCCAATGTCAATGACAATGATGGCATCAATGATAACGACGATGACCTGAACGACAATGACGACGATGGCATCAATGACAACGACGATGACCTGAATGACAATGATGATGACCTGAATGACAATGATGATGACCTGAATGACAATGATGATGACGGGATCAACGACAACGATGATGACCTCAATGATAATGACGACGATGGCGATGATCTGAACGACAATGATGACGATGGCGATGATCTGAACGACAATGATGACGATGGGGACGACAGCCTCAACGACAACGATGACGATGGGGACGACAACCTCAACGATAACGACGACGATGATAACGATGATGGCGATGACGATCTGAACGATAACGACGACAATGATGACGACGATAACGACGATGGTGATGACGACGACGATGGTGATGACGACTGATCATAAATAGGATCATGTAATCGTGTAGGCAGAACACATGGCTGCAGGTAGGATCCATCTTGCCTGCAGCCGCTTTTTATAGGTGGTATGATGAACCCCGAACTCTTCAACACGAAAGGGATCTATCCATGGCTTCGCCGTAGCCTCCAGGCAGGCAAGCCCATTCGTCTTACCATGTTGGATCGAACAAAGCTCCAAATCTTTCTGCAGGCAGCTATCCTGTTTCTATTATTTGGCCTGGGTATGGCGGTGATTCAATTCTCCACTCCGGATATGCCTGACAATGATGGCTATTACCACATCAAAATGGCCCAGATCATGCGCCAGGAGGGTTTGCGCCCGGATTTTCCCTGGCTACCGCTGAGCATCTTAAACGAGCGCGAGTACTACGATCACCACTTTCTCTTCCATGTTGCCTTGATCCCATTTACCTTTGGTGATTTAAGGCTGGGAGCCAAATGGGCCAGTGTTATTTTTGCCAGCCTTGCATTTGTCTGTGTCTGGTGGCTGTTGCGCGGGCAGAAGGTGCGTTATGCGGGTTTGTGGGCTTTAGGGCTGCTGGTTATATCCGATGCGTTTCTCTACCGCATGAGTATCACGCGCGCCCAGTCACTGTCTCTGGGTGTGCTGGCTTTGAGTTTGCACTGGATGTTGCAGGGCAGGACCAGGCTGTTTTTCCTGGTCGGATTTGTGTATGTCTGGCTGTATAATGCCTTTCCTCTCTTACCGATTTTGGCAGTGGTATATGCTTTGGCTGTCTGGCTGGTTGAGCGGCGCCTGGTACTGAAACCTTTGCTGTACTCTGTATTGGGGATTATCGCCGGCCTGGTGATCAATCCCTACTTCCCGTATGACATCATCTTTGCTGTCCGGCATATCCTTCCCAAAGCCCTGGAAGCCACCGCAGTACGCGTGGGTAACGAATGGTACCCCTACACCACCGCGCAGCTCGTGGAAAATTCCTGGCCAGCTTTATTGATCCTGAGTTTAGGCTTCCTCAGCCTGGGCTTGAGCGGGCGGCGCATGAACACGGCAACTGCTCTGGCAATGTTCGCGATGTTTCTCTTTGGATGGATGACACTGGAGTCACGCCGGTTTATTGAATATTTCCCCCCGTTTGTATTGATTTTTGGCAGCCTGGCTTTTCAATCTCTGTTAGCGCCAGGCGGCTGGCTGGAGGAAACCTTTGCGACTGTGCCTGATAAGCTGAAGCGCTATTTCTTACCTCGCCAGCAATACTGGTGGATCGGCGCTGCAGCGGTGATCCTTGTTGCTTTGAGTATATTGCACACACTACCCGCTACCATGGATAGCATGCAAGGCGCCAAACCATATCAGACTTACGCTGATGCATCTGCCTGGTTGATGGAAAACACGGAACCCGGAGAGCGTATTTTTCAAACCGACTGGGATGACTTCCCGCGTCTGTTCTTTTACAATACCCACAACACGTATCTGGCTGGGCTGGATCCAACTTATCTGCAATCGTATAATGCCCAGCTTTACGACGATTGGGTAGCCATCACGCGCGGCCAGGTGGATCAACCTTCTGAGCAGATCGAGGGAAAGTTTGCCTCCCGGTATGCCATATCTGATCTCAATCACACGGCCTTTATTCGCGAAGCACGCGCTGATCCTCTCATGGAAGAAGTGTATCGCGACCGGTTTGCGGTGATCTTCCACATCGTCCCATAAGCGCAGAAGTTTTCTGCTGCCTGTAATGCAGGTATAATCCTGCTCATGCAAAAGTTCAACTGGACAGATGATGGATATTTTGTCACCGATACGCGCGATTTAGCGCATATCCGGCGGGTATTGATCATCACTATGCTGCTCAACTTTGCTGCAACGGCAGTCAAGCTGGGGGCTGGTATTGCCACAGGCGCTATCAGTGTCATCGCAGATGCCCTGGATAGTTTATTTGACGGATTGTCAAATATTGTGGGTCTGGCGGGTTTATATGCTGCCGCCAAACCACCCGATGCGGAACATCCCTACGGTCACAGAAAATTTGAAACTCTTGCAGCCTTGAGTATCGCCATCTTGCTCTTCGTCACCACCGGGCAGCTGCTCCAGGCAGCCTGGGAGCGCCTGCGTAGTGGCGGCGAGCCGGTCCTGATCAATCCGTGGACAATAGGGGCGTTGGTCCTTTCCATGGGAATTCAAGCCGTAACCAGTTATTATGAGCTGCGTCAGGGCCGGCAGCTAAAATCAGAGATCCTGGTAGCGGATGCCTTGCATACCCGCGCCAGTATCCTGGTTTCGTTCTCAGTCCTGGTGGGGTTAATCCTGGTGCGCCTGGGATTCCCCCAGGCAGATCCGATACTGGCTATCGGGGTCGCCCTGCTGATTGCCAAGATTGGAGTAGATATCTTGCGCGATAACCTGCCAGTTTTGCTGGATCAAGCGCCAGTAGACCCAAATCAGATTGCCTCCATTGTGCGCTCAGTCAATGGCGTGGAGTCCTTCCACCGTGTACGCAGTCGTGGCGCACAAGGCAGCGCGGCAGTGGATTTGCACATCCGAGTTTCACCTGACCGGACGATTTCTGAAGCGGATGCGATTGCTGATGAAGTTCGCCGTAGATTATTAGAACTATCGCAGATCAATGATGTCACCTTGCACTTGGAAGCGCAGCGCCCTGAAGGTCCGGATGCGCCAGCGCTATTTGCTGTGCTAAAACACGCCGCCGATGCGCTGGGCATCACCATCCATGAATCCTGGGCGCACCGGGTGGATGGCAACCTGGTGGTTGAAGTTCATATCGGGGTGGAGCCCAGCCTGACCATCGGCGAAGCGCATACATTGGCGGATCGCCTGGAGTGGGATGTGCGCCGGCGTTTGCCTGAAGTGCATACCCTGCGCACGCACATCGAAATGGCGTCTACACGCGTACAGGAAGCCTTGCAAGTGCCTGAAGAGCTTGAAGAAATGGTACAGCGCGCAGCCCAAAACGTGATTGAGGCTATTCCGGAGATCAGCTCTCCACGTAATATCGCCGTCAGTCGTTTACCGGAGGATGGCAAGGGCTATCGCGTTTCTTTGGATTGTACGATTGCGGGGGATACACCAGTGACAGTAGCTCACCAGCTTGCAGACCGGGTTGAGCACGAGTTATGCCAGCAGCTGGATGGGGTGATTGATATCCTGGTTCATCTTGAACCGGATAATTGAGTCTGGATCGGTCTAGTCCAGCGGGTAAAAGCAGAAACCGACTGTACCAGGTCCAGAATGTACTCCCAGGGCGGGGGAGAGTTCGGCAATCAGGCTTTCTACGACGTTGACACGCGCCTCAACAAGCTGCTTAATTTTTAAGACTTCATCGGCCGCCGCGGCATGGACATAGGCAATTTTTATTCCTCCGATTCCCCCCACCGCGCTCTCGACCAGCTCGGCCATGCGCTGGTAGGCTTTTATTTGGTTGTGTGTAGTGCCCAGAGCGACGATTAAACCATCTTCCATGCTGATCAAGGGTTTGATGTTCAGCAGCGAACCTACCAGGTGCTTGGCGCGGCCAATGCGCCCACCCAGATATAGATAATGCAGTGTATCGGCCGTCTGGATCATGCGTACTTTGGGGATCAAGCGCTGGATCCGGTCGAGGATGGCCGTGTAAGGCAAGCCTTCCAATACTGAACGCGCAGATTCTAGCGCGATCCATCCCTGGCACATCGATACATTCAGGGTATCCACGACCTGGATTGCCAAATTGGGGTGCTGTTCCTCGGCCATCTCCTTGCCACACAATGCGGCTTGATAAGCCCCGCTGCCCTTCGAAGTCATATGGATTGAAATAATCTCATCCACATCTTCCTGGGTGGCAAGCTGGTTGTAGAGTTCGTAATAATCCCCTGGTCCCGGGCTGGCGGTCTTGGGCAGCTCTGTGGCGGTGGGCAGCCAGCTATAAAAGGCTGCGCGAGAAATCGTTACCAGATCGCGCAGAGTCTCCTTACCCCGGTGGATAAAGTACGGAACGGTGCGAATCTGATATTTTTCAAGTAATGGCTCGGGAATGCTGGCGGTTGTATCAGTAACAATTGCGATGTGCCCCACGGATTACTCCCGCTGTGCATGGGTTTGGCCAGTCCATTCACAGCTTAATTCTATTTTACAACCGATTTTTATAATGCGAATGGTTCATGCTCGCCCAATGCTGTGGAAGCTGCATTACGAATATTCTGCGGCTTGCCAAAGCCTGGGGTGTGGTATATAATTCTGGCGCATCGGGGCGTGGCTCAGCCCGGTAGAGCACACGGTTCGGGACCGTGAGGTCCAGGGTTCAAATCCCTGCGCCCCGACTTTCTTTTCAAAGACTCCTGAAATGCACATTATGCATTCGGGAGTTTTTTTTATTTTTACCAAATTATCATAATTGTAAACCGGGTAGCCGGTATCTCATACTTTTTGGTTCGACCAAGAGGTTAGAATAAAAATTGGTCTTATAGATGGATGAGACCTAAGAAATTATACGGTTTCAGCATTCCATCCAAAGATCACCGAGCATATCGATTCTCAATTTGATACACCATAAATAAAATCACCGGGATAATAATTATGATCGAAGGTAGTAAAGACGAACAACTTCATAGTCCCGAAGACGGCTTCTTCGTGAACAACGGATCTTCTGGACCTTTGATCATCTTTATGAGATTGTCTTACTGGATTTTTATTATTCTCTTAACTTTTGTTGTTTTGAACCGCTTTTTGATTCTTACAGACGTAGGAGATAATGGACACGCAGGTCTTGGTAGTATGATCTACGGAACGGCTTATCGACCATTTGTTTACAGAGCCTTGGTTCCTACGATCGCCCGGCTTAGTACACCTTTGGTGCCCATAGGCTTCGTCGAAAGTGCAATGTCATTTGACGTCATCCGGCAATGGTTATCTCTGCTGGACGCAGCTACGTACCCGCGTGAAGCTTTCGTTACTTTGTTGGTCCTAATTGGATCGTTGTTGGGATTTGTAGTGGTTTTCCGTCAGTTGATAAGCAGCGTGGGTTACAGTGAGTTCACGAAGAACCTCGTCAGCATTGTCGCACTATCAATCTTGCCTCTGTTTTTTAAATTTGGTTATATTTACGATTTTTCAAGCTTATTTTTTTTTACCCTCGGCTTATTGTTGCTGTCGCGGAAACAGTTTGCCTGGTTTTTACTGGTATTTGCACTGGCTACACTGAATAAAGAAACCAGTATCCTCCTCACAGTTGTATATGTATTTCATTATTGGAAAAGGATCGATCGAAAACAATTCCTATGGATCGCCATTTTACAGCTTGTAATTTTCATGATTATCAAAGGATCTTTAACCTATTATTTTTCAGATAATCCGGGTTCATTTGTTCAATTTCATTTATCCGAACACATACTTTTTTTCCATATTGCTCCTGTTTATTTTCTTGTCTTAAGCTCGATTTTAGGAATTGCTCTGGTATTACTGGTTATCATCCATTGGAAAAACAAACCTGTATTCATTAGAAATTCTGCGGTAATTTTTGCCCCTTTGTTTGTACTCTACATATTTTTCGGATTTCCGTTTGAATTTAGGGTGTTTTTCGAGTTTTTGCCAATTTTGATGATCCTCATTTGGCCTGCTTTTAAGCCTGTAGAGCAAGGGATCGTTTAGTATCAGTAGGCAAAGCTCCGAAATTCCTTGCGGGGGATAGTAGCGCAAACGATGCCAATATTTGTGTCCTTAGTTTTGCACAGGCATCTGATTGCGTCGTATAATTCAAGACTGTGTGAATGTTGGGTTTTTGAAAACTTATACTTTCGTGCGCGATATCTTCAGCACGCCCTGAAAATTCGTGAAGGCCAAACCAGTCTGCACAAGCCAGGGGAATATTACATAACTGAAGGAGCTTTGGATGACAAGTAAGCAGAAAGTGCGAGTGGCAATTATCGGCGTGGGTAACTGCGCTTCATCCCTGGTGCAGGGGGTGCACTATTACCGGGATGCCAAAGATGATGAACAGGTGCCAGGTCTGATGCACGTTAACTTAGGCGGCTACCATATTCGGGATATCGAGTTTACTGCCGCCTTTGATGTGGTGGATACTAAGGTCGGTTTGGACCTGAGCGAAGCAATTTATGCATATCCAAATAATACAATTAAGTTTTGCGATGTCCCAAAATTAAACATACCGGTGTATCGCGGGATGACCCATGATGGTCTGGGAAAGTATTTGCAGCAAATTGTAAAGAAGGCGCCTGGGCCTACCGCCGATATCGTTAAAATATTAAAAGAGACTAAGACAGACGTGGTGATTAATTATCTGCCCGTAGGCTCGGAAATGGCCACCAAATGGTATGTGGAACAGGTTCTGGAAGCCGGCTGCGCTTTTGTGAATGGCATCCCGGTTTTTATTGCCAGCCAGGATTACTGGGCAGGGCGGTTTCGAGAGCGCGGCTTGCCTTTGATTGGCGATGATGTGAAATCCCAGGTAGGCGCCACCATCTTACACCGCATGCTGGTCAACCTGTTTGTGGATCGCGGAGTGCGTATTGACCGCACGTACCAGCTAAATTTTGGTGGCAATACAGATTTCCTCAACATGCTGGAGCGCGAGCGCCTGGAATCGAAAAAGATCTCCAAGACCGGTGCAGTTACCAGTATGCTGCCTTACCCCCTGGCGCCTGAAAATGTGCATGTGGGTCCTTCGGATCATGTGCCCTGGTTGCTGGATCGTAAATGGTGCCATATCCGTATGGAAGGCACAACTTTCGGGGATGTCCCGCTGAATCTGGAAACCAAGCTGGAAGTGTGGGATTCACCTAATTCTGCCGGCGTGATTATCGATGCAGTTCGCTGCGCCAAGCTGGGGTTGGATCGCGGCCTGGCGGGTCCACTGATTGGACCTTCTTCATATTTCATGAAAACGCCTCCCAAGCAATTCCGCGATGATATTTGCCGGACGATGACAGAAGCCTTCATCCAGGGCGAGGCATAAAACGACCTGTCGCCATGTACTGGGGTTGGTTATTCTTAGGATATCCAACCCCTTTTGATTTCCTTGCTCAAGGAGGTTGAAATGGATCTGCATGTACCGTGTATGCGCCTGCACCAGTTCGGTCCTGTAGGATCGCTCCCCTTGATCTGGGAAGAAATCAAAATCCCCGAACCTGGTCCAGGACAGGTGCGCATCAAGATCAAATACTGTGGGGTGTGTCACACCGATCTGCATACGGTGGAGGGCGAAATCCACCCCCCAATATTACCGCTTATCCCCGGCCATCAGGTGGTGGGAGTCATCGAAAGTCTGGGCGACCAGGCCGCTCAATCCAGTCTGCACCTGGGAGATCGGGTGGGCGCTGCCTGGTTGTATGCCGCAGACGGGAACTGTACTTACTGCCAGCGTGGCCTGCAGAACCTGTGCCCTGCAGCTAGATTTACCGGATTCGATGAGGATGGCGGTTATGCTGGAGCCATGTTAGCCGAAGCGCCCTTTGTATTGCCTCTTCCAAATGGGATTTCGGACGCAGAGGCTGCCCCGCTTTTATGCGCCGGCATCATTGGCTATCGTTCTCTGCGCCAGGCAGATGTGCAGCCTGGCGAACATGTTGGTCTGGTAGGTTTCGGAGCCAGTGCGCACCTGGCGATTCAGGTCGCCAGGTATTGGGGCTGCGAAGTATCTGTGTTTACGCGTTCGGCTGCCCACCGCCAGCATGCCCGCGACTTGGGGGCAAGTTGGGTAGGTGGAGCAGATGAAAGTCCGCCCCAGCTATTGGATCGCGCGGTGATCTTTGCGCCGGCTGGTGCGTTGGTTCCGGCTACATTGGAAAAACTACGCCCGGGCGGGACCCTGGCAATCAATGCCATCTATATGAGCGATATCCCGGCTTTCCCTTACCGGGTAATTTACGGCGAAAGGACCTTGCGTAGTGTAGCCAACGCTACCGTGCAGGACGGGATCGAATTTCTAAAACTGGCAGAAGAGATCAATCTCAAGCCGACCATTACCCTGTATGATCTGGCGGATGCCAACCAGGCATTGATGGACATGAAGCACAGTCGCATCAATGGAGAGGCTGTCTTAAAGATCTGATCGGTTGGAAATATTTATAAATGTTCTGGAAACATCCAGTAAAAATACCCGGGGCGAATTCGCTCGGACATTTTTATCGGGCATGGCAAATCCGATTACGGCTGGCGATTTTTCAGTAGATCACGGATTTCCGTCAACAACACGATATCTTCTGGCGGAGCAGCAGGCGCGGCTGTCTCAGTTGGTTTTTTCATCTTATTGATGGTGCGGACAATCATGAAAATGACGAAGGCAACGATGAAGAAGTTAACGATAGCTTGAATGAAATTACCATACAGAATTTGGGCGTCGCCGAAGGTGATCACCAGACCGGTGAAATCGACTCCACCGAGGATGATACCCACCAGCGGCATAATGATATCATTCACCAGTGATGTAACGATAGCGCCGAAAGCGACACCGATGATAACTGCTACAGCCAGGTCAATGACATTACCGCGATTGATAAAATCACGAAATTCCTTCAACATAATTTGCATCCTTTACTTGTTTTGTGATATATGGTTTTTAACCTGCGTGCATTATAAACCAAATAGATCTCTCATTAATTTATAACAACTGCAGGTTGGTACTCTATTCAGGGGGAAGCATAACTATTTATGCGTGGGTTTTGATGTGGGGTTGGTTATAATGATCTAAAATGCTTGGTCAGCGGGGGGATTTGACAGCCTTGGATCTAGAATTAGCTGGGACAGAGATTAATTGCTCTGATCGTGCAACTCAAGAATGATTTAACGCTTGTATAAAAGATTCATTTCTATCGGCTTGTCTCTGATTCTCCTGGCAACTGCCTGTAATTACCCCGGATTGGTGAGATCGCCGCGCCAAATATCGGCAGGAGACCTGCGCGCCACGCTGATTGCGCAGTCCTTACTGCTTACCCAAACTGCTGCTGCGGGTTTTCCGGCTCAGCCAGGCGCGCCGGCAACGGCTGTGCCTGCCATAAGCACACCCGACACGGGACAGATCGCCACTCCAGACGGCGAGCCGCTCTTGCCTGCTGCCCCTGCGACTCCAACCCCAGGCGCGCTGCCTATTGCCTATACCTATACAGCTCAAGCTGGCGATACCTTGTCGGCCGTGGCACTGCGCTTCGGGATCGTTCCAGCAGAGATTGTGTCCACCCAGGCGCTTGATCCAGCTGGTTTTATTCCTGAAGGGACTTTGCTCGGCATACCCAATACCCTGGAGAATGTCGAATCCGCCGCCTGGCTGTTGCCGGATGCGGAAGTGGTGAATTCACCCAGCGCCGTAGATTTTGATCTCGAGGCTTTTGTTCAGCAGGCCGGAGGATACCTGAGCAGTTATGTTGAGAATTTGGATGGGTCAACCTACACCGGAGCAGAAATTGTCAGGCGCGTGTCCAACGAGGCTTCGATCAACCCGCGTTTGCTTTTATCCATCCTGGAATTTCAATCCGGCTGGGTGCTGGGTGAACCTGTAGGCCAGACAGCCAGGATCTACCCCATCGGATTTGGCGTGCCAGGGCGCACCGGCCTATATGAAGAGCTGCTGATGACCGGCAGCCACTTAGGGATTGGGTACTATGGCTGGCGCACAGGCAGCCTGCTGGAGTTTCGCTACGCAGATAAAACCACCGCACGCCTGAGTCCTGAGATCAACCCTGGCACAGCCGCCCTGCAGGTGCTTTTCGCACGCCTGAGCAATCGCGCAGACTGGCACGAGGCGCTGTATGGCGCGCAGAGTCTGGTGGTGCTGCACAATGCTATGTTTGGCGACGCCTGGTTGCGCGCGGCTGCCATGGGTCCGCTCATCCCGCATGGGTTGCAGCTGAATGGGCTTGAGCTGCCATTTGTACCCGGGGAGCGCTGGGGTTTTACCGGCGGGCCGCATCTATCCTGGCTTTCCGGCAGCGCGCGTGGCGCCATTGACTTCTCACCAGTAACCGGACAGGCTGCCTGCGCCGTATCACGCGCCTGGGCTACCGCAGTAGCGCCAGGAATTGTGGTGCGGGCAGCGCATAACACTGTGGTGCTGGACCTGGATGGGGACGGATTGGAACAGACTGGCTGGGTGATCTTTTACTATCATCTCGCCGGCCACGAGATGATCGCTCAGGGCAGCCGCGTCGAGCAAGACGCCCAGCTTGGACATCCATCCTGCGAGGGCGGCGCATCTACGGGTACACACGTCCATCTGGCTCGTAAATACAATGGCGAGTGGATCGCCATGGATGGACCGGTGCCGTTGATCCTGAGTGGCTGGCGTGTGATCGCCGGCGAGCGCAGCTACCAGGGGGAATTATTCAAGGATGGCCGGGTGGTGAGCGCCAACCCCGGGGGACCTTCCAGCTCGATCATTGTGCGATAACCAGTTCAGGTTAGATTTTCTACACTTCCTTCGTTGACAAACTGGGTTAACTCACTGACACTCAGGTTTTGGATGCCCAGCTTATCCATGGTGCGCCCCCGCCGCCAGTAATCGGTCTTGTGGATGATGCAGCCCAGGCGGATGATGCTGTTAATGCCATTTACCGAAACACCATATCTTTCACCCAGTGCAGCAATGGGCACCAGGCTCATGGGCACGTCCTCAAAAATATAGCGATGA